>Ga0070708_100000702_pt1 | contig 25520 bp, 24 predicted proteins | sample KBSK5503metaG_FD_65469 | JGI IMG/M metagenome (GOLD analysis project Ga0070708, IMG submission 65469) | Corn, switchgrass and miscanthus rhizosphere microbial communities from Kellogg Biological Station, Michigan, USA - KBS K5-50-3 metaG | ecosystem: Host-associated > Plants > Roots >... | reverse complement strand
GGATGCATGCTTCGCCGCGCCTTGGCCAGCCACTCGGGCGACATTTCGCGCACAAACGGCCGCGCCAGCAGCGAGTACGCGCGTTCCAGCAATTCCGATAGCGCAGCGACTGCCTGGAACGGCTTTTCGTCGACGCGATCGAATTTCTGCAAAGCACGCAGGTCCTCGACTTTGCGTTCCTTCAGCGTGACTTCGTAGCTGACTTCCCCGTGCGCGTCGTACGATTCCTCGATGTCCATGCCGTACAGCCCGGGCGGCAGCTGCTGGATGTATTTCAGAACCTCGACGATTTGCGCGTGCTCCTTCTTGGCGACCTTGCCGGAGACGAAGATGCCCAGGTGCCCGACGTCTTCGTGGAGCAGCCCGATGATCGTCTGGCCGTTGGCCTTGATTTCCTCGGTCGACGAATACACGTCGGCGATCCAGTTGAATGCCTGCTGCGGCGGCGTGATGTTGTCGCCCATCGACGCGAACACGATGATCGGCTGCTTGATCGCCTTCAGGTCGAAGTAACGTCCGGGCCCCAGGCGCGCTTCGCCCGCCGACAGCTTGTTGCCGACGAAGAGGTTGTTGACGATCCAGCGGATCTCCTCCTCGTTGTACGCATAGAAGCCGCCCCACCAGCGTTCGAACTCGAGGAACCGTTCCGGCTCCGTGTCGATGTTCTCGAACAGGTGATACCACTTGTCCCAGAGCGAATTCGCAGGATTCAGATGTTCGAAATTGGAAACGAGATGCGCGCCATCGAACTTGCCCGCGCCCAGATCGGCCGCCAGCAGCGACAGCCACGCGCCGCCCAGGAGACCGCCGGAATAACGGATCGGCGAATCGCCGTCGTTGCCCGACCAGTAGGACATCGGCGCACCATTGAGCACCAGCGGCCCCGCGATGTCCGGCCGCGCGGCCGCGAGCATCATCACCGCCCAGCCTCCCTGGCAATTGCCGACGATCACCGGCTTTTGGCTGTCGGGATGGCGCTCGGCGACGATGCGGATGAACTCGGCTTCCGCATCGGTCACGTCGGCAAGCGTCTGGCCCGGCGACGGATCGGGAAAGAAGATGACGAAATAAACTGGATGGCCCGCGGAGAGCGCGACGCCCACTTCAGAGTCTTCTTTCGAGCCGCCGATTCCCGGGCCGTGGCCCGCGCGCGGGTCGACGATCACGAACGGCCGCTTGGTATCGTCGACGACAACGCCCGCGGGCGGAATGATTCGCACGAGCGCATGGTTGGCGGGGCGTTCATATTCGCGCGCGTCGGCGATCATTTCGTACTTGTACTTGAGCACCGGCGGCTTGCCTGCGGCCTCGTGCTCGAGCCATTGATTGCCGCGCAGGCGCAGCGTGTCCCAGTACAGCGCTGACCTTTGCGCGAAGTCGACGCTGTACTCCGACCATTGACGCCAGAATTCGACGGGCGTCTTCGGTGGTGTGCGCGCGTTCTGGAATGTGACAGCTGCGTTACGCATGCGATCGCCGAAACGCTCGTTCGCGGTGCGTGTCCGGCGCTGCAGAAGATCGGCGACGGTTCGCGAAATGTTGATCGAGCGATCGATGGTGCGGTGCAGATCAGCCATGGCGTTTTCCCGTTGAAAAGGGCGTTGTTGCAATGCAGCATTCTAGCACTCCAGCGATTTCGGTCATATTGCGTTGGCGCAAGGAAACCGTGCGTCGCGTTTTCATTGTTGAATCCCTTGCGCGAGCCTTCACAGGAGGGTCCGGCACGATTAGACTTTCATGTTTTGGGCGCGCCGCGCGAATCCACGTGCGCCCTCTTTCGTGCCACCCCTTCCGGAGCGTTGCGATCATGAAGCCCGAGGTCTCCCGTTATTTGCGCGTTGCACTCATTTGCGCCGTCGGCGCCATCCTCATCGCGGGTTGCGGCAAGAAGGACGACTCAATTGCCCAGGTGGAGAAAAAAGATATGGCCAAAGGCGTACCCGCGCCGAGCATCGCCGAGATCAAGGCCATCGCTGAAGAGGGCTTTATCTACGGCCTTCCCATCGTGATGAACTACGCGGTCATGTACGAGTACGCAGTGGACAAGAACTCGGGACAGTTCAAGGCACCGTTCAACCAGATCAAGAACGAGCCCGACGTATTCACTTACAAAGACACTGCCATTCCCACGCCGAATAGCGACACGCCGTATTCTTTCGTGTGGATGGATTTGCGGACGGAACCGATTGTCCTCTCAGTCCCGGCGGTGGACCCGAAACGCTATTACTCGGTCATGCTCTGCGACGGTAATACCTACAACTATGGATACATTGGCAGTCGCGCCACGGGAAGCGGGGCCGGCGATTACATGGCCGTCGGCCCGGACTGGAAGGGTACGACGCCGCCCGGGATCAAGAAGGTCTTCCGGTCGAGCACGCAGTTTTCGCTGGTGGGCTATCGCACCCAGCTGTTCAACGCGGCGGACCTGCCCAACGTAATCAAGGTGCAGGCTGGCTACAAGGTGCAGCCACTTTCCGCCTACCTGAAGCAAGCATCGCCGCCGCCCGCGCCGGCCATCGACTTTCCGAAAATCGACAAGGCGTTGGTAAAGACGAACTTCTTCCAATACCTCGACTTTGCGCTCCGGCTTGCCCCGCCGGAAGCGAATGAGAAGGAGGTACGCGCAAAGCTCGCGCGCATCGGCATCGGGCCGGGCAAGACTTTCGACTTCAAGGATCTCTCCCTTGAGCACAAGGCCGAAGTGGGCCTGGGCATGAAAGATGGCGAGGCCAAGGTCGACTCGGCCGTTGCAAGTGCCGGCAAGGCGATCAACGGTTGGCAGGTCAGCTCGCTGCCGGGCGACAGCGCCCACTACAACGGTGACTGGTTGAAGCGCGCCGCGGCCGCAAAGGCGGGTATCTATGGCAATGATGCGGCGGAGGCGGTGTATCCACTCACGCGCGTCGACGGCGATGGTCAAACGCTCGATGGCAGCAAACATAACTACACGCTAACTTTTGCCAAGGGCCAGTTCCCGCCAGTCAACGCGTTCTGGTCGGTGACGATGTACGACGGCAAGACGCAGCTCCTGATCGAGAATCCGATCAATCGCTACCTCGTCAATTCGCCGATGCTGCCGGGGATGAAGAAGAATCCCGATGGGTCGGTGACGCTCTACATCCAGAACAAAACGCCTGGGAAGACACTGGAATCCAACTGGCTGCCGGCACCGGACGGTCCCATCTATCTCGTGATGCGCCTCTACTGGCCGAAGGACACGCCGCCGTCGATCCTGCCGGCTGGCGAAGGTACCTGGAAACCACCGGGCGTGGTCGTCGCCGCGAAATAGCGACCGATCAGGTTGACAGCGCGTAGGCGAAATATTCGAAAGCTCATGCGAACGCTCGCAATTCCTCTCTCATGACCAAACTATTCGCAAAGCTCAAGGAAGAGTTCTTGGCGCTGCTGCCGCCAACGCTATTCTTTTTCGTGGCGCTTCATCTCGTGGCGCTTGTCCGCGCGTTGATGCTGAAGGGAACCGGAATTTCGCCGCTGTCGTCGCTGTCGGTGACGATTGCAGCGCTCATTCTCGGCAAGGCGGTGCTCATCGCGGACATGCTGCCGATCATCAATCGCTATCCCGACAAGCCGCTGATCTACAACGTCGCCTGGAAGACGCTAATTTACGTTCTGATGTCCGCGCTCATCCACTATTTGGAGCGCCTCGTCGATTTCTCCCGCCAAGCCGGCGGTATCGTTGCCGGCAACGAAAAGCTGCTGGCGGAAGTCGTGTGGCCGCATGTCGTGGCGATTCAGATCCTCTTGTGCGTGCTCATTTTGATGTACTGCGCGATCCACGAACTGGTGCGCGTGATCGGGAAAGATAAGCTGCTGCGTACATTCTTCGGGCCGCTTCCGCTGCCTGCCTATTAGGCTCGTCGTAAGTTGACTGCGTCTCACATGATCAGTTTCATCCGGCAGCTTGAGCGCAGACCATAGTCGCGGCGGCGAAGTAGCAGCGCGCGGTGCGCCTTCGAACGGAGCACCCGCAGAATTGAGCGCATGAAAAGGGGCGGCCGCTGATGGCCGCCCTTCGCACGACCGTTGCGCAAACGGTTATGCGCGGTGGCGAAACTTCCGGAGGGTCTCGATCTGCGCCAGCGCGATCGACAGCTCGGCCTGAGCGGACGCCAGCGTCTCCGCCGATTCCTTGTTCTTCAGCGCTTCTTCAGCGCGCTTCTTTGCCTCGAGCGCCTTGGCCTCGTCCAGGTCGTGCGCGCGAATCGCGGTGTCGGCCAGCACCGTCACCTTGTGCGGCTGGACTTCGAGGAAGCCGCCTTGCACGAAGACCAGTTCTTCCTGCACCTGGCCGGGAACCTTGATGCGCACGGCGCCTGGCTTGATCTGCGTGAACAGCGGCGTGTGGCGCGGATAGACGCCCAACTCGCCATCGACGCCCGGCAGGACGACGAATTCCGCGTCGCCGGAGAAGATCTGCTCTTCGGCGCTGACGACGTCGACGGTAATCGTGTTGGCCATATGCTGGTGCCCCTACTGCAGCGTCTTTGCCTTCTCGAAGGCTTCCTCGATCGTGCCGACCATGTAGAACGCCTGCTCCGGCAACTGGTCGCACTCGCCGTTGACGATCATGTTGAAGCCCTTGATCGTGTCTTTGAGCGAAACGTACTTGCCCGGCGAGCCCGTGAACACTTCCGCCACCGTGAACGGCTGCGACAAGAAGCGCTGGATCTTGCGCGCGCGGGCGACGGCCAGTTTGTCCTCGGGCGACAGCTCGTCCATGCCGAGAATCGCGATGATGTCGCGCAGTTCCTTGTAGCGCTGCAGCGTCTGCTGGACGCGGCGCGTGCAGTTGTAATGCTCTTCGCCGATGACGTGCGGGTCGACCTGGCGCGATGTCGAGTCGAGCGGATCGACCGAAGGATAGATGCCGAGCGACGCGATGTCGCGCGACAGCACGACCGTGGCGTCGAGGTGGCCGAATGTCGTCGCGGGCGACGGGTCGGTCAAGTCGTCCGCCGGCACGTACACGGCCTGGATCGACGTGATCGAGCCGGTCTTGGTCGACGTGATGCGCTCCTGCAGCCGGCCCATTTCCTCCGCGAGCGTCGGCTGGTAGCCCACCGCCGACGGCATCCGTCCGAGCAGCGCGGACACCTCGGTGCCTGCGAGCGTGAAGCGGTAGATGTTGTCGATGAACAGCAGCACGTCGCGGCCTTCGTCGCGGAACGACTCGGCGATCGTGAGGCCGGTCAGCGCGACGCGCAGCCGGTTGCCCGGCGGCTCGTTCATCTGGCCGTACACCATCGACACCTTCGACTTGCCCAGGTCATCCTTGTTGACGACGCCGGAGTCGATCATCTCGTGGTAGAAGTCGTTGCCTTCGCGCGTGCGCTCGCCTACACCCGCGAACACGGAAAGCCCCGAGTGCGCGGATGCGATGTTGTTGATGAGCTCCATCATCGTGACGGTCTTGCCCACGCCGGCGCCGCCGAAGAGGCCGATCTTGCCGCCCTTCGCGAACGGGCAGATCAGATCGATGACCTTGATGCCGACTTCGAGCAACTCGGTCGATGGCGACAATTCCTCGTACGCGGGCGCAGCACGGTGGATCGACATCGATTTCGCGGCCGCCACCGGACCACGTTCGTCGATCGGACGGCCCAGCACGTCCATGATCCGGCCGAGCGTCTCGACGCCGACCGGCACCCTGATCGGCTCCTTCGTGTTCACCACCTGCATGCCGCGGCGCAGGCCGTCGGACGAACCGAGCGCGATCGTGCGCACGACGCCGTCGCCTAACTGCTGCTGCACTTCGAGCGTCAGCCCGATCTCGTCAAGCTTCAGCGCGTCGTAGATCTCGGGGATCTGATCGCGCGGGAATTCCACGTCGACCACCGCTCCGATGCATTGAACAATGGTTCCTTCGTTCATGTGCCGATCCTCAAGTATCGAATCAAATTCAACTTCTTTAACCACAGAGGGCACAGAGGACACGGAGAAAGTCATCGAGGTTTTCTCTGTGCTCTCTGTGTTCTCTGTGGTTCATGATTTTGAGTTACACCGCCGCGGCGCCACCGACGATCTCCGAGAGCTCCTTCGTGATCGCCGCCTGCCGCGTCTTGTTGTAGATGAGTTGCAGCTCCTTGATGATCTTCGCCGCGTTGTCGGACGCGGCCTTCATCGCGACCATGCGCGCCGACTGCTCGGAGGCCAGGTTCTCGTTGACCATCTGGTACGCCACGGCTTCCAGATATCGCCGCATCATGCCGTCGAGCAGCGTCCGCGCGTCCGGTTCGTAGATGTAGTCCCAGGAACCGTCGGACAATTCTGCCTTGCGCACTTCGCCCGCCGGCGTCCTGTATTGCTCGGGAATTGGAATGATCATTCCGTGCCGCGCCTCCTGGCTCATCGTGGTGCGGAACGTCGTGAAGTAGATGTGCACCTCGTCGACCTTCCCGGCAACATACTCGTCGATCAGTACTTTCACCGGGCCGATCATCTTGTCCACGTGGGGACGATCGCCCAGATTCGTGACGCTGGCCACGACATTGGCGCCCATTCGCGTCAGGAAACCGAGCCCCCGGCCGCCGATGGCGACGTAGTCGCATTCGATGCCTTTTGCGCGCCACTCCCTGTGCTGCTGCAGCACCAGCCGCAGCACATTGGTATTGAGGCCGCCGCACAGGCCCTTGTCGGTGGTGACGACGATGGCGCCCACGCGCTTGACGACGTCGCGCTTCTGCAGGAACGGGTGGTGGTACTCGGTGTTCGCCTTGGCGATGTGCAACACGATGTTGAACATGCGCTCGACGTACGGACGCGAGGCGCGCATCCGGTCCTGCGCCTTCTTCATCTTCGAGGCCGAGACCATCTCCATCGCCTTGGTGATCTTGCGCGTGCTCTGCACGCTCTTGATCTTGGTCGTGATCGCTTTGGAACTTGCCATCGTCAACGTTCCGAATTTCGACTACGCATCAACTTCGTCGTTCCCGCGCAGGCGGGAACCCAGTGTCGTTTCGCGAAAGCCGCTGGATCCCCGCGTTCGCGGGGATGACGGCAATCAGTAATCATCAGTAGGTGCCGGTTTTCTTGAAATCCTCGATCGCCGCGGACAGCGCCTTCTCGTCGTCGGCCGTCATTTCGTTGGTCTGCGCGATCTTGTCGACGATGCCGGCATACTTGCCCCGCATGTACTGGCGCAACGCGGACTCGAACGCCAGCGCTTTTTCCACCGGCACGTCGTCGTAGTAGCCCTTGTTCACCGCGAACAGCGTCAGCGCCTGGTCGGCCACCGACAGCGGCGCGTACTGCGGCTGCTTCATGAGCTCCGTCACGAGCTTGCCGCGGTCCAGCTGCTTGCGGGTAGCCTCGTCCAAGTCGGAGGCGAACTGCGCGAATGCCGCGAGCTCGCGGTACTGGGCGAGCGACAGGCGCACGCCGCCGCCTAACTTCTTGATGACCTTGGTCTGCGCGTCGCCGCCGACCCGCGATACCGAGATGCCCGCATTGATCGCCGGCCGGATGCCGGCATTGAAGAGGTCGGTCTCCAAAAAGATTTGGCCGTCCGTGATCGAGATCACGTTGGTCGGCACGAACGCCGTCACGTCGCCGGCCTGCGTTTCGATGATCGGCAGCGCCGTGAGCGAGCCCGTCTTCCCCTTGACTTTGCCCTTGGTGAATTTCTCGACGTAGTCGGCGTTGACGCGTGCCGCGCGCTCGAGCAGTCGCGAGTGCAGGTAGAACACGTCGCCCGGGTACGCTTCGCGGCCCGGCGGACGGCGCAGGAGCAGCGACACCTGGCGGTAGGCCCACGCCTGCTTGGTCAGGTCGTCGTAAATGATCAGCGCATCCTGACCGCGGTCGCGGAAATACTCGCCCATCGTGCAGCCGGAGTAAGGAGCGATGTACTGCATGGCGGCGGACTCGGACGCCGTGGCGGCGACGACGATCGTGTAGTCCATGGCGCCGTACTCGGTCAGCTTGTTGACGACGTTCTTGATCGACGACGCCTTCTGCCCGATCGCGACGTACACGCAGATCAGGTCCTTGCCTTTCTGGTTGATGATCGTGTCGACCGCCACTGCGGTCTTGCCGGTCTGGCGGTCGCCGATGATGAGTTCGCGCTGGCCACGCCCGATCGGCACCATCGCGTCGATCGACTTCAACCCGGTCTGCACCGGCTGCAACACCTTCTGCCGCTCGATCACGCCCGGCGCGACCTTCTCGATCACATCGCGCATCTTCGCGTTGACCGGGCCCTTGCCGTCGATTGGCTCGCCGAGAGAGTTGACCACGCGGCCGATCAGTTCCGGCCCGACGGGCACGTCGAGGATTCGGCCGGTGCATTTGACCGTGTCGCCTTCCTTGATCTTCTCGTAGGCGCCCAGGACCACCGCCCCGACCGAATCGCGCTCGAGGTTCAACGCAAGACCGAATGTGTCGTCGGGAAACTCGAGCATTTCGCCCTGCATCGCGTTGGACAGGCCGTGAATCCGGCAGATGCCGTCGGAAACCGAGACCACCGTCCCTTGCGTCCGCACTTCCGCGGCCGTGTCCAGGTTCTGGATCTTGCTTTTGATGAGCTCGCTGATTTCGGAAGGGTTCAGTTGCTGCATGTGTACTCCAATTCGAATGTCGTCAGGCGCGCAATTGCGCAGCCATCGCCCGTAATTGTTCCTGCACCGAGCCGTCGATCACGGTGTCGCCGACCGTCACGCGCGCGCCGCCGATCAACTCCGGCCTCACCTCGACGGTGGCCTCGATCTTCCTGCCGAAGCGCTTCTCGAGCGAGGACGTCAGTTCCGCGAGCTCATTGCCTTCGAACGGAAATGCCGTCTCGATCGTCGCCTTGGCCACACCATCGGCCGAGTCCTTCAGCGTCTCGAACAGCGCCTGAATTTCTGGCAGCAGCGTGATCCGGTCCGCCTCGATCAGCACGCGCACGAAGTTGCGGCCCTCGCCGTTCAATTTGTCGCCGCAGATCGACAGCAGCAGCGATTGCTTGGCGCCCGCGTCGAGCGCCGGGTTGTCCAGCGCTTCGGCCACGCGCGGATCGGCGACGACCGCACGCGTCAGCCGCAGCATCTCGGCCCACACCGGCAGCGCATTGCCGTCGCGGGCGAGCACGAATGCGGCTTCGGCGTAGGGACGTGCGATCGTCGTCAGTTCGGCCATGGCTTTGGGTTCGCCTGAAATGCCTACAGTTGCTGCTTGAGCTGCGCCAGCAAGTCGGCGTGGACTTTGGTGTCGACGTCCTTTTTCAGGATCTTCGACGCGCCGGCCACTGCGAGATCGGCCACGGCGTCGCGGAGCTGCTCCTTCGCGCGCGCAACTTCCTGCTGGATCTCGGCCTTGGCGGCGGCAACGATGCGATCGCCTTCCGCCTTCGCCTCGATCTTCGCCTGCTCGATCGTCTCGGCCTTGAACCGCTCGCCGATCGCGACGATTTCCGCGGACTTGCCCTTGGCTTCCGTCAGCATGTCGGCGACCCGCTTCTCGGCGTTGGCGAGTTCCTTCCGCCCTTCTTCGCCCGCGGCCAGGCCGTCGGCGATCTGCTTTTGCCGCGTTTCGATCGCGCGCATCAGCGGCGGCCAGATGAAGCGCGCGCAGAACCAGATGAATACCGTGAACGCGACGGCCTGCATGAGGAGCGTGAGATTGAAGTTCATGGCGATGCCTGTAACGGTAAAGAGATTTGCAACACAGCTTTACTTGGGTACGACACTCAGCAGCGGGTTGGCGAACGCGAAGAACATCGCGAGGCCGACGCCGATGATGTACGACGCATCGATCAGGCCGAGCAGCAGGAACACCTTCGCCTGCAATTGCGGCATCAGTTCCGGCTGGCGCGCGGCGCCCTCCAGGAAGCGCGAGCACATGATGCCCACGCCGACGCACGCGCCGAGCGCGCCGAGGCCGATCATGAGACCGATCCCGATGGCGGTGCTGGATTGGATCGTCGCCAGCAGTTGCACATTTTCCATGGTGCTTTTCCTTTCAGTTGCGGGTATGTAGAACGGTGAGGGCGAAGGATCAGTGATGCTCCTCGCCCATCGTGATGTAGACAATCGTGAGCATCATGAAGATGTACGCCTGCAAGAGGACGATCAGGACATGGAAGACTGCCCAGAAAAAATTAAGCGCGGCAGAAACGGCGAACCAAAAAATTCCCCACTGGAGGGCCATCCCGGCGACGGCGGCCGCGAGCATCCCGAGCAGCAGGAAGATGATCTCGCCCGCGTAGATGTTGCCGAAGAGCCGCAGGCTGTGCGACAGCGGCTTCGATATCCACTCGACCATCTGGAACGCGAAATTGAAAAACCACAATGCCCAGTGGTTGCCGAATGGCGCCACGAAGAGCTCCTTGGCCCATCCGCCGACGCCTTTGGACTTGATGCCGTAGAGGATCATCAGCGAGAACACGGTCAGCGCCAGCGCGAACGTGGTGTTGATATCGGCGGTCGGCACCGCGCGCCAGTTGTGCAATCCGATCAAGCCGAGCACCCAGGAAACGATGTCGACGGGCAGGAAGTCCATCGCATTCATCAGCACGACCCAGACGAATACGGTCAGCGCGATGGGCGCCACCCAGAAGCTCTCGCCGTGGTAGATGCCCTTGACCTGGTCGTTGACGAAAGTCACGCAGAGCTCGACGAAGGCCTGCGTTTTCGACGGCACCCCCGCGCTCGCCTTGCGCGTCACCCACCACATGAAACCCAGGCCGAGAAAGCCGAGCAGGATCGACGTCACGACGGTGTCGGTATTGACGCTCCAGAAGCTCGTATCCCCCACCTGCTTGACCATGAAGGTCAGGTGGTGCTGGATGTACTCCGAGGGGGATTCGTAACTGGGGCCGGCCATGAAGATGGGTCGTGATTAGCGGAATGGAATCAGTTGCGCTCTAGCAGGGCCACGGGGAACAGCAACACGGTGATGACGAAGCTTCCAAAAAATACCGCCGGCACGACATTCTTGTAGGTCAGCAGCACCAGACAGAGCCCCACGATGATGACGAGGATCTTGCTCGCCTCGGCCCGGAACAACGCGGCCACGGTTCCTCCCGCGGACGCAGGTTTGGAAATCCCCATGACCGCTGCAGAAACGACGAGTGCGGTGATGTTGACCACGCCTCCCAGCGTGGCCGACAGCGCGCCATGCCACCCCAGCCAAAGCCCGGTTGCGACAGCCATTGCGACCGTCGCGCCCGCCTGCCATTTGAGGACGCGGCGGATCGGCTGGGTCGAAAGTGGCGCTTCCATGGCCGGCAAACCCGCGAATTTTAACCGTTTTGTGCCGATGCCCGCAACGAAATGTTGCGTCGCAACGACGCACGGCCGTTCGACGGACAGCGCTACGTTAGCCGCCGGAGAGGGCCGCGACGATCATGACGTCGGCGCCTTGCGGCAGAACCGCGTCGGGATTGCGCTGGACCGACGCGTTCACGAACACCTGAATGTGCGGACGCAGTTTTCCCTGTTCGTCCTGCATCCTGAAGCGAATGCCCGGATGCGCGGACTCGAGTTGCGCGAGCAAGTCACCGAGCGTCGGGGACGCGGCGTCGCAGGCAATCGTGACCCCGGACGCGCCATTGCAATACGAGCGCAGCGGCGACGGGATTGCGACATGAAATTGCAAGCGGGTTGCTCCGGTGCGCGATAACTACACCGCCTCGACCGCGTAAATGTGCGGCAGGTGCGCGGCCAGGCATTTCCACGCCCGGCCCTCGTCGCGGCTTCCCCAGACCTCGCCGGACGTCGTGCCGAAGTAGACGCCGACGGCGGGAAAGCGGTCGGCGGTCATCGCCTGCCGCTTCACCGTCCACCAGGTCTGCGTCTTCGGCATCCCGTCGGCTTGCCGCTTCCACGTCTTGCCGCCGTCGCGCGAGCGGTAAGCGGCGGGCTTGCCGCCCGGTGAAATGCGCGGCCACACGTCGCTTCCGTCCATCGGGAACACCCACAGTGTGTCGGCGTCGTGCGGGTGCGGGACCATCGGGAAGCCCACGTCGCCGACCGCCTTGGGCATGCCGGCGCCGATGTCCGTCCAGCGCGTGTGCGGGCGATCGAGCCGGTAGATGCCGCAGTGATTCTGCTGATACAGCCGGTTGGGATTGCCGCCCGCGAAGCGCATGCAGTGCGGATCGTGGCCGTATTCAGGATCCGGCTGCGGCAGGAACGTCGCGCGCACGCCGGCGTTGAGCGGGTGCCAGTCGGCGCCGCCGTCGGTGGACTCGAACACGCCACCGCTCGACATGCCGATGTACATGTGCGCGGCGTCGCGCGGGTCGATGAGGATCGAGTGCAGCTTCGGGCCGTCGGGCGTGCCGTCCTGATCGCCGCCGCACCACGCCTTGCGCTGCGGATGCGCGTTGAATCCGGCCACGCCTTTCCATGTCGCGCCGCCGTCATCGGAGCGGAAGAGGCCCTGCGGTGACGTTCCGGCAAACCAGACGCCCGGCTGCGACGCGTGGCCCGGCGTCAGCCAGAATGTGTGATCGACGACCCTGCCGCTGCCCGCGTCGAACGCCGGCGGCGTGGCCGCTTCCTTCCACGTCCTGCCGTTATCCGTCGAACGGAACACCGTCGGGCCCAGGTGCCCGGTGCGCGCGGCCGCGAGCAGCGTCTTGCCGTCGCGCGGGTCGAGCATCGCGTGGTGGACGATATGTCCCAAAAACTGCGGCCCAGCGAGCTTCCACGTGCGCCGGCTGGCATCCGTCGTGAGCGTCCACAGCCCCTTGCGTGTCGCGATCAGCAGGCGCGCGCGACGTGGGGCTTCGATGCGCTTTCCTGCTGGACGTTTCGTTGCCGTACGCGCCATGGCTTCCTCCTCGCGGGCGATTTTTTCAAGACCTCGAAAGTTACCGCTTCGCGATTGTCCGGGCAAGGCGTGGGGTTGAAATTATTTTCATTGCCTGCAATCCTCGAAGGTCCAAAACGTTCGGTGCGACCCTAAAAAGGAGAAATCATGACGATCAAAGTCGGCGACAGGCTGCCTGCGGGCACGTTGTCGGAGTACATCGAAGTCGAAGGCAATGGCTGCACGATCGGCCCCAACACGTTCAACGTAGCGGACCTGACCCTCGGCAAGAAGGTCGTGATCTTCGGCCTGCCGGGCGCATTCACGCCGACCTGCTCCGCCAAACACGTGCCGTCCTACATCGCGAACTACGACAAGCTGAAGGCGAAGGGCGTCGACGACATCCTGTGCATGTCGGTCAACGATGCGTTCGTCATGGGCGCGTGGGCGCGCGACCAGAAGGCCGACGGCAAGGTGCGCATGATGGCCGATGGCAGCGCCGACTACACGAAAGCGCTCGGTCTGGAACTCGACCTGACCGCGCGAGGCATGGGCATGCGCTGCCAGCGCTTTTCGATGCTCGTCGACGATGGCGTGGTGAAAGCGCTGAACATCGAAGGTCCCGGCAAATTCGAGGTGTCCGGCGGCGACACGATGTTGACGCAAGCCGGCTGACGCGGGACGCGCGCCATGCCGGCTCCCGGTGTCATTCCGAGCGCCATGCCAGCTCCCGGTGTCATTCCGAGCGCCGCGAGGAATCTGCTGTTGTGACGATGCTTCGGCGCGTCGCATTCAGCTTGTTCGAATTGCCGATCGCGGTCGGCTTGGGATTCGCCGCTTTCTGGGGCGTGTTTGCCCTGGGTTGCGCGATCACCCATTGCGTCGATGTGAGCGGCGCGGGGTGGATGCTGCTCGGCATGATTGCAGGACCTCTGCTCGCGCTCGTCTTCTGGATCGCCATGTGGCGAGTGGGGCCGCGGTTCCGCAGGCGGCTGATCTGGGACGCTGTCGCGCTCGTCGTCGGAGTTGGCGCGTACGCCGTGCCCGTCATTCTGTCCGAGATCGAGACCGCGCGATCGGTTGCCGCGTCCCGGAATCGGGCAACGGATCTCGAACGCGCACGCCCGGAGGCCGGTCCCGACAAAGGCACGTCTGCGCCGAACCTGCGCATCGAGCGTCCGCGATGATGGAGCGTCGCGGCGGCCGTCGCGACGCTTCGACGGCACAGGACTTTAACGCAGCCTGCCGATGATTCCGTCGAGCTGTTCGAGACTCGAATAGGCGATGACGAGTTTGCCGGTACCGTTCTTTCCGACTTCGATTTTCACCATCGCGCCCAATTTTTCCGCGAGCTCGGTCTCGAGGCGCGCCGTATCGGCGTCGTGACCGCGCTTCGCATTGCGGCGCGCCTCGCGTTTGGCCGGATTGAGCAGTGAGAACACCAGCCGCTCCGTTTCGCGCACCGACAGTTGGCCCTCGACGACGCGCGCGGCGATGGCCGCCTGCTGCGAAACGGGAAGTGCGAGCATCGCGCGCGCGTGCCCCATCTCCATCCCGCCGTTCAGCAGATAATCCTGCGCCGGCTTGGCGAGTTGCGTCAGCCGCAAAAGGTTGGTGACCGCACTGCGCGAACGTCCGACGGCCTTGGCCGCCGCGTCGTGCGTCAGCCCGAATTCCTCGATCAGCCGCTTGAGGCCGCTCGCCTCCTCCAGCGGATTCAAGTCTTCGCGCTGGATGTTCTCGATCAGTGAAAGCGCGAGCGCCGACGGGTCCGGCACGTTCTTGACGAGTGCCGGCACCTCGGTCAGTCCCGCGCGCTGCGCGGCGCGCCAGCGGCGTTCGCCGGCGATGATCTCGTAGCTGCCTCCGTCCACCGGACGCACGAGGATCGGCTGCATCAGCCCCTGCTCGCGAATGGAGTCGGCCAGTTCGTTGAGCGCCGTCTCGTCCATGCGCGTCCGCGGCTGGTATTTGCCCGGCTTGATGCGGCCGAGGGCGAGCATCTGCAGCGCTTCGCGCGGCGCGTCGTCGGTGCCGCCGGACAGCAATGCGTCGAGTCCGCGGCCCAGTCCTTTCGGTCGGATCATGGGAATATACCCAAATGAGCTAAATGAGGTCCTATGCGGCGGCCGCGGCGTCGGCGCCCGCCGCCCCGGCCACTTCGCGCGCCTCGATCCGGCGCAGCATTTCACCGGCCAGCGCGAGATACGCGAGTGCGCCTTTCGACTGTGGTTCGAGCTTCAAGACAGGAATGCCATGCGACGGCGCTTCCGCGAGCCGGATGTTGCGCGGAATGATCGTCCGATAGAGCTTCTCGCCGAAATGTTTTTCGAGCTCGGCGGCGACGTTCAGTGCCAACGTGTTGCGCGGGTCGTACATCGTGCGCAGCAGCCCTTCGATTTCCAATCCGGGATTCAGGTGCGCGCGCACTTTTTTCAGCGTCTGGATCAGGTCGGACAACCCCTCGAGCGCGTAGTACTCGCATTGCATTGGAATGAGCACGGAATCCGCGGCGCACAGTCCGTTCAGCGTGAGGAGCGACAGCGACGGCGGACAGTCGAGCAGGATGAAGTCGTAGTCGGGCGCGATTTCGCTGATCGCCGCCTTCATCTGCGACAGCGCCTCGGCCAGCGCGTCCTTCAATCGCGTTTCGCGCTCCGGCAGGTCGACCAGCTCGATCTCCGCGCCGGCCAGTTCGCGATTCGCCGGCACAAGATCGAAGCCTCCGGTGGGCGAGGCGACGCGCACGTCCGCAATGCGGCGCTCGCCCAGCAGCACCTGATAGACCGTCGCGTTGAAGCTTCGCTTGTCGAGCCCCGAGCCCGTCGTCGCGTTACCCTGCGGATCGAGGTCCACCAGCAACACGCGCCGCTTCATCGCGACCAGGCTCGCGGCGAGATTGACGGCGGTGGTCGTCTTGCCGACGCCGCCTTTTTGATTCGCGACTGCGATGATGCGCGTCATCGCAGCGGTCGGCGTTGCATGACGACGAGATTGCGCGCCGCGTCGAGTCCCGGGACATCGAGCACCGTGACCGAGAGAACATTGAAATCATCGGACAACGATGCAAGCTCGTCGTGCGGATGCACGCCCTTCATCGCGAACAGTTGCCCGTCCGGGCCAACATGCTCCGAAGCCGCTGCGGCGAATGCAGGCAGATCCGAGAAGGCGCGCGAAATCACGACGTCGAATGCCATGTCCGGCGCGTAATCCTCCACGCGCACCGCGCGCACTTCGACATTACGAAGGCCGAGCTCGATTGCGGCCTGCGTGAGGAACGCGGCCTTCTTGTGGTTGGAGTCGACCAGCACGACGTGCGCGTCGGGCCGCGCAATCGCCAGCGGAATTCCGGGAACGCCGCCACCCGACCCGACATCGAGGACGCGCAATCCGGCGGTCGCCGGAAGGTGCGGCACCACCGCGAGCGCGTCCAATAAATGGTGCGTGACCATCCGCAGCGGCTCGCGAATCGCCGTCAGGTTGTAGGTCTTGTTCCATTTGGCGAGCAGCGCGAGATACGCCGTGAGTTGCGCGCGCTGCGCCGCGCTCAATGAAAGCCCGAGTGCGGCTATGCCCGACGCGAGATCGATGGCGTGCGCCGGCGCATCTGCATCAACCCGCGCGACCGTCGTCATGCGGACAGGGCTTCCGCGCCGCGGGTTGCGCGGCCCTTGAGGTGCACGAGCAACAGGGAGATCGCCGCGGGCGTGATACCGGAAATACGCGCGGCCTGGCCGATGGTTTCCGGCTTGTGCAGATTGAGCTTTTGCTGCACCTCGGCGGAGAGCCCGCGCACATTCCGGTAATCGAGGTCGCCCGGAAGTCTCGCCGATTCCATGGCGAGGTGCCGCGCGATTTCTTCATGCTGGCGATCAATGTAGCCCGCGTACTTGGTCGCGATTTCGACCTGCTCGGCCACCTGCCGATCCGCGACGGGCGCGCCGGTCCCCGGTAGCGTGTGCAGCGACGCATAGGTCACGCCGGGTCGCCGCAACAAGTCAGTAAGCGCATACTCTCTATCCATGGGTTGCCCCAGAACGCGTTCGGCGTCATGGCGCGCTACGACATTCGGGTTGACGAAGGTCGTCCTGAGGCGCTCGACTTCGGTGGTGACCGCGTCGCGCTTGCGTGAAAAGACGTCCCAGCGAGCGTCGTCGACCAGGCCCAGTCTGCGGCCATGTTCGGTCAGCCGAAGGTCGGCGTTGTCCTCGCGCAGCTGCAGCCGGTATTCGGCGCGCGACGTGAACATCCGGTAGGGCTCGGAAACGCCGCGCGTGATCAGGTCGTCGACGAGCACGCCGAGATAGGCTTCATCGCGCCGCGGGCACCAGCCGTCGTCGCCACGCACGTGCAGTGCGGCGTTCACCCCGGCGAGCAACCCCTGGGCGGCGGCTTCCTCGTAGCCCGTCGTGCCGTTGATTTGGCCCGCGAAAAAGAGGCCGCGGATCGCCTTGGTTTCGAGCGTGGACTTCAAGGCGCGCGGATCGAAATAGTCGTATTCGATGGCGTAGCCCGGCCGCAGGATGTGCGCCTGCCCGCAGCCCGGCATCGAGCGGACGAGCGCGAGCTGCACGTCGAACGGCAGCGACGTCGAAATCCCGTTTGGGTAGATTTCCCGCGTGTTGAGGCCCTCGGGCTCGAGGAAAATCTGGTGGCTGTCGCGCTGGGCGAAGCGCACGACCTTGTCCTCGATCGACGGGCAATAGCGCGGCCCGACGCTCTTGATCGCGCCCGAATACATCGGCGAGCGGTCGAGCCCGGCGCGGATGATGGCGTGGGTTTCCGCGTTGGTGTGCGTGATCCAGCACGGGACCTGTCTCGGGTGCATGCCGCGCGTGCCCATGAACGAGAAGACGGGCGCTGGATCGTCGCCCGGCTGCTCGGCCAGTACGGAGAAGTCGATCGTCCGACCGTCCAGCCGAGGCGGGGTGCCGGTCTTGAGCCGTCCGGCCGGCAGTTTCAGTTCCCGCAATTTGGCGCCCAGCCGCTTGGCCGGGGGATCGCCCGCGCGGCCGGCCTCGTAGTTGTCGAGTCCGACATGGATCAGCCCCGACAGGAACGTGCCCGTCGTGAGGACCACGGCATCCGCGTGGAAAGTGAGGCCGATCTGGGTCACGACCCCGGCGACCTTGTCACCTTCGAGAAGGAGGTCGTCGACCGGTTGCTGGAAGAGGGTCAGGTTCGGCTGGCTTTCGAGGCGCGTCCGAATCGCCTGTTTGTAAAGGATCCGATCGGCTTGGGCGCGCGTCGCGCGGACGGCGGGTCCCTTGCTGGAATTGAGGATCCGGAACTGGATGCCCGCCTCGTCGGTGGCGATCGCCATCGCGCCGCCCAGGGCGTCGACTTCTTTGACCAAGTGGCCCTTGCCGATGCCGCCGATCGATGGATTGCAGGACATCTGGCCGAGCGTTTCGATGTTATGCGTCAGGAGCAACGTCCTCCGGCCCATCCGGGCAGAGGCGAGCGCAGCCTCGGTGCCGGCATGGCCGCCACCCACGATGATCACGTCGAATCGTTGCTGGAAGTCCATGATTTCAATAGAGAATTAAGCGCGTATTCCGATGCGCCCTGAGATCGGATTTTACGCGATCCAGAAGACATTCGAAAGCGGGTGTTTCACGTGGAACGCGGGTCGAGGCCACCGGAACCTCGACCCTGTTTCACGTGAAACCTCGGGCATCGATAGTAATTGCTTACTCGCGCCGGGGCAGGGACTGGCGGAGCGGTTAGCCGAGGACCCCAACGTGGGGTTCGATCAGGCGGAGAGCCGGGTCCCCAGCCGTTCGCGTTCCGCCTGCAACGCGGCCGGGCGCTTGGACCCGAGCTTGGCGAAAAGTTCGTCGTGCGAGCGCAGTTCGCGCTGCCATTGCGCGCGGTCGACGCTCATCGCGACGCCAAAGCGCTCGGCATCGAAATTCGTCCCCGACCAGTTCAAGTCCGCGTAGTCGGGCGCCAGCCCGGTGGCCATTTCACGGGCGTGCGCGCGTCCGGCGCAGCGCTCGACGACCCACTGCAGCACGCGCACGTTCTGGCCGAAGCCGGGCCACACGAACTTTCCATTCGCATCCTTGCGGAACCAGTTCACGCTGAAAAGCCGCGGCGGATACGCGAGCTTCCTGCCCATATCGAGCCAGTGCTGGAAATAATCGCCGATGTGATAGCCGCAGAACGGCAGCATCGCGAACGGATCGCGGCGCACCTCGCCCACCGCGCCGGCCGCCGCCGCGGTCGTCTCCGAACCCATCGTCGCCGCCTTGTAGACGCCTTCTTCCCACGTGCGCGCCTCGCTGACCAACGGAACCGTATCGGACCGGCGCGCGCCGAAGATGAACGCCGAGATCGGCACGCCCGCCGGATCGTCCCATTGCGGGTCGAGCGATGGACATTGCGCCGCGGCCACCGTGAACCGCGCGTTGGGGTGCGCGGCTTTGCGTCCCTTGCCGCCATCTTCCGGCGTCCAGTCGTTGCCCTGCCAATCGAGGAGGTGCGCGGGCGGCTCGGTGGTCATGCCTTCCCACCAGACGTCGCCGTCATCGGTCAACGCAACATTGGTGAAGATGACGTTGGCCCTCAGCGTGTCCATCGCATTCGGGTTGGACTCATAGGACGTTCCGGGTGCGACGCCGAAATAGCCCGATTCCGGGTTGATCGCGCGCAAATACCCGCTCGCATCGGGCTTGAGCCACGCAATGTCGTCGCCGATCGTCGTGACCTTCCAGCCCTCGCATCCCGCGGGCGGAATCACCATCGAGAAATTGGTCTTCCCGCAGGCGCTCGGGAAAGCGGCCGCGACATACTTCTTTTCACCGTCGGGCGACGCGACGCCCAGGATCAGCATGTGCTCGGCGAGCCAGCCCTGGTCGCGTCCCATCACCGAGGCGATGCGCAGCGCGAAACATTTCTTGCCGAGCAGCGCATTGCCGCCATAGCCCGAGCCGAAACTCCAGATCTCGCGCGTCTCGGGAAAATGCACGATGTATTTCTGCTCGCGGTTGCAGGGCCACGCGACGTCGCGCTGACCCACGGCCAGCGGCGCGCCGACCGAATGCACGCACGGCACGAAGACGCCGGCCGTTCCCAGGACATCGAATACCGCACGCCCCATGCGCGTCATGATCCGCATGTTGATCACGACATAGGGGCTGTCGGTCAGTTCGATGCCGATGTGCGCGATCGGACTGCCGAGCGGCCCCATCGAAAACGGAACGACGTACAGCGTGCGCCCGCGCATGCAGCCCGCGAAAAGGCCGTGCAGTGTGCGCCGCATTTCGGCGGGCGCGACCCAGTTGTTGGTGGGGCCGGCGTCGTCCTGCTTCTCGCTGCAGATGAACGTGCGGTCCTCGACCCGCGCCACGTCCGAAGGATCCGAGCACGCCAGGAAACTGCCCGGGCGCTTCGCTGGATTGAGCCGGGTCAGCGTGCCCGCCTCGACCATCTCCGCGCAAAGTCGATCGTATTCAGGCTGGCTGCCGTCGCACCACAAAATGCGATCGGGTTGCGTCAGCGCCGCGATCTCGCGCACCCAGCCCATGAGGCGGGCGTGGCGCACGTACGACGGCGCGCCGACCGATGCAGCGAGTGTGTCGAGCGATTCAGGTTGATTCATGGGAGTTTGGACAATGGCAGGGGAAAATTGATGCGCCGCTGTCTCTTGCAGAACGAACCGATCGTGCAGCGGTAGCCGATAATTTTAACCCGCGCGCCACGGCCGGCGCACTGGTCGGGCGGCCTTACCGGTTCGCGACGATGAACAGACGCCTGAACGGAAAAAGGGTGCGGCCGTCTTCGCGCACGGGATAGGCGATGGCCAGCTGCTGCATGTATTCGCGCAGGAATTCCGCACGCTCGACGTCGTCGAGCGCGGCCAGGATCGGCACCAGCCACGTGCCTTTCGTCCATGCGGCCACCGGATGCTCGCCATCGTCGCGCGGTTCCAGAACCTGCAGATAGTCGGTCAGCCAGATGTCGACGCGAGCCATCCGCGGCGAGAGCCAGCCGAAATAGTCGGCGGCCGCGGCGACGGGCGGGTCGCGCACGACCGCGGAGAGTTTCGCGCGCCAGCGTTCGCCGCGCGCAAGGGCCGCAATCGTCGTGTGCGACGGAGCACGAAAATTGTCGGGCATCTGAACGGCCAGCACGCCACCGGGCGAAAGCATGGCCGCCAACCGCGCGAAGAGTTGCCCGTGATCGGGAAGCCAATGCAGCGCCGCATTGCTGTAGATGAGATCGACCGGTGCATCGGGCCGCCAGTGCGAAAGGTCGGCCACGACGAACGTGTAGCGCGGATCGGAACGCGTTGCCGTACGCGCTTCGTCGAGCATTTCCTTCGAATTGTCGACGCCGACGATGCGCGCATCGGGCCAGCGCTCGCCCAGCAGTTTCGTCACGTTGCCCGCGCCGCATCCCAAGTCGACGATCGTGCGCGGGCGTTCCAGCGGAATGCGGGCGAGAAGATCGAGCGCCGGCCGCAGCCTCTCGCCGGCGAACTGCAGATATTGCGCGGGATTCCAGGGCACGTTCATTCCCCTTGTTCGTTGGTATCCTCGCCCGCCTTTGCCACCCACCAAGATTGCAGGCGCGCGAACAACGGCACGGTCGTGAGGAGGATGACGACGACGCGCGCCACATGGAACGCCGTGACCAGCGGCACGCCCAATTGCAGCACCTTTGCCGTGATGCACATTTCGGCGATGCCGCCGGGGGCGGTGCCGAGCACCAGCGTGGCGGGGTGCAGTCCGGACGCAACCGCGAGCCCCGCGCCGAAGACCGCGGACAACAGCATCGCCAGCACGACGGAGGTCAGCACCGCGGCGACAAACCGGTGGGCGCCCTGCAGGAAATCGCGTTGAAAGCGCGAACCCAATGCGCAGCCCAGCAGGCACTGTCCTGCATTCGACGCCAATTGCGGCATCGCGGAGAGGTCAATCTGCGCGGCCGTGAGCGGGATCGCCACTGCCAGCGAGCCCAGCACGAAGGCGTTGGGGACGTGCAGCCGATGGAACGCGAGAGCGCCGACGGCGGTGGCCGCCATCAGCAGCACAAAGCCCACGGGCGCGAAAGTCTTCGCACCCTGCACGTACGGATCGGCGCCGTGAACACCGAGCACCGTGTAGACGGCCGGGACGACGGCGACGACGATCAGCATGCGCAAACTCTGCGCCGCCGCAACGCGATCGACGCGCGCGCCGAAACGCTCGCCCAGCACGGCCATCTCCGCCGCGCCGCCGGGAACGCTCGCGAACAGCGCCGTCGTGCGGTCCAGTCCGGCCATCCGCGCGAGCGCGACCGCGGACACGTAGCCCACGGCCACCGCGAACACCGCGCCCGCGATGAGCAGATACCAGAACCCCGCGACTTCGCGCACGACCTGCGGCGTGAAGTAGAGGCCGAGCGCGGTCCCGATGATCCACTGCCCGCCGTATCGCACGGGCGTCGGGACGCCGATGTCGACGCCCGCAACACGCAGGAACGCGAGCGAGAAAAGCGGCCCCAGCATCCACGGAATCGGCGTGTGCAACCATGCGAAGACATAACCGGCCGCCGCGCCGATGGCCAACGCGAGGGCTGCGTTGCGCATACCGTGGCGCGTCATCGTGCGAAATCCGTTGCCATGGACGCGCTATTTGCCAATGCAGAAACGCGAGAAGATGACGCCGAGCAAATCATCCGCGGTGAACTCGCCGGTGATCGCGGACAGCGCCTGTTGCGCCTCGCGCAATTCCTCGGCGAAGAGTTCGATCGGCGGAGGATCGAGCGCGAGCTGTGCCGCGGCGGCACGGAGGTGCAGCGACGCGGTGTGCAGCGCGTGCACATGACGTTCGCGCGCGAGGAACGTGTCCTCGGTCGTGACCTCGGCGCCGACCAGCGCGAGCACTTCCCGCTCGAGCAGATCGACGCCGGCGCCGACATTTGCGGACAGCCAGACGTGCCGCCGCGCGGTCCCTTGCGTTTCGCGCAGCGCGGCCATCGGCGCAATTTGCGCGAGGTCGGTCTTGTTGTGGACGACCACGCGCGCCATCCCGGGGGGCAGCCGCGCCAGGATTTTCCGGTCCTCCCCATCCAGCGCATCCGTTCCGGCGCGCGCATCGACTAAAAGCAGCACGAGGTCCGCGCGCGCGACCGCCGCCCAGGTGCGCTCGATGCCGATCGTTTCCACGGGATCGTCGGTGTCGCGCAATCCCGCCGTATCGACGACGGTGAGCGGAATGCCGGCGATTTCCACGCGGCGCTCGACCGGATCGCGCGTCGTGCCGGCCACCGGCGTGACGATCGCAGCCTCCTCGCGCGCGAGCGCATTCAAAAGGCTCGACTTGCCGACATTGGGACGCCCGACCAGCACGACGGTCAGGCCTTCGCGCAACAGTGCGCCGGTCTTCGCGCGCGCGAGGACTTGCGCGAGCGTTGCGCGAATCGCCGCCAGTTTCGCAACGACATCGCCCGCGCGCAGGAACAGGATGTCCTCGTCGGGAAAGTCGAGCGTCGCTTCGGTGAACATCCGCAATTCGGTCAGCGCGTCGACCAAGCGGCGCACGTGCTGCGAAAACTCGCCGTGGAGGCTGCGCGCCGCTGCGCGCGCCGCGGTGGCCGTCGCGGCATCGATGAGATCGGCGACACTCTCAGCCTGCGCCAAATCGAGCTTGCCGTTGAGAAAAGCGCGCTTGGTGAATTCCCCCGGCTCGGCAATGCGCGCACCGAGTTCGACGCAGCGCGCGAGGATGAGGCGCAGCACCGAAGGTCCGCCGTGGCCGTGCAGCTCGAAAACGGTTTCGCCGGTGTAGGAGGCAGGTGCGGGGAAGTACAACGCCAGCCCCTGGTCGAGTGGAGCGCCCTGCGCATCGCGGAACGTCGTGACGGTGGCCACGCGCGGCGCGGGAACGGCGCCGACCAGGCCTTCGATCAACGCATCGAGGCTGCTCCCCGAGACGCGCACGATGCCGACGCCGCCGCGCCCGGGCGGCGTGGCGATCGCGGCGATGGTGGGCTGCGCAACAGCGGGAAGCATTTCGCGTTTATAGCGTATCGCCCGCCGGAAACGAAACGGGCCGACTCTCGCCGGCCCGTTCGAATGCGCGTTGGACCGCTTTAGCGCCGCTTCGCCGCGGCGGCCGTGGCCTCGCCGCCGATCACGCGGTTCATGTGCCATTGCTGGAAGATCTGCAATGAATTGTTGATGAGCCAATACAGCACGAGGCCCGACGGGAAGAACAGGAACAGCACCGAAAACGCGATCGGCATGATCTGCATCACCTTCGCCTGCACCGGGTCGGTGATCGGCGTCGGCGACAACTTGACTTGCAGGTACGCGGTGACTGCATAGATGACCGGCAGCACGTAATAGGGGTCCGGCGCCGACAGGTCCTTGATCCAGAAAATCCACGGCGCATGGCGGAGCTCGACCGCGGACAGCAGCACCCAGTACAGCGCGATGAAAACGGGAATCTGCACCAGAATCGGCAGGCAGCCGCCGAGCGGGTTGATCTTCTCCGTCTTGTACATCTCCATCATCTTGACCTGCAGCTGCTGCTTGTCGTTCTTGTACTGCTCCTGCAGCGCTTTCATCTTGGGCGCGATGACTTTCATCTTCGCCATCGAACGCGCGCTCGCGTGATTGAGCGGGTAGAACGCGCTCTTGATCATGATCGTCATGACGACGATCGCCCAACCCCAGTTGCCCAAAATCCCGTGCAGCCATTTGAGCAGCCAGAAAAGCGGCGCGGCGAGGACGGTGAAGATGCCGTAGTCGACGACGAGGTCGAGACCCTTGGCGGTCCTCGCGAGCGACTCCTGGTCCTGCGGCCCGACGTAGAGTGGCACGCGAACTTCGCCGGTCGCGCCGGGCGCGATGGTCCCGACGGGCACGATTACGCCGGCGGCATACAGGCCGTTGTCCAACTTTTTCGCGTAGAACTCGCGCGGGATCCTGCGCTCGTCGGAGGGCGCCCACGCGGCGACGAAATAATGCTCGACCATCGCGACCCAGCCGTTGTCGGCGCTCTTCGGATACGGAAGCTTGCGCGACGGATCGGCGGCAAGCTTGTCGACCTCGGTGAATTCGATCTTCTTGTACTTGTCCTGATCGGTGTACACCGCCGGACCGACGAACGCCGACGGCGCCCCCCAGCTTGGCACCACCGGCTGTTTCATGTCGCGCGTGAGCTGGAAATACGCGTAGGGTGCCAGCGGTGCGGCGCCGGCATTCGTGATGTCGAACGCCGCGTCGATGACGTAGCTGCCGCGATGGAATGTCAGCACCTCCACGACCTTGTCGCCTTTGGCCGTCGTGGCCACGAGCTTCAGCTCAATGCTGTCGGCGCCGGCGGCCAGTTCGCGCGGCCCGGGCAGCGCCTCGTACAGCGTGCGGTGGTTGGGCAGGCCCTCGCCCAGCAGTCCCGCTTGCGCAATGTAGGTTCGCTCCGCGTTGCGCTGCAGTGCCAGGTAAGGCTTGGTGTCGTCCTGGCTGTCGCGGTGCTGGCTCAACGCGATCATCGAAATGACGCCGCCCGCGGTATCGACTTCGGCCGTGTAGAGATCGGTGCGGATCGTGATCGCCTGGCCGGCAGGCGCAGCGCCGGCCTGTCCCGGAACGGCGCCCGCCGCTCCGGCGCCGGCAGGGGGAGTCTGCGCGGACGGCGTCGGCAAATCCTTCGGTGCGGCACCGGTCTCCCTCGCGCCAGGCGCGGCCTGCTGCGCCGCCGGCGCGGGGGGCGGCGTGTGCGCCTTCTGCCACTCCCCCCACAACAGGAACGCAGAAAAGGAGAAGACGATGA
>Ga0070708_100000701_pt1 | contig 25530 bp, 25 predicted proteins | sample KBSK5503metaG_FD_65469 | JGI IMG/M metagenome (GOLD analysis project Ga0070708, IMG submission 65469) | Corn, switchgrass and miscanthus rhizosphere microbial communities from Kellogg Biological Station, Michigan, USA - KBS K5-50-3 metaG | ecosystem: Host-associated > Plants > Roots >... | reverse complement strand
TCGCATCGAAGATGATACTCTCGCGATCGAAGATGGTGGCCGTGCTCGTCGTCGCCCTGGCGGCGACGGCGGTTGTCCTTCTTTGGCCCAAGGGTTCCCAGGCGAGCTCCGAGGAGCTCATCCGGCAGAAGGCGATCAAGATGGCCCGCGCGGCGGAGAGCAAGGACCTCAGCTACATCATGGACCAGGTCTCCGAGCGGTTCGTCTTCGAGGAGGGCGGCGGCAAGCGCGACCTGCACCAACTCCTCGCCGCCCAGATGATGCGGGGCACCTGGCTTCGCGTCTTCGTGGTGGATCTCGCGGTCACCGTCACCACCCCGACCACGGCGGTCCTCACGGGAAAGTACATCTTCGGGCGCTCCCGCGCCTCGACCCTCAAAGAATTGGCGAAGGAGAGCGAGGTCAGCTCCTACGCGATCGATGCGAAGTTGGAGAAAGAGCAGGATGACTGGAAGTTCGTCGCGGCGAAGCATCGCCCGATCGATCCCTCCGAGTTTCTCTAGCGGTGCCTCGCGCTTGACACCACGCCGTCGGTAAACAACCCTGCCGCGGTGGCCGTCTACACGGAGCTGAGCTGGGAGCAACTGTCCGCGGTGGCTCGCGCTTTCCACCTGGGAGAGCTTCGCCAGGCCCACGGGATCCCCCACGGTTCGATCAACACCAATTTCCGCCTGGAAACCGCGAAGGGGACCTACTTTTTGCGCCACTCGACGGTCCGCTCCGCCAGCGACCTCGAGTTCGAGGCGGCGCTGATCTCGCATCTGACCGAGGGCGGTTTCCCGGCGCCGACGCTGGTGCGCGACGCCGCGGGCGCCGCGTTCCTCGAGCTCGCCGGCGGGCGCGCCTCGGTCTTTCGCTACCTTGCCGGCGAGGAGCTCACCCGGGCGGCGCTGTTGCCCGAGCACTGCGAGCGGGTGGGCGCCGAGCTGGCCAAGCTTCACCGGGTCGCCAATTCGTTCAATCGATCTCGGGAGAATCCGTACTCGCTGGCCCAGGTCCGCCGATGGCTGGAGGAGCTGGCCGCTCACCGCAACGGCGAAATCCAATCGCTGGCGGCGGAATTGGGAGCGCTCTGGCACGAGTCGCAGTCGTTTGATCGCGGCCTTCTTCCCCGGGGGGCGATCCATGCGGACCTGTTCATGGACAACGTCAAGTGGGTGGGCGACCGGGTATCCGCGTTCTTCGACTTCGAGATGGCCTGCCGGGACGCGTTCGTTCTCGATCTGGCCATCGCCCTCAACGCCTGGTGCTTCGACGGCCGCTATCGACCGGATCTCTGCCGCGCGATCCTCCGGGGATACCTGGCCGGGCGGCCGCTTTCCCCGATAGAGAAAGAAGCTCTCTATTTCGAGGCCCTCTTCGGCGCAGTCCGCTACAGCGCGTCCAGGATTCGCGATTTTCATCTCTCCACGCTGCCCGAGGAGCGGTTGGCTCGGAAAGACTTTCGAACCTACCTGGCCCGAGCGCGCGATCTCCACCAGATGGGTCCAGCCGCATTCAAAACGATGGTCGGGCTCGAGGGCGCCGGACGCCGGGAGTGAGCGGGTGCCTCAAATGCCCGAGGCGATCTTCCATTCTCCCTTGTCGCGCTTGAACCACATCTGCTTGATTTCCGATTCGCTCTTCGGCTTGTTGCTCAGGCGGGGCAGGCGGAAGCTCAGATTGTAGGTGTAGACCGCGCTCGCCATGCTCGTGTCGCGGTGGATCTCGATTTTCCGGATGTTGAGATCGAGCTTGACGTCCTCCAGCTTGGACAACTCGGCCGGCAGCTTCTTCTGGAGGTCTTTGTAATCCATCCGATCTTCCGGCTCAGCCGTTCCGCCGTCGTCTTTGAAAGACTCTGAGATAAGACGCAAGACCCCTGGCGCATCGCGGGCTTCGACTGCCGAGCGATACATCTCCATCACCTTCAAGATCGCGCGCGTGTCGTCGTTGTCTTCGATTTCCGTCCCCGGAATCCGCCGCGCCCCACATCCGGCGAGCAGGGTGATGGTGAACAAAAAGGTGAAAACGCGCATCTTCATTCCGGGTCTCCCGTGATCAAAACGCGAACGCCCGTGAATCATTCCCCGGTCAGGCATTGGCGGGCGCCGCGGGGTTGGCGCGGAGCACCTCGGCGATGAACCTGTTTAGCACCACGACCTCTCCGTCGAGAATTTTCAGGCCCTCGGCCTGAATGATTCTTTCGCCGATCATCGCCAGCGGCCTGAGCAAGAACGGAAGGTTGAGCTTGATTTCGCCTTCTAGGGTCCGCTCCACCCCACCCGCGGCGGCGCGCAGGCGCAGAACGCCGTTGTTCAAAAGCGTCCGGCTGATCTTTTGCGTCGTTGGCACGTTGCTGAAGGACAATTCTTTCCGATTCCGGTCGTAAATCGAGTTTTCGATGAACGCGAACCACTCGGGTGGAACCGTCTTGGGTCCAATCGACTGAATCACCGGCTTGGGCCGGTACCGGACCTTCCGCCGCACCAGCTGGCCCTCCTCGCTTCGTTCAAGGGGCTCCACCTCCAGGAGAACGCCGTGATGCTTGAGCAAGAACTGCGGGTAGCGCGGATCGAGCATCGCGCGCTCTGCCTCTTCCAGCGTTCCCTGAATCCGCTGCCGGACCTCGAATCTCATCTCGCCTCCTTGAAGAATGCGCCGTTTAGCGGAAAGGAGACTGTGACACCAGAGGTCCGTTGAAAGCGCGTTCTTCAAACTCACATCTCTCCCTCCACTCCAACAGCGACGCTTTGTAGGAGGCCCCGAAGTCCGGCGATTGCCCGAGGTCATTCTTCACTCCCGCGCAGTCGCCGCCGAGGAACTCGGCTTCGATCTTCAACCGAAGCGCCTCCCGACGCAGGCTGTCGGGCAGCGGAGCGAGGAGCGCCGGCGTCAGGTATCGTGTGGCAAGCGGGCCGAAGCCAAGCTGGGTCAATCGTCGGCCGAGAAGGTAGCTCAAGTAGGGTTGGGCCCCATTGGACTCGAGCGCCTCGCGAAGCCCGAGCAGCTTCACCTCCTCCGGCTGATCACCGAGATAGGCCCAGACCGCAGGGCCGGCGGGCGAGCGCAGCGCGGCGAGCTTGATCCGCGCCGCCCGTTCGGTCGAAGCGGTGGGCCTGAGCTCGATGACCCGGTTGAGAAGCTTCTCCACCTCCGCGGTTCGCCCCCGCCGCCATTCGAGGTCCGCCATCGCCATCGCCACGTCCGCCTCGAGCGCCGGCTCCCCCTTGACCTGCCCGGCGAGCTTGGAAAGAACCACGGCGGCATCGTCGGCGCGGTCGAGCAGGATGAGCGCTCTTGCCTCGCCTGACCGGAAGGCGGGCTCCTCGGGTTGAATCTGCGCGCAGCGCTCGTACCTGGCCAGCGCCTGCGCCGGGTCGCTGGCGAGAAACTCCGCCGCCTCGGCCTGGAGCGCGGCGACCTCGTGGGCGCACGGCCGGGCAAAGATGCTTCCCCGCCGGAATCGGGCAAACGCCTGGTTCACCGCCGCCGGATCGAGCGGAACCGCGGCGAGAAAGGCCTCCCAGTCGGTGGCCAGCCCATCGAGGGAGCGCTGGTAGGCGCCGACGAAGTCCCCCCGCCGATAGAGACGCTGAAGTTTTTCCGTGCCGTAGGTGTCGGCCAGGTAGCGAAGAAAGGAACCGGCCAGGACATAGGCGCGAGGCCCGGGGCTCTTGTAGAAGGAGTCCGAGCGGAACAGCGAACGGATGTCGGGTGCGAGCTTCTGCTGCCGCATCGCCGCCGCCCACTCGTGCAGCGAGAGCTCGTCGATCGGATTGTCGGCCGCGACCGCCAGTCCCTCGATCACCCCCATCACCGGCCAGATCCCGAAGCGGGAGGTGACTTTGAACGGACCGGATCCAAAGGGAGCGGCCATCGCGTGGGCGATCTCGTGCTTGAGGCCGGCGTGTGGAAATGACGAGTCATTGAGGTGAACCTCCAGCCGCCACGGCTTGGCGAATTGGGTCTGCGCAGCGCCGACGAGGGCCCGCTTTTCCTCGGCGGATCGGTAGAGGTAGAGGCGGATGGGCTCGTCCGGGCCGCCACCGAGGAAGGCTCGAATCTGGGCGTAGCGAAACTCGGCGTCCCGAGCCAGCCGCGCGACCTGCTCCTTTGGCTTTCCCCGGGGGTAGAAGATCCGGAAGTGCTCGGTCTGGCGATAGCCGCCCAGCTTGTCGGACACGAATTGATCGCTCGTCCGAAAACCCAGTGCATCGGCCCGCGATTCCATGGCGGCCACGGCAACCGCGGCGAGGATCAGGTAGAGCAGCGCGCCGGGGCGCGCGTGAGGAAGCCTGAGCACCCCCCGCCTCATGTCCAGCAGGACCCCGGCGAGGCAGATCGCCAACGCGCAGAGGAGCACCGACTCGAGGCGAAACCAGAGGAGGGCGGGCCGAACGGCCAGGGCCTCGTCGTAAATCGGCCCCGGAAGGTATCCGGCGAAGTGATTGTATGCGTGAGCCTGAGGCCCCTCGATCAGCGGCCAGGCGGTGACCGCCGCCGAAGCGAGAAGCAGGAAAAGGTAGAGAGCAGCCGCCGCTGCCCGACCTTTGCAGGCGAGCCCGCACAGCACCCCCGCCGCCGACGCGATCAGGGCCGAGGGGATGGCGAGCAGGGGGTAGAAGCCAACCTGCGACAATGGGTTGCAACGGGTCGAGGAGAAGGCGAAGAGGACGGAAGCCAGAAAAGGGGGGATCAGCGCGGCGATGCCCAGCACGCTGGCGGCGGCAAATGGCATCCAGGCCGATTCGAGCGCGCCATCCATCCGGATCGCCCGGCGCGGCCTCGGATCGATTCCCTGGATCAGCCGACTTTCCTGACGGCCGGCGATGATCCCGAGTACCCCGCCAAGCAATCCCACCCCCACGGCCATTGCTTCACCGAGCTCGTAGCCAGGAAGCCCGACGAGCGGTAGCCGGATGAGGCAGGCCCCGCCCACCGCAAGGATCACCATCACCGCCATCGCCAACGGGTTGCGAAACAGATATCCGGATCTGATCAGGACTTGCAGCATCAGCTCCCCTATAATCTTTTGGCCATGAGCGAATCGAACCGGCCCCACAATCGAGCGCAGCCGCGGGTTCCGATCGAGCTGAGGGTGGACTACAAGAAGTTGAACTCCTTCTTCGCCGACTACACCAAGAACATCTCCAAGGGCGGGACATTCATCAGGACCGAGAAGCCCCTCGCCATCGGGACGCGATTTCTATTCAAGTTGACGATACCCCAGCAGGACGCTCCGTTCGAAATACTGGGCGAAGTGGTGTGGTCAAAGACCGAGCCTCCGGACCCGGGGATGGGCATCCGCTTCATCTACCAGAACGACAAACAGCGTTCGGATCTCGAATCGATCGTCGAGCGTTTGATGGAAGAGAGCCTCGGGCCCGAGTTGACCCATAAGCTCCTGAACAAACCGCAGAAGTAATGACCGGTTGGGCAAGACACGCCGGCGCCGCGGCGCTGTTGGGCATCTTGGCCTGCAGCAAATCCGAGCTCACCCCGAGGTCGCCTCCCGCCGCGAAGGCCAATTCCGCTCCGATCACCGATCCGTCCGCGGAGAACTACGCGATGCCGCAACTTCCACACGCGCAAGTGGTCCTCAAGGATGCCTACGGCGGAACCCACCCGGTCGATGTCGAAGTGGCCGCCAGCGACGAGGCGACGACGCGGGGGCTGATGTGGCGAGCTCGGCTCGACGAAGGCAAGGGAATGCTCTTCATTTTCCCGGACGAAAAAGTTCGCTCCTTCTGGATGCGCAATACCCTCATTCCGCTGGACATGCTCTTCATCGGGGCGGACAAGAAGATCGTCGGCATCGTCGAGCAGGCGGCTCCACAAACGCTCAACGCGCGGTCGGTGGGGATTCCCTCGAAATACGTGCTCGAGGTCCCCGGAGGCTGGTCCGCCAAAACCGGGATCAGATCCGGCAGCCCGGTGGAGATCGAAACGCGGTAAACGGCGAGCCACCGTAAAGCTACGGCGTGGGGACGCTGCGCGCGCAGAAGTATGGAGAGCGCGTGTCCCCGATGCTCTGGCAGGTGGCGGGCAGGTTGCTGCAGATCGCGCCGAGCGTCTGCTCATCGAGCAGCAACGCACGACAGGAAAGCTTCTTGTTCGGATCCTTGTCGTCGTCGGGGTTGGACGCGGGGCAGCCATTGGAGACGTTTGGCACGCAGGCTCGCGAACAGTAACCGGTGGCGGTGGCGTTGGGAATGTTTGACCGCGGAACCGCGGCGTCTCGAACGCAGACCAGGTCTTCGCACTCGGTGGCGCCGAATGAGATGAAGTCCTTGTTCGCCGGCAAGTCGGACTCGAGGATCCCCACCGAGCCACTCCCTCCGTCGGGATTCTTTTTGACCAGCGTGCAGGGACGTCCCAGATCGGTGGCCACTCGGCAGCCTCCCAGGGAAATCAGGGCGAGAAAAAACACCACGGCGATCGCGAACGGGCGGCAAACAGGCATCTTGGCGCGTTCCTCCAAGCTTTGGCGGTGGCTGAACGGTAGCACGGCCGGCGCCAGGTCGACATCGCCGGCTGCCTGAATTGTGGAACAATGTAGGCAGTTTACGCGATCCGCGCATTGTTGGAGCTAAACGCCGGCGATAGGATTCTGCCCGTTGCCCAGGTGGCCTTTGCGCTCCGGGAATTCTTGAAGAGACGGAGAAACTCTTTGACCCGTATACCCGCAGCCGTCGTCGTGCTGCTCCTCTTCGGTGGGGGTCGTGCTCTCGGACAACAGCGAGAGAGCTTGGGTTTGGACCTCACCGAGGACGAGAAAAAAGCAGAGCAGAAGAAAAAGGACGACCCGCCAAAGGTCGCCCAGGAGCCCGCTCCGGCGAAAACCGCGACGGTCGAGGGCGTGCCGGCAAAGCCTCCGGCAAGCGCCGGCGAGCGGGACATCATTCAAGAGGACCGGGTCAAGAGCGTCCAGCGCAAGGTCTACTTGAAGAAGCAGCGCTTCGAGCTGGCCCCCTCGTTGAGCACGTCGATCAACGATCCGTATTATGCGAAGTACGCGCTCAACGTTCGCGGCGCATATTACATCGCGGATACGCTGGCGTTCGCGGCGCGCTTTTCCTGGATGGGCGTGTTCGGCCAATCGTACGTGTACCCTACCGATGACGTTCGCACCGCGAAGAGGAATTTCCAGAGCCGGATCTTCTTCTCCGTGCCGCAGTGGTCGACGATGGGGGACCTCGAGTGGAGCCCGCTTTATGGCAAGGTCGCGATCTTCAATTCGATCCTGCACGTCGACGCGTACATCCTCGGAGGCGCCGGCGTCGTCCACACCGAAACCTCCGCCCAACGCGGGCTGAATCCGGGGGTGGATCTCGGGCTGGGGATGCGCTTCGTGGTCAAGGACTTCGTCGCGGTGAACGTCTCCTTGATCAACACCACTTATGTGGATCAGCCGGCGGGAACGACCAAGGGCGCGACGCAGAATCTGATGATGCTCGGGGCGGGGCTGTCGGTATTCCTCCCGTTCCAGTCCACTGGCAGGGAGGCCGAGTGATGAGATCTCTATCCCGGGTGTCCCTCGGTTTCGCCTTGCTCGCCGGTCTTCCGGCATTGGGCCAGTCCGCCGCGCCTCCGTCCACCGTCTCTCCGCCGGCCGCATCACAGACCGCCGCGACCAAGTCCGCCGCGCCTCAGTCCACCGTTTCTCAGCCTGCGTCGCCTCAGTCCACCGTCTCCCCGTCCGCCGCGTCCCAGTCCGTCCCGCCCAGGTCCGCCGCGGATGAAGCGGGTGACATTTCCGAAGTGGACAAGGACCGCTTGGGGCCGCTGCGCGAGCGCGTCCAACCCGTGTCCGGCCACCTGTTTCGAAAGAAGGGGCGCTTCGAGCTGAGCCCGGCCGGCGCGCTCTCGCTCAAGGATCCGTTCTTCACCAAGTACATGCTGGGCGCGACGTTGACCTATCACCCCTGGGAGACCTTCGGCATCGGGGTTCATTTCAACTACGCGTTCGACTCGGTGTCCGGCGCCGCCCAGGTGTGCAACCGCGACGCCTCCAGCGGACCGGTCGGTTGTCGCTCGGCCACCATGGCCGAGCTCGATGGGAAGGCGCCGGGTCAGATCAATCTCATCGCCGGGCTCGAGGGGCAGTGGGCTCCTCTCTATGGAAAGCTCTCGCTCTTCTCCGAGAGCTTCGTCCACTTCGACATGTACGCGCTCGCCGGCGTGGCGATGGTCCGTTTCTCCGGGCCCTCCCCCAGCGGCATCGGCAGCTCTGCTCAGACTTCGGTGGGGGGAAACGCGGGGCTCGGCTTTCGGCTCTTCATGAACCGCTGGCTCACCCTGCGAACCGAGATCCGCGACCTGGTCTACCAGGAGAAAGTGCTTCCGCTACCCGCCACACAGCTGCGACAGCAGATCGTGTTCGAGCTGGGGTTCTCGATGTTCTTCCCCACCATTTTCACGGACTCCTAAATCCCCATGCGCCTGCTCTTGAAATTCTCCGTAATCGGACTGGGGCTCCTGCTCGGCGGCTCGTCCTTCTCCGCCCAGCGATCCTCCGTTTCGCCGGACGATCAAACGGGTGCCGCCGCCGGCGATTCTCCGGCGAGCACCCCGAAGCGGAAAAAAGGCATCCGGAAGAAGAAGCGATCGGATTCCGCCACCACCGCCAGCGATTCGAACGGCGCGGGTGAATCGGAACAGTCGAGTCCGACTCCCCAGAGGACGCGAGGCACGCGCAGAGGCACCCGGGAAGGTTCGGCCAAGAGCGGGACGGGCAAGTACGGCAGCGGGGAGACCCGCCAGCGAACGACCTCTACCGGAAAGGGCAGCTCCGCGAAGAACGGCGTCGCGAAGAAGTTCAATCGAAAATCCAGGAGCAAGGCCGCCCGGGAGGCGGCGGCGCTGGAAAGCGCGGGGGACATCTCCATCCCGAGCAGGCTTCCGCTCTCGATCCCTGCCCCGGCCAAGATCACCGCACCGGAGCCGCCGCCGGTGGAGGTGAAGAAGAGCATCGCTCCGCCGTTGCCGGCCGCCACCGTGATCAGCACGCCGCCGACGATCCCGAAAGTCGAAAAGCCGCTCAAGCCGGCCCCGACGATGACCTTCGAAGCGGTCGACGTGTCGGGAAAGACCGCCGAGCGGCAGAGGCTGGACGTCGCCCTGCGCCAGTTCAAGGACGAGCACTACGATCAAGCCGCGCTGACCTCTTCCGAGCTGATGCAGGATCCCCAGCTGGCGGAGCTGCACCTGGACGCGAACTTCCTGCTCGCCAAATCGCTCTACCGCATGGGGATGTACCACTCGTCCCTGGTCGAGTTCTCCAAGATCCTCGCCAAGGGATCGCAGACCCGCTTCTTCAAGAGCAGTCTGGAGTGGCTCTTCTTCATCAGCCACAAGACGACCAACGAATCGGTGATCCTGGGAGAGATCGCCAAGTACTCGAACGAGGAATTCCCCGAGCGCTTCCGCAACGAGTTCCGCTATCTCCTCGCCCGATATCACTTCGTCCGCGGACGGGCGCTCGATCTGGTCGAGCAGAAGGCCGAAGCCGGCAAGAGCTTCGACGAGGTGAAGCGCCTCGCGCTCACCATCCCCAAGGGCGACCCGTTCTATCCCAGAGCCAAGTATCTCGAGGGCCTGGCCTATTTCCGCGAGGACAACTTCAATGCCTCGCTCGAGTCGATGAAGGAAGTGATCCGGGTCACCCGGCCCGGCGCGGCGAGAGCGGAAGGGATGGAGCGCCAGGACAAGGACGTGCGCGAGCTCGCCTTCATGCAGCTGGCGAGAACCCACTACGGTCACCGGCAGAATCGATACGCGGTCTACTACTACAACAAGGTGGAGCGCGGAGGTAAGCAGTGGCTCGAAGCGCTCTTCGAATCGTCCTGGGCGAGCTATCGGATCGGCCAATACGAGCAGGCGCTGGGCAATTTGATCACCCTCTCGTCCCCCTTCTTCCAGGAGGAGTATTTCCCCGAAGCGCTGATCCTCAAGGCGGTGATCTATTACGAGAACTGCCGCTATCGTGAATCGAGCTCGATCCTCGAGGACTTCGAACGGATCTACTTGCCGGTGCACGACCAGCTCGAGGTCCTCTTGAAGAAGGAGATGGACGCCAGCGCCTATTACAACGTGCTCGCCGACATCCAGAAGAAGAACAAGACCACGGTGGCGAAGAACGACACCGACCGAATTCTAGAGAGAATCCTTCGCCTGGCGCTGACCGACAAGGATCTGAAGAACACCAACGACTCGATCCTCGAGCTCGAGGCGGAGATCGATTCGCTCGGCCGGCGGCCGGACAACTTCAAGTACTCGAACCTGGCCAAGAACGTGCTCGAAGATCTGAAGAAGCAGCGCGAAGCCCTGATCAAGAAGGGCGGGGTGATGGCCAAGGGAAAGCTCGAGTTCGAGCTGGCCGAGCTGAAGAAGCTTCTCGCCAACGGGCTGCGGATCAAGTTCGAGACGACCACCAAGGAAAAGGAGTTTCTCGAAGAGCAGCTCAAGGCCGGCGGCCAGGCGGAGATCGTGAGGAAGTACAAGTACTCGGTGGCGGTCGCCGACGATCAGCTCTACTGGCCGTTTGAAGGCGAGTACTGGCGCGACGAGCTGGGCACCTTCCAGTACACGCTCACCAAGGGCTGCATCGAGCGCAGCGCCAACCGGGTCGAGCACGCGAGTCGCGGCGGGGACTAAAGCTTCCCGCCGGAGGGCTCGCGGGCGACATTCCCGCTGATTTGAAACGCTGACCAAGGCCGCACCGGGAATCGGTGCGCCGGTCCAGGCCATTGCCTTAAGATGTCCTACCGATGGCAGGGCCAATCACCATCGCCTTCGACGTGATGGGCAGCGATTTCGGACCGGCCGAGGTCGTCGCCGGGGCTGCGGGGCTGTCCCTGGAGGCCCCCCAGATCCATGCCCTGCTGGTGGGAGATCGCGATGCGATCGGCGACACCCTCAAGGAGATCCGCCACAGCGGCGAGCGAATCTCCGTCCATCACGCGGGGAGCTTTGTCGCCATGGATGAGAAGCCGGCGGAGGCCCTGAAGAGTAAGCCGGACGCGTCGATCTCGGTGGCCGCCCAGCTGGTCGCCGAAGGGGAAGCCGACGCGCTGGTGACCGCGGGCAACACCGGGGCGGGGATCCTCGCCTGCGCGCAGCGCTTCAAGCTCATCCCCGGCATCCGGCGCGCCGCGCTCGCCGCGGTCTACCCCACGCGCCGGTTGCACGGTGAGAAAGAGGACCCCTTCTCGCTGATCCTCGACGTCGGCGCCACCGTCGAGGCATCGGCCGACGATCTGGTCGCCTTCGCGGTGATGGGCGCTTCCTATGCGAAGATCATCTCGCGAAATCCGAACCCGACGGTGGCCCTGCTCTCCAACGGAACCGAGCCGCTCAAGGGCCCGGCGCGCGTGGTGGAGGCGCACCGCAAGCTCAAGGAGATGCCGGGCCTCCGGTTCGTGGGAAACGTCGAGGGCGTGGACATTCCCAAAGGCACCGCCGATGTGATTGTGTGCGACGGGTTCGTGGGGAACGTCTGTTTGAAGATGCTCGAGGGTGTGCAGGAGACGGTGATCGAGCTGGCCGGGTATGCCCACAAGTCCAAGCTGCGCTGGCGCGCCGGCCTGGCGATGCTCTCCTCGGGCATCCGGCACCTCAAGGAAGTCACCGATTGGCAACAGTACGGGGGTGCTCCGGTTCTCGGCTTCGATCGCATCCTGATCAAGGCCCACGGGCGCTCGCAGGCCCGGGCGATCGCCAATGCCGGCAAGGTCGCGGCCAAAGCCGCCGCGTCGGATCTCTCGCGCACCATCCTGGCAGGTCTGCCGAAGTGAGCCTTCCGGATCGGATCGATCCCCGACCGCCCCGCCACATCTATCGCTGGGATCTCGACAAGACTTATCTCCAGACCGAGTTCGACACCTTCCGGCAGCTGATGCGCACCGCCTTCCAGAAGGCGGCGGAGAAGGTGGCGGTGCCCGGCGCGGCGGCGCTGATTCGCGAGCTGCGCTCTCGCGGGGATGGGCGGCTGTGCATCATCTCCGGCAGCCCGAAGCAGATGCGCTCGGTCCTGGAACAGAAGCTGCGCCTGGACGGCGTGGACTTCGATGAGCTGGTCTTGAAGGACAACGTCCGCAATCTCCTTCGCGGCCGCTTCAAGGCCCTGCGAGGCCAGGTGGGGTACAAGCTGCCGGTGCTTCTCAAGAGCCGCGCCGCGGCGCCGCCCGATTCCGACGAAGTCCTCTTCGGGGACGATGCGGAGGCGGACGCCTTCATCTATTCCCTCTACGCCGACCTGCTCGCCGGGAGGGTCCCTGAGCCGGTCTTGCGCCAGGTGCTGGCCGCGGCGGCGGTCTATCCAGACGACGCGGCGAGAACCATCGCCATCTGGCGGAAGATACCCACCGCGGATCCGGTGCGGCGGATCTTCGTCTACCTCGACCGATTGACGCCCCCCGGTCGCTTCTCGCGCTATGGGCCGCGCGTCGTTCCGGTCTTCAACTACTTCCAGGCGGCCCTGGTGCTGATGGCCGATGGCCACCTCAGCGCGCCCCAGGTGATCCGCGTCGCCATCGAGATGGTGCAGACCGCCGGATACAACCTCTTGACGCTCTCGAACTCCTTCCAGGATCTGGTTCGGCGCGGTCTTCCGCTGGAGAGCGTGGCCAATTCCCTGCTCCGCGCGCTCGAGGGTCCCGAGGCGCTGTTTCACGAGATTCGCCCCTTCCCGGACATCGTCAACGCGTTTACCAAACGGCTCGCTGCCCTGGGCACCGCGCCCGCTCCGCCCGCCGCGGTGGAGATCGACTACCTCGCGCTGCTCGAGGACGCGCGCCCTCGCCGGACCAGCACGGTCGACGACTCGAAGACCGACCCGAGGCGCTGATCCAGCCGGCTCTAAGCCTTTACCTTCGATTGAACCGATTCATCGCGCTGGCGATGCCCTCCTTGAGCCACGTCTCCACCATCTCCACCGCCCGGTCCACCAGCGGCGGCAGCAAGCCCTTCTCCTCGCGGCTGAAGTCCGAGAGCACGTGGCCGACCACCCGTTCTTTCGCCCCCGGGCCCTCCGGCTTGCCGATACCCACCCGCAATCGACCGAAGTCGTCGAGACCCAGGGAGTCGATGATGCTGGCGATCCCGTTGTGGCCCCCGGCGCCTCCACCCAGCTTGAGCTGCAAACGCCCGAAGGGGAGGTCGAGCTCGTCGTGGACGACGAGGAGGTCGGTGGGCTCGACCTTGTAGAACCGGGTCGCCTGGGCGACCGCCGAGCCGGAGGCGTTCATGAACGTCTCCGGCTCGAAGAGGAGCACCCGGGATTTGCCGATCGTGCCCTGGCCGATCCGGCCGTCGAACTTTCCCTGATTGAGCTTCACCCCGAGGCGCTCGGCGAGGGCATCGACGACCAAAAAGCCGATGTTGTGCCGGTGCCCCTCGTACTCCGGCCCTGGATTGCCCAGCCCGCAGATGAGCTTCCTGGCCAGAGTCTCTCGGCGGCGCCAAAACACGGGGCAAGCTGATCCGGGCCCCGACGGGGGCAGGAACTGCTACTTCTTCTTGTCTCCGCCCTTGGCGTCTTCCTTTTTCCCGGGCGCCGCTCCCTTGGCGGCGGGCGCAGCCCCCTTGGCGGCGGCCGGCGCAGCTCCGGGGGCTGCTTTCGCATCGCCGGCGGCGGGCACTCCCGGCGCGGCTTTCGCATCGGTCGGCGCGCCTTCCACGGCGCCAGCGACGGCCTCGGCGGTTGGGGCGGGGGCGACGACCTCCTCCTTCTCCGGCACTGACACGACCGCGACGGTGAAGTTCTCGTGCGCCTTCACCTCGATGCCCGGGGGCAGCTGGACGTCGTTGATGTGGAGCGCCTGGGCCATCTTCAAGTGCGAGACGTCGACCTCGATCTGGTCGGGGATCGCGGTGGGAAGCGTCCAGACCTCGAGCTCGCGCCGCAGCTGGGCGAGAATTCCGCCTTCGTGCACGCCGGCCGGTTTTCCCACCAGATGGAGCGGAACCTTCACCTTCACCTTCTCGTTCTCCCGCACCTCCATGAAATCCGCGTGGAGCATGTCGCGGCTTACCGGATCGAGCTGAACGTCCTTGAGGAGGACGAGCGTTTCCGCGGCGCCGTCGAGCTTGATCTGAATCAGGGTGTTCAGCTTGGCCGGGGTCGCCACCGCCTGTTTGATCGCGAGTGGATCAACGGCGATGTGGCGAGGGGTCTTCGAATGTCGCCCGTAGACGACGGCGGGAATCAGGCCCTGGGCCCTCAGGCGGCGCGAAGGTCCCTTCCCCGCGCCGTCGCGCGGCTTGGCTGACAGTGTGGCTCGTGGGCTCGGCATGGCATTTTCCTTCCAGGGTGGATCGTCGATCCCGCGGCATCCTGTCGGTGGGCAGGCCCCAACGGCGATGGCGATTCACCGGTGGGGTGTTTTGCAGCGCCGCCGCCTCGAAGTCAAGGGCTAGACGAACAGCGAGCTGAGCGAGTCCCCGCGCTGAATCCGGTCGATCGCCTCGCCGAACAGCCGGTCGGTGCCCAAGACGCGGATTTTTGGGACCGCCTTCTGCGCCTCGGGGGAGAGCGGAATGGTGTCCGTAAAAGTGGCCTGCTCGATCGCCGACTGTTGAATCCGCGTCAGGGCGGGTCCGGAGAGGACGGCGTGCACCGCGTACGACACCACCCGCCGAGCGCCCCGCTCTTTCACCACGCCCGCCGCCTGGGTCAGCGTCCCCGCGGTATCGACCATGTCGTCGAGGAGAATGGCGGTGCGCCCCTTCACCTCGCCGATCAGGTTCATCACCTCCGACGCGTTGGGGCGGGAACGCCGCTTGTCCACGATCGCCAGACCGCTGCTCAGCCGCTTGGAGTAGGCGCGCGCCCGCTCGACGCCGCCGGCGTCCGGGGAGACGATCACCACGTCCTCGCCCGTCCCGAAGCGCTCCTTGATGTCCTCCACGAACAGGGGCGAGGCGTAGAGGTGATCGGAGGGGATGTTGAAGAAGCCCTGGATCTGGCCGACGTGCATGTCCATCGACAGCACCCGCGTCGCGCCGGCCACCTCGAGCAGATCCGCCACCAGCTTGGCGGTGATCGGCGTGCGAGGCGCCACCTTGCGGTCCTGTCGGGCGTACCCGTAATAGGGAATCACCGCGTTGATCGAGGCCGCGCTGGCGCGCTTGAGCGCGTCGCACATGATGAGCAGCTCGAGCAGGTGGTCGTTCACCGGCGGGCAGGTGGATTGAATGATGAACGTGTCCAGGCCGCGCACGTTCTCGCCGATCTCGACTTGAATCTCGCCGTCGGAGAATCGGCCGACTTCGGCCTTCGACAACGGCCGTTCGAGGTAGTCGCAGATCCGCCGGGCGAGGACGGGGTTCGAATTTCCGGAAAAAACCTTGAAGTCGCGCTTGAGCAGCGGCACCGCCTCGGGCTTCCCAACGTCGGAACGACCAGGCTCAGTGACGCTCACTGGCGGGCGACTCGGTGGCGGAGCCATCGCGGGAAGTCTGGATCTGGCGCTCGTAGGCGACAAGGATGGTTTTTTCCATCCGATCGCGGGTGACGGCGTTCAGGGGGTGGGCGATGTCCCGGTAGGTGCCGTCCTTCCGGCGTTTGGCGGGCATGGCGATGAAAAGCCCCGTGTTTCCATGAATGATTTTCAAGTCCCGGATGACGAAGCAGTTGTCGAGCGTAATCGTCACGTAGGCCTTGAGCTTCTCCTCGTGGACGGGAAAAACTCGAATGTCCGTAATCTCCATCTGGAGGTCCCCCGCCTCCCCAAGAATCGGCTAGGTGCGTCGTGAAAATCAAGCAGCGGAAATTATTTCTACCTCCAGACAATATGCGCCACGAACGCCAGATGATAGCTCACGATGCCAACGTAGACCGCAGCCACCGCGTTGAGCGCATACTCGGCAACCCGCACGCGGCGATGATGATGAAGAATCAGGATTCCCACCTGGACCATCGCCAGCTTAAGGAGCACGAATCCGAGCGGCGAGGTTCGATAAGCGAGATTCATCAGCGGATTCGCTTCCTCCGCGAAATTGAACTTCAGAAAAGCCATCGTGAAGAGCGCGTCGAGCAGGTTCAAAATCAGGATCGCCACGCAGATCCCAAATCCGGGCAGGTTCCACGGCCCCGCGGGAATGCTCTGGCGGACAAATCTTTGGGTGACCACTGCCATTCCTGCGAACCCGTCGGCGACCGTGTGCGTTGGTGTGTACGCATATCCCTCATAGTTGATCGACCTCCTACTTGTCTACGTGTCCTTTCGGACAAACCGTTTTTCGGCCGTGGTCGGCTTGACCGGCGGGGACCGCTGAACCACACTCGGGCCTTCCGAAGCTCATTCTCCCCGGTTCATATTGCACAATTTACCTAAAGATATCGGCTGGATAGAGGTAATTTGCGGACCGATGTTCTCGGGCAAGACCGAGGAGCTGATCCGGCGCGTAAAGCGGGCGCTCTACGGAAAGCAGAAGGTCCAGGTTTTCAAGCCGAAGCTCGACAACCGCTACGACAAGGCGCAGGTGGTCAGCCACTCACGTCACAAGATTGTCAGCACGCCGATCGAACGCGCGAGGGACATCCTCGTCCACCTGCGCGAGGACACGCAGGTCGTGGCCATCGACGAGGTGCAGTTCTTCGGAGACGAGCTCGTGGCTGTATGCGAGGACCTCGCCGCCAAGGGCTTGCGGGTGATTTGCGCCGGGCTGGACCAGGACTACCAGGCCAAGCCCTTCGAGCCGATGCCCAAGCTCCTCGCGCTCGCCGAGTACATCACCAAGGAGTTGGCGATCTGCGTCGTCTGTGGCAATCCGGCCAATCGGTCGCAGCGGATCAGCCCCCGCGGCGACCGATTGGTGGTGGGCTCGACGGAAGCCTATGAGGCGCGGTGTCGCCGATGTTTCGTTCCCACGCCGGTCGAGGCCACTGCGCCGGAAACGCTGGATCTGTTCGAAGACTGAAACGTTCGAAGACGGAGGAGGGTCGAATGCGAGATGGGTTGTACGAGAACGTCCGGTTCACGCTCAGCGAGATCCCGCACCGCTACGGCCCGAGCGTGCACCTGCTCTCGGATCCGATTCTTCTCTCGCAACTTGCGCTTTTGTGCGCCAAGGGGACGCACCAACCCGAGATCAATCGCCTGGTCGCCTCGCTCTACACCGATCTGGTGAAGACCGTCATCAATGCCGAGTTCCCCCGGAAGATGGCGGCGATTCCGACGCGGATGATCGATTCCAATCCGCACGCGATCTACCAGGGCGAGGTCATCGACCGGGAGGTGCGGGCGGTGGCGGTGAACATCGCCCGCGCGGGAACGCTGCCTTCGCAGGTGACCTATGATCTGCTGAACAATCTCGTCTCCCCGTCTCTGGTCCGCCAGGATCACATCATCATGAGCCGGATGATCGACGCCTCGGAAAGAGTGGTCGGCTCGGCGATCGGTGGGGCGAAGATCGGCGGCGATGTGGACGATGCGATCCTCCTCCTTCCGGATCCGATGGGCGCGACCGGCGGGACGCTCTCCACCGCCCTGAAGATGTATCGGGAGAAGGTGCCGGGAAAGCCGAGGAAGATCATTTGCGTCAACCTGATCGTCACCCCCGAATACTTGAGGCGGATTACGAGCCAGCACCCGGAAGCGCTCGTCTACGCCATCCGGCTCGATCGGGCGCTGTCGTCCCCGGAGGTTTTCGACACCGTGGCCGGTCAGCTCTGGGATCAGGAGCGGGGACTGGATGACCGGCAGTACATCGTTCCGGGCGGTGGCGGGTTCGGCGAGCTGATGAACAACGCCTACGTCTAGCGGCGAAGGGCGACGGAGGGGACGTGCCATTCAACGCGACGGTCTATCAAGGCGAAGTCGACGTGCTGATCGACCAGGCGAAGCTGGCGGCGAGGATCCGCGAGCTCGGAGAGCAGCTGACCCTGGACTATCGCGGCAAGGACCTGACCGTGATCAGCATCCTCAAAGGGTCGGTCGTCTTCGCCACCGATCTGGTGCGCCAGATTGCTCTTCCGCTGACGATGGAATTCCTCGGCGTTTCCTCCTACTCCGCGATGGAGACGACCGGCGAGGTCCGGATCACCTCGGACGTGACCAAACCGATGGCGGGCAAGGATTTGCTCATCGTCGAGGACATCATCGACACCGGGCTGACGATGAAGTTCATCATCGACAACCTCCAGGCCCGGCACCCCTCGTCGGTGAAGGTCTGCACCCTGCTGGAGAAGCCGGCACGGGCGCGGACCAAGGTCCCGATCGATTATTGCGGCTTCGTGATCGAGGACGTTTTTGTCGTGGGCTTTGGGCTCGACTACAACGAGAAGTATCGCAACCTGCCCTTCGTCGGCGCGATGCGGCAGGCGGCCGCCACGTAAGTCAGGGGTTGCTCGCGTCCTTCGGCTTGGCGTCGGTTGCGGGTGGACCGTTCGACTCCGACGGCGCGGAGTCGGTCCTTGCCGGCTCGCTCAATCCATGGGCGGCTTTTCGCAGCGCTGCCTCGAAGGCTTTGGCGGCCGGCTCGACCTCGAGGATCATCTGGTTGGCGCTGTGGGCGTGGCGATTGGGGCTGGTTGCCGCCAGCTTCAATTGGGCCAGGCCTTCGGCCACATCGGCGTTGGCCTGGTCGAGCTTCGAGCGGGCGAGGTAGTAGGCGACCTCCGAGCGCATGTCCGCCAGGCTCTGCCGCTGTTCGTCGCTCAAGCCGAGGAGCTTCTCGGCCCGGCGCAGGTACGCGAGCCCCTGTTCGAGCTGCCTCGGGTCGTCGGAGCTCACCCTGGCCTTGGCCAATCGCCCCACCACGTCGAACAGCGCGCGGTCCAGCTCGTCCCGTTCGGTGAAGCGGGCCTCGGGCAGATTGCCCGGACTGCTGCCGTCGAGGGGAATCGGCGCGTAGGCGTCCCGCATGGCCGGATCCAAGGGCCGGTATGGCTCGAATCCAATCGGAAACATTCTGCCCTTCATCACGACCAGGCTGCCATCGACTACCTGGACGCTGTAGGTGCGCGCATTGAGCTGCGAGAGCAGGAACGCGACTGCTCCGCCCATCCCGAGCAGGAGCAGGACAATCACCAGTTTCTTGAGCGAACGCATGGAACCTCTTCCTTAGCCTATAATGGCACCGCTCGCGTCCATGAACTCCACCTTTCGGCGACTCGGTACCAGCGAACTGCTTCCCCGGTACGTCTTCGCGGAGGCCCTGTTTTCCGGACGGCGGGTCCTGGAAGTCGGCGCGGTGGCATCGACCGGGGGGCGCACCGCTCAGTTCCTCGCCCTGCGAGGGGCGCGCTCGGTGTTGTCCTGCGATTCCGATCTCGGGGCCGTTGACGCGGCGCAGAAATCCCTCGGCGGGCCGAACCTCCACTTTCGAGCGAACGTCTTCGAGGATCTGGAGACCGGGAGCTTCGACCTCGCCCTGATTGCCGACTGGGCGGACTGCCTGCGCGAGCCGCACCTCGTTCGCGAGCTTCGTCGGCTGCTCGCCCAGACCGGGTTTGCCCTCGGCGGCCTGCGCAACCCTGCCGGGCTCGCGCTCTCCCAGCTCGTCGAGCCGGAGCCCTCCGATGGCCCGGCCACCTATGGGCAATTGCTGGACGCTCTCGAGCCGCATTTCCGCCACGTCGACGTCGCCACCCAGAGCCCGGTCCTCGGCTATCAGGTGGCCTTCGAGCGCGGCGAGGGTCTCCAAGTTGACGGCAGCCTGGCCTCGGCGGGCGAAGCCGCCTACTTCATCGTCATCGCCGGGTCGGAGCCGTGCCGGACTTTCGATCCCACCTGGGTGCAGCTCCCGCCGGAGCCGCTCGCGTACATGGGATCGCGGGTGGATGAGTACTCGCGTCGAAGCCACGAGCTGGCGGAACGCTCCAATCGGCTGAAGCTGGCGCTGGAAACGGCGCGAAGCGACCTTTCACTCCGGGAGGGCGAGCTTGCCCGCACCCGCGCCGAGCACGATCGCGCACGCGAGGAATCGGCGCGACTGTGGGCGGAGCTTCAGTCTCTGAAGAACGATGGGCCGGCGGTAGCGGCGCGCGACGAGCTCGCCGCGCGGGTGCGCCGGCTGGAGCTGGCCCTCGAGGCGGCCCGCGAGCAGGCCGCCGAATCCGATGCGCGCGTGGTCCGCCATCGCGAGCAGCTCGAAGCCGCGCACAAGGCCCGGCTCGAGGTGGATGCTCAGTTGCTCGCCGCCCAGGAGGCGGCGCGGCTCGAGTCCGCGCGCCGCGAGGAGCTGGCCAAGCTCCTGCAAGACTCGGGCTCCCGCCTCGCCAGGACCCGCGACGAGCGCCGGGCGGTCGACGAGGACATGGCGACGATCCGGTTGGAGCTGCAGCGGTCGCAGGCGGCACATCGGACGGCGATCGAGGAGATCAACGCCTGCAACGCCCAGCTCGAAGGGGCACGGGAGCGCGAGCTTCGCCTGGCCGATGAGGTCTCGCGCCTGTCGGGCGAGTCCCACGGGCGGACGGCGGAGATCGTTCAGGCCAAGGCCCTTGCCGAAAGTGCGAAGGCGCAGCTCGCCTTCGTGCGCGCGGAGCTCGAGGCCGCGGTGCGCGCGTCGGCGGCCGACTCCGAGGCCTTGCGTCAGGCCCGCGAAGTGGTGGAGCTGGAAAAGCGGCGCGCGCACGAGGCGGCGCTGAGCTCGGCCCGGGCGGCCGCCGAGGTGGAGCTCGCCGCCTCGCTTTCGGAAATCGGCCGTCTCTCGGGCGAGCTGGAAGCTGCGCGGGCGGAAGAGAAGCGGCTCAAGGAGTCTGGCGCCGAGCTGGAGAAGAAGCTGGCCGAGGCGCGAGACACCTCCGGGCTCGAGCGGTTGCAGCGTCAGCTCGCGGAGGCGCGCGCGCGTGCCGACCAGCTGCAGAGCGATCTCACCACCGCGGCCGCGGCAGAGAGCTCCTTCCGCGAGCGCTCGGAGAAGACGCTGAGCGAGTTGCAAGAGGAATGCTCCTCCCTGCGAGCGGAGCGGGATCAGAGCCGCGCCCGATGGACCGAGCAGGAAGTGGCCCTGGAAGACCTTCGCCGAACGACGGAGGAGCAGACCTCCGCCGCGCAGGAGCGCGAGTCGGCGATGAGGAAAGAGGTCGCCCGTCTGTCCAGGGAAGTGGAGCGCTCCGAGCAGGATGCCGCCGCTTCCGCGAGAGCGCGCGACAGCATTCGCGTCGACGCCCAGCTGGCGGCGAACCGCGCCGCCGAGCGGGAGCAGCGCGTCGCCGAGCTGGCGGGCCGGTTGCACGAGCTCGAGAGCAAGTTGGGGGAGGCCGGCGAGCGTTCCGCCGCGCACGAGAAGGAAAAATCGGAGCTGTCCGAAAAGATCGAAGCCTTGAACGCCGAGAGCCTGACGATTCGCGGTCGACTCGAGGCGCGGGAGGCCGAGCTGCTCGGGGGCGAGCGGCAGCTCAAGAGCTCGCTGCATTCCGCCGAAGCAGCCACCGCCGCCGCGCAGAGCGAGCTCGCCGCCGAGCGGGCGCGCGCGAACCAGGCGGAGGAACAGGTCCGCTGGGCTCGCGAGCAGGCAGAGCAGGGAGTCCGCGAGGCTCGGCAGGTGGCGGAAGGTCAGGTCCGCGACGCTCGACAGGCGGCGGAGGCACAGGTCCGCGAGGCGAGGCAGGCCGCCGCCCGTTTGGCGAAAGAGCTGGAGGCGGCTCGCGGTCGTGAGGAAAGCGCCGGGGCGGAGAGCAGAATTCTGGCGGGCGAGCGGCAGCGCCTCTCGGCCCAGGTCGAGCATTTGGAATCCGAGCGGGCCCGGCTGGCCGAAAAGCTCGAAGCCGCCCAGGCCGAGGTGGAGCGGATCTCGCGGCGCCCGTCGGTCGAATCGAATCGCGATCGCGAGGTCGATCTGGCGACCGCGATCGCCGACCGGGAAAACAAATTGGACATCCTTCAGCGAAGATTGGTGGCGCAGGACAACGAGCTCGCCGCGCTTCGCCGCTCCTTGGCCCGCACGCCCTCGAACCAGGTGCAGCAGATCTACGAACGGGCGACGGCCGAGCTCAGCGCGGTGAAGGCGGGCCTCTTGCGAAGAGAAGTGGAATCCTCTGGAGGGACCCGGTCCCAGGTGCCCGGACCGGCTACCGATCCGGCGGACAAAGGGTGACGATTCGGAAGCTTTGGCCGGGCCGGTCCGGTTAGGTTTTTCGCCCGCCAGAGCGGGACTTCTGCTTAGATTCGAGCGAGATGATGCAGGCAGGCCGGGAAATCGCCTTCAAGTACCACGGGCTGGGCAACGACTTCGTGATCCTGGATCGACGGCAGGACGGCCGGGACATCGACGCCGCCACGGCGCAACAATTGTGCGATCGAAGGCGCGGGATCGGGGCGGACGGGGTGCTGGTGCTGCTCCCGTCCAAGTCGGCGGCGGCGCGGATGACGGTGCACAACGCCGATGGCAGCACGGCGGAGATGTGCGGGAACGGCGTTCGCTGCGTGGCCAAATACCTGGTCGACCGATCCGACCAACGGCCCTCCCGCATCGTCCTGGAAACCGAAGTGGGTCCGTTGAGCTGCGAGCTGACCTATCGGGGCAACGCCGTCGATCAGGTGCAGGTGGCGATGGGCCCGGCGCAGCTTCTCGCCGACAACCTGCCGTCCCGCTCCTCGGGTCCTCCGTTCATCAACCAGCCGCTCCCCGGGTTTCCCGGCCTGCGCGGCACGGCGGTCAGCATGGGCAATCCACACCTCGTGACGTTCGAAACGCCCCCCGAAGACATCGACCGACTGGGGCCAAAGCTGGAGCGCCTTCCCGCCTTTCCCGAGGGCGCCAACGTAGGATTTGCCGAGCTGCGCGATGGCACCATCCGGCTTCGCGTCTGGGAGCGGGGAGTGGGGTTCACCCAGGCTTGCGGGACCGGCGCCTGCGCGGCGGTGGCGGCGGCCGTCGCGGAGAAGCGGCTTCCCGGTCGGCAGTGGGTGCCGGTCCAGCTACCCGGTGGGGTCCTTCAAGTCCGCTGCGAGCCCGACTTTTCGATGGTTGAGATGCGCGGCCCAGCCTCCTTCGTCTTCGAGGCATCCGTCTCGCTCTCCCCGGAAGCCGACGCTCGCTGAGCTCCCGACCCCGAGGCTTCGAGCGCCGATCGGACCCCGGGCAGGTCTTGAAGGAGCTCGAATTCATCTTCCTGAAGTCGCGAGAGACTGAAGCCGCCCGAGCGCTCCAACCTCAGCTCGACCTGGCGCTCTCCGTCCTCGTCGGCAAACCGATGGAAGCGCGCCGCGCGCCCTTCTTCGGCGCAGGCCAGAATGTCGCGCTGGAGGCTCTTCAGCCTTCGTGAGATCTTCAGCGCCCGCCGACCTTCCGGGCTGTGGAAGGCGTGGAAATGCCGGTTGCGCGAAAGCGGCCGCGAAGGTTCGCAGAGCCGACGCACGAGCCGTAGCACGAAAGCATCCATCGAAAGAACAATACCAAAGCTACGCCTTCGGCAATCGGACCACGAAGGTGGTGCCGCCTTCGGGGGAGTTCTCGCAGCGAATCGAGCCCCCGTGCGCCTGTAGAATCTGCTGTGAGACGGCCAGCCCCAACCCGGTGCCGCCCTCCTTGGTCGAGAAGAAGGGCTCGAAAATGTGCTCGCGGACCTCGCTGGTCATTCCCCGGCCGCTGTCGCAGAAGACCACTTCCGCCTGTCCGTTGACCGTCCTCGACTCGACGATCAGCTGGCCCCCGCCGGGCATCGCTTCGCGGCTGTTGCGCAGAAGGTTCAGGAAAACCTGGCGCAACTGCCCTTCGTCGGCGAGCGCGCGCGGGCCGGCGGGGTCCAACCGGCGGATCACTTTCACGTTCGACCTCTCCAGCTCCTCGCGCGAGAACTCGAGCACGCTGCCCACCACCTCGTTGAGATCCTCAGGCGCCATCGATGGCTTGGGGAGCCGGGCCATCCTCAGATATCCTTCTGTAATCTCCCCGAGCCGGTCCACCTCGCGCACGATCGCTTCCAGGACGTCTCGGGACTCGCGGGCATCCACGGTGTTGCCCAGGCCTCCCTTGCCCAGCGCCTCCTGGAGCAATTCGACGTTGAGGCCGATGGAGGAGAGGGGATTTCGGACTTCATGCGCGATTTGCGCGGAGATCCGACCCACCGCGGCGAGCTGCTCGGCGCGCAGCAGCGCCTCCTGCTTCTCCTTGAGCTGCGATTCCCGGTCCTTGAGCGAGGTGGCCATCTTGTCGAATTCGCGCGCGAGCACCGAGATCTCATCGTCGCCGCGAACGCCGAGCTGGGTGCTGTAGTCGCCCCGCCCGATCCGCGAGACGGCCTCGATCAGGGTCTTCACCGGGCGCAGCGTCCGGGTGGAAAACGCGGTGGCGAGCAGGCCGACCACGATGGCGAACACCGACCAACCGATGATCAGCAGTCCGGTTCGGCGCTCCCGCTCTTCCGCTTTGCCCACCCGTTCTCGGATCCGATTCTCGATCGACGCATTGAGGAACCGGATATCGGTGCCGATCGAGGTCTCCAACTGGTTCATCTGCTCGATCTGCGGGCTGGCCAGCGCTCCGGTCCTGCCCGTCTCCAGGCCGATCAGCACCTCGTTGGCGGTTTTGTCATAGGCCCCGCACCGGGTCCTCAGGTCGACCAGCTTCTGCTCCAGCTCCTGGATGAACTTCTGCTCCGACGCGGGCGCAAACTCGCGAATCCGCCGGGCGGACGCCTGCGCCTCGGTCATCACTTCGGGAAGCTCGTTGAGGTAGTGGCGGACCAGGCCGATCAGCGCCCGGCGCTTTTCCGCGCTTCCCTCCTCGAACAAGGCCTCCGTGTGTTTCTGGAGGTTTCTGTACGAGGCGTTGATCGCCGAGGTGTCCACCGACAGGTACAGGTACCCCTGGCTCACCAGTTGGATCTCGACTTGATTCTGGTGCATCTGGACCACGCTGAACGCCGAGACCAACGCAAAGGTCACCAGGACCGCCGCGTAGCCGAGGAAGATGCGCGTGGCGAGCGACAACCGCATGGCCTGAAACTATATCCGGCTTCCGCTCCGTTCGAGACGGCGGGCCTTCGGGGCCTCCCTAAGAGGCGTTTCCCACCGGGTGGTTGGCGCCGGGGTCCCCGGAGTGGTCGGCGCCGACGTCCTCGGCGTGGTTGGCGCCCGCCTCGTTGGAGGAGCTGGTCTCCAAGGCCGCCGCCTTCTCGCGCTCGCGCTCTTCGCGCTCCGCCTGGGCCTTGGCCGCCGCATTGACCCGTTCGGCTTCGGCGGCGGCGAGCGCCGCCTTTTCCTCCACCGTCCGGTCCGAGGCGGCGATTTCCTCGGCGGTCAGCTCGGTGCGCTCGGCGGCGATTCCGCTCCGCCGTTCGAGATCGCGCAGCGCGCGGCCGACCAGATCGCGCTCGAGGAGGATTCGATTCAAGCGCTTCTCCAGCGCCTTGAACTTGTCCTTGACCAGGTCCAACTCGCCCTTGGTGACGACGTAGACGCGGTGCTGGGTTTCCGAGCGGGCGCGAAAACGCTTCAGCTCGCGCTCCAGCTCCCCGGAGCGGGTCCGCTCCCGCGCCGCCTGCTGCTCCAGGCGCTGCATCCGCTCCTTGTCCGCATCGGTCAGCTCCCGGAATTTGCGCACCGGCTTTTCCGGGGCGGGCGGGCTGGCAACGACCGCTGCCGCCGCGGGGGG
>Ga0070708_100000700_pt1 | contig 25535 bp, 28 predicted proteins | sample KBSK5503metaG_FD_65469 | JGI IMG/M metagenome (GOLD analysis project Ga0070708, IMG submission 65469) | Corn, switchgrass and miscanthus rhizosphere microbial communities from Kellogg Biological Station, Michigan, USA - KBS K5-50-3 metaG | ecosystem: Host-associated > Plants > Roots >... | reverse complement strand
ATCCCTCAAAAGAACACCGCGCTATGACACGAAAGGAAGCTCAACGCTTCATCCCGAGATTGCTGAACGGGGTACTAGCGATCATGTCCGCCACGGATCCGTCGCTTCGGCAGCGGCTTGCGTGGGGGTACATGGAATTCCTCGCCTTCGCGCCGGGCGATATTCCCGAGGACGTGCGCGAAGAATACGACGAGATTCATCGGATTCTTTCGACGGCGAGTGTTCCGAAGCCCGCCGAAAACCACCCCCATTATCCGAAAGCCACGCCGGTCGCGTACCTCAGCCCTCGTAAGGCGCAACGGCTCGCGGAGCTAATGTCGCAGGTGTTTTCGAAAGTGGTGTACGCCCTTGCTGACGAGTCCGAGGTGGCTACAGCGACTTGAGCAAGTCCTGGTATCTCTGGTCCAGCGTCCTCCGCGCAAAGTCCACCACGGCGAGCTTCGCCTCCTCGCGCGTGGGCCACTCCGGCGCCATCTCGGGAATGTTCTGGTTGCTCGGATCGGTCACGCAATAGGTTCTCCACTTCTCGCCCCACTTCGAGGCAACCAACCGAGGGACTGCCTTCAAGTTCGTCTTGGGGTCGCTTCCGTCGAGATTCACGACGGATGCATGTTCGAGATCGGTCCACTGCGGCGCCTTGGGCATCGCCGTTCCTCCTGTTAGGGGTTGTACGACGGGGGGCAAGAGTAGGTACTGCGGAGTGCAGCGCAAAGGGACGAGGGAGCGCTCTACTGGCTGTCAACGGACCGACACGCGGCGTGCGGGGATCGCAACGTCCGTTGTCTGGGTTTAAGTTCGCCTGGGAGCCTAGTGTGTCGAGATCGGAGGGGACGAGACTTGGCCGTTACGCCTCATCAGCCTTCTTTCGGTGTATCTCAACGAGCATCTCCGGCGTGACACTAGCGGGGATCTCAACGCCGTGCTTTCGAGCTACTTCGATTGATTTGTTGTAGAAGCCAACAGGGTCGCGAGCCGCTTCGTCGGCTTGTTGTCGCGAGATGTACCGAGCCATACCGGCATCAGTGAGACTCGCGATGCCGAACGTTACCGCCAACAGGGCGCCGCCGAGTAGGAATAAGCCGAGTGCATCGGACGCTGTGGATCTCTTGTCGAGGGCTTCTGCAAGGGAAGAGATCAAACACAACCCCCCGGCGATCATGGCGACGACCATCACGTACCTCCCAAGCTGCTGCACGATGGCTGTACTGCCAGCGATCACCATCCATCTCGGCGGTGGGCCCTTTTTCCTGCGCAGTCGTTCCGCCTCAGCCCTGGCCGGGGCTAGCGCCGAGGCAATCGCGTGCACTGCGGTTGCGTCTGCCTTTAAGTTCGGGCTGGAGAAGAGTCCGCCGCCGACCGTCTTGATTCCGCCGCGTTGCCACTCATCGTAGACGACTTGTCCCTCCAGTGGGGCGAACAGGCCGCATGTGCGGCAACGGTTGATCTTAATGCCCGCTACCGCGAGGTACGTTGTCGTGCGTCCCGTGAACGTCTGGCGAGAATGTAATGGGAAGTCCTTGAACCAATGCCATCCCTTTCTGCACGCCCATCGCCCTAAACCAACGACGGACAACAGCAAGCGCAGAAAACCGATAAGCAAGAGCAGCAGGAATCCGCCAAGCAGCAGGCCGAGGATCACCTCACCCACGGTTGCCCTCCAATGCTGGACTTGCATTGTAGATCATACACCGTGCGCCGCGCCGTCACGATATCCGTCGTGCGGCGCAAATACGTCCGGCACGGGCAAGCCCTGGTAGCGGCTTCGGTTTCCAGGACGAGTTGATCGGGCTCACTGCACGGCTGCGTGCAGGACTTGCACGGGAAGCTGTACGGAAGGGACCCGGCAGCCTCTTCGGCGCGCGTTCTGGGTCAGGGCGCAGCGCGAGCAGGACCGGGCGGCGCGAAGCACAGTTGACCGGATTGTTCTCGCGATGCTGGTGCGTTGTTGCGGTGGTCCCGTCTGTGCCACCGCAACTCGCCAAGGCAATCGCGGCTACGACAGCAGCCACGCCAACGAACGTGCGCATCGCTTCCTCCCCTCGATGGTCCGACCCAGATGAAGGATCTGCGGGCGGTGCTGCGATGAACCAAGCAATCGTAACTACGGATTCTCTTTGGCAGGCCGCACGGCGATCCCGATGAAAAGGAGCTGGTTCTGAGTTTGGTCCGCGACCATGACCTGATAGATCTTTCCGGCGTTCAGGGCAGCCACAAGGTCATCGTAGGTGATCTCGGCCTTGCCAATGAAGTCGGACTTAGTCAGGTCCTTGTCCCAGAGTGTGACGCGGAAGCGGGTTCCCTTCTTAAGCGGAATCCGCTGAAACGCTCCGTCTGGGAAGGACGGCATGAACGTATCCTTCTCGAATCCGCCTCTGGGGTACAGATCACGCTTCATGGCTGGTTGGTACTCGTTGTCAACGGCTACCTCCACCGTGCCGTATGGGTCAGGCTTATCCTCTTTCGAGAGGAAGCTCGTCCCGATGCCGCTCATCAGCGATACCGCCGCCGTGTACGGTGCGGCAGCCACGCCAACAGCCAGTCCGGCGAGAGCCACGACCTTCTGCGCGGCGATCCGCTGTACCTGCTGTTGAACCTCGGGTTTAACGTGGCCGATTCCATCCCACTTCGACCCATCCACCTTGGAAGGTCCGATCAGCGCACTCAAGACCTCTACTGAAACGGTCTTCGGCAGGTCGGCCTTCGCGTCTTGAGTTGTCTTGTCTTCCGACCCTATTTCGGGCTTCTTCGCATCCTCGGCCAATGCTCCAGTCGATGCGAGCGCGCCGAGAACAAGCAAGGCCTTGAAACGCATGGTGTGGTTGCCCCTCCTGCGACCGACAGTGGACGACGACGCGGAGTGCCGTCAATGGGCCAAGATCTGAGCCCTACCGGCTATCCGCGTTCGCCAAAGCACGCCTCGCACCGCGGACGACGCATCGTAGCACGATACTTTCGACCGCACTCGTGGCAGTAAGCGTCGGCGAAGTCTTCATCGCCCCAGTTGGCCCAATCGTCGAAGTCTTGCCTGCAATACGGTCGTCGGGGGTTCAACGGGATCTCACCACGACACCGAATGCAGTACCCTCGGGCAGTGTCTTTCTCCGAATGGGAAGGCTGTGTCGTAGTGCGCGGAGCCCCATCCACGTCGAGCAAGTGCGTATGCTGAAGAATGTGCTTCGCCATGAAATCGTGCACTGCGAGAACGGCAGCAGGCTCTTTTGACCAAAGCCCAACTTCGACGGTGTTCAGGAACGAGGATTCGAGCAGGTTCAGTGACGTGACGAGAACGACGGATTCGGAGCAGTACAACTTGGCGTGCAAGGCGCGCGCACCACAGAGACGTAGACCAGACGCGACAAGCGGCTTAACGGACTCAAGCCATTGCTGCTTCGGAACGGTCTGATCGTCGGCGCGGATGACGACCTGTACCGTCACGCCCCGAGCCAGCGCGTCGCGGATTGCGTGCCCCACACGATCTTCGGCCCCGAGAGTCACGTAGGGGCTGACGAGCACAACCCGCCGCTGTGCGTCCCGGATCAGAGAGAGGAGTCGCGCGATTGTTTCTTCGGTGTTGAGGAGGGCGAAGTCCATGCAGGACCGTGATTACCCCATCGCCTTGGCTCGGAGGAAGTGCCCACCGCAGGAACACTCTCCAGACACGTGTTGCGGTTCACGCCCCTCGTACGAAGACTGACCGAGCATCGCCGTCGCCGCCCACAACGCCCTCAAGGAGGGACTTTTTCACCGACCTATAGTTCGACGTCTCCGCCGGGATCCGTGTCACCCAGGCGCCGAAGCGTATCTCGTGCGCGCTCGAGGCGGCGAACGCGCTCAGGCTCATCGATTACGGCGTTGTCCCAATCAGGACTTTCCATGCTCCTGGCATCGATGCGAAGCACGGTCCCTTCGCGGCATCCCTGAGGCAGGGCCCGTCGCGGCACATCGAACGTGTGGCCGTCGTCTCCCACGATGGTGGCAGTTGTTCCTTCGATCCGGTCGACGACGTAGAAGGGCATCGCTCCTCCCCGGTCTCACGGCCGTGCGTTACATGCGCAGCCTGGAGGCTGGCGGCAGGTATAGCTCAGGTTGATGCAGCTGTTACCGCATGCCTTGCCCCGCGTGCAGATCTTGCAGCACGAGCCGGCGCCGGGCTCGTTCGTCGTCACGCCGCTTTCGTCCAAGAACGGCCGAACGCGCGCGATACGAGTGGTGTCGGGCCGCTCCGTCCTCGTGGTGAAGGTTCCGTCCATGTTCGCGAATATCGAGACAGTGCCTTCCACGTCCGTGCGGTGCACGCGCGCGCCCACGCTTTGCCATTGCTGGATGACCCGGAGAGAAGGATGTCCGTAGGAGTTTCTCGCGCCGACCGAGATCACCGCCACCTCTGGCCGGGTGGTCTGGACCCATTCCGACGTCGTCCCGTTCCAGCTGCCATGATGCGCGACCTTTACGACGTTCACGCGCGGTATCGACTCGGTCCTCAACCAATACTGCAGCTCATACAGCTCGGAGTCGCCCGTCAATAGAGCCCGGAACTCTCCATATTCAACCAACAGTCCCACCGAGGAGTTGTTCTGGTCGCGGTTCGGCGGTGGAGGCAGGACGCGTAGCTGCGCGGCTCCCAGTGTAATCGTGCGATGGGTGGGCCGGAGGTATTGCGCACCGCTCGCAACGACCGCTTGGAGCGTGCGCTGGTACGTGGCCGTCGTATGCGGTACGCCGTTGTCGAGGTAGTACGGAACGGCGGCGCCGCTCAGCACCGCCGGCATTCCGCCAAGGTGGTCCGCGTGGTTGTGGCTCGCGACCACGAGATCGATTGTGTCGATCCCCAGGGCCTGAAGCTGAAGCATGATCCTGGCCGAACGTCCAGCATCGACGAGCACCGTCTTGCCGCCTTCGCGGATCACGGTCGCGTCGCCCTGTCCCACGTCAAGGAAGCGCAGTTCGAGTTGCTGGCCCCAGGCGGGAAAGGCCAGGAGCAGGAGGATGAGGGTGAGTCGGACTGCTTGGAGCATGAGAGACCTCGATACCCAACCGAATCACAGGGACGATTGGACTCTCGCGAGACCACACATAGCACTTAGACGAAGGACGTCCAGAGGCGGAAGGCTGTGGTCGTGCTCCTGTTTCGGTACCTTGCGCACCGGGCTTGCGTCTCTATGAGAAGTCGTGGACCATCAGAGCGTGCGGCTTTGGGTCGGCATCACAGACGGCGACTGGTTCGAACTGCTCGCCGCGCAGCCGAACCTGGAGGAGGTCAATTTCTGGCAACCGGGTGGCAACCGGAACTTCAGAGCATTGAACCCTAGCGAGCTCTTCCTCTTCAAGTTGCACAGCCCCAATGACTTCATCGTTGGCGGCGGCCTCTTTGCACACTCGACGCTACTCCCCGTCAGCCTCGCCTGGGATTCGTTCGGTATTGCCAATGGTGCCCGTACGCTCGTAGAGATGCGTGAGCGCATCGCGAAGTATAGGCGGGAGCCACCTGCGAACAGCGACTACACGATCGGATGCGTCCTTCTTGAGCAGCCTTTCTTTCTTCCGCGAGAAGCGTGGATCGCCGTCCCGCCCACCTGGTCCCGAAACATCGTGCAAGGGAAGAACTACGACGCACAGTCCGAGCCCGGTGCATCGCTCTACCTCGCGGTCCAGCAAGCGCTGCGAGCTGCTCGGCCGACGCCAGCGATCGTCGCCGAATCTGAGGTGCCTCGCTACGGGAACGCGACCCTTGTGTACCCCCGACTCGGCCAAGGTTCTTTTCGCGTGTTAGTAACTGACGCGTACGGACGACGTTGCGCCGCGACCGGGGAACGAACTCTGCCTGTGCTCCAGGCTGCTCACATTCACCCATTTGCCGCAGGCGGGCCGCACCGAGTGGACAACGGCCTCTTGTTTCGAAGCGACCTCCACACGCTATTCGACCGCGGCTACATCACCGTCACTCCAGAGGCACGTCTCGAAGTGAGTTCGCGCATCCGTGAAGAGTTCGAAAACGGGCGGGACTACTACGCACTGCAAGGCAAGGAAATCCGGCTGCCGACCAGACCAGAACTGCGTCCGTCGCCTCCGCTTCTCACTTGGCACAACGAGAACGTCTTCCTCGGCTGAACCTACTCCATGCCCTCGCAGCTTCGCCGGCTACGTCGTGCAGAACCTTGGCGGGAATAGTGCCTTCCACTCTGTACGACCATCTCGTCACCCGCGGCCTCGCTGAGCTGGCGCGTCAGCGCGCCCCAGGCGAGGTAGAGCGGACGAATCTGGAGGATGCCGAGGCTCCGCTTCGACTTACCAGGCACGTCGCCAGCGAACTCTTCCGTGCACTGCGATCAATTCGTGGCGAGCATTCCCTGAAACGGCAGATTGAGTTCTGCAACGGTGTACTAGACCGGCTCCGAGTCGAAGTCCCGGGTGCGGCGCCAAGCCAAGAAGACGTCGAGACGCCAGGTGAGCTGCTGTTCTCTTTCCATGACGGTAGGCCTCCGGAACGCACGGCACTACCGTTCGCGGTGACAACGCTTCTGACGCGAGCACATGGGGAGCCCGCGTTAGGCCACGAGCTCTCGTGCGAAATTGGGACGGCAGATTCGATCGATGCGCTCGTGAGCTTCGTGACGCTATCGGGCTTCCGATGCCTGCAGACTGCACTGGAAGCACACGCGCAGGCGGGACGACGAATGCGGCTGCTGACGACGACCTATACGGGAGCGACCGAAGCCGATGCCGTCGATGCGATCGCTGTGCTACCCGGCGTGGAGGTTCGTATCTCCTTCGACGCCCGACGAACCCGCCTGCATGCGAAGGCATGGCTCTTCGGACGCCCCAATGGGCTCGACACAGGTTACGTGGGCTCTGCGAACCTATCGCAGGCGGCTCTCTTCAGCGGCCACGAGTGGATGGTCAAGGTGGCGCAGGCGGACATGCCGCACGTTCTCGACAAGTTCCGCGGCGCCTTCGAGTCACTGTGGGAAGAGGGCGAGTTCGAGACTTACAACCCGACTGATGAGGCTCAGCGCGCGCGCTTGCGGGCCGCTCTGCGGAACGAGCGCGGGGGCCCCGGGCGTGATGGGGGCCCGCGGTTCTTCTTCACCCTCCATCCGTATCCTTTCCAGCTGGAGATCCTCGAACGCATCGAAGCCGAGCGCACGCTGCACGGACGAAGGCGCAACCTCGTCGTGGCTGCGACAGGAACGGGCAAGACGGTGATTGCCGCGTTCGATTATCACAGGCAGGTGAACCAATCGGGCCTCAGGCCTCGCCTTCTATTCGTCGCACACCGGGAAGAGCTCTTACGCCAGGCGCGCGACACATTCCGCCATGTCTTGCGGGACGAGTCGTTTGGTGAGCTCCTGGCCGGCGGTCGCGATCCGGCTGGATTCGATCATCTCTTCACGACCGTGCAGAGCTTCAACGGCCGAGGCCTGCTAGAGCGCTTCGGCGCAGAGCGCTGGGAATACGTCGTCGTCGACGAATGCCACCACGTTCCTGCACCCTCATACCAGGTGTTCATCGAGCACATTCGGCCGCGCATACTCTTGGGCCTGACAGCGACACCCGAGCGAAGCGATGGTCGCTCGCTGCTCCCCGATTTCGATGGGCACATCGCCGCCGAGTTGCGTCTGTGGCATGCCCTCGAGAGGCAGCTGCTCGTCCCATTCGAATACTACGGGCTGCACGACGGCATCGATCTGAGTACTGCGCGCTGGAGTCGCGGAACCTACGCAACGGAGGATCTGGAGCGCCTTTACACGGGCAACGATCGGCGCGCTGAACTGGTTGCGGAGCAATTGCGCCGTCGGGTTGGAAACGACGGACTGTCTCGGATGCGGACTCTTGGCTTTTGCGTGAGCGTCGCGCATGCAGACTTCATGGCCCGCAAGTTCCGCGAGCTAGGCATCTCCGCGCTCGCGGTGCATGGCACAACCCAGGAGGAAGATCGGCTCCGCGCCCCGCGAGCTCTTGAGACGCGCGAAGTGAACGTGCTTTTCACCTGCGATCTCTATACAACGAAGGCGTCGACCTCCCTTTCGTCGACACATTGCTCCTTCTGCGCCCCATGTCGAGCCCGACGCTCTTCCTTCAGCAGCTGGGCCGCGGCCTTCGCCTTCACGAAGGAAAGCAGACATGTTTGGTGCTCGACTTCATTGGCCAGCATCGCAGCGAATTCCGCTTCGACAAACTGCTCTCTGCGTTGACCGGCTTGGGTCGAGGTGCTCTCCGCGACGCTGTCGAGCGTGGATTCCCAACTTTGCCGAGCGGTTGCCACCTCGATCTGGACCGCGTTGCCCGCGAGCTTGTCCTTGAGAACATCAAGACTGCGCTTCGTGGCGGGCGCATTCGGCTCGCAGAGGAATTGCGCACGTTGGCAGCGACGCAGGGTGCGATGGGGCTTGGCGAATTCCTCGAACAGTCCGGGCGTGACCTCGATGAGGTCTACGATGCCGGCGGCTGGACGGTGCTCAAGCGCGCCGCTGGACTGCTTCCCGGCCCGGCACCAACGGGCGAAGGGGACTTAAGCGGAAAGCTTCGGCTTCTCACACACATTGACGACCCAGAACGGCTCGACCTTCACAAGCGCACAGCTCTGGCCTTGCTCCCCAACCCAAATACCTCGCCGTTAGCGCAGGATAGTTCGGTGGCTACTCTCGCGGCGCTGCCGACGACAGGGCTAGACCGTCGCCGTCTGCTGATGCTCGGGTACCAGCTCTTTCACGCAACTGGCGACCGGTTCGGCCCAGATGCGGTCTTACGGCGCTTTGCCGAGCAGCCTCAGGTTTGCGCCGAGCTGGCCGAGCTGTCCGACCTGCTGGTCGATAGGGTAAGCCTCGCCAGCCTGCATCCCCTACCCGAACCTCAGTGGCCCTTAGCGCTCCATCGGCGCTACAGCCGGCGCGAGATTCTCACCGCCGTCGGGCGTTGGAACGAATCGCAGAAACCAGAGGCACGCGAGGGCATGGTACGGTTGGCCGACGTAAAGACGGAGATCATGTTCGTCACGCTCGACAAGTCTCACCGCAGGTTCTCGCCGACGACACGGTACGAGGACTACGCAATCAGCGATCGGATTTTCCATTGGCAGTCACAGAGCGGCACCAGGCCAGAGTCCGAAGCGGGTCGCCGGTACATTGAGCAGAGGGAGAACGGCTGGCGCTTCCTGCTATTCGTGCGGCCCACACCTCAAGACGCGTTCACGTATCTCGGACCAGTGCGCTACCGGAGCCATGCCGGAAGCCGGCCGATGAGCATCACCTGGGAACTCGATGTGCCGATTCCGGGAACACTGCTGCAGCAATACGCGACGCTGGCCACGGGATAGAGTCCTCAAGACCCGAGGGCCACCTCAGGAACGCGATTTCCTCAGCTTGAATCGGACCAGTTTTTGGGATCACGGTGCCGAGGGCGAGCATGTAATTGGACGAGATCGCAGGGCAGCTCACTTCCCTTGAGTCAAGGTGATCGGGGTGGGTACCGCGATCTATGATTCGCTCACGCCGGGGATCCTCTTTCGCGTTGGGGTGGACCAGGACATTCGCGGGTGGAATGCCCCGTCGATCCCCGTTCTCTCGAGTTCGCGTGTGTCGATTCCAGAGGGACTCCAGCGCCAGGCCTCGAGAGACCCTATCGGCGATCGAGCGTGCTCTAAGCAGGCGCATCTAACAGATGCGAGTCACAGGCGGCGAAGCGGCTGATCAACGCCGGCATACAGGAGTAACCTCCGTTTCTCCAGCCGTTCGGTGCTCGCGGTCGTGTCCCGGTTCGTGTGGAATTTGAAATGGCCGCAGCTTCCGGCTGATTTCGATTCTCCGTATAGCATTGCCGGTCTGACGTCAGGCCGCGCGCCGCATCTGTTCGCTGATGACTGTGGCGAGCTTTCTGTACCCATCGATCTTGCGCAGCTTGATCTGCCCCGTCGCGATCAGGCCGAAGAGCAGCACCAGCGCGGCGTCCTCGCTCGCAGCGAGCTCTGCGTCTTTCACCCGCCGGCGGAATTCGCCCTTGAGCCGGTCGATCACGTTGGTCGTGCGAATGTTCTTCCAGTGCTGCCTCGGGAAGCGGTACATCGTGAAGAGCTCGTCGCCGGCTTCTTCAAGGCTCTTCACCACGCCCGCGCAGCGCGACTTCCACTTGCTCACGAAAGCCGCGTGCGCCTTGCGAGCCTCCGCCTCGCTCTCGGCGTACGTGATCTCGTGGAAGTCCGCCTTCACCTCCACCAGCGCGTGCTTGGGTACCTTGCGCTTGAGGTTGCGCGGCTTGTGGACCGCGCAGCGCTGCACGGGCGTCTTGCTCCACACCGTCGAGAGCGCCCGTCGCAGCCCCGCGTTGCCGTCGACGATGCAGAGCACCGGCGCTCGGAGGCCGCGCTCGACCAGGCCGTCGAGAAAACCCTTCCACGCCTCGTGCGGCTCGCTACCGCACATCTCCATGGCAACGAGCTGCTTCTGCCCGTCGGCGAGCACTGCCAGCGCGACCAGCGCCGGCACGCTCGTCACCCGCTGGTCCATCCACAGCCGCAGCGCGATCGCGTCGAGATAGAGGAAGGCCACATCGAGGTCCGCCAGCGACCGCTTCTCCCACGTCGCCAGCTCGCTCTTGAGCGTCCCGACCACCCGCGACACCGCGCTCTTCGAGAGCGGCGCCGCTTTGAGCAGCGGCCGCAGCGCGCCGGCGATGCGCCGCGTGTTGGCTCCCGAAAGGTACACCGCCAGGACCGATTCGTTGACCTCGCGGACGCGCCGCTGGTAGCGCGGCACCAGCTTGGACGCCCACTCCTCCGAGCCGCCTGGCGTGAAGAGCCGCGCTCGGGGCAGCGTCAGCTCCAGCGACCCGGGTCGGCCCGGTCAGCGTCCGGGTCTTAGTGCCGTTGCGCTCCCCGCGGCGCGCCTCGCTGCGCTTGTACAGCTCGACGCCCAGCACCGCGGCCAGCTCCTCTTGCACCGCCTGCTCGACGGCGGCGCGGACATGCTGATGGATCAGGACTCCGAGGGAGAATTTCTCTTCATGCACCAGCTTCAGCTTCTTGATAGCCTCGCCCACGGCGTGTTCCTCCGGTCGTCGCCTTGGCCGGCGACGGATTGGTGGTTTCCCAATCGGAAGAATGCGCCATTTTCATTTTCCACATCACCCGGGACGCGACCAGTTAGGACGTGCCCAACCGACATATCTCGAGTGGGCTCAGCGGACGCTTTCGGTCTCATACCCTTGTAGATCCGGCGACTTCTCCGTGCCTCAAGGCGTTGGACACGGCTGTCCCGGCCCTTGTACTGTTCTTGCACCGGACTTGCTTCCAAGGTGGGCGGATGAGCGATGCACCAGAGACTGCCGAGCACCTCCAGCGCGTTTCCGTAGCCGCGATCGACGAGATTCTTGGTGTCCCGCTTCGCGTTCTGGACAATGGTTTCGTCAGGGTCGTCGACTACATGGGATCTGATGCGGCGATCGTCCAGGCAGCACGCGTCTCGTATGGCGCAGGTACGAAGCGGGTTCAAGACGATACTGGTCTCATCCGCTACTTGCTCAGACACAGGCACACGACGCCATTCGAAATGTGCGAGATCAAGTTCCACGTCCGCGTACCGATGGACACTTGGCGGCAGTGGATTCGACATCGAACCGCGAACGTGAACGAGTACTCGACTCGTTACTCAATCGCCATCGATGCTGCCCAGCGGACAGCGCCGGAGGCGTGGCGCCGACAGTCGCCAGTAAACAGGCAGGGCAGTACCGGACTGATCGACCCGACCCTGGGCTCCGAACTCACAGCGAAGGAGGCCTCATTCCAACAAGCTAGCCGGTCTCTGTATGAGGAGCGGCTCGCGCTCGGCGTCGCTCGCGAACAGGCTCGAAAGGATCTTCCTTTATCGACCTACACTGAGGCGTACTGGAAGATCGATCTTCACAATTTGCTCCATTTCCTGTCTCTGCGAATGGACGACCACTCGCAGTCGGAGATCCGTCAGTACGCGGGAGTGATAGGCCATCAGATAGTCGCGAAGTGGTGCCCGATTGCGTGGCAAGCCTACCTAGACTACCAGATCGGGGGCCTCCACTTGTCCGAAGTAGAGTTGGGAATCCTGCAAGCACTTCTTCGCAACGAACCGCTAGTAGCCACTCAGCTTGCCCGAGACGCAGCTTGGCTCTCCGAGCGCGGCGAGGCTGCTCGCCGAAATCGAGAACGAGACGAATGTGATGCGAAGCTGCTTCGTTTGGGGATCACACCCCCATGGCACAGACCGTGACTGCTCGAAGAGATGGAACTACTGTCCGGTTGAGCCAAAACCCTCGGAGCCGCGAGCAGTGGAGGATAGACTCTTCACCTCAATCAGAGTTCCCCTAGCTACTGGAGCAATAACCAACTGAGCGATCCTGTCGCCCGGTCTGACCGTAAACGGCGCTGCTCCTAGGTTCGCGAGAACAACGGTCACCTCACCTCGATAATCCGAGTCGATCGTGCCGGGGCTATTGAGACATACGATACCATGTTTGAGCGCAGCGCCGGATCGCGTCCGAATTTGTGCCTCATAGTCGGGTGGCACCTCCAACATGATGCCCGTTGGCACCGCCTGCCTCCCAAGCGGATCGATCACCATTGGACTTTCGCAGTGCGCCAGCAGGTCCATTCCTGAAGCGCCAACGCTCGAGTACGAGGGCAGCGGCAAGTTTCGGGGTTCCCGATCGACACGAACGATCTTAATTTCAATCATCCTATCCTCCGCCACGTACGAGGTTCGTTCGACTCATCAGAACTGCCATTCTTAATCTCCAAGCGCGACATTAACTCCCTTACCCGGCGTAGGGTTGTATATTTCGCACAAGTCCCAGTATATATCCTCCTAACTCGCCGCCATTGGCTCAGGAGAATAGCGTGAACGTCGCGCGCTTCAGATGCGGAGGAACACGCAATCGCAATGACGCAGTCAGATAATACCCGCGGAGACTTGTCTAAATAGATGGCTATCTTGTTCCGGTCCGGCATACCCACGCGAGGCAGCAACACAGCAGGTCCGCGTACCTGCCTCCATTCGGAAGATGCGTATCTATGACTCGGCAACACCGTACCGTTCCTAATATTCGTCGTATGAATGACGCGTACGCCGCCTACACGACGAGGCTGCTCGTGCATGGGGTACAAGCCCCGAACCAATCGTCGACTTGTAGCGGTGTAGTCTAACGCACGCAGGTCCTTGCATTGGTTGTTAACAGATGATCGATCTCGCCGTCTCACTTTGAGCCATACGATAACAGCGGCCGCGGAACACTCGGGGAAGGCATAAGGCAGCAGCCTGGAGCAAAGCTGAATGGTGCACATGCAGCGCAACCATCTCCACATGTCTCGATCCTTGTCGCTATCCCAAGTGCTAGCTGGGAGGATCGCCACAATTTCGCCATTAGGCCGAACATACTCGATGGAGGCCGCCAGTATGGCCAGCGGCTTCGAACAGGACCGCACCTCGCCCCCAACGCACACAGATGCTCGAGTTCCACCTCGACCCGAAAACGGCGGATTCAGAAGAATGAGGGACACGCCTCCAGATCGGTCGCGCAACGCTCCAGAAAGCGCACGCGAAGATGCTGAAAGAAAATCACAACGCCCAACGTGCCATCGAGGATGAGCCTTCCTGAGAAGGCGAACCGTCGTGTAATCTATGTCGGTAGCAATGATTTCCGCTTGTGGCCACCGATCAGCTGCCGCTCGAAGTAACACGCCATCGCCAGCGGTAAAGTCCGCGACGCTCGTCGGTCTGCCCCTCACTTGGCTTAAGGTTTTGTTCGCGACCGCAGTCGGGGTGTAGTACGCGTCCATGTGGCTCACGTTCTAGCTAGATGGGACGTTCTGAAAACGCGGCACTGGAGTCCCAGCGAATAGATCTGAGATGTAGTACACAGACGTGCGAGACGCGCCGGCAGTCCGGTCGCTCTTGCGAACGGGATGATCGTAGACAATTTCAACAGATCCAGGCGCCGTCATCCAATACAAGACTGCACCCAAACCGTGCGGTTTGGTCCCGATCGGAGCAACTTTCAGAACCTTGCCTGGCCATCTTTCCGCGATGTCGCCGAGAACGTACCAGAGGCTGAACGGGCAATTCGCCCTTGCATACATGACATGGTGCCAAGCTCGCGTCGTGCTCAGCGACGCGCGGTTTCCAAGGTAAGTATGGAACGGGTACTCCGGCCGAAACCCGGGGACTCCGATTACCGGAACTATGCTGTCTCCAGAGGGTTGCACCTGCTCCAGGACGTATGCAAGTCTCGTTCCCTCAAAACCCAGAAGCGGGACAAAGATGGACTCGGCGTATGCATCAACCAGTGTGGCCAATCCGGGAACGGGAGCGACGCCGCGTATTCGCTCACTAAGGTCAAAGATATCGCCTTCTGTTGGAGTCTTGCTGTAAGCGTATTCTAAGGGCTCTACATACACCGCTCGAACATCCAGTCCAAAGGACAACGCAGAAATCAACAACGGTGCCCATGTGCTGTGGTCCAGCCCTGTGATGTCAATGTAAACCACCTTCACGGCAACGTTTGTCCACAACGCACGTAGCTGTTGTGCACTTCGCACCTGTACTCGATACGCATTTCCTCCCAGTTGCAGTTGGAACGAGGTTGGCTGCTGATCACTGACGCGACCGAACTTCACGGTCGGGCTGGCCGATTCCCACTGAACTGAGTGTCGGCTTCGCTCCTCGAGGGATTCGCCGTGAACATAGACCGCACCGGTATGCGGTCTGAATTCATCGAACTGCTGGAAGATCTCGCTGTAGATCGGACGCTCACGCACCGCCCGCATAAAAGCCCTCGAACAGTGCGAGTTGGTCTGGCAACGGCTCTCGCTCGACCCTACGATTCTGAGACTTCAGTATCCTGGCAATGGTCCGTTTGGGGTTGTGAACCAGTCCCAAGAGCTCGTCAGCGAGTATAGTCATCTTTCGTTTCCGTCTGTGACTAAATACAAAGAACGGGGCGAAGATTGGGTGGACCATGTAGTCATAGTCTCGGGTTTCACTTGGATCCTGTAATTTATTACCCGAAAAGCGGAGAAGGGCGAGGTGCATCACGGCATCGCGAAGCAGGTTCTCTACTTCTGCCGCCGGCGACGCCGATGCGTCTTCAGGAAATTTCACCTCAAACTGATTCACCTCTGGCGCATGTCCTGCACTCTGCGTGGCCATTACTTGGAACACACGTCCCAAGCCGAGCAACAGCTTTGTTAGCTTCGCGCCCTGAACCGAAATCCCCTCCAACTCGGTAAGGTTCTTCTGCCCAACCTTTTGCGCGGCATCGGTTTGGATGTCATGTGGCACGCTAGATGACAGGCTGCCGCCATTTTGGAGATGAGCGATCAAGCTGCGATCTACTAGCTCTAGCAAATAGCGAATGTTGCCGGCCGCCAATTGAATGAAGACTGGCCATCCAGCATAGTACTTGCGGATGCCACGTTTGCCGCTCTTGAGCGAGAACAAACTCGCATAGCGATAGTTAGCGTACCGAGTAGCCCAGCCGGTCAGGTCTCCAGCTCGCTCCATAAGCACTTCTGCAACCGACTTCCGCTGGGAGTCGGCCCAATACACAACAAAGTAGGCCTCGAGGGGCGGCAGCTGATCGAGAGTTGCCACCTCGGCTGTTCCCAATTTCTTTGATGCGCGTGTTGCGGCCCACCACTCCGCGATGCCCAACCGTTCCGCCTCCGCTTCCTCTCCGAGAGCTGGGAGCAATACGGAGACGTCGTGGATTGCAGCCTCGACCTGGGGAACGATACGCTTGAGGCGTGCATTACAAACCGCGGCCGCAAATTGCGAGAAATCTTGCTCCGTGAGTCTACTTGTTATATCGACCCGAACATAATCAGCCGGACTAGTAAGTTGCTCATTCTGATTGAGTGTCGTGCGCCTGCGCCAGCCCAGTTCTCGGACTCCTATCTTGAACGTGTATGATTGTCCGGCATGTTTGAGAAGTGTATTCACGACCTGCTGCTGATAATCCTCGAAGTTTTCATACTCGTCGAGCAAGAAGAAGAATGTCTTGCCAGTGAACTGGGTCAACGACGCAACGGCCTTCATGAGAGTATCAAGCGGTGCGCCCTGGAGAGACAAGTCGCGAAAATGCGCATCGGCCACGTTGTTGACTGCGGCTTCAAACTCCGCCTTCAGACGTCGCACCGCGGATACGAGTTGCTTGGTATCGTGTGTCGGTCCAGCGTGAAGGCTCACACCAATTTCTTCACAATCGTGAGCAGCCAAGTGGTCCCCAGGTGAATGCAGCTGGGCCCACTGCAGGAAGTTCAGAACCAGTTCGCAGAGTTCGAGATTTACGTAGTGTCCGAACAGACGGATCCACTGCGACTCGGCAATTTCTGGCCCCTTGAACGCTGCTACCCGGTTGGTGTTGACTCGGTAATACATTCCATAATACGGCCAGTCACGAATGGAGTCGCCCTTCCTCCCGGATAACGCGAATTGTCCCTCGTACGACAGGCATCGAAGCACTGTGGTCTTGCCAGTTCCCCGACCCCCAACCAACACGCAGGGACGAGGCGTCTTGAGTTCAGGGAAGTATGTTGGCTCCGTAAAGAGCTCGAACAGCTGCTCGCGCAGCCACTCGGCCTTGTAGCTTCCGAACAGATGGCTTAGCTGTTCCTCGACAGGGGAGGAAGCCTCGGTCGAGTGAGGTGCTACGTTCGACGGATCAGAGGCCGCCATCCCTGTGCCTCCCAGTAGAAGAGTGGCAGGGTAGCATCTGGAACCGAGTGAGCGAAGCCCAGAGCGAGTCCAAGCCCATGGAAACCCTCCCATCCTGGACTTCCACCTTGCGGTATGCCTGCACGCTGACTCACCTGCTGGATGAAGGGCCGGGCCTTCGAAAGCAGATCTTGGGGCCACAGGCGAGACTCAGCATGAAGGGCGCCGTCGCGCGCAGAAATTAGATGAGCCGGCACAAGAACGACCTCGGGGCAAGTGGTGCGGATGCGCTGCGCCCCATATTCGGTGCACACGAGTGGACAGTAATAGAATTCTCCGCCGCGGACCTGGGCGACCACTCTGAAGGAAGCCGCTGCCTCGTCCCGAAGATACTGACGAGTCCATGTCTCGATAAACTGATTTCCGGATCCAACGAAGTCATCGACGAAGACGACGGGAGTTGCTACCGCGACAACCTGTCTGAGAGCATCTGGCGGTCGTAGGATTCTGTTCTCTGGGATCTCAAGAAGTCGTCTAGCGCGACTTGCAAAGAGGTAACCACTGTCCGTTGGATTCGGACGTTCACCTTCCACGGGAGTCACGATCGCACGATCTACAAGTGAACGCCATGCCGCCTTCGTCGCCGAGCCACTTCGGCGCCATACCTCGCTACTGATCCCCTGAAAGGCGGCCACAAATAGCGCGTCTGTGAGATCATACGAGAAGAACTGAAATGCATTTAGCAAGTGTATCGCGAGCGGAAGCTCTTCACCGCTGAAATTCCCCAGCCACGCCTCAGGATCGAGCACTTCCGTGCGCGGCCACAATCCGACGTCTCGAAAGTAAGTGCACTTTTTGATGACGAACTCTCGGTTGACGCCTGGCTGCGTTAACGCGCTTGGCATCTGTGGCCTCCCAAAGAATCGCTCTCTAACCCACTTTAGAGCTTTGCGCATCGCCAGTGCCAATGGACCGGCAACAATCTCATCCATTCGCGAATAATACATCGTCGACGGGAGAGGGCCAATGTCTGATCGCAGCTGCTCGCTTGGAGCCAGGCAATGGATGTCGCCCTGGGCGGCATGCGGCGGCGCGTCATGGTCGTCGAGCATGCTGTATTGCTTGACCGAGAGATCGGCAGATGCTCCAGGCCTAAAGCGTGATTTTCGCTTGTCTTGAAGCCCTGCCTCTTTCGTTCCGAGCGGATCCCCGCAAAGGCGGAAGCATGCTGAGACGACATGGCAGTCCGCGGTCAAGTGGAGGGTAGACGTCGAACGTTACGGAAGTGGGGGCCGGGCGCCAATTGACCGGGGACCGTACTCTTCCTGCGCTATGCTCCCTAGTTCTGTTCAGGTAGCCGATTGGGTTCCGCTTCGAACTCCTCGTCGGTAAACTCGTCGACGATATTCCAGCTCCTGTCAGTCGCCTCGAAGACAGCAAATCGGGAGCGTGCAACCATCGAGGGAGCCCGCACCTCCCATCTCATCGAGTATCGGCCCGGAGGAACCTCCAAGACGATCGGCGTCGCGTTCGCAGTTAGAGGAGCACCCTTAAACAAAGGGAAGGCAAGGTGTGCTCCCCAAAACGCGCGATAGTGATTCATGAAGAGCATTCTACTGCCAGACTGGAACGCTTGAGCGACGTTGGTCCCGAGCTTACCATTGTCCTCAACCAATCGGAGCCGCTGATCAACGAAGAAATCCACTATTGCGTACATGGCGGCGTGCTCCGAATCGTTCGAAACCGTCAACGAAAATGAGATGAACCTCGGTGGTTGCCCCTCGATCATTCTGCGCAAATCCGGAGCATATTGGATCCGAACGCGGAGATCGGGACTAATCCCACGGCGGTTGACATCGTCGATTTCATAGACCTCCATCGGTACCGCCTCGAAGTTGAATCGCTTGTAGAACTTCTTGTCATAGGCCTGAAGAGCCCGAGTCGTGGGTGGGATCTCTATGACGTAAGCGACGCGCCCTGGGCTCGTTTGAGTTAGGTTGACTTGCTTGATCAGCACACCGGCTGGCCGGGGGTGAATCCTTGAGTGAATGACTTGGTCAAGCCATTCCCGGGAAATGACAGCCGGATCGCTGCCCGCATCGAGGCTCTTCGCGACATATCCATGTTCCACAATTCCATAGACGAGGGTTCCGCCAGCGGAATTGCCAAAGCTGGAGACATCTTTGCTGATTTGGTTCTTGGCGTAGTCGCCCTTGGCGAGTGCCTCGCTTCCCTTGAATTCGAGTTCAGACATCTCTGTCTGCTCGCCTCGGACCAGCGCGAGTAAGTCGGACTCATCCCAATCCGACGGAGGCTTCATTCCCTCTCCCTATCAGAATTTCGCGCTCGAGAGGACTGACTGAAGTTCGAGCGGATAGAATTGAGTCCCACCCCGTCGCGCTCAAAAAGCGAACCTGGCGGAAAGAGCTCCGTCAAGAACTTCGCCGTAATCATCGATCACATGCAGGCACACCATCACGCTTCACATCGAGCGTCGCATGAATTCCCGCGCTTCCATCGCGACCAGCGGATAGCCCGCGCACAGCTCGTCGTTCGCTCCAGGAGCCAGGTCAGGTGTGGCAGGTCGAACAGCTCGGGCCGGCGAGGCTGATCCCCCGCGACCTGCTCCGACGCGCCGATTTTGACCGAGGGACGCCCGCGCTCGGTGATCAGCCGGAACAACACGGTCTCCGGATACGTTTCACCGTGCGGCTCCGTCTTCGCCGGAAGCGCGTGAAGAAAGCCCTGCGCCACGCCGCGGTCGGGAAGGTTCCCGCCGCGCCGCGCTCGGGGACTACGAACGCTTCTGCGCAGCTGCCCACCGGGATACGGGGCCCGACCGAAGCGCTTGCTGAATGCCGGTGTCGAGGCTGCGCCCAGGACACGAAATGTCGATTTCCTCGCATCGTCCGCGGTGACCGCCTACACTTCACGATCCGCTGAGCACCCCTGCTCGCGCCTCGGGTCTTCTGAACTAAGTCAGATCGTCCGATCTTCTGAAAACTTAGCCATCAGTAGTCCGGAGGCGAAAATGTTCGCACGAAATGTTCGCATGCAGCTCAAGCCCAATAGCACCGCGCAGTTCACCCAGACCCTCGAGAAGGAAGTCCTTCCCGTACTTCGCAAGCAAGAGGGTTTCCGGGACGAAGTGACGTTCATCGTCCCCAACGGAAACGAAGCGATCGCGATCAGCTTCTGGCAGTCCAAGGAGAACGCGGAGGCCTACAGCCGCTCTGCCTATCCGGAAGTGCTGAAGACGCTGGGCAAGGTCGTCGACGGAACTCCTCAGCTTCAGACCTACGAGGTTGCCAACTCGACGTTCCACAAGATCGCCGCCAAGGCGTAGCTAGCACTCGTTCGTCGGAGGGCGGCCAAGCCGCCCTCTTTTTTTTAACCGCCAGGACGTGCCGCCACCGAGCGCTCGGCAATCCGTTGCCGTTGCAGACCATGTGATAGGACAGCTCCGTGGCGCTTCGCCGACGGCGACGCCAGGCGCACGGTCCCCCGCGAGACGGAAGGAGGGACACCATGATCTCCCGGCAGATCGTCGATTTCCTGGAAAAGCATGACGTCTCCTACGAGCGGCACCCGCATCGGCGCGCCTGCACTGCGCAGGAGCTGGCGGCGGCGATGCACGTGCCCGGGCGGCGGGATCCGTAATCGTCAAAGGTGGCGACCAGATCTGGATCGCCGTACTCCCCGCTTCGGAAGTGGTCGACGAGAAGCTCCTCGCTGGCGTCCTGGGTGTTCCGTCGGTGCGGCTGCTGGATGAAGCGGCCTTCGAGGGCTTCTTCCCCGGCTGCGAGCCTGGAGCAAAGCCGTCCTTCGGGAGTCTCTTCGGGCTGCCCGTCGTCGTCGACTCCACGCTCGTCGAAGCGGACCGCATCGTCTTTCGTGCCGGATCGCACGAGGAGGCGATCGAGATCCGCTACGAGGACTTCCGCCGGCTGAAGCGCGACCCGAAGACGGGAACCTTCGGCCGCCCTCCGGACAACGCGCCCCGCGTGTGGGACGAGTGTCCGGAACCGCGCGTCCGCTAAGGGCCGCAGCGCGGCCTATAGTTGCGCCCCATGAAATGGGAGCAGCTCCGCAAGCTCGCCCGTGAGTTGCCCGAGGTCGTAGAGGCCTCCTGGTACGGTACGCCCGCGCTCAAAGTGCGTGGCAAGGGCTTCGTGAGATTGAAGGAAGATCGCAAAAGCGTCGTGTTCCTTCTGGAAAGCGTCGACGAACAGGAGTGGCTCATCCGCGCCCGGCCGGAAATCTATTTCATCACCGATCACTACCGCGGCTGGCCGTCCGTGCTCGCGAGGCTGTCCAAACTGTCCGTGACTGAGTGCCGGCTGCGGCTCGAGCGGGCCTGGCGGGTGAAGGCGCCCCCTGCGCTGTCAAGAAGGCTCGACGAGTCGCGAATGGGTTAGTCGTCTGCCCGGTCCAGGTCGGCTCGAGGGCGAGGGCAGAGCGGTCCCCGGCCTCTCCATCACCAGCAGATCTCCGCTTGGCACTCGCGGCACGTCAATCGCCAGGTTCCTTCATGTCAGGGGGCGATGATAAGCGACTCCGGTGACCGAAGAGCCGATCCTGCTAGCGCTCGCCATTTCGCCGCAGGGCGTGCCGCACCTCGACGTGAGGCCTTCACCCGAATCCACCGCGCCAGCCGCGCTCGCGCGCGAGCTTGCGTCCGACCTCGCCCGCGGGCCCGGGTTCGCCATCCTCCAACTCGCTTCCCGCCACCCGGGCGAGACGTTGCCGCCCAGCGTGGCCTTCTTCCGCGACCTGGGCGCGCTCTTCCTCGCCCGCGCCTGTGCAGCTCCCGAGGAAGCCAGCCACGACGCCCCCGCCGACGAGCTCTCCCGGCTACTCTCGCAGGCACCGCCCATGGCCGGCGGCGAATACCTCCGCCCGGCGACGCTACAAGCTCTCTGGACCGCACTGGACTCCGCCCTCAGCACCGAGCTGCGAGGCACCTCCCTCGAGCAGTGGTTCAAGGACCGCCACGCCGCCTGGAACGTCGTCGGCCGCGTCTGTTTCCATCTCGCCGAGAACAAGGCCGACGAGGATCGCCCCTTCGCCTTCCTGGCCACCTCCACGACGCCACTCGATCAAGGCGTCGCTCCCGTCAGCTGGCGAGCGGTTCAAGAACGAGTGGTATCCTAGTTCGGGCATTCCGCGGCCTGGCGTCCGGCGTTCACGTTTGCGTCGGTCGAGAGGGCCGCCTGCCCCGTCTTGTAATCGGGGCTGTCCGGGTTCCCCCGCTCGGCAACGTCGATCTCGTCATTGGACTGCGAGTGTGAGGCGATCGCGCGGTTCCGGTAGTCGACGCTGTCCGGGTTGCCCACCTCGGCAGCGCTGATCTCGGCATTGGTCGTCGAACGGGAGGGGAGGGTGCGGTTCCGATAGTCGACGCTGTACGGGTTGTTCGCCTCGGCGGCGTTGATCTCGTCATTGGTCGGCGAGTGGGAGGCGATGGTGCGGTTCGGGTAGTCGACGCTGTTCGGGTTATCGCTCTCGGCAGCATCGATCTGAGCCTTCGCCGACGAGGTAGCGGGCGCGACGCAGTCAACCGTGGCTGCGGTGCTCTGCGCAACGCGGCCTGTGCCTGTGGGCAGCGCGAGTGCGGTGATGAGGAGGAGGGTCGATGTCGAAGACATTGTCGCTAACCCTTTCTGCCGGATGGCCCGGCGCGAGACTTGGACGAGCCAGCGCGCCGGCCGACGCGCTGGATCGGACCGGAGACCCTCAGCCGTCCACGAGCGCCGGAAAAGCCGGCCCGAACGAGCGGCGGAAAATCGAACGTGGCGCGCGTCGGCTAGATCACTCCGTCCGGGTTGGGTGTGCTCCAGCCCTGGAATCACTCCGAGGCCGCGATAAGGAGGCTGAAGCAAACGTGATCCGCGATATGACTGTTTGCAGGAGGGGCGATGAGCTGGTGGAAGACAACTCCTTCAATCCGTCAGGCGGGGTCCGTCCTCTTTCACGGCCGTTGGGTGGCGCGGCCGGAAGATTTCGCGTTTCTCGAGAAAAGCGGTATCCGCCTCGGAGAGCCGAGCCGAAGTGAGCAAGGAGGCTGGTCGCTGCCGCTCGACCACCGGCAATGGGGAAGGGCAACGCTCGTCGCTTTGCCAGAGGCGCCCATACCGCCAAAGATTGTCGTGGACTTCGATGCGCGACTGACCGAGGACGAGAAAGCTGCAGTGGGGAGCTGCCGACAATCGCTCTCCGTCACGGCAGAGCCCCGAACCGGAAATGTCCTTGCCGATCGGAAAGACCTCCTCCGCTTCCTCCACGCCGCTCTCGGTGAACAAGGCGTCGCAGCCGTCGACCACACCGCGCAAGCGTTCTGGTCAAGAGACGCCCTCGAGCAAGAGCTATCGCACGACGCCGAACTGGACATCGACGGAATCTACACGTTGCATCTCGTTTCGAATCGGGTGCCCGAGGCATCAGAAGGTATGCGCCCGTACTGGCTTCACAGTCACGGTCTCCGCGAAATCGGGTTCCACGATTTCGACGTGCTGGACCCTGCGGAAGACCTCGGGGGTCACGCCCACGACTTGCTCCGCGCCATCGCCTTCGCGATCGTCGAACGCCGCCTGGGGGCGGATGGGCGGGCATTCGAAGTGGTCGTCGGGGAACGCGTGCAGCCGGTGGCGGCGCGCGACTTCCTGGGGAGGACGCCATCTGCCGAATACCTGCAGTATCGGTCTAGTGTCGACGACGATCACCTGGATCGCCATCTTGTCCTCTGCGACGCGGGTTCCGCCTCCTGGTTCTCCCGGTTGCGAGGGAAGAATGGGCCGCGGTCTTCGCGCTTCTTGCGCGGACCGTTCCCGGAGGAGGTGATGATCCACTTCTCCAGTTCCGCGACGGAGCTGATGGCGAAGCGCGCACGACAGATGCTCGATGTCTTCCGCGAGGTCGCCACCGAGTTTGCCGAGTTCGAATTCCCGGCGATGGTGAAGCTCGGCTATCACGTCGACGGCGGGGGAGAGGACGATCGCGAGCACCTCTGGTTCCAGGTCCATCGGTTTGTCGGCAACCGCTTCGACGCCACGCTCATCAACGCTCCTTTCCACATCGCTCGCCTGAGGGAGGGCGTTCGCGGCGAGCATCCCGCCGACCTGATGAGCGACTGGGTGGTGTTAACGCCCTTTGGGCGCATTGATCCCCGACAGACCCGGACGCTCCGCACCGTCCGCCAGAGAAAGTCCGAGTTGCGCCAGATGCTCGAATTGGCGAAGCGCGGTTCAAATTGAGCGGCCGCGACGGCTCGCCTGATGACGCACTGCGGCCCGTCCCGGAACAAGTGACCCGCGCTACTGCGCCCGTTGTTCGGCGGCGCGCTGCAGCTCCGCATGGCGGAAGCAGGTGACGAGATGGTCGTTCACCATGCCGACCGCCTGCATGAAGGTGTAACAGATCGTCGGCCCGACGAAGCGGAACCCGCGCTCCACGAGCGCCTCGCTCATCCGGTCGGACTCCTTCGTGCGCGCCGGGATCTGGCGCAACGAGCGCCGCGCGTTCTGCTTGGGCACGCCGCCGACGAAGCTCCAGAGAAAGTGGTCGAATGATCCTTCCTTCTCCTGGAGCTCGAGCAACGCCCGCGCATTCGACACGGCTGCCTCGACCTTCTGGCGGTTGCGCACGATGCCAGGGTCCTTGAGGATCTGCGCGACAAGCTGAAATAAGGGGCGGCTCTTCAACTCCGGAAAAACGCAAGCAGTTCCTGCAGTGTCTGCTCCGAGGCTTCTTCCGGCACGTAATGCCCGCACTGCAGATCGCGGCCGCGCACGTCCGTCGCGTGCTCGCCCCAGGTCGCCAATACGTCGAACATTTGTCCGATTCGGCCCTTCGCTCCCCAGAGGACGAGCAGCGGGCACGTCACCTTCGCTGTCGGGTCGGCCGCGTCGTGCTCCAGGTCGATGCTCGCTGCCGCCCGGTAGTCCTCGCAGCTTGCGTGAATCACCGCCGGATCGCGGAACGCCCGCACGTACTCCGCGATCGCGTCGGGCGCGAGCGCCGCCGAGCCGAGCCGCGAAAAGAAGGTGCGCACGAAGAACTCCGGATCCGCTCCAATCATCCGCTCCGGCAGGTCGAACGGCTGAATGAGAAAGAACCAGTGGTAGTACACGGTCGCGAGATACTGGTTCACCTGCGCGAACATCGTCCTCGTCGGCACGATGTCGAGCACGGCGAGCTTCTTCACCCGCTTCGGGTGGTCGAGCGCCATGCGATGACCGACGCGGCCGCCGCGGTCGTGGCCGGCGAGGAAGAATTGCTCGAAACCCAGGCGCTGCATCATCTCCACCTGGTCCTGCGCCATGGCGCGCTTCGAGTAGCCGGCGTGGTCCGGGCCGCCCTCGGGCTTGCTGCTCGCGCCGTATCCCCGCAGGTCGGCGGCCACCACGGTGAAGTGCTCGGCGAGCCGCGGCGCGACGAGGTGCCACATCGCCAGCGTCTGCGGGTAGCCGTGCAGCAGCAGCAGCGGGGGGCCGTTGCCGGCGCGGACGAGGTTGATCACCGCCCTTGACGTTTCGACACGCAACTTCTCGAAGCTCTCGAACACGTCACGCCTCCGCATTCAGGCCACCACCGCGAGCGTACAGTATTCGCGGGCCAGCGAGCGCACGGCGCATCTACGAGCGCGGGGTTGGCCGCGGTGCGCCGTTTGGGTCCGTGCGGGGATGCAGAGTCGGCGTACATCTGGCGCCGCAGGCCACGCCGCGGCGGCCGATGAGGATGTGGTTGCAGGCGCGCGAAGAGCGCGGAACCTGCCTCAGGCGGGCTTGAGGCAGACGGCCTCGATATTGTTGCCGTCCGGATCGAAGGCGAAGGCCGCGTAATAGTGCTCACCAGAGGCGGGGC
>Ga0070708_100000699_pt1 | contig 25540 bp, 18 predicted proteins | sample KBSK5503metaG_FD_65469 | JGI IMG/M metagenome (GOLD analysis project Ga0070708, IMG submission 65469) | Corn, switchgrass and miscanthus rhizosphere microbial communities from Kellogg Biological Station, Michigan, USA - KBS K5-50-3 metaG | ecosystem: Host-associated > Plants > Roots >... | reverse complement strand
CGGCAGCGAGTGGCCCTCATTCACCAGGAGCTTTCGCTCTGTCCGCACCTCACGGTCGCCGAAAATGTGTTGCTCGGCGCTGAGGTCTCGCGCAACGGCTGGGTCGACCGTTTGGGAACGCGCGCTCGCGCCCAAGCGTTGCTCGACGAGTTACCGCATCCGGAGATTCGCCCCGATCGAAAGCTTGGTGAGCTCTCGCTCGCCGCGCGTCAGATCGTGGAGATCTGCCGCGCGCTCGCCGCCGACGCGCGCGTCGTGCTGATGGACGAGCCCACGAGCAGCCTGCAGGGTGCCGACGTGGATCGACTGTTCGCGCTCATTCGACGGCTGCGTGCGCGCGGCATCGCGATCATCTACATCAGCCATTTCCTCGAGGAGGTCCGCCAAATTGCCGATCGGTACACCGTGCTGCGCGATGGTCGCGATGTCGCCAGCGGCCTGATCGCCGACGCAACGACGGACGAATTGATCGCAAAAATGGTCGGGCGGACGGCGACGGGCTTCTTTCCTCCTCGCCAGCACGCCGCGAGCGCCGACGTCGCGCTCGCCGTGCGCGACCTCTCCGCGCCGCCGCGTCTCGAACACGCGAGCTTCGAGCTGCATCGTGGAGAAATCCTCGGCGTCGCTGGGCTTCTGGGTTCCGGCCGAACGGAACTGGTGCGCGCGATATTCGGACTTCAGTCCGCGACGACGGGAATGATCGAGCGGCGGGGTCGCGCGACCACCGCGGCGCGCGTTCGGACAGCCGATCGCGTGCGCGACGGCGTCGGGTACGTGAGTGAGGATCGCAAAGGAGAAGGACTCGCGCTGCCGATGTCCGTCGCCGACAATCTGTGCGCGACGCGGCCGACGTTCGCGATTCGCGGGCTCGGTGTGCTCGATCTGTCGGCGCAGAACGAGCGGGCGAGACGGTGGATCCGTGAGCTGCGGGTCCGCGCGCAATCGCCGCGACAACCGGTGCGCGCCCTTTCAGGCGGCAACCAACAGAAGGTGGCGATCGGGCGGCTGCTGCATCAGCAGGCAGAGATCCTCCTGCTCGACGAGCCGACGCGCGGCATCGACATCGGCAGCAAGGCGGAGATCTACGAGATCATCGCACGTCAAGCCGACGCCGGGTGCGCGGTGCTCGTGGTCAGCTCGTATCTCCCGGAGTTGTTCGGGCTCTGCGACCGGATCGCGGTCATGTGTCGGGGCCGGCTGTCCGATGCGCGGGCGGTCGCCGATTGGACGCCTGAATCCGTGATGGCGGTCGCCGTCGGCGGCTGATAACTCAAGTACGGCCAGAAAAAGTCACACCTTGTCGGGCTGGCGGCCGTCGAGTTACATTGGCGCCTTAAACGTTTAAGACCCAGCGCGTCCTCCTGCCGAGGGTCCGTGCCATGCCGGAGTCCAACGTTCCGCGCCGTCACTTTCTCGCGACATCCGCCGCCGCGGTCGCCGGCGCCGCGCTCGGCGCGAGCCCCGCTCCGCGCGCTGCCGACGCGCGGAGCCGACCCGACGCCGTGACGCCGCGGGATCGTTCGGCCACCGCGCAAGCGATCCAACTCGGCATCGCGAGCTACTCGTTGCGCAAGTTTTCGCTCGACAAGGCGCTCGAGATGATGAAGGCGCTCAGAACTCCGTACGTGAACTTCAAGTCCGTGCACGCCCCGTACGACGCGTCGCCGCAGGATCGTGCCGCGACGCGCCAACGAATCCAGGCCGCGGGGTTCCGCATCGTCGGCGGCGGCACGATCGACTTCACGAAGGATGACGACGACGACGTCAGGAGCTTGTTCACGTACGCGCGCGACATGGGAATGCCACTCATTGTCGCCACGTGTAATCCGCCGGTCGTCCCCCGACTCGAGAGATTTGCCAAGCAGTTCGATATCAAGGTCGCGCTTCACAACCACGGGCCCGAAGACACGAAATTCCCGTCGCCGTACGACGTCCTCGCCGTCGTGAAGACCCTGGATCCACGCGTCGGCCTGTGTATCGACATCGGCCACACAGTCCGCACCGGGACGGATGTGGTGAAAGCCATCACCGACGCCGGACCGCGTGTGCTCGACCTGCACGCTAAAGATCTACGCGATCTCAAGGATAAAGCCAGCCAGTGCATCGTCGGCGAAGGTGCGATTCCATTTCCCGACATCTTCCGCGCCCTGGAGCACATTCATTTTGGTGGTTTTGTCAATCTCGAATATGAGATCGATGAGGACGATCCGCTCCCCGGTATGAAGCAGTCGTTCGCATACATGCGCGGCGTGCTGGCGGGCATGGCACCGGCGGCGAGGACCTGAGGATGTCGGCGCGCGCAGGTCTCATCGTGCTTGCTCTCAATGTCGCCACGTTCACTGGTCGGCCAGTCGCGGCGCACGCGCAGACACCGGACTTCGTGCAAGTCACGGTACGCGACGCCGATCGGCGCGTCGACGTGACGGTCGGCGGAAAGCCGTTCACGTCGTATATCTATCCTGCGTCGTTGAAGAAGCCCGTGCTTTATCCGTTGCGCGCCGCCAGCGGGACGGTGGTCACGCGCGGATATCCGCTCGAGCCACGGGCGGGCGAGCGGGTCGATCATCCGCACCACGCGGGGCTGTGGTTCAACTACGGCAACGTGAGCGGCCTGGATTTCTGGAACAACTCGACGGCGATCAAGGACAGTGCGGCGCCGCACATGGGGACCATTCTCCATCGGGCCGTCCGAGGCGTGACGAGCGGCGCGGGCGAAGGCACGCTCGCCGTGACAAACGAGTGGGCGAATCACCGGGGACGGGCGTTGCTCAGAGAAGAGACGCGGTTTGTGTTCCGCGCGCGTCCGGGCGTCCGATTGGTCGATCGCATCACCACACTCACGGCCCTCGACAGCGCCGTATCGTTTACCGACGACAAGGAAGGTTTGATCGGGATGCGAGTGGCGCGCGGCCTCGAGCAACCGTCGACGACGCCGGAAAAGTTCATTGACGCGAGCGGTCGAACGACGGACGTGCCAGTGCTCGACAACGCCGGCGTCACCGGCAAATACGTGTCGTCCGAAGGCAAAGAGGGTGATGCGGTCTGGGGAACCCGCGGCCGATGGACGATGCTCACCGGTTCACTCGACAACCAACCCGTCACCTTGGCAATTCTCGATCACCCGAAGAATGTGGGATTCCCGACGTACTGGCACGCGCGCGGCTACGGTCTCTTCGCCGCCAACAATCTTGGACAGAAAGCGATGAGCGGAGGCAAGGACGAATTGAACTTCACGCTCGCGGCGGGCAAGTCGGTGACCTTCCGACACGAGGTTCTCATCCTCAACGGCGCCGCAACGTCGGTCGACCTCGAGACGTACTATGCCGCGTTTGCCAAGTAGTTCGTTGTCGGTGTCGTCGATTCCCGCTGACATTTTGTTTTTTCGGTTGACAAACTTAAACGTTACAGTTACTCTGGGCGCGCTTCAGAACGGCATGGTCCTTTTCCACCACTCCGCCGCATGCGCCCAGTAACTCTCCACGACCTCGCGAAGCGCTGTAACGTCTCGACCGCCACCGTTTCCGCCGTGGTCAACGGCGCCGACTGGGTCTCGGAACGCACCCGAACGCGCGTCCAAAAAGCCATCGACGCGATGGGGTATCATCCCAACCAGCTCGCCCGCGGACTCAAACGACAAGAAGGACACGCCGTCGGCGTGATCGTGTCCGATCTCACCAACCCGTTCTTCACGCAGATCGTCCGCAGCCTGAGCCACTCGTTGCGCGAGTCCGGACGGACGTTGTCGCTCTGCGACTCGGACCATCGCCACGATCTTGGCGAAGCCAATCTCCGCATGCTGCTCGAGGGGCAGATCGTCGGCTTGGTCGTGATTGGCGACAGCGTTCCCGAAAAAGCCCTTCGCGCGTTCGTGAAGGCACGCGCGCGCGTGCACGTCATCGCGATCGAGCGCGACTACCACATCCCGGAAGTCAGTACGCTCCTCGTCGACTCGGAGCAGGGCGCGTATGCCGCGACCCGCCACTTGGCCGACCGCGGCTGCGAGCGCATCGCGATGATCGCCGGACCGACCACCGGGGCGGGAAGCGCGACCTACGGCCGGGTTCAGCGACTCGAGGGGTATCGCCGCGCGCTCAAAGAGCTCGGTCGCAACGCGGATCCGTCGCTCGTGGTGGAAGGAACGTTTCGCTATGAGAGCGGCCGCAACGCGATGCGCCGGCTTCTCGCGCTCGACGAGCCGCCCGACGCGGTGTTCGCGGCCAATGACATGATGGCCTTGGGCGCGATGAGCGTCGTGCGCGACGCCGGATTGCGAGTGCCGGACGATGTCGCGCTCGTCGGTTTCGACAATGTTCCAATGACGGAACTCACAACGCCCGGCCTCACCACGATGGCGATGCCGATGAGTGAGCTCGGCGACGCGGCCGCCCGGTTGCTCGAAGCGCAGATTCGACTCGGCGCCAATCACAAACCCGTGCGTGACACGTTCTCCGCCGAGCTCGTGGCGCGCGCATCGACCCTCGGATATGCGGAGGCGATCCCATGATGCCGTGCGATCCCTGCCCCACCTTCACATCGGAGATGTGGGAATGAATCTGTCGAAACTCTATACCGTCGCTCTCGCCGGATTGGTGGCGATCCCGCTTCAATCGCGGGCGCAAGGAGCAAACGGAAGCGGAACTATTCAGGGCGTCGTTCGCTCGGAGGGCGTTCCGGTTGAAGGCGCGTCGGTCACGGTCGCCGGCACATCGCTTGGCGGCCTGACCCGCCCCGACGGCCGCTACACCATCACCGGGGTTCCGGCGGGCGAGCGCACGGTGCGCGCCCAGCGAATTGGATTCAGCATGCGCGCATCGACGGTCACGGCGACGGCCGGGCAGTCGGTGACGGTCGACTTCGAGCTCAAAGCCACGGCGGTGAACCTCGATCAGATCGTCGTCACAGGGTATGGCACGCAAAATCGCCGTGATGTCACCGGGTCCGTCTCGTCCGTGACGAGCAATGATATCGCGACAATGCCTGTGCCCCGCGTCGACGAGGCGATCTCGGGCCTCGTGTCGGGCGTGCAAGTGCAAACGACGAATGGGCAGCCGGGCTCCGAGCTGCGCATCCGCGTGCGTGGGGGGAATTCCCTTCAGGGGAACAACGAGCCGCTGATCGTCGTCGACGGTGTGATCGGCGCCGATCTCAATCAAATCAATCCGAGTGACATCGAGTCGGTGGACGTCCTCAAGGATGCGTCGTCGACCGCGATTTATGGCGCCCGCGCGGCGAACGGCGTTATTCTCGTCACGACGAAGCGCGGTCAGCCCGGTGCGATGCGTTTCGACTACTCGACCTACACCGGCGTGCAAAACGTCTCGAAGCACATCGACCTGCTCTCGGCGGACGAGTTCGCACGGATGTTCATGCGCAATCCGAACCACGACAAGACGGTGACGTTCGATACGCTCTCGACGGCGTCGCTGCCCACGACGGATTGGCAGGACGTTGTTTATCAGCAAGCGCCCATTCAGCAAAACGACGTTCGCTTGAGCGGCAGCAACGGCGGCACGAGCGTCCTCGCCGCCGCCTCGCTGTTTCAGCAGTCGGGCATCGTGCTCAACTCGAAATTCAACCGCGGCTCGGTGCGCTTCAACCTCGATCAGACTCTCGGTGATCGGGTGAAGGCCGGCGCTCGGGTGACGTACAGCCGGAGCACCGCGAACATGGTGCGCGTCAACGACGGGTATGGATCCGCCGGGGGACCGGTGACAATGATGGCGTTGCGGTTTGCGCCGACGATCCCCGTCTACACCGCCGACGGCAGCTACAGCGGTCCGCTGCTCGCGTCCCAAACGATGGACAATCCGTTGGCGATCGTGAACCTGCTCAACAACAAGGCGACGACGAACTATCTGCTCGGAAATATTTTCGGCGATCTCGAGGTGGCGCAGGGGCTCAATTTCCGGTCGAGCATCTCGTACACGTCGAACGGCTCGCTCAACCAAGCGTACGTGTCGCGCCTCCTGCGCGCTGCCCTCGGTTCGGGTCAGGCCAACGTCGGCAATCTCGGTCGGACGACAATGCTCGCCGAGAACACCGTGACGCTGCACCGCATCCACGGAAGGAACGAGCTGACGCTACTCGGCGGATTCACCGCGCAGGAGATCAATCGCGACTCGAGTGGCGCCCAGGGCGTCGGTTTTACGAGCGATCTACTGGGCTACAATCGCATCAATCTCGCCGAAACGGTCACGGCATCGTCAGGCTCGTCGCGCGAGCGTCTCATGTCGTATCTCAGCCGCGCGTACTACGGCTACGAGGGCAAATACCTCGTCACGGCAACGTTCCGCGCTGACGGCGCATCCAAGTTTGCAGTCAACAACAAGTGGGCGTACTTCCCGTCGGTCGGCCTCGCCTGGCGGCTCAGCGACGAAGACTTCTTCGCGCACCGGCTTCCGGCGATCAGCGAGCTGAAACTGCGGGCGAGCGTCGGTCGCACCGGCAGCGAGGCGATCAACGCCTACCAATCGCTGGCCGCGTGGAGCGTCGGATCGCCGTACGACCTCGGTACCGTGAAGCTCAACAACGGCGCCAAGCCGAGTCGGAATTCCAATCCCAACCTCAAGTGGGAGACGACACAGCAGACCGATCTTGGTTTCGACATGGGCTTCTTCAACAACCGGATCGGGCTCACGTTCGACAACTACAAAAAGACGACGCACGACCTGCTCTACTCCAAGTTGGTCCCCTATTACACCGGCTACACCGACTATGTGACCAACATCGGGTCGGTCGAAAACAAGGGCACCGAGATCGGCCTCGACACGCGCCACCGCGTTCGCGCGCTCGACGTGCGCCTCGGTGGAAACATCGCCTGGAACCACAGCAAGGTGCTCGACCTTGGCGGCGACAAGGAATTCTTCCTCGATGGCGTCAACGGATCGCTGCCGACATTCCGTCCCGCCGCAATCGTCCGCGTGGGTCAGCCGCTCGGAAACTTCTTCGGCTACATCTGGGACGGAATCTTCCAAACCGCGGCGGAAGCGGCGGCCAGCGGACAGTCGGGCGCTGTCGCCGGCGGGATGAAGCTTCGCGACGTGAACGGCGACGGAAAGATCACGACCGACGATCGCGTCATCCTCGGCAACGCGCAGCCGAAGTACACGGTGGGTCAGAACGGCTTCTTCGGCTGGCGCGCGTTCTCGCTCTCGTACGTGCTTCGCGCCGTGGAGGGGAACAAAATTGTCAATCTGAATCGCCAAGGCATGGAGACGCCGGGCGACAACGTGAATACGCTGCGAAAGACGCTGAATTATTGGACGCCGGGAAGCGGGATCAACAACATGACCGGTATCGGCATCGGTCCCTTCAACGCGATGACATCGCGCTGGGTCGAGGACGGATCCTTCGTCCGCCTCCAAAACGTCACGCTTGGGTGGGACGTGCCGCAGCGTTTTGTTCGTCACGTCAACATGGGCAATCTCCGCGTCTATGGCAGCGCGCAGAATCTCAAGACGTGGACCAAGTATTCGTGGTACGATCCCGAAGCGAGCTCGCGCGGAACGAGCGATCTGCAGCTCGGCTGGGACGATTCGAGCTATCCCGGCGTTCGCACGTTCACCTTCGGCCTCAACGTCGGCTTCTAGGAGATGACAATGAACATCAGGCATCTCGCATCAGTCGCCGCGGTGGCGCTCACGCTCGCGGCCTGCAAGGACTATCTGGTCGAAGCGCCCAAGGATTTTTTCACGCCGTCCAACTTTCCGTCGACCGAAGCGGACTTGAAGATCGCGCTCGGCGGCGTCGACGACTGGTACACGGGCGGGTCGAACCAGGCGTATTACATTCGCGGCTGGCCGATGATCTCCGAGGTCCCGTCCGAGCAGACCATTCTCATCAACAACACGACGGACTCGAAATACGAGCAGGACACGTACACCTACAACTCGACGAACGAATGGCTTTGGCGGACGTGGAATCAGATGTACGGCGCGATCGGCCAATCGAACTTGCTGATCGAACGCATTCCCACGATGACCGGCGTACCTCAAGACGTGAAGGACCGCTACCTCGGCGCGTTCAAGTTCCATCGTGCGCTGAATCACTTCAACGCGGTGCGTGTCTGGGGCGACATCCCGCTCATGCTGAAGCCGATCACGGATTTCGCCGTCGCGAACGACGTCGTGCGCTCGCCGAAAGCCGAGGTGTACGCGGCCATCGCGGCCGATTTGGAAGACGCGGTGAAGCTCTTGCCGATCAAGTGGCCCGATTCCGCGACGCCGGATGATGGGCGTCCGACGCGTGGCGCCGCCGGAACGATGCTCGCCGATGTTTACGCGAACATGTCCGGAGTGCTCATCGGGCAAAGCAAGTGGGCACAGGCGGCCGCGGCGGCGAAGGCGGTGATCGACAGTAAGGCGTATAGTCTCGTCCCCAACTTCGCGGACCTGTGGCTCGTCAAGAACAAGAATGGTCCGGAGCACATCTACTCGATTCAGTTCGAGGGGCTCATCCGCAACCTGTTCACCAGCCAGTCGCGCCCGAGCGGTATCGGCGCCGAATCGGGTATCAACTACTGGTGCACGACGCCGGAATTCATGGACACCTTCCTCGACACGGATCTGCGCAAGAAAGTCACGTTCCTCACGCAGGTGACGGTCGGAACGACGACGTTTTTCTACGACACGCGCGGCACCGTAAAGGGCTTCGGCGACAAGAGTCCGCGGTTCCCACGACCGCTTCCATACTACGGGAAGTTCTACGACAACGGCGGGCAGTCGATCGCGCTCAACAGCGGACGTTCGAATCTCAACTGGCCGGTCTACCGATATGCCGAGACGCTGTTGTTGTACGCCGAGGCTGAGAACGAGGCGAACGGTCCGACGAACGCCTACGCGGCCATCAACGCCGTTCGCGCTCGCGCCGGACTGCCGGCGCTCGCCGGTTTGAGTCAGGGGCAGTTCCGAGACGCGGTGCGTCAGGAGCGGAGCTGGGAGTTGGCGTTCGAATCGAAGCGGTTGTTCGACCTCAAGCGCTGGGGGCTCTACAACCAAGTCATCGGTGCGGATCCGGTCTCGAAGATCGGTTGGAAGGCGACGAACCTCTGGGCCGCTATTCCGCAACACGAGATCGACATCAACTCGAAGATCGTACAAAACGCGGGCTACTGAACCACAGAGGACACGGAGGACACAGAGAAAACCAACGGTACCAGGTACCACGTTGATACTGCACTTTTCGCCGTCCTCTGCGTCCTCTGTGGTTCCCCATTGTCGGAACCCATGCGCATTCTCGTGTTCGCGGTTGTCGTCGAACTGCTGGCGCACGCCGGCGGTGCGCAAACAGATTCGGTTCGTGCCGCCGATCTCTCGCGGTTGTCCGTTAACGAGTTCCGCGACGACGAGCTCGACCTCCCGTATTACCTCGCGAACTTTCATCGCGTGGCGAACGCCGTTGCGTTGAGCGGGCCGCGACGGGGATTCATCGACATTCCCGTCTGGCGCGACCTCAAGGACAACCAGCCATACAACGCCAGGATCATGGAGAGTATCCTGTCGTTGACGTTCTTCTATACCACTAACCGCCCGTGGAACCCCTATCGAGGCGATCCGGCGTTGCGCGCACGCCTCGAAGCCGCACTCGACTTCTGGGCACCAAGCCAGAGCGACGATGGCCGATTCAGCGAGTACGCTCCACGGCAATGGAGCCTCGCGCCGACGGCGTTCGCCACGAAATTCATGGGCGAGTCCCTGCGGTTGCTGCACGATGGACCACCGATCGACTCGGCGATTCATCGAAGGGCGGTCGACGCCGACCGTCGCGCCATCCTCGCCGTACTCACGCGGCCCGATCTGTATGAGCACGGGCTCAAGTTCTCCAACCAATTCGGGAACGTGTGGGGCGGCGCGCTCGCGTATCTCGCGCTGTATCCCGACGCCGAGATGGACGCGCGACTTCGCGCACGGCTCAAACAGACCGGCGCGGATCATCAGAGTCCGGTGGGATACTTCTACGAAGCTGACGGCCCGGATTGGGGATACAACCTCAACACGCACCACAGCGACTTCCACATGGCGTGGCACTACGCGCGCAACACGGATCTCGCGGATGTCTTTCTCGATGGGACGCAACGATGGTACGAGTGGCTAGGCTATAATGCCGTTCCCGAACCGACAGGAACCGCGCTGACGCTTGTCCGCGGCATCGAGACGCGCCAGAAGCGCGCGGTGGTGGCGGACGCCGGCGCGGAAGAATCGGCGACCGGCTTTCCGATCGCCGAGGGCGTGACGGCGGCGCACATCCTGGGTCCGACGCGCGAGGAGATCGCGCGCCGCGTGGCGCAACAGCGCGCCGACCTGACTCGACGATGGCCGCGCGTCGATTCGTTGGTCCTCGGCTCCTTTCGCGCATTCTCGCCGTACGCATTCTTGCATCGGAGCCATGTTCGCTGGAGTCCGACCGACGCACAGCGGAAGGCGGCGGTCGCGGCGTTGCGACACCAACGCGAGCAACGCTTCACGCACCAGCGCGTCGATTCGCGTCGGCCGGTTTCGTTCACTTACGTGCGGCGACCGGCGTACTACGCGGCGTTCACGGGCGGCGACGTGCTCACCGCGCAGCAACGACTTGGCTTGGGGCTGATTTGGATTCCGGGCGCGGGCTCGGTGCTCCAATCGCAGACGTCGGGCACGACGACCGCATGGGGCACTCGCGCCGCGGATACGGTGATCGTTTACGAGGCCGCGAGTTTCGCGCCGACGTTTCGCGCGGGAAGCAATACGGTGGTGTTGCAGCCCGGTAATCGCGACCTGCCCGCCGGCGATGTGATCGTCGCGTATCCGCTCGGCACACGCGGCAACAAGACCGTGACGTTCAGCGATCGTGGGCTGCACGTCGACGTCAAACATGACGGTGCCTTCGTCGAGCAGATTCCGCTGTTGCTGCTGTCGTCCGACTCGCTGGAGACGGCCAAGGGAAGCGTCACCCTGCGGCGAGGAGATCGGACGATGAGGGTCCGCTGGTCGACCGCAACGGCGCCGACGGTCGAGCGCACGAACGAGCGCTCTGGGGATCGGCGTGTCGTGGCGATCAGTGTGGCGGCGCGCGACTCACTCAGCTACGACATGACGTTCGCACCCCCGGACCGATGAACGGCGAGACTCGCGCTGACTCGTCCCGGCGTGTGTGTTCCGTGCAACACGTTGCCGACGGGGCGCCTCAAGTTCGCTCGTCGCGCGGTTTCGCAAGGGCGACGTTTGTGCCCCGGAGCCGGCTGTCAAGGGCTGACCCGCGCCAACTGGCGATCACGCGTGATGGTATACAATTCGCGCCATGCACATGCTCGGCGAGTTATGTTCGCCGGCGTGCTGAACCACTCATCCCCCGCAACCCCTCGTGAACCGCTGACCGTGTCGTCATCGCTGAACCAACTCCCCTCCGTGAAATTAGGAATCGGATATGCGCTTTGTGTACCGAGTCGGGTGCGCCGTCGCACTCGTCGCCTGTGCGGATTCTTCGCAGAATCCCACAGTTCCCGTGTCCCGACCACTGCGGCCGGCCGACGCACCCCTCGTACCGGGTTCGACGAACACTCAGTTTGATCCTCGTTCCATCTCTGACCGTGTCGAGGAGCTCGTCGGTCAGCGCTTGACCAAGGTGCGTATCCCGCCCGACGGCTACTCGCTCGCCTCAGACGCCGTGCATCCGGATATCGCGTGCCCACCGGACAATTGGAGCGGGTTCCGCTGTTGGCTGATGTACACGCCATATAAAAACTCTGATTCGGGATACGAGAACCCGGCGTTGCTCACGGCGTCGAGCGACACAACGTGGGACACACCGGCCGAGATCAAGAACCCGATCGTCCCATACCCCGGACGCGACAAGTACAACTCGGACCCCGATCACGCGTTCGATCCGGTCACGGGACGCCTGGTGCAGCTCTACCGCGTCGTCGCCGACAGCTTCAACAAGGTCATGATCATGTCCACGGCAGATGCCAAGCAGTGGACTCCGGCGACGATCGCGTTCAAGGAGCGAAACCATGACGCCGTCTCGCCGTCGCTGATCATCGAGCGCGATCGCCAGGCGAAAATCTGGTACGTCCGAACTGGCGGCGATGGCTGCAGCTCGGCCACGAGCTCCGTGCAACTCCGCGTCGCGATGCCCGACAGCAACTCCCGCTACGAGCGATCCGATTGGTCGCCGGCGACGCCGGTCAATCTCACGATCCCGGGATTCGTCGTCTGGCACCTCGACATCGCCGCCATGCCGAACGACGGGGGATATATCGCGTTCGTGGTCGCGTACGTGAAGGGTCTGACGTGCGGCGCGAGCGAGCTATGGCTCGCCACGAGTGCCAATGGTGTCTCGTGGCGAGCGTACCCCATGCCAGTTCTCTGGCGCACGATGAAGCTCGCCAAGAAGCGAGGGATCAACACATGGTACCGCGGCACGCTTCGCTACGATGCCGCAACCGACTCGCTCGATCTCTGGCCCTCTGCGCTCTCCGCCTCGACGTGGACCGTATACCATACAAGGACGAAGTTGTCCGAACTCCTCACTCTGCTGCAGGTCGCACCACCGCCGGATTTCCGAAACTCACTATTCTCGTTACGCTCGTCGAGACCGCGGATGTTGATGCCGTAAATCGCCTCGAGCCAACGCGGGAACCATTTCCCGGCCCTCCGGATAAGGCTGGCGACGACTCGATACCAGCTTTCACAATCCACAAGGCACGGCCCCGGCATCGGGCGAGGCCGCGTGTGATCGGGAGGACGAATGCGACAGTTACGACTATTGGCATGCTTTGGTCTCGCGGCGGCGCTGGGCGCTTGCGGTGGTGGCGGAGGCAGCAGTCTCAGCACCAGCCCCGGCGGCGGAAATCAAAATCCGGGCGGTGGCACGCAGCAGCCGGCGAACTCAGTGACGCTTGTGAATCAGTCGTTCTCACCCTCGACCATCTCGGTGGCGGTGGGAACAACGGTCGACTGGAAGTGGAACGACTGCAGCGGCGGCGACGGCTACGGGGGCGGTAATATGACGTGCGTGACGCACCAGATCGCGTTCGATGATGGAAGCGGAATCAAGTCAGACTCGCAGAGTCAGGGCTCGTTCAGCCGGGTTTTTGGCACGAAGGGAACGTTCAAGTATCACTGTACCATTCACGCCGGCATGACCGGCGAAGTCGTCGTGCAGTAGGAAGAAATCGGTTTCATCGACCCTCAGCTCGATGGCGACGCTCGCATGGCTGATCATGCGAGCGTCCTTTTTTCCGGCGCCCCAGGTCTCCACTCAACGACGATACGTGCTCCGGGCATTACCTTTCCAGGCGATCCGTAGGTGCGCCTTCGCCGCTTTCCCGCTCTCGAGCTGCGTTTCCGCGATGCTGCCTCGCTCGATCATTCCGCTAGAGCGCCTCGTGCCGTTGCTGCTCCTCATGCCCGCCGGCGCGCGGGCGCAGCAAAGGTTCACGACGCAAGTCATGATCGTCCCCGCATTCCGCGGCCCCGAGCGCGGACTCGCGGCGAAGGCATCGGATATCGTTCGCGGACGCGTCGCTGGCGCCTTTTCGAAGAGCGAGCTTCGAGTCATTTCGAGTGGCGACGTCGACGATTGGCTTCGCCGTTCGGGATTCGACGAGTCCACCGTGCTCACCGAAGGCGAGCTGCGCGAGCTGGCCAAGAAATTCCGCGCCGACGAGCGCATCACCGGCACCGTGACGCGCTCGCCAGGCCGCGTCCATATCGACGCGGCGCTCTCGCTCATCCGCGATTTGCGACTGTCGCAGCCGCTCACGAGCGATGGCGCGTCCGTCAATGAAGCCGCCGAGGCGGTGGCGCGGGACGCCATCGCCGCCCGTCGTCAACTCGTTCCGTTGCGACTGTGTGAGAACCTGTCACGCGAAGGGAAACCGGCCGAGGCCGCGACTGCCGCCGCCGTCGGCGTTGCCGCGTATGCACAAGCCATCCCGACCCGCGCCTGTCTGCTCAATGCATTGAGCCGACTCGACGCGTCGCCCGACTCCATCATCAGTGTGGCCGGGGCGACACTCACGCTCTCGGCGACGAACCCGACCGCGCTGGAGCGGATGGCGCAAGCGCTCGATGCCAAAGGCCAAGGATCCGCCGCCGCGCCGTTCTGGACGCGACTCCTCGCGACTGACTCGACGAACGAAGACCTCCTCGAGCACGTGGTGAACGCGCTGTCGCGAGAGGGCAACGCCGCGATTGCCGTTCCGTTGATCGATCACGGTAGCGATGCCCACCCCGACAACCTTCCGTTGCTCAAGCTGCGTTGGCTCGTGCACCTCGCGGCGAACGATTGGAAACGCGCCGCGGAGTGTGGCGAACGGCTGCTCGCCCGAGACCCGGCGACCCAGTCGGATCCCGACTTCTATGCGCGACTGGCGGCGGCCTACCGGGCCGATTCACAACCGGTGCGTGCGCTGGCCACCGTGGCGCTGGGCGTATCGAAGTTCGCGGCGAATGCGCCGCTGCAGATCGCCTATCTGGAATTGCTCAAGGCCGAGTCCGACGCGGCGTTGCCGCGTGTACTGGCAGCGTTTCCCGAGAACGCAGAAGTCCACGCGCTGGCCGCGCAGTCATTGAAGGTCAGCGGGAACGCGGCCGGCGCGTTGGCGGAAACCAAGCGGGCGCTCGCGGCAAATCCGCGGCTGCCACACGGGTACCTCCAGCTCGCGCAGCTGGAGATCGACGTGGGGCAGACGGACAGCGCCTACACGGCGATCGAGCTCGCGTCGAAGTTCGGCGAGGACACAAAGATGGTCGCCCAGTTCGCCTTGGCGCGCGGCAACGCGCTCTACAAGGCGGCCGCGACATCGCAAAAACGCGACGACTTCCAACGCGCGATAAGGTTTCTGGCGCTCGCCGCCCAACTCGCACCGAGCGCTGAAGCCAAGTTCCTGCTCGGCGCGTCGGCGTTGTCGATCAGCCAGTTGGCGGCGACCGAGGCACCGCAATCAAAGAGTTGTGATCTCTCGAAACTGGCCGACTCGTCGTTGACCGAGGCCGAAATCAATCTCGTGGGCGGCGGATCCGCGGCGCCCGACGTGGCGAAGACATACCTCGACTACGTCGCGAAGCTTCGTCCCTACGTGGCCGATCAGCTGAAGAGCTACTGCTCGCCGGGCGGTCAGCGACCCGGCTGATGAAGCGCGCCTAGGAGGCCGCCGGTTGTGCCTCGGCGGCCGTTGCGGTGGACGCGACATCACGCTCGTGACGCGCGGCGCGCAATAGGCTGATGCCCGTGTACGTCACCACCACGACGACGAGCCAACTCACTACGGCCAATGACATGTTCTTGACGAGTAGCGCGGCGATGAACACGGCGGGAATGCCGGCGATCAACATGCCGATGATCGCGTTGCGGGCATAACTGCCCGCGCGAATGAACCGCACGCTGGCGAGCGGCATGAGAAACGCGCACGAACCCATCATGATCGGGAACGCCGCCGTTGGTCGCATACCGAGGAGATAGACGAGAATCATGCACGGCGCGTACAGGCCGATCCCGACGGTCATCAGCGCGCCGAGAATGAAATTGCCGACCACGCCGATCGCCAGCTTCGTCCCGGTCAGGGCGAGCGCGTCGCCGCCGGCGGGCATCAGGCCGATCTGTGGCTGCTTGGCGACGAGGATGAAGGCGAACACGAACAGCGCCGCTCCCATTCCCAGCTGTATTTTTCTCCGCGGCCACGACGCGACGACGCCGGCGCCGAGCCACGCGCCGAGGACGGCCGCTGCGATCAGCGAAATGAGCGTTGTGATGTCGACCGGAACGAGTTGCGTGTAGATGTAGGCCTGCACGACGGTCGGAATCACGTACCCGACGTTCAGCGACCCGGGAAGGTGTTCGTCAGCAACGAGCTTGAATTGGCGGACCATCGCCGTCGTGGTGGCGAACGATCCGATCCCGAGCGTGTCGAAGAAATTCGCTATGAAGCTGATGATCGAGATCCCGAGGGCCTTGTAGGCACGCGCCAGAATGGCGAAGTATCCCGCGGTGACGATGCCGAGTGCGATGAACAGGGCGTTTCTCGCCGTGAGCGATCCAGGATCGGTTGGCAGCTGCATGAGGTCGGCGCGTTGACGGTGAAGGGGGCGGGCTCGCGATCGCCGTGACAGGCTACACGATGCAACTCGGACGGATGATTCGGTAGGGCAGACAGGCGACCGACCCAATCCTTTGCCGCCTTGCGGGGGTCTAAGTGCAAGGATACTGTATCCGCCCTACCCATCGAGACTTCCAATCAATGAAGCCATGACACGACGCTCGTCGACGGAAACGACTCCGACGCCAACATATACACCGATTCCGATCGGCATTCACCCGCGAGTGATTCCGATTCAGCGCCAAACGGTCGCGGGGATGACCGTCGAGGCGCTTCGCGAGCGAATCCTGCGCGGCGACTATCCCGAGGGAGAGCCACTTCGCCAGGACGCGTTGGCGGATGAGCTTGGCGTTAGCCGCATCCCCGTGCGCGAGGCGCTTCGCCAACTCGAGGCCGAAGGGCTGGTCACGTTCAACCCGCATCGCGGGGCAGTCGTCTCCAGTCTCTCGCTCGCCGAGATCGACGAGCTCTTCGAGCTACGCGCGGACATCGAGTGCGACCTGTTACGTCGCGCGATACCGAAGATGACCGCGGAGCAGCTCGACCGCGCCACGGACGTGCTCGACGAATTCGAAGCCGCATTGCGCGCGGGTGAGGCCGCGCGGTGGGGTCCGCTGAACTGGCATTTCCACGCGGCGCTTTATGCGCCCGCGTCGCGCAACTTCACGATGGGCGTGCTGCAGAAGCTCCATCAACACAGCGACCGCTATTTCCGCATGCAAGTCTTGCTGGCGCGGGGCGGCGAGCGCGCGAACGAGGAACATCGGGCGATTGCCGGCGCGGTGAGGAAAAAGGATATCGCGCACGCCTGCGACCTGATGCACGCGCACATCCTCGGCGCCGGTAGCTCGCTGGTCGCGTGGCTTGAGGAACAGCGCGGGGCCGACGGCGCGGCGGTATCGCGCGCGCGCCGGTGACGGCGCCGGCGTACCTCCGGAGCTTCATCGGGGGGGATTGGACGGAGAGCGGGTCGGACGCGTGGATCTCCGACGTCAATCCATCGAACGCGAACGATATCATCGGTCAGGTTCCAGCGGGCACCGTCGACGACGCGCGCGCGGCGGTGTCGTCGGCATCGACGGCGTATCCTGCATGGCGAGCGCTCACCGGGCCGGCCCGCGCCGAAATCCTCTATAAGTGGGCCGGCGCGATCGCCGCTCGCCAGGAGGAATTGGCGCAGCTCGTCACGCGAGAGGTCGGCAAGCCGATCAGCGAGTCGCGCGGCGAAGTCGCTCGCTGCGCAATGATCCTCCGCTACTACGCCGGCGAAGCGGTGCGAGACATCGGCGACGTCATCCCGGCCCAGACCCCAGGCGCGCTCCAGTTCACGCTCCGGCAGCCACTCGGCGTCGTCGCGCTGATTACTCCGTGGAATTTTCCTGTCGCCATTCCGCTGTGGAAGGCCGGGCCGGCGTTAGCATTCGGCAATACAATTGTGCTCAAGCCTGCCGAGTCGTCGTCGCGATCGGCGCTCGTCCTGGCGGAGTGCGCGCTCGCGGCCGGGATGCCGATGGGAGTCGTCAACGTGTTGCTGGGTGCAGGGGATTCAGTCGGTCCGGCGTTGATCAGCGACCCCGAGGTGTGCGCGATCAGCTTCACCGGTTCGGGACGCGTCGGCGCGACGGTCGCGGCTACGGCCGCGCGCCGGAACATTCGGTATCAAACCGAAATGGGCGGCAAGAACGTCGCAATCGTGCTGCCCGACGCCGATTTGCGTCAGGCAGCGACGCTCACCGCCGCGGGGGCGATGCGCTACGCCGGTCAGAAATGCACCGCCACGAGTCGCGTCGTCGTGGCGCGCGAGGTGGAAGATGCGTTTCTCGCCGAACTGCGGAGCCAGGTCGCGGCGCTGCCACTCGGGCCGGTGACGGATGTCGCGTCGGCTGTGGGACCGGTGATCAGCGACCAGTCGCGTCGCTCGATTCGGAAGGCGCTCGATGACATGGACGCCGAGCGCATCTTCGAAGGTGAGATTCCGCGCTCAGGTGAGTTCTCGAACGGATACTTCGTCGCGCCGACCGTTGTGCGCGGAGCGGCAATCGATTCGGACCTGGCTCAACGCGAGCTGTTTGGCCCAGTGCTCGCCGAGTTCGTCGCCGACGACCTGGATCACGCGATCGCCCTGGCCAATTCGACCGCGTACGGGTTGAGCGCGTCGCTCTACACGCGCGATCTTCGAGCGGCGCTCAAGTATATCGACCGGATCGAGGCCGGCATGGTGCGCGTGAATGGCGATACCACCGGCGTCGATCCTCACGCCCCGTTCGGCGGAATGAAAGCGTCGAGCTCGGGCAGTCGCGAACAGGGTCCCGCAGCGCGCGAGTTTTACACCGAGATCAAGACCGTGCAGATCAATGCCTGACGTCGGCGCGCGGCGCACGACGGCCGTCGCGAGTCCCACGGTCATCCGCGTCGTCGACTCGCATACCGAGGGCGAGCCGACGCGTGTCATCGTCGACGGCTGGCCGCAGCCCGCTGGGGAAACGATGCAAGAGCGGGCGGCTGATCTCCGACGCAACCACGATCACTTGCGACGCGCCGTGGTGTGCGAGCCGCGCGGTCACGCGGCGATCGTCGGTGCGTTGCTCACGCCGCCGGTTAATCCCGGCTCGCTGGCCGGGGTCGTGTTCTTCAACAATGGGACATACCTCGGCATGTGCGGACACGGACTGATCGGCGTGGTTCGCACGTTGGAGTATCTCGGGCGTCTGTCACTTGGCGTCGCGCGTTTCGATACGCCGGCGGGCACCGTATCGGCCGAGCTCAATGAAGACGGCTCGGTGACGATCGAGAATGTTCCGGCGCGCAGTCACGCGCTCGATGTCGCTGTCGATGTGCCGGGAGTCGGCCGAGTGGTCGGGGACGTCGCGTACGGAGGGAACTGGTTCTTCATCACCCATCTCGATCAGACATTAGCGATGTCGAATGTGGGCGAGCTGACGCGCGTCACTCAGCGGATCCAGGATGCGATCAACGAACAGCGAGTCGCGGGCGGCGTTCCGATCGATCACATCGAGCTATCCGGCGCGCCGACGCGACCTGACGCCGAAGCGAAAAATTTCGTGCTCTGCTCGGGGGGCGAGTACGATCGATCACCCTGCGGGACGGGGACGTCGGCGGTGATGGCGGCGCGACACGCGCGCGGCCTTCTTCCGTTCGATCAGGAATGGCGACAGGAAAGCATTACCGGAAGTCGTTTCGTTGCATGGCTGACGAACGGTGCACAAGGAGAACTCATCCCGCACATACGCGGGACAGCGTTCATCACCGGCGAAGCGACGCTGCGCTTCGATCCGGCCGACCCGTTTCAATTCGGCATCGCATCACCGTGACCGCGCGTCGCTCGGACGTCATCGTCGTCGGGGCGGGGATCGTCGGTGCCGCGTGTGCGGCCGCGCTGGCGCGCGACGGATGGCGAGTGACGGTGCTCGAGAAATCGTTCGCGAGCGCGGGCACCACGTCCGTCGGCATGGGCCACCTCGTCGTCATGGACGACTCGCCGGAGCAGCTTGCGCTCACTCAGTACTCCGTTCGATTGTGGCGCGAGCTGGCGAGTGTGCTCGACCCGCGCTCGGAGCTTGATCCGTGTGGCACGCTTTGGGTCGCCGAGGATGAGTCGCAACTGTGGGCGCTGCGATCGAAGCGCGACGTGTACCTGGCGGCCGGCGTTCGAGCCGAGATTCTTGACGCGCGCGCCCTCGTCGCGGAAGAGCCGAATCTGCGGCGCGATCTCGTCGGCGCGTTGCACGTCCGCGGCGATGGAGTGGTGTATCCACCGGGCGCCGTCTTGAGTCTGCTCGACGCCGCGCGCGCGAACGGCGCGGTGATTCGAGAAGGCGTCGAGGTTCACGAGCTCATGCCGAACGGTGCTCGCACGGCGACGGAAACGCTACATGCTGACGTCGTGGTCAATGCCGCTGGAGCGACGTCTCCCCACTTGACGTCTGGGTTGCCAATCGTTCCCCGAAAGGGACATCTCGCGATAACGGACCGTTACGCCCGCTTCTGTCGTCATCAGATCGTCGAGGTGGGATATCTCGCGAGCGCGCACGTCATGACCAATGAGTCGGTCGCCTTCAACGTGCAACCCCGCTCGACGGGACAACTGCTGATCGGTTCGTCGCGCGAGCTCGTTGGTTGGGACGCACGCATCAATCGCGACATTCTGGGACGCATGCTCGACCGCGCGACGCACTTCATGCCCGGCCTCGGTGGCCTGTCCGTGATTCGGTCTTGGACAGGGTTTCGTCCGGCGACGCCGGACAAGTTGCCACTGATCGGGCGCTGGGATCCGATCCCAGGAGTCTGGATCGCGGCGGGACACGAAGGGTTGGGAATCACGACGTCGCTCGGAACGGCGCAGCTACTCGCCGACCTAATCGCGGGTCGAGCCACCCAGATCGATGCCGCGGCGTTCGCGCCCACGCGCACCATCGCGGCGGTGCACGCGTGAGCGACACCATCGAGATCGTCGTCGATGGCAGGGCGATTCACGTCGAGCCGCGGGTCACGTTGGCAAGCGCGCTGCTCAACGCGCGCGTGCACGCATTCCGTCGATCGAGCAACGGTGATCCGCGTGGACCCGTGTGCGGAATGGGCATCTGCTACGAGTGCCGTGTCACGATCGACGGCGTCGCGCATCAGCGTTCATGCATGGTTGTCGCAGAACCTGGAATGCGCGTCGAGACCGGGGACGAGTCCGTTGACTGAGGTCCGCGACGTTGTCGTCATCGGGGGCGGACCGGCGGGCATCGCAGCGACGTCGGTGGCGGCGGAGAATGGCGCGCACGTGACCATGATCGACGAAGGGTCGGAGCCGGGAGGGCAAATTTGGCGTCCGAGCGCGCGATCAACTCAGCCCCGCCGCGCGCGTCGATGGATCGCGCGACTCGACGCAAGCGGCGCGGAAATTCTTCGCTCGACGTCGGTCGTCGATGTCGAGCGCGTCGGAGAGCGGTTCGTCGTCGTCGCCGTGTCACGCGGCGTTGGCCGCGAGCTACTGGCGACGTCCGTGGTGCTCGCGACCGGAGCGCGCGAGCGGTTCCTGCCATTCCCGGGTTGGACACGTCCGGGCGTCATCGGCGTCGGCGGCGCGCAGGCATTGGCAAAAAGTGGGACGTCATTTCGTGGACGGCGCGTCGTGATTGCTGGGTCCGGACCGTTGCTGCTGCCGGTCGCGGCCAATCTCTCGCGCAGCGGAGCGAAGGTGTTGCTTGTGGCGGAGCAAGCGCCACCCGCGAACGTCGTGCGTTTCACGGCAGGATTGTGGAGCCGCCCGTTCACGCTCGCGCAGGCGGCGGCGCTTCGCGCCGGTTTCATGACGACGCCATTCGCCACGGGCACGTGGGTCGTGGCCGCGCGCGGCGACACGGTGCTGCGCGAGGTGACACTGACCGATGGCCGATCCATGCGCACGCTCTCGTGCGATGTGCTGTGCGCGGCGTTCGGCCTGGTGCCGAATACGGAAATCGCTCGGCTGCTCGGCTGCGCTGTCGAGTTGGGGGCGGTCGTTGTGGACGAGACACAATTGACAAGCGTCGCGAACGTCTACTGCTGTGGCGAGCCCACGGGGATCGGCGGTGTAGACCTCGCCCTCGTCGAAGGCCAAATCGCTGGACTCGCGGCGGCGGCGCGAACTGTGCCGGCCCAACTTGTGTCGCGCCGGGCGAGACAGCGACGCGACGCAACCCGACTCGATCGCGCGTTCTCGCTTCGCGGCGAGGTGTTCGCGCTCGCCGACGCGGACACGATCGTCTGTCGCTGTGAGGACGTCCGCCTGGGATCGCTCGATCGACAATGGGGCATTCGCCAGGCAAAATTATACACGCGCGCCGGGATGGGTCCGTGCCAAGGCCGAGTGTGCGGCGCGGCGTTAGAATGTTTGATGGGTTGGCCGGCGGATTCGGTTCGTGTTCCGACGCAACCGACGCCCTGTGGAACGCTGACCGGCCGATCGTCGCCGCAGGAACTACCGAGTGAACAAGGAGCGAGTTGACATGCAGCAGCGCGATTGGCAAGGCGTCTTTCCGGCGATCACCACGCCCTTTCTCGATTCGCTCGCGGTGGACCACGCGCGCCTGGCGAAGCACGTCGCGTGGCTCGCCGAACGTGGCTGTCGAGGCATCGTCGCCCTCGGATCGCTCGGCGAAGCGGCGACGCTTGGCTTCGAGGAGAAGATCAGTATTCTCGAAAGCTGCAAGCGTGCCGTGGGCGATCGTATTCCGGTGATCGCTGGAATCGCCGGACTCAGTACCTCCGAGTGCGTGGCCCTGGCGCAGCGTGCGGCGCGCGTGGGGTGCGACGGCCTGATGGTGCTGCCGCCTTATGTCTATCGCGGCGATTGGCGCGAGAGCAAGGCGCATTTCGGCGCGGTGATTCGAGCGACGCCGCTCTCGTGCATGCTCTACAACAACCCGATTGCCTATGGCACCGACGTTTCGGCGGCGCAGCTGGGCGAGCTCGCCGAGTACGCCAATCTGAACGCGGTGAAGGAATCGAGCGGCGACGTTCGGCGGGTGACGGCGATTCGGGAGCAGCTCGACGATCGCCTGAACATTTTCGCGGGGATGGACGACATGATTCTCGAGGCCATCCCCATGGGGGCGAGCGGATGGATCGCCGGTCTCGTGAATGCGCTTCCCGATGAATCCGTGCGACTGTTCGAGGCGGCGCGGAGCGGTCAATGGGACGAAGCACGGACGCTCTATGAATGGTTCTTGCCGCTCCTCCGCCTCGACACGGTTCCCAAATTCATCCAGCTGATCAAGCTCGTCCAAACGGAAGTGGGGCAGGGCAACGCGATCGTACGTCCGCCGCGGTTGGAGCTCGAGGGCGATGAGCTCGCGGAGGTGCGCGCGTTGATTCACGAGCGCCTCACCGCTCGTCAGGCGGTGCTGTCGCGGCCGGCGCGTCGCACGCCGGCTCCCGTGTGGTAGCGAAGGGAGCGAGAGGCGGAAGCTCGTACGATCGCATCTACGCGGTCGTCCGTAAGATTCCGCGAGGGCGTGTGACGACGTACGGAACCGTCGCACGGCTGGCGGGGATCGGCGGCCAGGCGCGACTGGTTGGCTATGCGTTGAGTGCGCTGCGAGACGGAACTGGAGTTCCGTGGCACCGCGTGATCAATGCGCAGGGACGCCTGAGTCTCGAGCGAACGGCATCGAGCGCGGGGTTGACGCAGCTCATGCGTCTCGCGCGCGAGGGAGTTCGCGCGGACGCGGTGGGTCGCATTTCGCTGACGAAGTTCGGGTGGCGCGTGGAATCGACCCGTCCCGACCGCCGCATCCCGAGGACGGCCGATCGTCCACTCTCACGGACGAAGCGCCGCCGCTGATATCGCCGTCCCCTGGAGCTAAAACACGCATCTACAATGACTTTGGGTCGGCGCCCACCGAGCCCGGCGCATGGTCTCGTCCATGCTTTTGTCGAGAGTGAGTCGAACAACCTTCACACTCACTTCTCAAACGATATGCGCAGCCTTCATCGCTTTTTCATCGCTGGCGCAACGGTCGCCACGACTGTCGCGGCCGCGATGCCGGCCGTCGCGCAGGCTCCAGAGTCAGGGACCGTGCTGCACGTCTCGCCATACGTTGGCTATATGGTGTTCGGTGATTACCTCAAGGGTCCGATCGGCACCACGTTGAGCAACGCGCCCGGCGTTCTATACGGAACGCAAGTCGGTCTGTCGCTGTCGCCCAATCTGTCGCTCATCGGCAACGTCGGCTACACGTCGTCCGACATCAAGGTGGGGATTCCGTTCCTCGGCGGTGTCTCGGTCGGCAACAGCTCGATGCTGATGTATGACGCGGGACTCGAATACAATTTCGGCGCATCGAAGGCGGGCGCGATGCCGTTCTCGCCGTTCATTCAGGCGGGTGCCGGCGCGATGCGCTACAACATCAACGAGTCAATTCTCAACACGCAGGCAACAAACTTCGCTGGAAACGTCGGTGTCGGCGCCGATCTCGCGTTGGGTCGCGGCGTTGCGTTGCGAGTGCTCGCGAAGGATTACATCGGCAAGTTCAACTTCCAAGATGCGACCGGACTCGGCATCAACGGAGAAGTGGCGCACAACTTTGCGCTGAGTGCCGGAATGCGATTCGACTTCTAGAGTGGTGTGGTGGGGCGGGGTGGAGGCGGGCGAACGGGAGCGTCATCGTCGATGGCGCTCCCGTGTCGCATTTATTGACGATCTCTGTGTAGTTTATGCGGCACACTATCGAGCAATCGACATTCGTTACGCCGCATAGGTACCGATGGCCACCAAGAGAACCAAAGCGAAGCCACGTCGCGCATCAGGTGTTCGGCGCGCGACCAAACCGACACTGGCTGGGGTTGGGGCGAGGAAACGCGCACGGCGCTCTCCCAACGGGAAGGCGGGTCCGGTGAACGAGTGGATGGAGCTCCGCCGATCGCCGATTCATGGACTCGGGGCGTTTTCGCTGACGAATATCCCGAAGGGAACGCGGGTGATCGAGTACACCGGCGAAAAAATCAGCAATGCTGAGGCCGACCGGCGTTACGACGACGATGCGATGCCGCAGCATCACACGTTCCTGTTCATCTTGAACGATCGCGCCTGCATCGATGCGGCGTTCGATGGTAATGAGGCGCGCTTCATCAACCACTCGTGCGATCCGAACTGCGAAGCCGTCATCGAACGTGGCCACATTTGGATCGAGGCGCTCAAGGCGATTCCGGCCGGCACCGAGTTGGCTTATGACTACGCGTACGAGGATGATCCCAAGTATACGGAGAAGGACCTGCTATTCTACGCGTGCAAATGCGGAGCGGCGAAATGCCGCGGCACGATTGTGAACACGCGAAAGAAGCTGACACGGTGAGTGTGCTTCGAGCGTTGTTGGCGGGCGTCGTCGATTACGCCGGACTGTTTCCGCCCGCGGCGCTCGACATGGTCGGCGCCGTGCACAACTACGCCGCGTATCGGGCGCGCGACGAATCGTGGATGCTTGGTCGATTCGTCGTGCCGGCGGCTCGACTCGACGACTTCAGCGAGCAACTTCGCGCGCTCGGTGAACAAGCCGGTCCCGAGTGGCGAATGAGCGCGCTCCTCGGCGCGGACGTCGAGGCGGACGTCGAACGCGTTCGGGCATTCGATCGCGAGCACCGGGGACGAGCTTGCGTCGACTCGCTCGAGGCCAAGCTCGATTCGGCCGACGCGATTCGACGAGCGGCGGCCGCGACGCGGAAAGGATTTGCCCTGTTCGCCGAGCTTCCGGTCGACAGTGATCTCGAATCGCTCGTGCGTGCGGTGAAGGACACGGGCGTCAACGCGAAGATTCGGACGGGTGGCGTCACGGCTGACGTCTTCCCGTCGCCGGCTGAGGTCGTGCAATTCATCCGCTGCTGCATCACGGCGGGGGTCCGCTTCAAGGCGACTGCCGGCCTCCATCACGCGGTGCGAGGTGAGTACCGGCTGACCTACGAACCCACAGCCCCGACGGG
>Ga0070708_100000698_pt1 | contig 25546 bp, 28 predicted proteins | sample KBSK5503metaG_FD_65469 | JGI IMG/M metagenome (GOLD analysis project Ga0070708, IMG submission 65469) | Corn, switchgrass and miscanthus rhizosphere microbial communities from Kellogg Biological Station, Michigan, USA - KBS K5-50-3 metaG | ecosystem: Host-associated > Plants > Roots >... | reverse complement strand
CAGAAAACAGGCGAGAGAAGCCACTGGACGCACGACCTTTTCATCAGTTCATCCGAAACAGGCTATGAGGCCAGGCGACCACCGTCAATCGGCCTCTCTTGTCGTGGCACTGGTATTGGCCGTCGTGCTTGGCTTGCTTCCCGTATTGTATGCGTGGGCGGTGCGATCCATGCTCTATCGTACCTCGCGCCGCCTTCGAGAAGGCGACTTTGCGCCTCTTTTCCGCACCTATGCCGACGACATCAAGTTCGTCTTCCCCGGACACAACTCCTGGGCAGGGGAGTTCCGAGGCAGAGCGGAGGTCGAGCGCTGGGTGCGGCGTGTCTACCAGGTTGGCCTGCGACTCGAACCACAGGAGATCCTCGTCATGGGGCCACCCTGGAATACGACCGTCTGCCTGCGGTTTACAGACAGATGCACCGCTAAAGATGGAACCATCGTCTATACCAACCGGGGGATGGTTTTCGGCAAAATCGCCTGGGGCAAGATCACCTACTACGAGATTCACGAAGATACCGAGAAGGTGGTCGCACTCGATGCGTATGTGGCGTCGCATGAACTGACGGGCGCATGATCCGGTCCCAGACCTGGCCAGAACGCTGCTAAGAAGGAGAGAATGATGAGCGAGAGCGACAGCTCAACTCAGGTATACGTGTTTGGACACTCAGTAGAAGAGGCACAGTCCATCCAGCAGCTCGCCCAGATCTTAGCGCCTGTGACCCGGCAGTTCCTGGAGTAGGCCGGGCTGTGTGCCGGGATGAAGGTGCTCGAGGTGGGCAGTGGCGCGGGTGATGTGGCCATGCTCGCAGCCGAGCTGGTTGGCCCATCCTGCACGGTGATTGGCGTGGAGAACAACCCGGCGATCCTGGAAATAGCGCGAGCGCGCGCTCAGGCCGCCAGGCTCACGCAGGTGTCCTTTGTCGAGAGCGATCTCACCGCTCTCGTGCTGGATGACACGTTCGATGCGGTGGTAGGCCGCTACATCCTACAACATCTCCGCGACCCGGTCCTGGCACTGCACCGGCTGGTGCGCCAACTGCGCCCAGGTGGCATCGTGGCATTCCAGGAAGCAGACCTCACCCGTTTAGGAACCAGCGTTCCTCCGGTGCCCCTCTTCGGGCAGGCGGGCGACTGGATCAAGGAGCCGTTTCGGCGTGAAGGGTTGGATCTCCAGTTCGGCCTGAGATTATACCGTGTGTTTCTGGATGCAGGATTGCCGGCGCCAAAGATCCACTGCGAGTCCTTTCTTGGCAGTGGGCCAGATTGGCCCTGGTATGACGTGATCGCTGGTCGGGTGGGCAGTGTGCTGCCCAAGCTCCTGAAGTATGGACTCGTCACAGCAGAGGAGGTCGAGTTCTGCACGCTGGCACAGCGACTGCGCGACGCGGCAGTCGCGGGCGCTGCTGTCGTCATGGCGCCAGACCTCGTCTCAGCCTGGACCCGCACGCAGTCGGCACGTGCGTAATGCGAGCTTGTGAATGGAGAAACGATCTATCTCTTAAACAGGTACATCTTGTGGTTCCCTTCGATACGAAACCATATAGAGAGATGAGCAAACAGAAATATGATTGTATTGCCCACGGGTTGCGCAACGAGCTGATCCAGGGGAGGAATCTGTCAGCAAGCGACAGAGAAGAAGCTGGGAGGAAAAGTAGAGCGTTCTCCCCTTGCCAACATACCATACCGTATGGTATGATCTGAGAGAGAGAAACGTGTCGAGCAAAGGAGGGAACAGGTCATGGCGCTTCTCACCAGACGCAGATGGTTAGAGGAAGGGCTCGCCCTGCTTGAAGAGGCAGGAGCCGAAGCTCTTACAATCGAGTCCTTGACCAACCGACTTGGTGTGACCAAAGGCTCCTTTTACCACCACTTCGCCAATTACCAGGACTTTCAGGAACGGTTGCTGGAGTTTTGGGAAGCAGAAGGCACACTGCGCATCATCCAATGGGCAGAACAGGAGGCTTCACCACCAGAAAAGTTGGCACGGGTGATGCAAGCGAGCTTACACCCGTCCAGGCTCGATGTGGCTCTGCGTGCCTGGGCATTACAAGACGAACAGGTGCGCGTTCACCAGCAGCGGATCGACCAGCAGCGGCTGGCGTATCTCGAAGCGGCGGTTTCTGCCACCAGGGCCGATCGTCTCTACGCACAGCAGTTTGCCAGAGTCCTCTACAGTATTTACGTTGGCACCCAGCACATTATCCCACCCATTCAAGGCGAGGATCTCAGCGCTTTGTACCAGCTCGTCCAACAGTGTTTTGCAAAGGAGAGCCAGGAATGTTTGTCGTGATCTATACTCTTGGCCCAGCTTGGCAGACCGTGAAAACGGTGACCGAGCTACCCTTTTTTCGCGAACATATCAGGTATATGCAACAGGTTTTTGCGGCAGGCAGCTGCTCATGGGCGGTGCTTTCCTGGACACTCAAAGCGGCTGGCCATTCTCGATGTCGCGAGCGTCGCGCAGGCGCGGGAAATCGTCGCCCACGATCCCGCGGTGCTGGCGCGGGTTGTTGAACCTTACCTGCATGCCTGGCATGCCTACTTCAATCAGTATCAAGCTCGGAGCGCTCCATCAGGAAGCTGACGCGAAAGAGCCAGTCGGGCGAGAAGAGGGAGACACATATGAAACAAGAGATTGTCTTGTATGAACGAGAACTATGCTGGCTGCTTGAGCACATGCACCACACCGTGAATGGGCTGACAGAGCGGCAACTGCACTGGCACCTTGCTCAGGCTCAGGCCAATAGCGCAGCAGCGATTATCAGCCACATGCTCGCCTGCACGCGCGTCTACATCCTGGGATTTGGCTGCGGTCAACCTGTCTCACGTGATCGCTCAACCGAATTTACGCCCGCCAATACTTCTCTTTCCTCTTGCAGTGCGGCGTTCCACCAATTGGCAGATGATATACGGACAGCGCTCGCTTCTCTCCAACCAGAAGAGTTGGATGAGCGTCTGGTGCCGCCGCAGGAACTATGGGGTGAGACGGAGGTGGCACGGGAAATCACTCGGCGCGAGGCTTTCATCTTGAGTATCAGGCATGCAGCCATCCATCTCGGTGAACTCCGGCTCACCAGTGATCTCGCGCGTCAGCATACCTGATGGGGTACTCGACAGGGCTAATCAGCACAGCACATAGCATACTAGAGACATAACCTGGAGGAGAAACGCCGCTGTGAAAACACCACACAGATCTCTTGCTTCCACCTGGGGAACGACCGCCGCCGAGAGAACACTGTCGTTTCCCTGCTATCGCTATCTCAGCCCTTTCGATGCGGCCTATTTCCGTGCCGTACCGGTACGGACGCCAGCCCCCATCGTCTTTCGCTGGCTCTGTCAATTGCGCGTGGCGCCCTATAGCTACGACTGGATCGATAATGGTGGTCACCTCAGCCCTCGCGAACTCATCCCAGGGCTGGACCAGCTACAAGTTGGGCAGCGCGTGATGACGATTTTTCAGTTGGTAGACTTCGAACCGAACCGACACCTCACGCTGCGCCTCAGGGCGGCGCGTGCCAAAGCTATCTTTGGTGAGATAGGATGCAGCTACGTTATCCTCTCACAGGAAGACGCGTGGTGCCGTCTCGTGGTCAAGCTGCTCGTTCGCTATCCTCCCGGGTTCACAGGGGCCATGATGCGCCAATGGTTTCCATGGGGAGACTTGTTCATGATGCGCAAGCAATTGTTGACGCTCAAACACCTGGCCGAACAGCAGTCCAAGGACGCTGAGAAGGAGTAGTTACGACCAACTATATTCCCATACCCCTTTATACCTCAACCAGCTTGCCGTCTTCTGCCCACTCACACGGGAGTGCAGGAAGCCTCGCTAGCATGTCCTCACTCATATGGGTCACAATCACCCTCTTCGGCTCAAGCGCATCCACATGCGCCATCAACGTACGAAAGTCCAGGTGAAACTTGATGTTCTTCTCGAAAGAGTATGCCTCTGCTATCAAGAGATAGGCTCCCCTGCTTGCTGGAATGAGCGTCTCCGTCCAAGCTGTATCGCCCGTATACGTAATGATTTTTCCTGCGCATGCAATGCGCAAGGCCAGAGGCGGATCACCACTGGGATGCTGAACACGGTACGGGGTCACGGTGACTTCACCCAGCGTGGAAGGTTGCTCGAAGGCGAGCTCGCGTACTTCCAGGGGAAAGCGTCGGTGCACCTGGGAAGAACCAGGAAAGAAGACCTCCATCGCTGCTGTAATTCTTTCCTTTGTGCCGGATGGCCCCGCGATCAGCAGGGGATAGGTCCGTTTGCTGATCAGTTGGGCATCGAGCACAAAAAAGGGGATTCCCCCGAAGTGATCACCATGGAGGTGGGTGAGCAGGATCAGGTCAATGGCATTGGGGTTTATTCCGAAGCGGCGCATTGCGATCAGTGCAGTCGCACCGCAATCGACTAAAAACGTGTTACTGGCCGCTTTGACCAGGATACAGGTTTGCAAGCGACCTCCACTGCCAAAGGCGTCCCCGCTTCCTAAAAATTGGACCTGGATTGGTTTCACCGGAGACCCTCCTCTGCAAAACAGGGACTTTCCCTTAAATGAGCCCACCGCGTCATGTCCTGCGTCAGTAGATCAATCAATACCTGGAGATCACCCCGTTGACAGGCGCCCAGGAAACGCTCGACGAGGCGCTGCTGGGCTAGTGGTGAAGGGGTAAAGCGAGCATGGGAGTCACCGAGATGCTTCTTCGCTCGATGGAGGAGCTGGCGACAATGCACGACGCTCTTGCCGATGATCTCAGCAATCTCCTCATAGCGATAGTCAAACACCTCATACAGGAGAAAGACCGCTCGTTCATCAGGAGTGAGGCGCTCTAAGAGCACCTGGAAAGCCACAGCAATGGCTTCGCGCCGTTCCAGGATAGACACAACCACATCTTCCAGGTTCGTCGTGAGCCGTTGCTCTGGCAACCGGGAACCGCTATTATTTTCGCGCTGCACGCGTGCCGATTTAAGAAGATCGAGACACAGGCGGATGACCGTCGTGGTCAGATAGGATGTTAAAGAATGGATCTCTTTTGCAGACGCCTGCGCATAGCGCACATAACACTCCTGGACGATATCCTCAGCATCACTGGCGCTCCCAAGCATACGGTAGGCCACTGCAAGGAGCAACGGAGCATAGCGATCAAAAGCTTCTTCCATAGTTTTCTGCTGCTTTCCACTGTCAGTGTTGCTTGCTGTTGCTCCTGCTATAATAGTAGTGGACAAATTGGATCATGAGCAAGGGCCATTATGGACCATAAATGAGGAGACCATTTCGTGAGGAACGGAGACGATGGGAGTACCAGGCACTTCTCCTGAACTGGAACTGCCCCTGCGCCTTGAACGTGGCGGGCACCCTTTACATCTACAGCTGGTCAACCAGTTGCGCAGTGCTATCTGTATGGGATTACTGCCTGCCGGGACGCGCCTTCCCTCCACCCGTTCGGTCTCGGTGGCCTTGGGCGTCTCGCGTAATGTCGTCGTCAAGGCCTACGAGGAACTCTTCTCCGAGGGCTACCTCCTCGGACGGACGGGAGCGGGCACCTATGTTGAGCAGAGCCTGCCCCGTTTTCCACGCCCTTTGCCTGTGCTGGCTACCTTGGACATCTGATCAAAGAATGGGAGATGTAGGCCAGCACGACCTCTCTTGTCTCTGATATCACCGTCTCACAAAAGGTGCATCTGCTAGGAAATGTGAGAACAGTTAGGCTGATGTCCAATGAACAGTCATACAGATCCTCTGGCGATCAAGGAGAAGGATAACGTATTTTCCTTCCGCAAGCAAAGGATAATACGGCAAGAGATGCAAAGATGCCTTCTCATCTTGAGACGACCATACCGTTCCGCCGAAAGTGCTTCATTGTCGCTTTGTGGACACGCTTTCCAAAGGTCATGCCGCTCTTTGGTAGGCATGATGTAACCCACCCAACACGGGAACGGCGACCACCTTGTTCGGCTGGTTCAGTGGAGGAGTAGCATGCTCTGGCGAATCTGGGATCCGCTGCTGAAGGCCTTGATGGGGGCGGGCTTGGTTGAAATAGAGAATATACTCCTTGAGGAGGCGATGGAGTTGCTTCTCATGCAAGACCAAGAAGTGATCCAAGCATTCTCGTCTCACACTCCCCAGAAAACGTTCACAGACCGCATTCGCTTGGGGAGTTCGATATGGTGTTCGAAGTACCTTGATCCCAGTGGTTGTGGCCACACGCGCAAAACTCAGCCCAAATTTCCTGTCATTATCCCGGATGAGGTACTTGGGTGTTTGGCCATACGGCGTCGCTTCTCGGAGTTGTTGCGCCACCCAAGGATCAGTGGGAGAACGGGTCACATTCAAATGAATCACCTTCCGCGACTTTAACTCGATGATGAAAAAGGCAAAAAGTGGACGAAAGAAGAGATCAGTGACCTGCAAGAAATCGCAAGCCCACACCTCTGCCGCATGATTGCGCAGGAACGTTTTCCAGGTCTGTCCTCTCGGTCGTTTTCGTTGAACGTGCTTCATATATTTTTGAATGGTCCGCTTACTCACTCTTATATTCAGCTTGAGCAATTCACCGCGGATACGTTCCGTTCCCCAGAGTCGATTGTTGGCCGCCATCTCCTTGATCAAGGCAATCGTCTTGGGCGAAAGCTTCGGCTTTCTTGCGTGCGCCTTCGATTTATGTGTCCAAAACAAGCGGAAGAGTTCACGATGCCAGCGCAGAAGCGTCTCTGGCTGCATAATGAAGAGGTTCTGCTTCCAGGTCCGAACCATTTTGGCCAGTAGCACCAGGAGCAACCGATCGCTCTTTCGGTAGACGGGTCGTTTCACCTGTCGACGTAAGATGATCAGTTGTTGCCGCAACAACGCGTTTACCGCCAGCAGTTCGGCTTTGCTTCTGATCAGATCGGCGATCATTTCAAGCACGAGGAAAGTCCTCGATGGTTTGATCCAGTGAGACACACGTTCTTGGAGCGCGTGAAAGCGGATAAAGACCCATTGCTTGATCGACGAAAATATATACAGCACGAATGGAACCTCTTTTTCGTGAAAATAGGTGCGTGGTTAGAGCATACACGCCAATGGACTATGTTGATTGTATGCACATCTCGTATGTTGGAGCAAGAAAGCTTGCTCCAGCATGCATCACAGGCCAATTTCCCGAACGGATGTCCCAAGCGCGATGCCTCTGCGAGGCAGAGAAGAGGATGATACATCGCATATAAAACGTAAAAGCGGTAGAAGTATGCGACTTAACGAAGGAATGGGCATGTCCCCAGGGACACCACCATGGATGAAAATGGGCTATCCTCCTTGCGAGGATTCTGTCAACGTCAGAGGTCGACGGCTATTTAGCGTTGAGAGCCTGAGAAGGAATATGACTTGGGGATGCCTGTAGGCACCACCATCTGTCGCTGGTCATTGGGCCAAGCACGAAGGAGAAACTCTTGTAGGTGTGGCATCCTGTTGGCAGTCCGTGTGTTGTTGTTAGACCCGAGAGGAGAAACATGATGCACATCGTTTACGAGCATTGCTGTGGCCTGGATGTTCACAAGAAAACTGTTGTAGCTTGTCTGATCACCCTGAATGCTCAGGGGCAGCGCCAGAAAGAAATCCAGACCTTCGGAACCATGACCAGAGACCTGCTTGCCCTCTTGGATTGGCTGAGAGCTGCTGGTTGCACGCACATCGCGATGGAATCGACCGGAGTGTTTTGGAAACCCATTTTTAATCTCTTAGAAGCTGAAATGACGGTGCTGTTAGTCAACGCCCATCATATCAAAGCGGTACCAGGCCGAAAAACGGATGTCAAGGATGCTGAGTGGATCGCGGACCTGCTCCAGCATGGGTTACTGCGCCCCAGCTTTATTGCGCCTGCTCCTCAACGCGAGATGCGTGAACTGACACGCTATCGCAGCAGTCTGGTTGCTGATCGCGCTCGCGTCATCAATCGCATCCACAAGGTCTTGGAAGACACAAATCTGAAACTGACTTCGGTGGTGACTGATGTCACGGGCGTTTCCGCACGAGCTATGCTGCGGGCTTTGTTGGATGGACAGACTGACCCATGGGAACTGGCGAACTTGGCACGAGGAAGCCTGCGTGGCAAGCAAATCCAACTGGCCCAGGCCTTAGTTGGGAGAGTGAAGGAGCATCACCGGTTCCTCTTGATCCACCAACTGACCCTGATGGATGTGCTAGATGAGCACATCGCTGAGCTGGATCGGGAAATCGCTCAGCGTATTGGGACAACTGAGCAGGAACCACTCCGTGAGCCTGCAGAGGAGGCTCCCCAGCAAGAGACCTCTGTATTAGGCTCTGCCAACTCAGCCGCCTCACATGAGAAGTCAGCCTCTGCTCAAGCCTCAGAGCCAGGGTTAGAGGGATATGCCCAAGCGCTCGCACGTTTGGATATGATACCAGGCATCAATCGACGGATAGCCGAAATCGTCTTAGCAGAGATTGGGATCAATATGCGCGTCTTTCCCAGTGCTGGTCATCTAGCCTCCTGGGCTGCAATGTGTCCCGGCAGTAAAGTAAGTGCGGGCAAGCGCTTAAGTGGGAAAACCAGCAAGGGAAGTCCATGGCTGCGAGCGGCTCTTGTCGAAGCCGCTCATGCAGCAGCGCGGAGTAAAGACACCTACTTGGGGGAGCAGTATCGACGACTCGCCAAACGCATCGGAAAGAAGAAGGCCATCATTGCCGTGGCACACACGATTTTAGTGATTAGTTACCATATGCTCAAGGAGGAACGCAGCTATCAAGAGCTGGGAAGCACCTACTTTGAAGAGCGGGAACGTGAAGCGGTCAAGCAGCGAGCGATTCGTAGTTTAGAGCGGCTTGGCTATCACGTCCGCTTACAGGAGGGCGATGATGCTGCTTAAACTATGCGGCATTTCGGGCATGAGAGGCGCATTTTCAGGAGAAGTAGCCAGCACAGTTCTCATCTGCTTACTCGTTCGCTTCCTCGAGCAAAGAGGTATTCTGGTAGAGCTCAGCGACAGGGAAGCGAAGCTCGAGACTGGTCAGTTCGATGCTATCGTCTCGTCCGAGGGTGTAGAGCGACCAGAACCCCTGTTTCTCGCGCCTGAAGACTTCGACGAGGGGAAATTCAGAACTGATCAGCAGATACTCTTGAATGCTGGAGCAGGCGCGATACTGCAAAGACTTCTGGCCGCGATCGCGCGCTTCGGTGGTGGGAGAGAGGACTTCTGCCACCAGGGAGGGATAGCGGATGACGTCTTGCGCTCCTCGATCGCGTGGATCACAACTCACTGTCACATCGGGACAGACACGGTACTGCTCTGACAATTGCACATAAACGTCCGAAGTATAGACAATGCAGCGGCGACCACGCAGGAAGGCTTGCAGCAGCCCATTCAGGTTGGAGCCGATGATAGAGTGGTCGGGACTGCCACCTGTCATCATGTAGACGCGACCATCGAGATATTCATAGGCATGTTCGAGGTCTTGCTCGACAAGCGTCAGGTATTCTTCCAGGCTCATTCGTTCAGTGTGTGCGTTGTGTTCTACGGCCATCGCTTATTGCTTTCCACTCTGACAAGGTGATACATACACCTGTCGTTGTATTGGCTTCATTATACCATACTGCTCGGTGAAGAGGCATAGCTGCTGCCGAAAAAGGATTTCAACCACACACAACAGACGCACTTCCTTATACATCTTAACACACTTCTTTGGAAGAAGAGGTGTATTGGCTACTTGGATCATCCGTTCAAAAACAAACCCTTCGAGACGGAGAAAGAAATCCTTTCCCTGCTTGCAAACACAGGAGGGTTGGTGTACAATCAGACATCGTCAACAGCATCCTCATGCTCGAACGACGATACTCTCACCTGATGGAGAAGCTTCTTCTATGGGTCGTGTTTTAATCATTCTCAAGCGGCCGAGGGATGGCTGCTTGGATGCGCTCTCCTCTCGCTTTGCTCGTTGGACCAAACCGGAGAGGGCCTCCTTGCCGCTGGCAACCCTTACCGATCTTGGCAGAAGCAAGTCAGAGCTCATCGTAGAAAACGCGCTCTTACGCCAACAACTCATCATCCTCAAACGACAAGTGAAACGACCACCTATCACCAGGACTGATCGCATCCTCCTTGTCCTGTTAGCCAGGGTGCTTCGTACCTGGCAGCAGGCCCTGTTGATCGTGCAACCAGACACCCTGCTCAGGTAGCATCAGGAGCTCTTTCGTCTGGTCTGGAAGCGCAAGTCAAAAACTGCTTCTCATACGCCGAAGGTCGCCCCACAAACCATCGCGTTGATCAGGCAAATGGCGAAGGACAATCGGCTTTGGGGTGCTGAGCGCATTCGTGGGGAATTGTTGAAACTGGGCATTCGTGTCTGCAAGCGCACCATCCAGAAGTACATGAGGACGGTTCGCACCCACCAGCCACGAGGCCAGAAGTGGGCGACCTTTTTGCGCAATCATGCCGCCCAAATCTGGGCGTGTGACTTCTTACAGGTCACCGATCTCTTCTTTCGACCGCTCTTTGCGTTCTTCGTCATCGAACTCAAGTCACGCAAGGTGATCTACGTAGGTGTGACGCGATCTCCGAACGATCTGTGGGTCGCACAACAACTGCGAGAAGCGACCCCGTATGGGCAAGCACCAAAGTACCTGATTCGTGATAACGATAGCAAATTCGGGTCCTGCTTCGCTCGTGTAGCGACAACAAGTGCAATTGAGATTCTTAAAATACCTTATCATGCTCCCCGAGCCAATGCCATCTGCGAGCGCTTCTTGAGGAGTGTACGACAAGAATGCCTGGACCACGTGTTGATTCTTCAGGAGAAGCAGCTCCAGCGCGTGCTCAAGGAGTATGTAGTGTACTTCAACCGGGCACGATCCCATCAAGGGATTGAGCAACAAATCCCAGAACAGCGCAGATCGGTTCCTTCCTCTCAGGATGCAGGGGGCAAAGTGATTGCCATTCCGGTCATGGGTGGACTGCACCATGACTACCACTGTGCTGCCTGAAGAGGGGACCACGTGTGCGAGCGTCAAGCTGGGAGCGTCATGCCTGAAGAGGTCTTTGGCAGGCCTCTCATAGAGCCATTGTATGCCCTCCCTGATGGTTTGCTGTCTATACACCGGTGTTTTCTCTTGTGAACGAGAACGATTCCCATCCTCGATCTATGGCTGTGTCCCACCTGACAGAGAGAAAGAGGCTGCGATGAAAGCCCAAAGGGCCTCTTTCACGAACGGATGTGCTAAGTAGCCAATACAGGGATAAACACGGGTCGCACCTGGATGGAGGACAGGCAAAGGCGGCAAGCAGGACCACTTGTGAGTTTGCATAGGCTCAATGCCTGCACTCCAGTCAGAAGTTGTGAGTCTTCCCTTGCTAACAGCTGGGTGCCCGGCTCAGAGCACAGAGGAGGAGGTGGTTGCGATTCTCTTGAAGAGTGTGGGCTTTACATGAAGAGATTATTTCACTTTCTCACCCTAAGCTGATCCATTCACCTTTGCCTCTGTCCACCCGCTACCCGTGTCTCTGCCTGGACATCCTCAAGCTGTTCCTGATCCTCGCTGGAAACTACCCCCTCGGCATGGGCAACCGTGCTCCAGCCGGTTGAGCAGGGAGAACCGCTTCGTCATCTCTCGCCTGATTACGGTGTGTCCTATGAGGCAGTCCAGCGGGTACTGCGTGCGGCGTGTCCCCGCTCCGTGGGACATATGAGCACGGATCAGCCGCGTGGCCAGGAGAGCAGGCAGCGTCTGCAGGGGCAGGCAAAGGGCGCAGCGGGTCCGCTGTATCTCCCATTGTCAGTGGCACGCCAGCAGTGTCCCACAGGAGGATGGTGCACAGACAGGTAGCACCTGGACCGCCGACGGGAGCCAGGCGGGAAGGAGAAGCAGAATTGGGGTGGACGAAGGGGATACGCCCACACACGGTACAGCATGAGGAAGATTGCGGAGCCACGCAGTACACCCCCGTTGCGCCGCGTACCATGCGCATGGCCATCTTCTTGGTGACCCATATGCTGACTTGCTTGCGGTGTACGTTCGGGCGATCACCGCTTCACACACCATCTCTCTTGCCTCCAGCGCCTACTCTGCAGGCAGTTCGCTTTCTGAGGCATACGATTCATCCTTATGAGGCTCATTTGAGATCAACTCGGCCATGGAGTCGAAACCGTGTCATCCGTGCTGCTCATTGACATGAATCGGCAAGCGGTAGAACAGACACCCCAAGTAGCCAGTACAGCTGGAATGTGGGGAAGAGCACTGTTCCCTTGACGTTTGCACTGGTCAAGGGCGCAGCCAGGAAACGATCTACACTAGAGAGTGCCGCCTGCACCGCTGAAGCGTGGGATGACAATACCTTGCACCATCTGCAAAGGCCTGGCAAGGGAGTACATCCGGAGTGCGCGACAGCCCCGCTACCGACGGTTGGTGTCCTCGTGCCAGAGCAACACCGCACATAGGAGTGTTCCAGCCAGACCTCCGAACATGATCGATGTCAAGACCCAGTCTCCGTCCTTCAGACTGCCCCCGAGCGTGTTGACTGTCGAGTACAGCATGAGCCCCACAGCCATAAAGGCCACCTTTCGCCCCCAAGGCCGGCTCCTGAGGAGCCCCCATGCTGCCAAGAGAGCCATGATCCCCATGACCGTTTCGATAGCAAGCAGGAAGATGACGTGATACTGTTCAGAGTTGACCCAAAGAAGATGGAGAGGTCAGTAGGGCAAGGCACTGGCGGAAAGGATTGAGACGCTGAGCGGTCCAGGTGCCGAAAAGAGAAGCGAGGCCCATGCGCGTCTCCGATCCCTTGGGGCTGCGTGTGCCGCCACTGATTTTGCGCGCGATGACCAGAGGGCGGACACTGCGTTCGGCGAGGTTGTTGTGGGCAGGAACCCCAGGCACCGCCACAAAAACAAAGAGTTCGGGTAAAAACTGTTCGACCCGCTCGCATAACGTGTGTTGTGGGGCAGTCGTGTGGGCATACGGCAGGCAGAGCTTCCAGAGACGTTGCTCGAAGGCGTGTTGCTGTGCCTGGCGCATGCGGTCGAGTTGGCGTGGAGACCAGTCGGGATCAGGTTCTTGTCCGGCCCAAGCAACGGCTTGCTCATACACCGCCTTCACATCCTTAGCCCAGGCTCGCAGCTCCTCGTCCTGGGGAAAATCGTCTTTCAGCTCATGCACATCGCGTAAGAAGTGGACCCAGCACCGCTGATGCAGACCCTGATGGACGTTGTACCCGGCATAAAAATCGCTGCCCAACACGCCCTGGAAGTCCTCCCCGATCAACTGCTTGACGACTTCTCCGGCCCGCGAATGATGGTATTCGTAATAGCGGATGGTGGGAGTGGAGATACTCCAGATATACCCATTGCTGCCATCTTCTCGCCATCCGGTTTCATCTGCCTGCACTGCCGGGCTGGCGCGGATCTCTGCTTTGAGGGTTGCGAGCACGGGCTGGACGTACTCCCTCATCCGATGCAGCAGTTCCACGAGTTCCCCCAGACTGACGGGCATGCCGTGCAGATCCCGCAGCACGTCGCGAAGTTGGCGCAGAGGCAAGCGCATCACCGTCCGTAAGTACGCGATCATACTGGCCAGTCGCACCCCAATGCGTCCCTGCCCAAGTACCTGCTCGGAGAAATCCACGGGAGCTTCATGCCATTTCTGACATCCTGCGCACCACCCTTTGTAAATCCGATGCTCGGTCACTTCCACTGCCGCAGGAGGCGGAACATCGATGATCTCGCGGCACCGAGCTAAACTGATCCCGCCCAGGCGCAGGTGGCAATCGGGACACGCCACGATCCGATGGTCCACGATTTGCGTCGGCACCGATCGCTTCCGAGCACGGTTGTACTGGGCCTCGCGCTTTTTGCGCGGCTTCTTCTCCTCTGCTTTCGGCTTCTTCGTGGCTTTCACGAAAGCCGGCGGGGGCGTTTTCACCTTTTCCAGTTCAGCGATCTTGACTTGAGCTGCTCCTAACGCCTCTTGTGTGCTCTGCAGTTCTCCCTTGGTCGTCCGCAACTCTTCTTGCGTCTGCCTCAATTCTGCCACCACTTGATTCAGTTTTTCCGTCAGCCATGCTATTTGCTCGTTCGTTGTCATAGCTGTCAGTTTATCAGAAAGGTCAAGTCTGAACCATTACGATGACGTAGCTGTTATTCTTGATGGTCAGCAGACCGTCTGTCAGGAACCCTTGCGCGAGGTACATGCCCCAGCTGATGAAAATGGCAGCCCCGAGCACGGCCAACACGCTGCCGGCTGTGGTGATCGTCCATGTTCTCGGAGTGTCCGAGACGTTCCCTTCTGACCTTGAATCCTTGGACACAGGGGTTTGCGGCGAAGTGCTCTCGGTCTCTGCTCTAGTGGTAGGTATCATCTTCGTCTCCTTTCTTCTCTCATGCTCCAGCGAACGCTCAGGCCGCGATGGCGCGAACTGCCCCGTCATTCCCTGATGCCTAGCATTCTCCACTCTGAATGGTAGAACATCAGCCTCACCAATGGATCACAGTTCGAGACATTCCTCTCACGCAGCCCTCACAATACTGGATGTTTCTGCTGGGTGAGTACGACCCGTTTACACCACCTGTCTACTGACTACTTGGGAGATCTATTCGAAAAAATGGCGTGAATGCTGGCTCTTACCGTTCCTTTTCTTTGCTCTTTCACTCTTCAGGCAGATATCCATAAAGTTTCCTGCATAGCTCTTTGTTCCTGATTTCAGGAAGAACAGAGACGCTAAATAACCAGTGGATGAGAAAGCAGAGAAAAAGTATCCTTCAAGAAAAGACAGGTGAGACGTGGGAAGATGTTTTCCATGGCTTTATTGAGCGAACGGATGTGCCAAGTAGCCAGCACAATGGCAGGCGATCTTTCCGTTACCCAAATAGATAGCCATGTGGGTGTATTGCTGCTCAGTCTTGTTGAAGTACGCGACGATGTCTCCCTGTTGGAGCTTGGTGATGAAGCTCTCGTCCTCAGACTTTTCGGCGAGGAGCTTGGCGTATTTGATCTTCTTATTGATCTTACCAATAAGGAAGTCGACCATCGTACCCACGCGCACGATGCCATATGGCGCGCTCGGAGGTTCGCCGAGCTGTTTATACGGAATCGGCAGTCCCCCAGTCGTCTGGTTCGGCCTCTGACCAAGACAACAGGAGATGAAGTGCGTGCAGTCATCGAGGTCAGCCCATTCGATCTTGGAACCATCCGGCTTGAGCGCATGCTCCCGCTCGCCATCGCTGTCAGACTCGTGGACGAACTTGGTGCCGTTGGGGACCTTCTCGAATTCTTTCCCACTCACAGAAAGTGCGATGAAGTGGTCGTCGCATGGAACGTTCCAGAATTTGCGGGCATATTTCACCGCGCCAGCCCGATCATAGGTCGGACTGCTCCCCCCGCCTCCTCCACCGCCCGCTGTTTCATCGCCGCTAGTAGCGGCCAATATCTCCTCGACGGCATCCGCCGCAACGCCGCCCGTCTGGCGATTGAAGAGATCGCTCTCACGCGACATGGACGCCGGTGTTACTTCGGCCCCGGCCCCGAACTGGGACGATGAGGACGTCGGCGTGCCACTCGTAGCAGTATTGCCGCTGGCCGCACTGCGGGCATCCATATCGCGCGCATAGTTGAGGCGAGCCCCCTCCTCCGTGATATTGCTGGCCGGTCGCGACCCTGTGCCCCCGCCGCTCCCGCCTCCGCTCAGTCCTGCTAGCTGCGCAGCTATCCGTAGCCGCTCGGTCGTGTTGTCCATCACCGTCTTGAGGTTCTGCTCCGCCTGCTCGCCAACGGCGGTGGCACCCTTGGCGCTCGCCTGCAACGCGCTCTGTGCCAACGCCAGCGTTTGCGCAAGTCCACTCATGTCGCGGAACATATTCCCGTTCTGGATGGCTGTGATAATGGCGGCGATTCCGGCCGGGTCAGGCAGCGCCGTCGGGTTCTGGATCGCAACAACAGGAGTGGAGAGCTGTCCCGGTGTGATATTCTCGGGCTGCGCTCGGGAGCCCGCCTGCACCGGAGCAATGTCGGAGGCCGTGATTGGGATTGGCGAGTCCTGCCAGTTCCAGAAACGCGTGAGATCAGTTTTTTCCGCTGCGTTGTAGCGACCCAGGATGGCTTCAGCGAAGACGCCACCGGATGGCAGCGGGATGATCTCGCTCTTCGGCACGGGGCGGGCGAGGCCGCGGCGTTTGAGCCAGTTCTGCCAGGCTCTCTGCTCCTCGGCCCAGATCGAGTCCTCTGGCTCGGCCCCGGTGGTGACGTTCATCCTGAACACCAGGTAGTTCGCCATCACCCCGATCGGCTGCGGATCAACCAACTGACCCAATGGCAGGCCACGATAGGTGAAGCTGGTCAGTAGCGCGGCCACCGTTGCGGCATCGAGCGTGCGCAGGATCGCCTGCGTATAGTAGAGACGATTTGCCTGCAGGTGTTCGATCAGCTCGCGCGCAGCCGTGACACTGCCGAACTTGACCACTTCGCGCGGCACACTCATCGGCTTTAGTACGATCGGAACATCGAGCGGCATAACAGTGCCGAGCAGATTGAGCTGCAGGGTCAGCGAGGTGGGCAGGTCCTGCAGGCCGGTGAACTGTACTGCGATGGATTCGATGTCAGTAATGGCTACGGGCGCGCTGAACGAAAAGGCGGTACCGGTCGTGGCCGCGGGCGACACTTCCTGGCCGTTGTGCAGGCGCACGACAAAGCGACTGGCCTGGCCATCCCGCAGGGAAAAGCCGACCAGCAGAGCATCATCGGAGACGAACACCGAGTCGGAGCCGGCCTGCATGAGCACACGGCCGCTGGCCCAGCCGATGCGGTTTAGTTGCTCAATGTCCCAACCTTTGATCGCCAGTAGTGCGGCCGGCGCGTTGAGCGGCGCGCGCTGGTAGGCGACGCTGGCCGCGGTCGTGGCGCTGGTGGAACCGGAAGCACCGTTGCTGGCATCGGGTGGGTTGGTGAGTCCAATAGTGGTACCGGCCGCTGTAGTACTTCCGGCAGCGGCTGCCGCCCCTGTCATGGTCGACGAGGAAAGTGCCCGCGTGGCCATACTGAGCCCACCCAGGCCGCTCACGATAATGCTACCCGGTGTGACGCGAGGCGTCTGCGGAATGATCTCGACCACGCCATATTCCACCGTCAGTTGCCGCCGCGTGCGCTCGGTCAGTGCCGCCGATGCCAGCAACAGGCGCCAGCGGTCGACTGTGCCAGGGACCTGGAAGTCCACCAGCTTGACCGGCACGAACAGACAGCGCTCGGCGCGTTCTAGCTGGGTGGTCGTGCGAAACGCTTGCACCACTTCGTAATAGTTGATCGACAGCGTATGCATGTGGTTGTAATTGGTGATGACACGTGTGGAAATCTGTTCGTGCTCGGCCTGCGACACCTCGCGCACGATTGAAGCCCGCCGGTTGCGCACCGACGAGGCATTCTGCTGGCTGCGATCGTTGATCTGCTGGGCGTAATCAGCCGCGAGATCACGCGCGCCGAACGAGGACGACACACTCCAAGCGTCGGCGGTGGTCGTAGACTTCGCTCCCGAAAAGCCAATGGCCAGCGAACCGAGATCCAAGCCGCCGCCGATCCCGCCTTGCTTGGTAGTCGCCTGTGCGTGTGTGGTCGATTGCCCGCTCTGGATCTCGCTGGCGGTTGCGCTCGTCTCCTCGCTAATCGCTCGGCTGTGGCTCATGGTATTCGAGAGCAGCTCGTCTTCAGAAATGTCTTCGCTCGCCGCCGCCCGACTGCGCCGCGACCAGTCAATCACCGCAATGCGCGTGTTCTCGCCGGGCGCAAGCGAGGTGCTATGCAACAGCGATCCCAGCGTGATTCCCTGCGAGAGCCACGACTGGCTAAAGGTAAGCAAGGCACCCAAGGCCATACGTGTGAAGCCAACTGGGGCCGTCAGCGCTGCATCCAGGTCGATCGGTGGTGCCTCTTCGATGGGCTGCGCACCGGGACCGGGCTCCGCAACTGTGTCGATCAGCAGCTTCTTGAAGAACACGCGCTCGGTCGGATACACGCCCGACTTAGGTAACAGGTCAGCCGGCGCATCCGGATCGAAGCCCGGTGCTTGTTCGGGAAAGAAGCCCGCATTCAGGATGGCTTTAGCCGCTTGATAGGGCGGCCAAAGCGCGAGGTCCCGTATGGTAGCCACATCTAGCGCCGCTGCCAGCGCCGCCGCTTCGCCGATGCCCTGCAGGATGCCGATGGGCTGCGCCGCGAGCTCACCAACCGCTATGCCGGGCGGCATCTGCGCGACATCGCTCGCGACCACATGCAGCCGGGCCTCGACCGCCATAGGGTCTTGCTCGATCGCCACCAGTCTGGCTGCCGCAGCAAACACGCGCGATGCGGCAAGGTCGAAGATCGAATGGATGTTGATAGTGGCGAGAGTTGCCTGAGCCGCCGGGCTGACGCCGATGAGGGCACCGGGATCCGCGCGCAGAGCTTCATCCGGCTCCAGTGCGCTAAAGGCTGATCGAAGGAACCGCCGAAAATCGGGACCGTTATCATTCTCCATGGTTGACCTCTGTAATCTTCACTTCCCTAAAGCAGGATATTTGGCAAACCCTTCCTGCTGCACAACAAGAATGAGACGAGAGCTATTGCTCCCCTGAGAAGGGAAATTCCTTCTCTCAGTTGCTCTGTACTTTTGAGGAAGCTGTTGCTAACGCCTCTGTTTTCATGTACTGCACACAAGTATAGCCGAGCTCTCTAAGTTGAACCTGTAAGAATACTGAGATGAATCTGAGAAAGTAAGGAGGCACTGTATTGGTACGGGAGGTGAAACGTTTGGACAGCCTGTCAGGACAGTGTGAACTGCACCTTTCGAGGGTGGGACGAAGAGTGTTTTAGTGCTGTGGGAAAAAATCTGCTGTCCCATCCTTGAGAGGGTAGGTGGAAGACACCAATCCGTGCACTTTTCACATGGGACTGTTGCACTGGCCTTTGCATACGACCAACGTTTGCTGTCCCATTCTTGAAGTGCAACAGAATCGAATTGCCAAAGACCCTGGTTTATACCTTCGCATGGCCTCTCCGATATTGAACCTCTGAGTATCTTCTATAAGCGCAAGGCGGTCTTCCGTCTCCACTGTCGCCTGGACAGCACGTAGGTTCATGCCGTAATCTTTGTGTGGTACAGCCCCTCACGGTGGTGGATAAATCGAACAACTCTCCTAGCCGCTTGACCTTTCCTCTCGACGGTCCTTATTCTCCCTTCTCGGAAGGAAACAGTCCCTCCTGCTCATTTCAAACAAAAAGAATGCTCCATGAACTTGCATGTGTTTCTGCTCGTGTGTTTGCTCATCGTCTCTCTGGCGCTGCTGTGTGCCTTTTGCTGGCCTCATCATGATCCTGCCGCGTCGAGAGCAACAGCCAGGATGCGCACCAGGCTCCATCGCCTGCTCAAGCCGCGCACCCCAAACGACTGCCCCGTCTGTCGTCTCGCCTCCCTTGCCTCGTCAGTTGGAAGGCCAGCGCCTGCAGCTGTGCGTCCCTGGTCAGAGGTGAAAAGCCGGCGGGGAGCCCCCAAGCGCGTGATCACTGAAGGCTACGCCTGTCCCAATCAGCAGTGCGCGTACTACGGCATCACCGAGGCACACATCCACGCCCTCGTTGGGGATGGCAAGCATGGCCAGGCTGAGCGGATCCAGACGTTTCGCTGCCAGGCGTGCCGCACCACGTTCACTTCCAGGCGCAACACGCCATTGTACTGTCTGAAAACCCCTTCCCGCAAGGTCGCCATGGTGCTCTCGGCGCTGGCCGAAGGACTGGACGCTTCCGCAGCTGAACGGGTCTTCGGCTCCCGTCAGGCCACCATCATCACCTGGCTTACTCGCGCTGGCGCGCATGCTCAGACGTTGCACAAGCACTATTTCAGCAACCTCCAGCTCCCACACGTTCAGTTGGATGAACTGCGAACCCGGCTGCGCAGCTCCACACCGGTGCTCTGGCTGTGGCTCGCCATCGATCCCCTCACCAAGATTCTGCCGGTGCTCGCTCTGGGTCCTCGCACACAACATGCAGCGCACCTGCTCATCCACACTCTGCGACAGATGCTCGCCGCCTTTCTGCCTCCCCCTTTTCACCAGCGATGGCTTGAATCTGTATTTCTATGCGCTGACAGCCCATTTTGGACACTGGCTCAAGGCTGGCCGCCGAGGACGCCAGTGGCAGGTGGCAGAGAACCTGATCTACGGTCAGGTGAAAAAATGCTGGCCTTTGGCGCAAGCTGGTTTGGGTGACCCATGTGATGCGTCTGGGGACAAAGGACGCTCTCAAAGCCGCCTTACAGGGATTGGGCCTCTCTGGCCGGTTGAACACCGCTTTCATCGAGCGGGTGAATTTGACCGTCCGTCATGGCATAGCAGCGCTGGCAAGGCGGACCTGGGCCACTTCTCAGCAGTCCCCACACCTGCTGGCCCATCTGGAGTGGTGGCGCGCGTACTATCACGGATGTCGCGCCCTCACCAATCGCTGCGAGTGGCGCTCGTGCAGCCACGAGAGCGAGGGGGAGACGTCTGGCGCAACGCTACCGACAACGTACTCCTGCGATGGCTTTGGGAAGAACCAACCGACGGTGGACGGTGCGCGAGGTGCTCTCTTGCCCATTACCACCGCTTTCCACTTGAGAGACCTCGAAGCCAGATGGGAGCTGTATCATGTGGTGGGGAGATGGGTGAAGGTACTCGCAGAAGCGCTCGGAGGGAGCCTCACGCTGGGAAGAGCAGGCCTGGCTGGACTGCCCCATCACCACAAACCGGCCCGAAGTGGCTCTGGAAAGGGCTGTCGATTTATCCACCATGTCCAATGGCAGCACCGGCGTCTCGCGGTAGATAGCATCCGTCGTCCAGGTCTTGGCAAGCAGGTACTTGACCTGGTATGACTTCAATATCGTCTCAAGCGATGCAACTCCCTGCGGGTCGGCGCTAACTTCACGACCAGGAGGCAGATAATGATACGAAGTACCTTATTCTCGAATCGCCGCCGTTGGTACAATCGCATGCCCCATCGCAACACTACTATCGAGCACACCCGCGCCCCCACAAGCAATAAATTTCCTGCATCCCAAAGCGATCACCTCTTCGAGAAAAGCCACTGCCAGCGGTGCCCCAACACCTGGGTGAAAGACCACCAACCGTTTCCCGTCAATATCGACCTCATAGACAGGATGTCTTCCTATCTCGCTCCTCAAATGCTTGATGATCCTGGCATTATGGTGCTGCGTCAATGTGCTAATCACATCTTGGAAAAAGCAAGCAACAGCATGTTCAGGTACATCGATAGGCTTAATCACACGTCGAGGTTCAATCATCGCCGCTTCTGCGCTATCAAACTCCAGAATGGGATAATCCTTTTCCATTTTCTCTCTCGTCCTCTCATACTGCCATTCGTTCATAATTCATGAGGGGGAGACCAACCCTGTAAGAACGCAGTGACATTGGATGGCAAGCTTGCTGCTCAGCAGCAGCTAATCACTCCTCTCTCCATTATATGCTAGTTCAGCTTGCGCGACAACGAGAAAATGCTAGGGAATTGAAGAGTCGTACAATGTATCAGCCTGTTGAAGAAGAGGAGAAAAAGTGGTAAGTAATAGGAGTCACATGTCGTTCTGTGCAGGGGAAAGGCTACTCCAATGATGGGAAGCGTGCGACCCGTTCACGCGAAACCGTCGCAAGACGGGGGATGCGTGGCAAAAGTAATTTGACAACTGATGAGCTGATGTTGGGCGCAATTCCCAACCTGCCAGAGAGGAGGCAGACAGCTGTGCTGGCTACGTGCGCCGTGTCACGCACGATGAGATCGCCGACGCAGTCGGCTAGAATTCGAGGGACATTCTAGGAACACCGGCTTACCCGATTCCGAAAGGAAGACGGAACAACAGCATGCCGCGAAAGCGAGCACAAGGCCAAAGCGTTGTAGCCTCAGGCTCGCGAGTTCCGCGCAATATGGTGAGGGCAGGATTGCTCGAACCTCAATCACCGAGGATGCAAGCACACGTCCTCTGGCAGAACGCTTGAAGCCAGAGCCTTCCGGTACTCAAGACAAAGTAGCCGTCCTGGGTACCCTCGCCGGGAGGATGGGGACCAATGAGGTCTCAGCAAGGTGATGTGTGAGGCACCTACGTTGCGCTCGTACGTCTCATCGTGACGGAACATGGGATCCCCTACCAGACGAGAGTCTCATGGGGACGGAGTCACCATAGTAGTCGCAGGAGTGACGACCTGCCAGGAGGACTGGGAAAGCCAGTCGTAGGGCGAAGGGTGACAGGGGAACCGCTCGAACCTGACGCGGCTACGCGCAATGCGCAGAGGCCAAAGGGCGAGAAGCGGCAACTGGCGAGCCGACTACCTGGAAACTCGTACGGTCGGTTCTGAGGAGGGCGGATGGAAAAGGACCGCGCGAGCGGTACCTCGCCAGCCGCCTATCCTACTTGGGACATCCGTTCGGGAAATCGGTCTGCTGTGAATGATGAAAGAGGCTTGCTTGTCAAAGCCCGTGAGATGCGCGTACAATCAACATGGTCCATTCAGCCTATGCGCTCTAACCTAGCGCCCATTTTCACTAAGAAGAGGTTCTATTTGTGTTGTGCATGTTTTCCACGATCAAGCAATGCGTCTTTTTCTGCTCCCATGCGCTTCAAGAACACGTTTTGCGGTGGATAAAGCCACCAACGACCTCCCCAGTGGTTGGTGCACTTGTCGATTTAACCAGAGGCAAAGCCGAACTACTGGCAGAAAATGCGCTTCTGCGCCACCAACTGCTCATTCTGCATCGGCAGGTCAAACGCCCTGTGTACCAGAAGAAAGACCGACTTCTGCTGGTACTTCTCGTCAGGATGGTTCGAACCTGGAATGAGGCGCTTTTCCTTGTTCAGCCGGAGACGCTGTTGCGGCTTCCATCGTGAACTTTTCCGTTTGTTCTGGAAGCACAAATCCAAGACACGTGCGAGGAAGCCGAAGCTCTCGCTAGAGACAATTACGTTGATCAAGGAAATGGCAGCAAACAACCGACTTTGGGGAGCAGAGCGCATCCGTTGCGAGCTACTTAAACTGGATATTCGGGAAAGTCAAACGGACCATCCAGAAGTATCTGAAACAGATTCCCCGAAAACGACCAAGAGGACAGGCCTGGAAAACATTCTTGCGTAATCATGCGGCAGAGGTGTGGGCCTGTGATTTTTTGCAGGTGACCGATCTCTTCTTCCGACCGCTTTTTGCTTTCTTCATCATCGAATTGCGGTCTCGGAAGGTGATCCATGTGAACGTGACACGATCTCCGACCGATCCCTGGGTCGCGCGTACCGCTGCGGGAAGCCACGCCGTATGGGCAAACACCCAGATATCTGATCCGGGATAATGATCGCAAATTCGGGCAACATTTTGCCCGTGTGGCAGCAACGAGTGGCATCAAGATGCTTCGAATACCCTACCGAACGCCGAGAGCAAACGCCGTCTGTGAACGCTTTTTGGGAAGTGTGAGGCGAGAATGCCTGGATCATTTCCTGATCTTTCGGGAGAAGCAGCTTCACCGCCTTCTCAAATCGTATGTCGTGTACTTTAACCAAGCTCGACCGCATCAAGGTCTTGGACAGCAGATTCCGGACCCACCGTTGCCATTTGCTCCTCTCCCGAATGGGCCGAGCAAGGTGATTGCCGTTCCCGTTTTGGGTGGGTTACACTATGACTTCCGCAGAGCGGTATAAACGATGGAAGGCGCATGCAACCATGGGATACCTGAGAGGGTGTTTGTGCATTCAGCCTGTTTTCCTGATGCGAGCGAGAGAACAGGTCATCCCTCTGTTTTGTTGCTGAGTTCGATGCTTTCACACTGATGAAACAGGGCTTTGCTTGACCTCACATTGTTTGGCGGTATATCTCTTGGTGAAGGTGATGTGGAAGATGGGAGATGGTCTCGGCGCAACTTTCCAATTTTCCCGAACGGATGTCCCAAGTAGCCAGCACAGCACCTCTCGCTTGCGAAATAAAAACTGCTCGTTTGTTGCATCGGCTGTATTTTTTAGGTAGAGTACCTGATGAAGACCTCCTTTTTCGGTGTGGTGACCCTTTTTAGCTCCTGTACTGGCTACTTGGTACATCCGATCAAAAAAGGCACATTGAGAAGCGATTGATTAAGGAGAAAAGGGGAGCGAATGTCGAGCTGGGAAGAGAGTGTCTCTTGGACGAGGGATACTGTGTTGGAGCGCGAGAGCGCTCCCGAACTTGTCTGCACAGTTCTCGAGAGTGAAATAGCGAGTGAAAAAGGCGGAACCGAAGGGGTCGACTCCGCGAACGAGGGGCAAAGCCTGCTGCCATCTGGGCTCAGGCACAGAAGAGGAAATGAGGTGATCGAGAGGTCGAATCCGTTATCAACGTATGAGACTTGCTGGGGAGCGAGCTGAAAGGAATCTGACGGAACCGACGGGTTTCGACTACGCTGTCACCAATTTTATACCTCTTCCTTGCCCCGTCTGGGAAACTGTATCTCAAGGTGCAACACCTTCTGGCAGCAGATGAAACTTTTCAGAGAAGCAACCCTCCTCCTATCAAGCACCGACGACCAGGGCCGAAACACCCGCACTACGGTATTCCCGCTGAACACTGGCCGATGGTCATTCACCATGTTGTGGAGAAGAAAGAACCGCTTCGCACAGTGGCAGCTGCATACGGTGTCTCTCATGAAACGATCCGTCGCCTCATTCGTGCTGCTATGAAAGAGCATGCATAGCAAGAAGCGCAACTTTACAATCTGTCATGATGGGTATTTGCGTCGTGTTATCCTGTGCTGCTCAAGAACGGATCCCCTCCATAGCCAATACCATGGCACTGCTAGAGGTAACTTCTCTTTTCAGCTACAAAGGATCATCTCAATCGCTGTCCAGCCTACAAGCAAGGTAATTGGAGCGGCAGGACCCCTGACATTGCATGGTGGAGACACGGGTCCTGGCCTCGCTGCCATACCGTGAGTCTAGCAGGTGAGGACGGGACACACCTGGACACACGGCGGATGGCACCTGGGGAACGGATGGAAAATCCGTCGTGATCGAGACAACCATGCTCTTCCTGTAGGCTGCAAGACCCTGGGAAGAAGGCGGGAAAAGACGGATCGCCCCGGCGAAATTCGAGGGTGAAATCTGTCCCTTTTGAGAACGGATCTGCCAGGTAGCCAGCACAGGTATCAAGATTCTCAAAACGCCTTATCACGCGAAACGCCCCAATGCGATCTGCGAGCGCTTCTTGAGGAGCGTCAAACAAGAATGCCTGGATCATCTGTTGATTGTTCAGGAGAAACAACTCCAACGCGTGCTCAATGGCTATGTCGCCTACTTCAATCGGGCTCGACCGCATCAAGGGATAGCGCAACAGATTCCTGAACAGCCTAGCTCAGTTCCTTCCGCTCAGGATGCAGGGAACCAGGTGATCGCTCTTCCGGTCATGGGTGGGCTGCACTATGACTATCAATGGGCGGTCTCTCGCGGGACCACATGGGCGAGCATCCAGCTGGTGGACCAGGTCCATCCAGCTGAGAGCTCATGGCTGAAGAGGTCTGTGACAGGCCTCTCATGGAGCCTGTGCATGCCTTCCCT
>Ga0070708_100000697_pt1 | contig 25556 bp, 30 predicted proteins | sample KBSK5503metaG_FD_65469 | JGI IMG/M metagenome (GOLD analysis project Ga0070708, IMG submission 65469) | Corn, switchgrass and miscanthus rhizosphere microbial communities from Kellogg Biological Station, Michigan, USA - KBS K5-50-3 metaG | ecosystem: Host-associated > Plants > Roots >... | reverse complement strand
TGCAGAGTCTAGGCGTTGTCGTGCCATTTGTCATAGTTTGCCGACTCACAGTAAATCGTGGGGAGGGAACTGTACATCAGAATGTGGCGATAATAGCTGCCACATCGCGGGCAAGCGGACGATTTGCTAACTTTCTTAGGCGCTCCGCCCTTCTTGCCGTTCTCTTTGGCGGCTCGTACTTTGTCTTCGGATCGGGAGAGGCCACCTTTGCGGCCTAGGATGGCAGCGGCTTTGGATTCAGGGTTAGTCATATGAATGCATCCTCCGATAAACCACAAATCTCTGAAGAGACAGAATTGAAGCTTAGGCGCAGTCTGCTGAAGGCACAGAGGGCTGTGCATTATGGCTGTTTTCATCAGTGGAGATGGGATTTGTGCAAGGACTCAGACTGCAAATACGCTCGCTTAATGGCTGAGGGCACGGACGATTCTCTTTCCTGGTAAGGTCGCCATACTGTGCCTTGCTTTCGGTCGCCGCTTGCTCGAAGGGAACGATTCTCATAACGCCTCCTAAACTGACTACATACTAATCCAAGCGCTTGGGTATGTCAAGGAAATAATGAGAATTAGATTTACCCTGTTTTCAATATCTTGCATCATCCTATCAGTCGCAGGTTTCGCCCAAGTGGACGGACCTGCGACCCTGCCACAGAGTATCCCTGTCCAAAACTGGACCTCACTGAATCTGCCGAAGCTGGTTGGGCCTACTGACAACTTGCAGACTGCCATCAACTCAGCCTTCTGCGGCGATACCTTGGTGGTGAACTCGACCAATGCGACATTCGGCTCTGTGGTATTCCAGAACTGCCTTGGAACGTCAGGCATGACCATCCAAGGGGATGTCGCAGGCTTGCCCGATGCAAACACTAGAATCGGCCCCGGCCTTCAAATGCCTAAGATCGTGCTCAAGGGGTCACAGAGTGTATCGGGTGGCGGGAATGCGCATTTAATCGGATTCGAGATTACGCGAGCACAGGGAACGGGAGTGACTTACAACCTCATCAATCCGACCTCAGCGGCCCATGATCTTGTGTTTGACCGTTTGTATGTACACGGTACGCCAACAGACGACACCGTGCGCGGGATCATGTTGCACGGCAATGGTATAAGCGTAATCAATTCTTACTTCTCAGACTTCCATTGCACGGCAGCTATTGGAGCTTGTACTGACTCTCAAGCTATCGCAGGCGGAATTGGCGACCTCCCGACCGATGGCTCTTACCTCATATCTAACAACTACTTAGAGGGTGCAGGAGAGAATATCCTGTTCGGTGGTGGCGGGGATACAGTAACGCCCTGTGATATCACGATTACGAACAACGACCTGCATAAGCCTGACTCGTGGAATCCTAAAGACCCGAGCTTTGTGCCAGTAAACGGCCATGCCTTCGTGGTAAAGAACATCTTTGAGCTTAAGAATGCCTGCCGAGTGCTGTTCGAGCACAACAACCTGAGCAACGTTTGGGGCGGATTCACGCAGCTTGGTTACGCCATCCTGGTAACTCCAAAGAACCAAAACAACAACTGCCCAGCGTGCCAAGACCACGATGTAACGATCAGGCATAACTTCATTAGCAAGGCTGGTGGGGCTCTACAAATGGGATTCGGGGCTTCGGACGCTGGCGGATACCCGAGCGGAGCTTACAACTATTCTATTCATGATAATGTTTTCAGTGACTTACAGTATCCAACTTGCTATATATGCACCCATTGGTTAGTGCAGATCGGAAGTAGCAACGTTGTGGCTACGGGCCTTGTATTGCATGACGTTACCATCGCCAACAACTCATTCCTGCTAGCTGGCGCATGGCTACCACCAATTAACTCGACTGACGGCAAGGCGCACGGCTTTATGATTCTCTCCGCCCCTGGCGCTCCGCCATACCCCTACAACATGAACTTCACTGGCAATGTGGGCTTTGCAGGTAATACGCCTCTAGGCTCAACTGGTGGAGGCTTAACGAACTGCGTTACGCCCTACATTGGCACAAGCTATGCAAACCTTTTCGCTAACTGCTGGGTTACGTCGAGCTTCGCGGGCAACGTGATTCTCGAAAACCCCACAGTCAACAAGATTCCGTGGCCCGCGGGGAATTACATTCTGCCAGCTGGCGCGAGTCAGTAATGATCAGAAGGTTATGGCGGCTTTGGAAATTTGATAGTGCACGTACCAAGCTATTAAGCGCTTGGATGTATCTCCACGATCAGAATGAGCGGGAAGCTGCCAACGAAGTTCTATGGCCCTTGATCCTCGACATGGAAGCCAGACGAGAGTTGCTCTAATTGACGCCAAGTGTTGCGAACTATTCATGTGGAAAGGGCAAATAAAGCGCTGCCAGCTCCCCGATGGACATATCGAGGATTACCACGAAGTTGAGTTTGACGGCCAGCTCTGGCGGCATGAATCGGCGCAAGTCATTGTGATGGAAGAACGTCAGTGACTAACCGCACTATTTTTGCTTTGCTTTCAATAGCTTGTGGTGCGTGTACTTACTGGAACAACGGCGTAACTCCGTTTTGGGATGTGCATGATGTTGAATGGGAGTGCTGCTAATGCCCGAAAATGGGCAAACCTGCTGGATTAAATGCGGGCATCCTGTCACAGACCCAAGGGGTTGCAAGCTGTGCAAGCACCTAATTCCCCAGTCAATGTATTGCTTTCTGTGTAATTTGCCCAAGCCACGCAATTGGGGCGTACCAAATGCCTAGAACTGGTGGATCATTTCGCCCTGGTCAATCAGGCAATCCTGGGGGCAGGCCTAAAACAGCCAAGACGATTACTGACTCTTGCCGCAAACTCATTGAAGCTGGCAACGGTGAGAAGATCGCCAAGTCAGTGCTCGCATTAGCGTTAAGCGCCAAGCAGGAAGCTGTACGCATTAAGGCTGCTGAATTCTTACGCGATGGCTTAGAAGGCCGTCCTATGCAAGCGATAGCAATGATGCAGGTTATGGACGACAACACGGCTAACAGATTGATTCAAGTCGCGCAAGCGTTTATGTCTGTCTCAAATCGAGACGGCTCAATGCAGAGGGAAATCTTGGCTTCGGCTCTGCCCTTGCAGCTGCCAGAAAACGCCCCGAACAGTTAACCAAATGGTAAACACTTGCGGGCATGATTTGCGGTACACAGACGATCACGGGTTGCGATGCGCATGTTGTGGAGAGTACACGAGTTACCAGTCAGTTAGTACCTCACTTGATACCCTGTCCGACCCACAGTCCATCACTCAATGATGACTCACTCGCCAACACATAGTTTGATTGTCATCAAAGTATCTAGTGTTGAAAAAGGTACTGAGGTTAAAGGGCTTAGCCGTGGCCCCGCACCCCGCCGGTGGTCTCGAAACCGGCGGCAAGGCTCCCATTCTGAAACCAAAAAGATTAGAAAATGCCTGATACACTTGACACAAATGTAACAAGTGGTACATTAGGACTGCCGGAGGAACTGATGGCAGTCTGTAACATCCGTAACATAGACGCGAGCCTACTGCGAAGGATGAAGATTAGGGCAGTGGAGGAGGGGTTGACGTTGCGGGACTGGTGTATTCGGGCATTTGTGAGGGCCCTGGAGGTTCGTAATGGAATACACGGAACAGCTAATGAGGCGGGCGGTACGGAATCTAAACGCGTTCATGCAACGACAGGCGGACGTGAACTACCAACACTTCCTGAAGACCGGGGAGATGCGGTTTCCGATCAGGGAGCCGAACCCGTCTACGTTGTCAACGCCAAATGCTTCTGTGGAGCGAAAGTCTTCCAAGGCGTAACCAAGTGGAAGTGCGAGAAGGGACATTGGTCTACTCCGGAAAAGGAGACCAAATGAAAACTCTGATGGTAGTTTTTCTGCTAGGAAACTTGACGTTTGCGCAGTCCTCGGTACCGATGCCGGGGAAGGGACATAAGAAGGTGTTTGCGCTGGTCGGTGGGGCGATAGTCTTGGGAACGGTTTCAGCGGTGGTTTGGGGAAGTTCGAGCACTCGAATTCCGGTAAAGGGCAGTCCGATTAAGCCGGTGGGCCCACAGCGATGACTGACGCCGAGATGCTGGATTGGTTGAATGAGGACACATCCCGCCTGAAGGACGTGTATTGGCACGTGGAGAACGAGGGCGGGACGGTCAGGGAAGCCATAGAGTTCTTAAGTGGCTGGATGGAGAAAACGGCCTGAAATTCCTGATAACCGGCGGAGCTGGGTTTATTGGCTCCCATCTAGCGAAGTACTTGGTCCAGAAAGATCATAAGGTTGCCATCCTAGACAACCTCTCGTCCGGGAAGATCGAGAACCTTGGCGACCGTAAAGGGATCGCTTGCTACTTTGGCGACTGCCAGAATAGGTTTCTGCTTAACGCTGCCGCCGAGGGGTGTGATTACGTCTATCACTGTGCAAGCACGGTAGGCGTGCAAAAGGTTCTCAGGGACCCGGCTAGCTGCATACGGAATATCATCTCCTCTACCGAATCGGTGCTGAGCTTAGGGGTCCCTGGGATGTACTTCTCGACCTCAGAAGTCTACGGGAAGTGTTATGGACCGGGCTTTGCACTCAACGATGAGTACGCGGAAGACTATCCGTGTGTGCTCTCTAGCGCTCCCCGCTGGTCCTATGCCGCCGCCAAGCTTACCGGAGAATGGCTTGCCCTTGCCGAGAAGTGGCAGGTAGTCAGGCTGTTTAACGTCATTGGGCCGAATCAGAACCCGGCTTATGGGGCCGTATTCCCTCGGTTCATCCAACAGGCGCAGGAGGACAGACCGCTAACAATCTATGGAAACGGATCACAAGTACGAACATTCACCGCAGTATCGGACGTGGTTACAATTCTGGACAGGCTTCGTGGAACTAATGCAGATATCGTCAACGTGGGGGGAGCAGCAACCATCTCCATCCGCCAACTCGCCATCCGAATCAAGAAAGAACTCCACTCCAAGTCAGTCCTAGACTTCGTGCCATACGAGAAGGCATACCCGGCAGGTTTTGAAGAATGTCCCTCTAGGGTGCCAGATACAACCAAGCTTCGTTCGTTAATCGGGAATTACGAATTCCGTTCGCTAGAAAACATGATTAAGGAGGTTTCACATGGGAAGACAGTTTGCCAATGACTCAATGACCCCGGAGCCTATCTCAGTCTCTCGGGACCAGTATCAAAACGAGATTCCATCCGACAAGCCAATGCACGACAACACGACACCCGGAAAAGGCTCTTTTGCTTGGTCCGAGGGCCACTACTCAACCGACTTCAACGCCGGGTTCTCCGGTTATGGGCAGTCGGTAAAAGACAAGGGCCAGTCTGCTTCGACGGTCTACGTCGATAATTCGAGAGCGGATCGCGGCAAAGAAAGCTAGTGGCTGCGATCATAGATGTAACCGGCAAAAAGGGCAAAATCCCTTCTGCTCAGGCTGGTTACATGGAACTCTCCGGGGCCGTGAAGGATGGCGGCTGCAAAATAGTAGAAGTCGCTGGCGGCATCTCCCGCCTGCTCGGATGCTGCAACAAGTTCTCCCCAGAATCCAGCGATACCCAGAGATTTCGCTGCGGTAGCTGCGAATATGTCACCAATAAATGAAGTGGGGAATAGACATAGGCCCAGTGTTCCGTCTGGATGGGCGGAATAGGTCTACACCAATGCCCACAGAACTTGATTACATAGGCCCGACCGAGGACTGCCCACGGCCTGAGCTATGGTCTGCCCGCGATGGCGAAGCCTCTGAGTTTGAAGTTGGCGACCTGCTCTATGGCCTGATCCGAATCATAAAGCCCGAGGTAGTGGTCGAAACTGGCTGTTACCTCGGGGATACGACTGCAAGGATGGGCGAGGCGTTGCGTGACAACAAACACGGACGCCTCTGGACTTGTGATCTCGATATTGAACGGGTCCATTTCGTGCAAGACCGCTGCCGTAACCTTCCTGTGCAAGTGCTTCACATGGGTGGGCGGGAAATGATTCGTAGCCTCGGGCAGGTGGACTTCGCGTTCATTGATGGCGGGGACAGGCAAGAGCAAGTCGAAGACATGATTAAGGGGCCGAACTGCGTAATTGCTTTACATGATTCAAGGTGGAAGGTCCTGGAGCCTATCAAGCAAATGGGCTTCCGGGAACTGTTCTTCCATACGCCTAGGGGAATCTCGTTACTCTGGAGATAAACGTGTTCAAACCAATGATTAAAGCTCAACTATCAAGTCAGACAGGCATGGGAAGACCGGGCGGGGCTGCATCCCGCGGTTCAACGACTGCACCCGGAGGCAAGGGCAAGGGCTGGGCCTCGATGGAGAATGCCCTGCTGAAGTCTAAGCAGCCATCCCCCAAGGGACTCGCGGCACAGAAGAAACCCGCCCGCCAGTACTTCACTGACGTTGCTGGCTCACCCTCTGGCGGGATGATGCCTTCGTCTAACTCCACGCCAAAGACCAACCCGACCGGCCTTCGCCGAGTCCAAGCTAACGGTAAAGCCGGGATGAGTTTCAAGGGGAAATAAATGGACAAGGAAACCACAGTAGTCGTTACTTGGTCCGAGCCCCTCGCGCATCTCGGGATTACGGACGAGATGATGCAGGACGCCTTAAAGAAGGGCGTGCGCGAGCATCTCCTCGAAAGCCCTGAGTTTGTCAGTCTTGTTAGATCGGCGATTGTCTCCGCAGGGTCGAAACTTCAAGAGGAAGACTTGGTCAAGGCCCTGAAGGACGATATGTTTGCCATCCTGCGAGACAAGATCGCCTCCCAGAGAGCGGAACTTGCCCAATGTCTCCGGGACTACACAGCATTCCGAAGTCAGTTCGGCAGTGACTATGTGCATCGACGTTTTGAGGAACTTCGTGCGAAACTGGAAGCTCTGGATAAGCAGTAGCCTTCTCTTCTGTATCCCCTGTATAGCCCAAAACGATAACCAGAATGGGTATAGTGTGCCCAAAACTGGCATCGGCCTTACCTTGAGGCTTGGTCCTGGAACCTGTACAAACTCTTCCGGGGTGATAACTACCTATCCGGGCGGAGTTGTCAGTGTAACGTCGAATAAAACCACGTTTGGATACATTGACTCTACCTGCACAATCCAGACTAGTACTACAGCGTTTGCGGCTAACTCGGTGCCATTGTTTACAGCGGTGGCTGGACTTGACACCATACAGTCGATTACTGACTCCCGAACAAGTTATGTGATAGGTGGCGCTGCTGGATCGGGAACGGTAACATCATCGGGAAGTCCGGTGTCTGGAAATATCCCGAAATTCACAACTGCAACCAACATCGCTCCAGCCGTCGCTGCGGATTTGATAGCTCTCTGGTCTGGCTCTTGCGATGCCACGCACTTTCTTAGGGGTGATGGAGCATGTGCCACTGCTGGGACTGGCACGGTTACTAGCGTAGCTACAACTTCTCCTATTACCGGCGGGACAATCACCACCACAGGAACGATTGCATGTGCAACCTGTGTGACCAGCGCGGCTCCACTGACCAATTTAGCGGTTGTGGTGGGTTCTGGTAGCCAAGGCTCACAAACTGATACCGCACTATCCACGGATGGGGCGGGGGCTATTACCGACACTACAGGGAATACCGCTTTTACGCATACTCAAGGCACTATTACCACGAGCCACCCCACCATAAGCCATACGGTGACGTGGAATGCGGGCGGCGTAGCCTTCACTAACTGGCTCTCGAATATCACCTGCACGGCAGCAGCGACGGCTTCGATTGCTGCCGGATTTGGTACAGCCGGAACCCAATGGCAATTCAAGTATGCGGCTGCAAACTGCGCTAGCCCCCAGCTCTTGTCCCCTGACGGCACTATCGCAAACCCGGCATATTCTTTCAGTGGCAATACTGGTACCGGTTTTGTAAGGAACGCAAACAACAGTGGCACAGTTCTGATGAGCTTCGGCGCATTCACTCCAATGGGATGGGCTGCTGGAATTGGGACGATTATTCCATCCAATAACGGGCTTTATTGGGCCAACAGCACAAGCCTTGCTTCGGCGGTCACTGTTGATACCGCCCTCTCTCGTCCAGCGGCGGGAGTGATAGGCGTAGACACTAACGCTGCCAGTAATGGGCTCGGCACGATTCGCCCAGGTCTCTATGCCACGACTGCCAACTGCGCTGCGACTGGAACCGCAGCTAATCCCAGTGTGGCGTCTTGCTCGGCCGCAGCCGCTGGGTCGTTTTCTTGCGCTACCAACGCCTCGACCGGGACATGCGTGGTGAACACTACCGCAGTGACGGCAAATAGCGAGGTCTTTGTTACCCAGCGCACGGATACGACCACTGGAACTCGCCTCAGCGTGACTTGCAATACAGGAGTGAGCACGGTTCTACCTGTTATTACTGCTGTCACCGCAGCCACTTCATTTACGATCAACCTAGGAACCATTACCACCAATCCGGAATGCTTCAGTTACTACATTATAAACTAGCCGCTAAACGCGCATTTTTACTCGCCTGCGTGTGCTGGGCCGGCACGCTTTACGGGCAGAATAATCTCAACGGCTATAGCGTGCCCGCTACAGGAATAGGGCTATCTTTTGAACTAGGCCCCGGCACGTGTACGTCTTCGGTGGGGGTAATTGTAACCTATCCGGGAAGCAGGATTACTCTGCCTGCCGGTGCTACAACGTTTGGATACCTAGACCCCAATTGCGCATTGGGACAGAGTGCCGTCGGGTTCCCTGCTGGCGACATCCCGATATATACGGCAACCACCGATCCTAATGTAGTTACCAAGTTGCTTGATTCGAGAACCAGTTACAATTTTGTGGGAAACAGTTCCAGCGGTATCCCTGCGGGGGCCAACCCTGGATCGGCGCTAGTGTCAAATGGCCTTGCGGCTGCGCCAATTTATCAAGTTAAGCCAATCTATGACGTGCGCGATTATGGATTTGTGTGTGATGGTACAACCTACAACACGTCAGCAGCCAGTACGCTCGTGGCATCAATTGCCAGTAACCCGGCCAAGATTCAAGGACCGCCGGGTGCGATCTGCGGGATCGGGGATTTTCTATGGCCAGCCAATGTCACCTTGGATTTCTCGACCGGCTGGCAGTTGAAGACTTTAACGGATAACACCACCACCCCCGGCAATGCGGCATTTGATACGGCAGCGGGAGCAGCCGGTTCGTGCCAGTCCAATAACACTTCTCCCACCTGCGCTATGTCCGTCACCGCTGTAGCCAATGACGCCTACATGCTGACGTGTATGCGAGGTTTTTCTTCGGGCGCTCCGGTCTTCACATCGAATGTTGCCACTGACATCATTATTCCGATTCAAGGGTCTAACCGCTCCTTTACGTCCATCACAGAAGGTGCGTTGATTCCGAACGTCGTTTCCGGCGCGCATACCTTTACAGTCACATTCGCAGCCAACCTAGTAGGTGCGTGTTCGGCTATCCCCATTTCAGGTCTTGGTCCTACGCCTTTTCTTGATGGTTCTGGAGCGTCGGTAGGCTGTTGTGCTACCGCATCTCCAATGAGCGTTTCGACCACCCTGCAAGCCGGGGACTTTGTGCTGGCGTGGGGCGGGAACAACAATACAGCCGCTACCTGCACTCAAGGAGCAGGCTTCACGCAGCCCGCCGGAACAGTTGGCAACTCGACCAACACCAATTCCGTTCTGTGTACGCAATATCAGAATGTCTCGGGGGCCGGTTCGATCACCGCTTCGCAATCATTTGCCCCATCGCCTGCGGGTCATACCTGGGCCTACCAGATCATCGGTCTGCGTCCCTCCTCGGCCTACAACAAAGTGCTGGGCAGTATCGAGAATCCCTCCGCCGCCCAGATACTCGTCAACGCTAACGGGACCAGCTCGCAGGGTGCGGTTGATCTAACCGGGTCAAGTGTCATTACAACAGTCAGGCCGGAATGGTGGGGAGCCTCTCCCACTGCTTCCGCAACCACCAACACGCAGGCGATCCAGGCGGCTATTTGGGGAGCCTATGGCAATGGTCCCTTTGCGCCCCGTGTCAACGGGTCCGGGCTTACCCAGTACAATCGCACCCTCTATCTCGGGTCGATGTACAACATTAACGGTGAACTTAAGCTCTACTCCTCGAACGGCTTCAAGATCACCTGCATGAACCGGCTCTCGACCGGAATTACGCAGACGGCATCGAATGCGCGCATCATTGACGGACAATCGAACAGCTACGGAGCGTTCTACGATTGCAGCTGGGGCGGGGTGGCCTCTTCTACGCTGCCACTGATCGACCTTGACTACAACGGGGTAGCGACTCCTGCTGACCTTAAACCGCAATTCATCGACTTCTACAACAACACCTTCGGCGGGGCGGGAGGGGTAGCGCAGGGAGTGTTGCTGGCGAAGAGTGGTGGGGCAGCGCAAGGGTCCAACGTCAACTTCTATGATCCGGAATTCTCTGGATTTACTGTGGCCGCTTTGCAGGTAGGCACACCCACTGCCAATGCTCAGAATGCTCTCGCCGTCACTGTCATAAACGGCGACATGCAAGGGAACAACAACTACGGCTTTGCGGACTACGGTGGGGGCTACATCCAGTTCTTCGGAACATCCATGGAGAACGGCGGGTTTGTTGGCAGTCCTGGAGGCACGAACCAGACTGGCGCAGATTTCTTCTGCTCTGCCCCACAGGGTCCGGTCTCGGTCTACGATATACGCTCCGAATCGCGAAAGTTCATGTGGTGCGATCAGGGGGAGATATACGATTCACGCACAATCGACGGTGGGCTCATCCCGGTTCCCGGAACCACCTTCCCGGTGGGCGACATCATCACTGGTGACCGCATCTCTGGCGATGGTGCTTACTACACGGTCACAAACAATTCCAGCGCCTTTAATGGGGCGGGTACGATCTCCGCCCCGCTTACGGCATCAAGCGGCACCTCAACCACCCTTGTCGATACTAACCAGACGGTCGCGGGATCGGTCACCATCGGTCAGTCAAGCGGAACGGCAACTGAGCTGATGACGCAGGCCACCTCGGGGGCAACCGGAACCCGGCTGAACTCACCAGCCAACAACGCCACCATTTCTGGCACCTTGACCAGTGGGAGCTTCGTCTTTGGCCATACTGCGCAGCAAGCCACGACAGGAGTCACCTGCACAATCGGTTCCGGCAACACGAGCACGCTTTTCAACTGCACGAACTTCAGTGGCACGGCGGACAATTCACATACTTGGACCGACACCACCACGTTGGGAACGTTCAACCCGAGTGGTACTCCAGTGTTTGCTTCCTCATCTCCGGTCATGCTCATTACGGTGGCGACGGGCTCTCCCGACAACACTCACGACTGGGTAGGTGGAACAACCGGATTGCACTACACACCGACAGCTGTACCGGTTAATCAAGCCGCTTGGACCGTGAATGGATTTACAGGGCTGCCTATCGGAATCGTCTCCGGCACCAACGTGAATTGCATGGCGACGGTCACGTCGAACACCGCGACTGCTCTCACCTTTTCCGGAGGCTATTCGACGCAGTACCCCTTCACCACTTGCGCAGCGAATGCTGACACAACCACGCAATTTATTGTGGCCTGTCCATGGAGCCACTCGGGAACGGTGACGTGCGGGGGAATGCAGTATACCTATCTCAACGAAGACGTGGTGCGTGGCGGGGCTACAGCAACCACCCCCATGCAGGGACGAATCCAGGATTCCTATTTTGCCGGGGATCAGATCAAGATCGGTTCCGGTGCGAATGGACAAAGAACAATTGTCAGTAATCTGACAGTAACTCGTCAGGACTGGTACGACTCAACCGGAGGGGCAACCCCTGGTAACGGAGCAGGAGACAACGACAACAGTTGGGATGTCAGAGTATTCGCACTGGGCGGGCTGATCCCAATGAGCTGGAGTCTGCCTCACTCAGGTGGCGGGGGCACCTACAACGGTGGCCTCCATGAGAATTGGGGAACGAAGAAACTGTGCTGGCTAAGTGGAAACGCGAACAGCAACAATCCCCCAGCCAACACCTCGGCGGCGGAAATTTGCGCAGGCGATCCGAATGACCCCGGTGCTGGATCAGATGCTTTCCGTAATCGCTTAGGTATCTTTTCTGGAACAGGTCATTCAGCTATCGGGCCAATGGCCCCAATAGGGCTCAATCAAAACGGGACAGACTTCGATCTACTTGCTGGTGGTTCTACCGGGTCTGGTACGACTGGGGCGGTAAACTTCTGGATTAGCCAGAGCGGAAGCAGTGGAGTTACCCCAAATAGTGGAACCAAGGTAGTGCGCATTAATTCCAGCGGCCAGATTGAATCCCTGCTATCTACCGGAACCGCTCCCTTCGTAGCAGCCAGTACTACGGCCTCCAGTATCAACGTAACAACGATTGACGGTGTGACAGTTACGGGCACCCCGACTGCGGGACAAGTACCTACGGCCACAAGCGGGACGGCGGCTACGTGGCAAAGCCTGCCCACTGGGCCAACGGTGGTTTATAGCACGGTGTCTGCAGCCACAACCGGGAACCTCGGCCCTACCACCATGGCGACTGCTGGCGGAGCGGGGAATACTTACCGCTTCTCGGTCTACGCAGACGAGACGGTACAGGGTGCCAGTTGCGCGGGGAATACCACCATTGCTGTCAGTATCGGCTTCACCGACCCGAACTCTACGGCCAGCACCAACAGTTTTGTTACATACACGATTACGAATAACGGCTCAGTTGGGCAGTTACCTCTATCGGCTCCGACCGTTGGGAACCTTGGAGTAGGCGGAACATTCCGGGCCAAGGCCAGCACAACCGTGAGCTATTCCACGACATATACGCCAAACGGCTCTTGCTCTCCAGCGCCAACGTATCAGCTTTACCCCATTCTTGAGCAGTTGAACTAAGGAGATTCTATGCCTAGTCTAGATTTCGCAGTTAACCAGACAGCGCCAACAGCGGGAAACGGGGCTAGTAAATCGCTAGTTGCGGCCATCTCGGGAAGCGCCATTTTCTTGGTGCAGGTAGTGATTGAGAGCACGAACACCACCACCGACAATGTTATTTTCCAGGATGGCAGTGGCGGCACGACCCTGCTCAACGTCCAACTGCCAATCAATACAACGCTGGTGCTCCCTTGTACGGGTGCATGGTGGGCCAGAACGACTATTGGCAATGGCTTGTTCTTCAACACCACCGCGAATACGGTTGTCACGGCATACTATCTGGTGCGCTAATGCCGGTAGATAAGTACTTCAAGGGCAAGGAGTCGCAGGTCATGCAGAAGATGCTGCAGGAGTATGGCGCAAAGAAGGGGAGGCAGGTATTCTATGCGACAGCCAATAAGAAGCCATCCATGAAGCCTAAGGGCGGGAAGTGAACAAGGAAGCCTTACAGCACGCCCATAAGGTCCGCAACGTCTTGCGGCAGAAGATGCGCACGGACCTTCTGGCATTGTGTCAGTTGTTGGGATATTCGGATGTTTGCCAGGAAGTGCATGGCCCGATCCTGGACATGCTGCCAAAGTTCCCTGGAGGGGAAGATGTCGAAGTCAGAGAGTTTCAATACGAGTACAGACCCTTTAAGCAACTCTGGCAACTCGGCGGAGCAAGAGAGTTCCTCGTCCTTTATCCCAGAGGACACCTTAAAACTACTCTCGTCTCGCAAGCACACCTTATCCAATGGATCATCAACTATCCGGATATACGAATTCTTCTATCCTGTGCGACCGGAGACCAAGTAGAGAAGGTTATCCGAGCGGTAAAAGGAGTATTTCAGTTCAATGAAGACTTCAGAGCAGTCTTTCCCGAGTTTTGCCCTCCCCGCGAGAAGTCTAGCGATTTTGGATCACGCGATCAGTTCATCGTTCCGGCTCGTAAACAAACTCGTGGCGAGCCGACCGTTTTCTCGGTCACTGTCGGTAAGACTATTGCTGGCTACCACCCGGATGTCATCTTCCATTCGGATTTGGTTGATAAAGAAAACGTTAAGACTCCCGGCGGAATCACTGATGTCATCGAACATTTCAAGTACATGAACCCCCTGCTAGAGCGTTACTCCGCCAGAGACGGCTATCCGGCCTCCAAGGGATTCACTTATGTTGAGGGCACACCATATGTCTTTGGCGACCTGCACGACATGATGCTGAACAACAAGGAAGGCTTAGGCGAAGGCTACGCGAAGGTATGGAAGCCTGCCGCCGAGAACTACCCGACCGGAAAGATTCTCTGGGAAGCTAGATTCCCCTTGGTTGAGTTGGAAGCTCTGCGCAAGCGCATGGGCGACTGGATGTTTTCTTCGCAGTATCTAATGAAATGCGTACCTGATGGAGATGGCCTCTGTGACCCACGCGACGTTGCATTTGTACCGGGAGAGCATATACGTGCTTTACTTCCCCGACTCAGGCTACATTGCACGGTTGATCTCGCGGGTATGGAGCCCACTAAAAGGGGAGACTACACGGTTCTTACCGTCGGGGGCTTTGACCATGACGGTCGCCTGTACATTCCCGAAATCCACTGCGGAAACTACTCCCCTGAGCAAGTAATCGACCTGATCTTTGCAATTCACAGAAAGTACCCAAACATCGACTTCAAGGTTGAGAAGGACGCCCATGCTCGGGTGTTACTGCCGTTTCTGCAGAGGGAAATGTCCAAACGCGGACGGTACCCTATCGTCATCGCCCTTCCTCGGGATACACATACAAGCAAACAGCATAGGATTCGAGGTCTGCGTCCATGGTTTAAGGGCGGGATCATTCGGTTTAATAACGATCTACCGATATCCACGAAGCAGGAATTGCTCGATGAAATTGCGCAGTTTCCCTCTGAGTCTGCAGGAATACACGACGACATACTCGACACGCTAGCCGACCAGATGCAGAACGCAGACGGTGACGGCGTTACTTATGACGTGTGTGCCGACGCTAGCCCCGACGTTACCAGCCAGTTTGGACAGCCAAGACCCAGAGACAGATTCATGGGATTCGGAGAGCAAGGAATAGCGCAATGGCTCTATGGCCCTGATAGCGGATATCGAGATGATTACAAACCAACAGGAGTTCTTTAATGGCGAAAGCAATTTGTTGTGACCGCTGCGGACATTTCGAGAAGGTGGACAAAGTTGTCGGCTGGAAGCAGTTAGATGGTGGACGCCCGTCTATAGCTGATCCGGCGGGATTCGCGGAGGTTGTCGCGCTATGTCCCCGGTGCAAGGAAGATTTTGAAAGGTTCATGAGTGGCCCTCCCAGATAATTACGGCCAAGCAGTACCCGAACCTCTACCCCTAGGGGAACAGCAGAAGATTAGCCCCGATACTTGGGACAATGACGAGTATGCCCTGAAGCTCGTACGGTCAGACTGGGCACACGCTGAGTCCTATAGAACGAACGCACACGACTGGAGATTTAGGAATGCGGACGAACTTTACCTTGCATGGGCTGGACAGCAGTACTGGGACGGTTCTCGTGTACCACGTTCCTCACTGGGCATCCACGTTATTTTCGAACAAGTGGAAGCGATGCTTCCCAAAATGGTTTCAGCTCTGGCGGGTGTTGATAATTATCACTTTCAACCCGAGCAACCCGGAGGACCAGAAGTTGACTTGGCCGTACTAGCTTGGCGGGAAATGGTTCTTAAGCAGTTGGCCGAAGCAAGATGGCGCGAACAGCTCAGGAGAGCCTGTAAATCAATCGCCATCTACGGCAACGGAGTGATAGAAGTTGGCATGGAGGATTACGAGGAAGAGTTCATCTCTTTCAGGAAGTCCTCCACTCCAACCAGGATGCACGTTCTCTATCACCCGGTAGCCGGACCCTTACAATTGCCTTCGGGCATGAGCGAGTCGTTTAGCCGGAAGATTCAGAAGGAACAGCGGAAACGGCCCTACATCCGGTACATCTCCATCAAGGACTTCTATGTAGACCCGAACTCCGAGAGTACCTGTCTTCAGGATGCGGGATTTTGCATTAAACGCACGTACATGCGGGCCGAAGAGGTCAAGGCTCTAAAGGGACGGAAGGGCTTCAATATCCCCGATGATCAGTATTTAACGAACATCTCGAAGGCCAAGGCGACCAGCAATCAGGATGTAACGAAGCTCTCCGCCGAACTGTTTAGATACAACATGTGGAATCCCTCACAGGATTACACGTCAGACCCTAGCCAGAAGCGAATTGCGGTTGTTGAATATACCAAGAAGAACCGCAAAGTCTGGTGGCTGCAGGGCGGGGAAGACGCTAAATCCATCATCTACAACCAACCGAACCCCTATGGGCAAATCAACTTCTTCTCTTCCCAGTACGCCGATGTTCTGGACCGCTGGCACGCTCAGTCAGTCTCAGACGTTGCCGAACCCGAACAGAGATTACAACAGGCCATCATTAACGCCCGTGTCGATGAACTTGCCTTGGCACTCCACCCACCAACTATCAAGCGTCGGGGAGTTACGGTTCCCTGGTACCAACTCAAAAGACGACCCGGAGCGGTTGTAGAGGTTGAGAATCCTGCCGATGACATCAAAGAAGCGGAAATTAAGAACATCACTCAGAATGCTTTTGTTGAAGTGTCAATGTCCGAAAATCGTGTGCAAAAGATCACCGGAGTTACTGACCTCGCTGCGCTCGGCACGCCTGCGTCCGGGGGTAATAGTGCTAACCGAACCGCTGCAGGCATCAACACACAGGCCGGTGCTACTCAGAGTCGGATGCAGTATCTTGTTGAGAATATCGAAGATAGCTTGGTTGACCCGGTGGTTAACTTCGTAATCAAGCTAAACCGCAAATTCATGGACCCAAAGCAGGCGTCCAACTGGCTGAAACTCGACCCTCGATTCTCGAAGCTTGATCCTGAAGCTGTTATGAATACCCGCGTCACGGCAGACTGCAAGGCTTCGGGCAAGATGGCTGCACGGCAGGGCTTCCTACAGTTATTCCCGCAGTTGGCTCAGATCATATTTAATCCCGAGATGATCCAGTTACTTTCCCAGCAGAATCAGGAGACGCCGAACACGAAGGGCATTCTTCAGGCGGTTACGGATGCCTTGAATTACACCCCAAGAGAGCCTTGGTTTGTTCCGATGTCTCAACAACAGATACAGGCCATGAACCAACCCAAGGCCGAAGACATGATTAAGATGCAGCAACAGCAGATGCAGATTCAGTCCGACGAGAACATTAACCAGCGAAACCTGCAGACCAAGCTGATAGATACTCTCCTGAAAGTAGGGTTCCAGACTCACGCCCAGCATGCGGATGCAGACGACCAACTCTTGATGCACGCCACTGGATTGCAGCATGAGGCGGAACAGAACCAACTAGACCGCGACAGTGCCGAAAAGCAGGCAAAAGATCAAGCGGCGGCAGCGAAAGCACAGGCTAAAAATGGACCTAAAAAACCTTCTAAATAGAATGGGGCTGAATCGCCCTATATCTCCCGACCAGCCCGACCCAATAGAAGAACAGGACGCAATCATTGCCAAGGCTGTTGGCTATGACCTCATTGAGCAATCGCAGGGCTGGGCTGATCTTCTTGAGACTATGTTAACCACGGTTAACTCAGAGATTGCCCAGGCAACCAAGAACCCCTTGGAGCCAGAGGCGCAGAGAATCCACATCATCCGCTGGAATGCTATGCGGGAACTGCTGGACAACACGCTTTCAGAAATCAAAGATACCCGGAAAGAACGGGATCGGATCATGGAACAACGTAGAGAGGAAGAAGCATGGCAGAAGCAGTAGAGCAGAAGCCGATTGAGTTGACGTTGGGCGACGGAACGGTAGTCAAGGCCCCTAACGTTGAAGAAGCATTCAAGGTAGTAGCCAAGATGAAGGAAGACACCGCTGCAGCTCTGCGGGATGCCAAGGCGCAACTGGCAACGATTCAGAGCGAGCGTGATAACTACGCCCAGCAGGTTGAGTCCGTCAGGCAGCAGCAGGAACGGGCGAATCAGGTAGCCAATGGGGGGTATTCCAAGGAGTACTACTACAAGCTCCTGAACGAAGACCCCATGGCGGCGGCGGATTACCTAGATGCCTATAGGTACGATCTTCCTCAAGAGCAGGTTCGGCAGACCTTCATCGGTGTTCGTCAGAACGTGGATAATCTTGTTTACCAGTCAGTAACTAGTTCGTTCCTCGCCCAACATGCCGAAGATTACCCGCAAGGCGACAAAGAAGCGGCGAGGGCTATGGTCGGACGAATGAAGCAACTGGTAGACAATGGCCTGCCCGTTACTGCGGACACGATGAACTACGCCTATACCCAGTTGGTTGGAGAGGGCACGATTAAGCCTCTTCAGCAGGTTCAGGACGAGACGCCGGATGCGCCACCCAGTATGTCAAGGCCGGGAATGTCTATCTCTGATTCCGAAGCGTCTAAGGCGGAGCAGATGGACGACAAGCAACTGGCAGCGCTTCTCAGGTCCAAGGGGATGCTGGTATGAGACTGCGGGCGCAGTTCGATAAGTGGTGGGCGAGCCTTACCCCTCAAGAGCAACACCTGTTTGGGCACAAAGACAATGCCCTAGCGGCGTACTTGGCGGGAGCCAAAAACAGACGCAAGCGAGCCGCCTAGTGGAAGTCTTCATAGCCTTCACGGACACCGACGAATACCAACTCCTCGAGGACACCCTGGACGCTTGGGGCAGGTGTGACGGTGCAGAAGTCTCGGCTATCCGGCTAAAGAGTGGCAAGAAATACGAGCTCCAACGACGTATAGTGGCCGATAATCTGGCTAAAGGCAAGTACTACATTGTGACTGAGTTGGGAGTTGTCCCTGCAGCGGATGACGTAGTTAGGACCATCGAGCGGGCGGATAAGAAGCAATTGAACCTGCTTGCACCGCTTGGCCGTGTATTCGTCTGCGAAAAGGGCGCGGTAAGGCGGTGGGCTGAGCCTCAATCTACCAGTTACAGTCGTGAACATATGGAGTCGGTAACGCTTTCTGGCGGGAAGGTGGAATCGTGGGCGGATATCGCTTACAAGCCCCTCCGGGAGTGCTGATTATCCTCATGCGCCACGGGAGGACCCAGGGCAATAACCCCAGCAATCCCCAAGTTAGGGGTTGGAAAGATGCAGTTCTGACTCCAGAGGGCCGCATGGATGTGCAACTGACGGCTCAGAAACTAGCCAAGTACGACCCCCAATGGATCGAGTCCAGCGACTTCATGCGAGACACAGAGACGGCCTTGCTTGTAGCTACACAGTTGAATATCTCCGACAAGGCGACTCGTTGGGAGGCTCGAACATGGGATACGGGCCTGTTCTCGGGGCAGCCAGAGTCCGAAGTTAATCCGAAGATTCTAGAGATTTACAAGAACCCTTGGGAGTCGGCCCCTGGTGGATCAGAGTCAATGAATGAGTTCTTTGCCCGCTGGCAGAGCTACTTAGATTCCAAGATGGACCTTGCAGCCAATGTAGACACTATGCGCCCAGGAATCATCGTTACCCACGGGAGGAATCTTGCCGCTACGGATACTTACCTGAATGGCGGGAATGCTTGGGAAGCGTACATGTCCAAACCCGCAGGATATGCCTGCGTAGTGGTTGGCGAGACAGGCTATCTCGGTCTTGAATTTGTAGGAGCAAAGGAGCCAGTAGCAAGCGATGTCTAAGCGACCAATCAGAATTGCAGTCGGTATACCAACCATGCACGAGCGGGCTGGATGGGTCTGCCCTCACCTGTTCCAGTGGGCCACAGACCTTCCCTACACAGTTGGCGACCGTTACCAATTTACTATTACCAAACTTCATAACTTCATCCCAGCCGCCGCCGCTCGTAACTTCTTCTGCCGCCAGATGAAGGACTTGGAGCCCCGTCCTGATTGGCTGTTGATGATTGATAATGACATGGCCCCGCCAATGAACCTTTTGGACTGCGTACAGAACGCTCCGGAAGACGCCATGGTAGTAGTTCCTCAGTTTCAGATGTGGGATGAATCCAAACCTGCCATTAAGCTCTGCTGGGGGATGGATGATAGCGTTGCCCCACTAACCCAAGAGGGCAAGTTCTTTACGCTGGAATATGGTAAGTTCTACCCACTAACCAAGTGCGGAACTGGCGCTATCTTTATGAGGCCGGAACTGTTTGACAAGATAGACATGCCTTATTTCTGGTACACGATTAACCAGGATCAGGGCATGGAAGCGACTGAAGATATCAATTTCTCGCTAAAGGCGATAGCTGCCGGGTGCAAGATTTATGGCAACTCGTCTATCTCGGTTGGACACTATCACAATGTCAACCTGGATGTGTTAGCAAGGTTCTTTGTCCCAAGACCTCAACAAGAGGTTCCTGTTAGCAACTTAGGTATTGACAAAGAAGTAAAGGCATAGTACATAGGAATAGATTGGCCCGGAGTGTCCCTCCGCTTGGCAAGTCCTGCCATTCGGCCATAGCGCAAATAACGAGTCCCGTTATTAGCGGTTCCGAAGACAACACAATTTCGTAGCAAAGGACTTCCCAATGGCATATTCACCTGCCGGGAATGCTACAACTACAGCTGGTCTAAATCATTTAGCGACTGTCTGGTACAACAGGCGGGCGCTCGATCAGCTTAAAAAGCGTTTCCGGTTTTATAACGCCTGTGAGCCCGACATGGTTCCCCGGCGCAGTGGTAAGACGGTCCAGTGGTTCCGTTATACCCTGCTCGGTGCGAACACGACGCCTGCCGCTGAAGGTACGGTAGGAAACAGCAATACTCTCCAATCGACAACCATATCCGGAACAGTTTCCGAGTATGCGGACTTTATTACAGTTTCTACCCTTCTGGATGAGACGGCCATTGACCCTATCGTTCAGAATGCAGCCGAACAGCTGGGATACTCTGCCGGTCTGTCGGTTGACACGATCATCAAGGCTGAATTTGATACCAACTCCGGAGCAGTTCTTAGCCCTGGAACTCTGGGATCATTCGCAACCGTTGACGATCTCCGCCGCTCCAAGGCACTCCTCGAAGGTGCGGATGTTCGGCCAAAGGATGAGAAGTACTATTACGCCATCCTCCACCCGTACATCATCTTCGATATCAAGTCAGATTCCACCGCTGGCGGATTCATCGACTTGATGAAATGGGCGAAGCCTTCTGAGTTCCTCGAACCGAACAACTCGTTCGATGAGCCCGTGGGCATGATTGAGAACGTGAAGATTTGGGCCACTACCAACGTGACCACTTCCGGCTCAATCCCGAACGTTCTCTATAGCTGCTACGTTGTGGGTCGGGGCGCGGTGGGCGCGGTTGACCTGCAAGGCTCTGGACCTTCCAAGGTGGAAGACCCCAGCAAACAGCAGTTCCGAATCAACGTCATCCGAGGCGGGCCCCAGATTGCGGACCCCGCTGGCATGATTGGCGCAGCGGTTTCGTACCGTTACGTCTTCCTTGCTAAAACCCTTGACTCAACCAACTTCAGGTATCGCATCTTTAAAGCTGATGCGAGCTTGGTATAGGGAGGACATACAATGGCAAATTTTGGCGTGTTTCCTCTCTCTACCACACTGTTGAATGCCTCAGCCGTTACCACGTCCGGGACTAGCTCTAACTTCACGCTTCCCCTCGGCCAGTCGTATCGGTTCACGGTTGAATTGATTACTGCCTCTTCGACGGTGACGAACTTCAACCTTTCGCTGTTCTCCTCGTCTGATGGCGGGACTACCTACCACGGTATCCTTGCTTTCACGGCGTTGACGACAAGCGGGCAGGGCAACAGTGCATTGATCCGGCCTTATTTGGGAGTGGGTGACGTTGCAACCGTCATCAACGCCCCGATTCTCGGGTCTACCGACTATGCCTCTAACGTGCAGGTCGTTGCGAATGGCGGGTTTGATCCCCGTTTCGTAAAGGCTCGCTGGCAGGCAGTCACCACCGGAACCGTAACCTTCAACCTGAAGCTGGACGTTGTGGCTCAGGACTACAGCGACTAAGGAGAAACCAACCATGGCGAATGCTTCTACAGTTGATCGCGTAGTGGGTGGCAGCTCAGTCGCTCAGGGGGCGAAGGCTGCACCAACTATTACCCTTGTCACCACCACTGAAAAGCTGGTGCTTGACGCAACCGGGGCCACTGCGGTAGTGAACGCAGTTCCGCAGGGTGCTCTGACCTCAACCAACTTTGACGGGGCTCTTAACTTCAGGGTTAAGGCTACCTTCAAAACAACCACTGGTGGAACGTCCACGTCCGTTGTCAATATGTACGTGGGCAATTCCATTGTTTCTGGTAACAAAATCGCTAGCGTTACGTCCGGCTCACTGGCTACGGCTACGGCCTCGGGCTGGCTTGAAGCTTATGGCGTCTGGGACTCCGTTTCCACCAAGATTAGTGCTTTGCAGCATGGCATGTATCAAGGCGGAACGGCGGTCACGGAGGCAGCGGCTACCAACGCTTCGATTGTTGTTACCACTCTTGCCGGTTTGCAGTTTTGCATCTCGGCTACCAATGGCTCGTCTGTCACGGGTACGACTTTCACCTTGACCGACTTCCATCTTGACGTTTGGTAAATGCTCAGTAAAGACGAATTAACCCAGAAGCGCTGGCTGCAGGAAGAGGCGAAACAAGCCGCTTACGAACGCAGCCAGCGCGCCCTGGCCCAACACCTGAAGTCCAACCAAGTCACCCTTGAGGCTGATGCCGGTAGAGATATTACCGACGCTCAGGCCCAGATGGGCAAGGCATTACCGGCCTCGGCGGTGATTGGCAGGCTGAAGAAGTGCAATTCCCGTCTCGTCTTTGTGAAGCATCCACTCTATGAGTTGTACGGAATCTACCTCAAAGATTCAAAGGCTCCAAAGCTAGAGTTTAAGGGCGGGCACCATCAACCATTCCGGGGAACCCATATCTGCGGGATGGAATCAGGCATCAATCCAGAGTTCACCATCATTTACAAAAAGAAGATCAAGGTTCCCGACAAGGACCTAATCAACAACCCCGAACCTACCCGCGAAGTGAAATGGAAAGAGATTGAGACTTATGCGGACCAGAAGCGAGGATGGAGGACGGTGCTGATCCGGTTGCTACATGCCGGGTTAATCAATCAGGCGGACGTTCAGAAACACTTCGGCTGGGCGCCTTCGAAAGACTCTAAGAAGTGGGCGGACATGACAGCATGAGAGAAGAAATCAGGAAAGCACTCGAAGCCAGCGGGTTTGTGCCCGCAAAGGAAGAGGTCAAGAAAATGGCAGAACCACAGGGCGTCAACCTTTCTTTTGAGCAGTTGAAGGAACTTATCTCCTCGGCAGTGGCGGAGTCCCACAAGATGAACCCGCTGCAACAGAAGGAATATGACGACAAAATCAAGGCCGAGAAGCGTAAGGCCATGATGGTTGTCGAACTCGGCAAGGCCGAAGAGCAGGCCATGAATCTAAAGAAGCATGGCTGTTCACACTCCCGTCACGGCATGGGAGCAGGGAAGCTTGCAGGGCACGCTTGCGCCAAGGGTACCGGCGAATGGACTACCGGCGGGCAGGTTCACGGCGATGGCACGGCTACGATGGTCTGCACTCGCTGCAGTTATACATGGCACTGGCAACCGACTTCGCAGGAACGTGAATATATCGACAATTCCGGCATGTTGGGCATGGCCCCGCCAGTCGAATCGCGGTTAATCAAGGAACCAGTTTCTGAAGTCGTAGCTCACTAAATGGCCTACTCATTCCAGGACGCCCTCGACCTGGTGCAGCAGTTCGCCCACGGTATCCCCGTCAACCAGACACTGACTAGCGGGAATACCGTTGGACAAGTTGCCTGCGACGTGGTTAACCAGATGATGTGGCGATTCTACCCGTGGTCTTGGTCTATTGCCACATTTACGCCGATTACCACGGTTGACGGGGTTCAGGATTACAACGTCACCAACAATGACGTATTACGGCCCCTGCGGGTCCAACTTGTGCGGACAGACATAACACCCAATGAATCTCGGGAGTTGTCCTTGTTAGCCAATCTCTCCGTTGAGTTTACTCGCAAGGGCGGACTAGAAACAAATACGAATGCCGGGTATTACGCCTCGGGTCCGTTCATTCGACTAATGTATGCCGCCTCGGTAGGTACGGGGCAAGTTCTTCAAATCCAAGGGCAGTACCAAAAAATCTCCCCGACGCTCACGACTCTAGCTACCACCGTTCCATTTACGGATCGTTACTTTAACGTCTTCGTAGAGGGTCTGAAGTGGAAGATTTACCAATTGGGCGACGATCCCAGAGCGGGAACTATGCAGTACTCAAAGAACGGTTCCATGCAGAGAGGCTACACAGGACAGCTCGGATTATTCATGGATACGCTTCTGGAAATGGCTCGCACGGAAGACCTACAGGCGGGCGACGAGTTCAGCTTCCCAGAGAATCCTCTGGGCGTGGGTCGAAACTACTGGCCAGGTTTATATGGCGTCTAATCAACAAGTTGCGCGGACTTGTTGTAGATGTAAGTGCAGGAATGCGGAGGCAGACCGCAGTCTTTGCAAGGATTGCGTTTACTACCAAGCGCGAGCTTCGAAGAAATACCACCTTAAAGTCCGCATGGATGCCTTCAACGCTTATGGCGGACCACAATGCAACTGCTGCTCAACGCTGGTCAATGAGTTTCTGACAATCGACCACATCAACAATGATGGCGCGGCCCACAAACGAGAGATTGGCGGAGGCGGCATCAAACTATATCTCTGGCTTAAGCGCAAGGGTTACCCGCCTGGCTTCCAGGTTCTCTGCATGAACTGCAACTTTGCTAAGGGCAAGTATGGACTTTGCCCGCACCAACTGTAATGCCCTCCGATCAGCAAATATCCCATCGCGTTGTCAGAAACGCGGCCCTTCCTTATGTCTCTAACCTGTCTCCGACAGCAACGGACACGTGTTACATCCCAGGGTCTACGGACTTACTTACTAGCATTGATGGGACAGCAAAACGCAGGCCGGGATTCGCGGCAACTCCAGAGGGCACGCCCACCACGTTCAACAATCCGCAGCGTACCTTCACATGGAACCGCACGGATGGGTCGTTTTTTCTGATGATTAACGATACTGGGGCGGGTGGATCGTCGGTCTACAAGTTCCAGTTTGGGGTAGATACTTCAGCATCCCTAGTCTTCAACGACGCGGGTAGCTCTACTCCATTTGACTTCACGTTCTCAAACAATACGCTCTACTTCTCAAATGGACACGTTGCAAAGGCTTGGGACCCGGTGAACGGAGTGCGGAACTGGGGAATTGCCATTGGTGATGTCAATACGTCCATCGGACCCAACACCGCCGGGAATGGAGTCAATCAGGGCACGGGGGTCGCGTGGACGAATCCCAACAATGTCACCAGCGCGGTGTCGGACGCAACGATTACCCTAGCAGCATCGCAGCTATCTCAGAACCTGCAAGCCACGCAGTTCGGCTTCGCAGTTCCGACAGCAGACACGATTACCGGAATCTCGGTAACGTCTACGTTCTCGGATACTAACAACATCCGCCTGATCGCCCAATTGCTTAAATCAGGTGTTCCTGTTGGCAATACGGAGTTGAGTTCTACTGGCAGCTTTGGCGGCTCCGCTGACTTGTGGGGCACTACATGGACGCCGAACGACATCAACCAAACTACCTTTGGCGTACAGTTTTCAGCGGGTGGGGGGCTAACTGGTACAACCATCCATCTGAGGAATGTACGGATCACAATCTTTGGCCTGGGGGG
>Ga0070708_100000696_pt1 | contig 25578 bp, 25 predicted proteins | sample KBSK5503metaG_FD_65469 | JGI IMG/M metagenome (GOLD analysis project Ga0070708, IMG submission 65469) | Corn, switchgrass and miscanthus rhizosphere microbial communities from Kellogg Biological Station, Michigan, USA - KBS K5-50-3 metaG | ecosystem: Host-associated > Plants > Roots >... | reverse complement strand
CCTGAGAAGCTTTCTGTGCTTTCCCAAGTCAATGTGGGTCAATTCCCCATACAGTGAAAGGTCGATCGCCTCGCGTCCTGTCAGAATCTCGCCGTCGAAGCCAATCTGCATCGTTCCGGGAGCCTCGCTCACTCCCGTGACTCCGGGTCCGACTATCCTCGTTCCGGTTGGGATCGTCGCGGTGTTCGCGACCAAGATCGCGTCCCAACGCCCTTCGATACCCGGGAATGGATTCGGCTGGACGGTCAGATGATTCGGCAGCAGTTTGACCATCTTGCGAAAGGAAGCGTCATCGCTGTCGAGGTAGATCGGCCGAAATCGGGCCAACAAGTTCTTGACCGACTCCCACTCAGGGGCGGAAACGATCTCGAACGTAGGGTAGATCCTCAACTTGACGTCGAATCGAGCCAGTTGAGGGAAAGACTCCCGAAGTCCGTTCATCGCGCGCAAGAACGTCAGAGTCCGCCGAACATCCTTCCGATTCTGCTGGCGTGTCTGCCTCACAGAGGGCGGGCCCGGTGCCGGCGGAGCCTCCTGGGCTGGTGGGTTGCTCATTCGTAAAGCCTACCTTGATTGAGGCTCTGAGTTCGAGGCGACCGCCAGGGAGCTACCAGAAACACCTGCAGGACTTCGTGCGGTTTTGGCACCTCACAGGCTGGAGGCGGTTAGAGATCGCCGGGCTTCGATGGGAGCACATCGACCGTTCCGCCAACCTCGACCCCAAGCCAGGATGCCCGAAAAAAGAGACGGTCACGGGGTAGATTTCTAGTAAGCGACTTCAGATATCATCGGGCGACCAAAGAAAGCGGAAGGCACATGCCTGAAGAACCAACGAGGGAAAAGCGCTTCCTCGCACTGCTCCCGAGCCCGCGAGCACTCTACCGGAGCACCCGCGCGATCGTTAACGCGGCGCTGGCGGGCGTCAGCTGGTTCAGCCTGACGCCACGCCTTGCCGCTGCACCACACTACATCTCGGATCCCGCGGACCCGCACATCACAAAGACAGGACACCAGCGGAAGCGGCCCAGCTTCATCCTCAAGCTGGGCAATGCGGAGACCATCCGGTTCGCACTCCAACACCGGTCGCACAGCTCGCACAGCAGCCACAGATCACATTCCTCCCACGCCTCCCATGCGTCGCACTACTCAGGCAGTTCCGGCAGCTCCGCACCCGCCTACTCTGCACCACCCAAACCCCTGCCAACTCCGCTCCCCATGGCTCCAGCGCCGTTGCCAACGAACCCGCCTCGGGTGGTCGCACCGCCAGCCGTGAGCACGAACATGACGATCAAGCGGGTAAATCGATCGATGCGCACGATCTCGGGCCAGACGAGCAACGGCCAGCTCGTCCTCTTCCACTACCGCGACTACACGGAGGTCGAAGCGGGCGGCTCAACCGTTCGCCTAGAGAACATCGCTGCAGGCAGCATACCGTTCCGCGTGGGTCAACGCGTTACCATCACCTGGAAGACGGGCACTGACAAGAAATCCAGAATTGCAATGAAGATCGCTGGACCAGCATGGTAGCCGACGCCGGCCAAGAGCTGCGGGCATGGACGGTTGACGGCGAACGCGTTGCACTCTCACTCGACACCCGCATCTACGCAGTCGAAGCGATCCTGCGCGCCGCGTACAAGTTCACGGGACAAGCCTACGTGTTCCTCACTTCGGACGAGACGCCTGGCAGCGTAATAGCCATCCTCACGGCAAAAGACCAACGCTACTCTCTCACGAAGCTCATCGGAGATTTCAGCAACGACCTCATCGACCAGCAACTCCGGCATACCCTCCAACAAGAGTTCGGGCCACTCCAGACGCTTATCACCGCCCAAGCCTTCAGCGACACCAACCTAATCGACCCTGAGCAAGACGATGGAGATTATCAAGAAGATCCTCACGGCATTGGCAAACGCCGATAAGGGTGCGCCGCTTACGCTGACCCTCAGTGCTGGCCTCTACGCGGAGCACGCCATCAAGGACGTCGCTGACAACGCAAACGGATGCACGATCACGTGTAGGCTACTCACAGCTGGCAGCGTTCAAGTCACCATCCTCCTGCCACCTACCGCCAGGAATGCGCGGCAGCAGATTGGCACTCTTCTGAACCAATTCCTGATCGCAACCCTGACACGCAGACAAGAGCTGGAGCCCAGATGACCCGGTTCCAGTCCCCCGACCACTACGCGCATGCGAGCGACTCCTACCAGATTCTGCCGTTCCGCTTTCTCCGCTGGGAAGACGGCGACGTGCTCCTCGTTAATATGGTTGGGGAGTACGAGTTCATAAACTCGACACAGTTCCACGAGTTTGCCACCCACAAACTCGAGCCCAGCACTCCAGAATTCGAGAATTTCAAGGCAAAGCACTTCCTTGCGGACTCCGTCTCTACACTTCCGCTCCAGCTGCTCGCTACCAAGTACCGCACGAAGATGAGCTTCCTCGAGGGCTTCACCAAGCTTCATCTCTTCGTAGTCACTCTCCGGTGCGACCACTCCTGCCCCTACTGCCAAGTTAGCAGAGTCACCGAGGAGCGTGGTAAGTTCGACATGAGCACCGCTACCGCCGATCGCGCCATCGACCTGATGTTCCACTCCCCAAGCGAGGCACTCAAGGTCGAGTTTCAGGGTGGCGAACCACTTCTGAACTTCGACCTCGTCACCTACATCGTTGAGCGCACAGAGCAGCGCAATGCGACCGAGCAGCGGGAGATCGAATTCGTCATCGCCACCAACCTCTCACCGCTCACCGAAAAAATGCTCGCTTACTGTAAGGAGCACAACATCAGCCTGAGCACCTCACTCGACGGTCCCGCATTCCTCCACGACCACAACCGCCCACGACGAGGCGGGAATAGCTACGAGCACACGATCATGCAACTCCAGCATGCCCGTGCTGTCCTCGGGCACGACCGCGTAAGCGCCCTCATGACGACGACCAGCCAGAGCCTCCAGTACCCTCGCGAGATCATCGACACCTATGTCCAACACGGGTTCACCAGCATCTTCCTGCGACCCATCAGCCCCTACGGATTCGCCGTCAGGACCAATATGGCGTTCCAGTACGCAGCAACGCAGTTCCTCACCTTCTACCGAACGGGCTTGGCATACCTCATCGAGCTCAACCGCCGCGGCACGCCGATCCTCGAGGTGTACACGCAGCTCCTCCTGCGGAAGATCCTCACGCCGTTCCCCACCGGGTACGTGGATCTGCAAAGCCCGGCCGGCACCGGTATCAGCGTCGTCGCGTACAACTACGACGGAAACGTCTACGCGAGCGACGAGGCACGCATGCTGGCCGAGATGCGCGACACGACCTTCTGCCTCGGGAACCTCCACGAGCTCACCTACGACGAACTCTTCGGCGGCGACACCATCCGTGCACTCGTGCGTGCATCTTGCCTTCAGACCCTTCCGGGGTGCACCGACTGCGCCTATCTGCCGTACTGCGGTGCCGACCCAATCTTCCACTGGACCACCCAGGGCGACCCGATCGGCCACCGCCCCACAAGTGCGTTCTGCACCAAGAACATGGGCATCTTCAACTACCTCTTCACACTGCTGAAGCAAGCCGATCCATACACGGTCCGTCTCTTCACGAGCTGGGCTACTGAGCAACCAGCTCCGAGCGTCCAGTGAAGCTTCACGCCTACGGCACGCCCGCGCATGCAACCACGACCGTCCTGGGCAGGATTAGCACCAGTCCCGTCACAGCGAGTGAGCGCCCCGACACGATCTTGGTAGGCAGCCTCCTCGGCCCTCAAACACTCCAAGGATATGCTGGAGCACTCACCACGCAGATCCTCGACCGGGTCGCGGCTTCCACGCTACCATGCCCCGTCATCTTCGCCATCCCGTCTCTCGACCACCTCGCGGACGGCGACGTCGTCGCGATCACTCCGCAGGGATACGTACGCACTCTCTACCGCCGCCAATCGCCGCACAACACACTCTTCGCCACCGACCGGTGCAACAGCTACTGCCTAATGTGCTCACAACCCCCCAAGAACATCGACGACGCCGGCCGGATCGCAGAACACCTGCGCCTCATCGACCTCATTCACCAGGACACAACTGAGTTGGGCATCACTGGAGGGGAGCCAACTCTCCTCAAGGACGATCTCCTGCGCATCATCGCCCACGCCAAGGACCGCCTTCCTAGAACCAGCCTTCACTTGCTTAGCAATGGCCGGCTCTTCTATTACGCACGGTTTGCTCAGCGCCTATCCGCCATCCAGCACCACAACCTCATGATCGGCATTCCTCTCTACTCCGACCTGGACACCGTGCACGACTACGTCGTCCAAGCCAAAGGCTCCTATGAGGAGACGATCGTCGGCCTCCACAACTTGGCCCGGTACGACGTGCCCGTCGAGTTGCGCGTGGTCCTCCACCAACTCACCGTCCCACGCCTCGCTAAGATCGCCGAGTTCATCTACAGGAACCTCCCGTTCGCGAGGCACGTTGCTCTGATGGGACTCGAAATGACCGGCTTTACGCTGCCCAACAAGGAACTCCTATGGGCCGACCCGTGGGACTACCAAACCGCACTCGAGGAGGCAACGACGTACCTGATTGAGCGGGGGATGCACGTGTCCATCTACAACCACCAACTCTGCACGATCCCGCGTAGCATGTGGCCCTATGCACGCAAGTCCATCTCTGACTGGAAAAACGAGTACCTTCCCGTGTGTAGCACATGCACCGTCCGGGATGCCTGCGGCGGATTTTTCACCTCCGGTATCACGCGCCGATACAGCAAGCACATCAATTCCATCACCGCCGACCAGTTCGCAACGCCAACCGACGCGAAAGGACTGGCGGCTACATGAGCGCACCGCTTGCGGCTTCCTTCTTTCCTAGTGCGCCTTCGGGAATAGCGCGAAACGAAAATCTCGCCCTTGCTCTGCGCCGAAAAGAGCGGCGGGAGGGCTCGGCTCCTGCAGGACGCATGGACGCGATCGCGGCGCTCGTAGAGGCAGGCGAGAGAGAGCATCATCTGCAGGTCCGATGAGGCGTGCCCCGGCATGCCTCTTTCTCCGCGGCCCTGGGATGTCGCGCGGGTTCTGGCGGACTCGATCACCGGGGACGAGGACTTGAAGGACGGCGCCTAGACGGCCCCTAGCGACCATCGGATGCTGTGGACGATTCTCAAGCCGTCTCGGGCGCTCCCAACGGGAGAAGGGGAGGAGGGCTCCGCCGCACATCGAGGACCCGCCCGACGAGGCTTCCTGGCGTCGTCATCAAGCACCCTCGGAGACCCATTCGCGCTCACCCGGCACTCAGCCTGATTCTGGCGTTCGACAAGCTCTTGGCTTCACCGCGAAGGACCTCGGGCTGACGCGCAAGAGTCGGGAAAAAGACGCAAGCGGCCCTTCGGCAAGTTCGATGGACTCCTAGCCGAGCCCGCTGGCGTGGCCAGACCTGTCGCCGATCTTGCGCGGTTGTGGGGTAGTTCGCAGGCGGAGGTGGGGCATCCGGCGATCGATGCTCTCTTCGCGGCTTGACTGGAAGAGGCAACAAGAAGTACAAAGAGGCAAGCCCGCAGAAAGAAAGGACCCCAATGACGAAAATATCGCCGTACCACACGAACTCGACTGAGTACCCGCCCGAGCACAGGAACGTGCATCACGATCACGACGACTGCCCGGACGGCAAGCGCATTCTGCCCCAACATCGTGTGAGCGGGACCGGCGAAAAGCCGCGCTGCAAGGAGTGTATCAAGCTCGGCTAGCACAGCCGCTTCCAATGCGGGTCGATCAGCTCGTTCGACTCGCGCGGACCTACGTTTGGATGCTCGCGAGGAGCCGAGGCAGGAGGCGCGGGCGCGACGCGAAGCACTCTCGGCTCGGCGGCAACGAATTTCTTGACCGGGGCACGGCGAACGTAGCGAGTCCGCTGCAACGACGAATTAGGCGGTCGAGCGCTCCGCTACTCGCTGAGCTCGATGTATTGGCGAATGAGCGCTTCGCCCTCCGCGTTGGGTTCAGCGCCGGAAAGCTTCACCGCCGTAACCACGTAGCTAAGCGCTTGTGCCTTGTCGCCCTTGGCCGAGTACAGCTTGGCGAGTTGAAGATAGGCATCGTTTCGGATCCGGAGGTATCTATTTCGAATCTTCTCGTAGTCGGCGGCCTTCGTGAGGTAGCCGTAATTGCCGCTACCGCTGCCGGAACGCGAGGCGTAGTAGAGAGCCGAGTAGTGATGGGTGAGGACATCAACCACGTTGGCGTAAGTGTTTGCTATCCCGGCGGCATCATTCCATACCTCGATCGTATCTTGCTGCTTCGCTCTCTCGACCGCCGCCTTGACGGTCTGGGCGGTCGGCACGCCGCTCTTTCGGAAGCTGTCGAAGTACTGCCTGGCAAGGGCTTCGGACTCCTCGAGAGGTGTTGCGGCTACCGCCTCCTTCTTTTCTGGGACCGATGGCCGTTGCGCGAATCCGATAGATGCGAGGGTAAGGAATGTGAGAGCGATAATGATTATCCTCATTGGAGGTCTCCTTAGTGCGATGCGAATTTGCCGGCAGACCAGGCGGCCCAACGTCTTAAAGCTCAGGGGCGAGGTCAGACGAGTGGGAACGAGTCCGCTGAAGTGATGAAATAGACTCCTTCCACCGCGGTGAACGGCATCTGGGTGCTAACGTAGCGTGGAGTCACCGCGTAACCAGGTTGATAAGGATCACCGCGCCATCTTCTTCGCCGCCGAGATCGCGGCCTGTACTCCTGCCTTCGCCCGAATCGCCTTGATCTTCGCCCGCTGCTCCTTGGTCAACGGTCGGAGCGCGGCCATGTACCGACCTTGCTGCTGGCGGAGCTTCCGGGTGGCCGCCGAGATCCTCGGCTTCCTGCGCTTCGTCGGGAGCTTGGCCGCCTTCGCCTTTCGGCCAACCGGAAACGGGCTGTTCTTGAACTGCCTGCCAACCTTCACCGCCCCGGTCTCAAGAGCTACGAGACTTGCCCGTAGCGCTCGGATCAGGCGGTCGCGACGCTGGAGGGCTTTGCGAACATCTGTGACCTTGAGTTTCCCTTCCTGGACGAGAATCGCTAGTGCTTGCCGAGCGTGCTCCGCTGATAGGGCCAGCGCTGACCTTCGACGCCTTGCCATGTCACTCCTTTCAATATCGTTCGTAATAGCTTACTACTAACCTCGTGTGGTCGTCGAGGTCCATGGACAGACCTGTATATCGTCAGATCGCCGGCCATGAGATGGTGAAGATCCGAACGGCGAAAGCCTACCGATCTTACGACTGGCTCATCCTTCGAGACTCGAAAAGCAGGACGAGCTTGACCGTTTTGGACTGCGAGCCGGCTGATAGGGGATGGACCGTCACCGGGATACGCTGCCCGCCAGGCTGCCGAGACCATCGCCGGCGTCGGTGAGAGGGAGCCGAGGCGTTCCGAATACCCCTTCTTGCCGTCTCTCTTGGCTTCGGCGGGCGTCAAGGCCTCTCGAGAAGATAGAGATAGCTATCCCATGGCCTTCCGGGTCTCCAAACGGCGCTGCAGCACGACTAGGAATTGGCGGGAGCTGGCCGGGATGCGTACAGCGCAGATCTGGCCCCGCGAGCCCTTCCACGACGGACCTGCCGATAATCAAGCTCAGCGGCGAAGGTAGTCCACTGCGACGACGAGTTAGGCTTTCGTGACCGGCGGTAACTCGCAGGTGGTGATCTCTCCTCGGATACGACGTAGATCCTTGGACGAAATCTTTCCGACAGAGCTCTTGCCGCGATAGAGCGTACCGTCGGCGAGATTGAGGCGAAGCCCCTTTTCGTAACAATGAGCGTGCGGAGCACCCTTGAATTCGTGGTCGCTCTTATGCACGCGCCAGACCTCCCCGGCTGCCTTGATTGTCTGTTCAGTAAGGCTGCGAGGATCCCCTCAGGTACGATGCTCGACTCGAGTGTGACAGTCTGAAGGAGAACGGGGTAAAGCCGGGAGAAGTCATAGTCCGCGACCTGGGCGAGCATCTCGGCCGGCGTCCACTCACGGTCGAGAAGACGGACGTGGTCCTCGAGTCCAAGAATGTCTGCAAGGGCGTTTTCGAGGTCCCCGGGATTGATGCGAGCCGCGAACGCTTCACGTGATTGTTCGCAGGCCTCATACAAGGCATGCACGAATCGCACGATGGGATCGACCGGATCGGCCATGCCGGAAGTCTACGCCGACGAGTAAAATGAGCCCGCCCAGATGAAGCAAGAGGCAGAGTCCTAACGTCTTGCGGCTCAGCGGTGAGCACGGCGAAGCGGGGCGAGTCTACGGAAGCGCCGTTTTCGGCGTGGCGTTCATTCAGGGAACCCTACCGGCAATGCGATTCGCGCTGAGGTGCGTCTTTCAGCGACCCTAGTTGGTGATAAGTCGGGCGGTATCGATGAAGAAGGACGTGGCCTTCGCGTTGTCCTCGGAGGCGACGAATTTGATCTGCACGCGGCGACCCAGGAACGGCGTTGCGTCGAAGTGCACGCGTTCGTAGTGGGGCGAAGCATCGCGGTTCGAGAAGGTGTGTAAGGTTTGGAGGACGTTCCCTGCCTCGTCGGCAATCTGGACCTTGAGGGTGTCAAAAGCAGCGTCCTGCACCTCGTCGGTCTCGACGTGCAGCCAGAAGGACAGCTCCGCGCTCGAGCCGCCGGCGGGTAGTGTTACGGTCTGGCTCAAGGTGTCCGTGTGCGTCTTGCCATAGCCGCCGAGCCAAGCGCACCAGAACCCGCCGTGAGCCTGCGCCTCGCGCGAAATCACGCCCGATGAGGTATCCCATCCGAGATTGCCATCCTCGAAGTCGCCGTTCTGGATCAGGTTCGCCCCGGGGGGTCCCGGCGTGGTCGTTGGTGCGGGTGCTGGCGTGAGAGTCGCCGTCGGCCCCGGCGTGGTCGGCGTCGTGCTGAGCGTTGTCGGAGTCGGACTCGGTCCGGCAGCGGGGTTGAAGATGATGGAGAGAACCGGGTGTATCTCCATGCCGTTGGGGGAGTGTCCAGAGCCGTGTGCTGTCTTGTCGAACATCGCTATCCCGGTAATTCGGACGGGGGTGTTCTGCCCTGATTTCGGAGTGCTGGTGGCCGTGAACTTCGCGTCAAATGTCGCCCTCGCCTGTGTGATCTGACTCACCCAAGCGCTCCCTTGGACGCATCCAGGGAACGGTATCTCCGCGACCATCGTGTTCCCGGCGTCGTCCTTGATGACCAGGTGGTAGTCGCTGTCTCCCGACTGCGGATCGTTTTCGAACTTGTACATGTCGAGAGTCGCATCGAGAGTCCAGAAGGTCGTCTCCTCCGGCGCAATCCGGCTCGACGGCGGCCAGGGATGGGGAGGCGGAAATCGGGTCAGATCCGTCAGGAAGGCGATCGTCGTCGGCGTCGGAGAGGAGAGGTCGATCGCAGCCGCCGGGGCGTCCTTCCCGGTCTTCACGTCCCATCGCTGGACGCCACATCGAGCGAAAAGCTCCGGTGCCGCGAACGCTAAGCAGGAAAGCAGGAAGACCCGGAAGGGCGCGATCGCACGGAAGCGCAAATCCCATCGGATCGGATTTTGCAGACTCATAGCGTTGGCTGCTGTCTGGCCGAACGATACGCCACGCTGAGCAAGACCTCAAGCCGAGGGGGACTCTCGGACAAGCGTAGGCCCACCTTGGCGATGCGGGTCTCGGGCAGCAACCGTGGCGATAACTTCACCCTGGGAAGAGTGGCCCAGGGCTACCGCTGTCATGTAGCGTCAGGCAGGCTCGGACGGCTGGATTCGTGGGGCGAGTAGCCTTCGAGGGAAGTAAATGAGAATGACCGAATGTGATCTGGACGTAAACGCCGCGAGTACTTATCCGCCGGTGATCTCGGAACCTGAGCCGGCTTGGACAGATCCGAGGGACAGCGGAGCCATTCCGCCTCAACTGTACGATCTCTATCGGACGGCCAATTGTCTCTCACTCGGATCTGAGCCTCCTTTCCTTCAGGACGCCGACCACTTGCTTTTTCCCTATTTCAAGAATGTCGCTGCCGAAATGAGGGAGTCTTTCGAGTATCTCCCGGATCTTCTGGAGACGATGCGGGAGGCTGAGTCGAAGGAGTACACACCCATGAAGTTAGAGAAAGGTGAGAAATGGGATTCGCTTGCTACTCGTCGCTTGCGTAGGGCCTTCAAATCCCTAGTTATCGAATTAGGAGGATTGCTTGACCAGTTCAGCGAACTGGCTGCGCTCTTCTTCCATGGAATGGGCGGACTGGCACTTGGGAGTTCGCAGTTCACTCGTTTGCACGGTTACGTCAGGAAGGCGTCTGGCAGAACGGGAGGAGGAATTCGCTCCCCGCAGGAGCACGCGTTTGAAGACTTGCTCGAGGTTTTGAGGAGACATATCTCCGTTGGAGGCTCTGAAGCCGAGTGGCTGGATGTATTTCTCCGGTTTCGGAACAAGGCAGCACACATCGGCCATCACACCTTTCACACCACAGGTCTGAGGGGCGGCGGAGCCAGCGAGCAGCTCTTCACGTTCCTCCCCAATACGTGGCCTCGGATGATTGAACAGCATATCTCCCCCGGGCCGATGGCGTTGCCGAGGCGGGGCGAGATGCGCGAATGGCTGCTTGACAGTCACATCCAGCAAGATTTGATTGAATACTCGGAGGCTCTGGTCGGGAGGCTCAAGAACCTGATCGGCGAGGGACTCGAGGTGATTCGGCAGACGTACGTGCAGTTTCAGAGCTTCCTGCCAAACGAGGCTGCCCTCAAATCGCTCAAGAATCAGCAGGCGAAGAAGTTTGCGTTCAAACACTTCGCCTGACCCAGGCCCCCGTCGGTCAGTTCTTCCGCCTAACCCGCCCCAAGAGATCATCTCCGGCAGGGGCTTCTTCACCACTCGCTTCGACAGCACTGCTGGCGCGGGGGCAGTTATACTTGACAGGCCGCGGACCGCAGGTTTAGCCTTCGCTCATCGCGAAGAGATACAACGACATCTTTCAGTGAGGGAGAGGAAACAGTGAGCAAGAAGGATTTTCACGTCACACGCCGACCCGACGGCGACTGGCAGGCGAAACGCGAGAAGGCGGATCGTGCGTCGTTCGTGCGGCACACCCAAACAGACGCGCATGACGCTGCAATCCCCGCTGCAAAGCGCGACAGGGTGGAGATCGTCACCCACCGCCCCACTGGCCCGATTCGGGACTCAGATTCCTACGGCAACGACCCCAACCCGCCCAAGGACACCAAACACTGAGCCTCGGTTTGCAAGCGGCGGTCGGAATGCTGACCTTCTCATTGAGGAGCTCTAGCTGAAGTGATCTGACCCGTCACCGCTTTGCTCTGCTAAGAGTCGACGGCCTGCCGGGGTGATCCCTGGCCTTCCGGTCTCCGAAGGGAACTTCTGACGGTATGACCTTTGGGAGGGTGGCTGTTGAGCATCGCGGTGCCCACTGCCCAGGACTCAGGGGTGTGGGCAATGCAGAGGACCCCCCCTAACTCCGGGAAGCGATCTCCCGTAGTGTCGAGGGCCCTCTAAATCACTGTAGCTATTGGGTCTTGTCTGTCGGCACTCTGGGTGTTCAACAACCAGGTGCTGGGGGTCTAGGATTATTTCGACGGTTTGTCACAATATGGGCCCTTCCATGCCACTTTAGGAATGAGGAGGGCTCACCCATGAAGCGAGGAGTCTGGTGGTTCGTGCTTCCTCTCGTTCTCGTGTCCTCCAGGACGAATGCGGACATCGAGTCGCAGACCATCACGCTCGACCTGGAAAAGGCCACCGTCTCTCCTGGCGCCCCGACGATCAACATCCGTGCTAATCCTTCCGTGGTGCTCGAAATCCGCCCGAGCGCCTGTAATTGTGAAATCCTCCCGGCTTACGCTGGCGTCCGCAAGTCCAATATCGCGATCGGTGCTCACGAGGCTGAGGAACTAACGAAAGTTTTTGGGGCCGACTTCAATCTCCTGAGCAGTACGCAGATCATGATTGCGCAGGAGAAGAAGGGAGGGGACCCAAGCCTGGCGGCGATATTGGCTAGTCTTGAAGAGAAGACCAGGCCCTCCGAGGCGTCATCCGTCGCTTTAAACTTCGTCCACGGGAGGATCCGTGCAGCGGAGAAGCAAGATCTTGATGGCCACCTCTGGACCGTGACGCTCTCAGGTCAGCGGGAGGATTACACGGTCGAGGTGACGCTTAAGGGTGGACCTCAGAAGGAATGCGGTGACGTCGGGCGTCGGTACTACGTCGTAATCCACGTCGACTCAGCGCCCTACGAACTGAACTGGTCCGGAGGCTTCGCCGTCTCCAGCTTGCGGGACGACCGCATTCGGCTTGATCCAGCTGATCAACCGGACAAGCTCAAGGTCGCCCCGAACGGTCATGGGGGACTCCCATCGAATCTGATCGCCATGGCTCACTACTGCTACACGAAGCCGGCACTGAACTGGCTCTGTCTGTCCACAGGGTTAGGTACTGACCTGCCTTCGACTGGTCTGTTGCTGCTCGCCGGCCCTTCTCTGCGGTTGCGGCCGATCCAGCGCGCGAACTCCTTTTACCTCACAGCGGGCGCAATCTACGGGCAGCACAAGGTGCTCAACGACGACTACGCCGGTCGACTGAACCCTACCGTTCCTAGCGGAACATCTTCCATCTCGCTCTTGACAAACCGGTACACCGTCGGCGTTGCCGTTGGCCTCAGCTATGGGTTCATCGATGCCCAGGACAAGTTCAAGAGCGTGTACTCTAAGACCGGATCGTCGTCAGAACCTGCAGCGAAGGGAGCTGAGCCGGCGAAGACACCTGCATCTCCAGCCCGAACCAATCCCGCACCGTCCTTGACGCCTAAACCACAGCCTACCCCAGGCGCAGGTGGCTCATGATTTCCTCTTGCGTTTTCTCCCGAGGACCAGCCATAGGGGCATCGCTTGTCGCTGCCCCTGGTAAAGCAAGGGCTATCTGCCAAGAGTGGGCGGCGGCAAGAACAGGGCACGATTGGCAACCCTCCAGGCTACGCCAATCAAGCGGAACACCGTGGCTGCCAAGGGGCGAGTAACCCTGATAGAGGGTGTCAGCGGTATCGAAAGTGAGAGCACGGGTTGTGAGATTCGACTCGACGACTCGATCGCTTCCGAGGGGAGAACTCTCCCTGGCAATTCTGCCGACCGCCCTCCGGGGCATGGTTGCCGGTCGATCATCGGGCGGTCGTCTTAAAGCGGGAACGAGATTCCGATGACCACGATCCTCGACAAAGTGAAGCACGTCATCGTAGTGATGCTGGAGAACAGATCATTCGACCATATGCTGGGGTGGCTAGTAAACCCGAATGCGATGCCGGCTCAGGAACGCGCGAAAGAGACACTCGGCAAGAGCCCAGATCACTCACACCGCGGGGTGATGTGGCAGCTACTCGGTCACAAGCCGCTTCACTTACCCGCGCCGACGGGGCCGATTACAATGGACGGTTTTGCGGCATCTTACGACAGTGTCTGGCGTGGTCACGGGAGCGAGGTCTTGCGGGGCTTCATGCCAGACCAAGTTCCAGTCTTGTCGGCTCTGGCGAGCGGATTTGCCGTGTGCACGCGATGGTTTTGCTCGCTTCCAGGTCAGACTTGGCCAAATCGGAACTTTGCCCACGCGGGCACGTCTGATGGCGATGTAAACATCGTTCCGCGCCTTTACCGTAATCCTACAATCTTCGAGCGGATCGAGGCAGCCGGCAAGGCGTGGCGCGTTTATCACGAAGGCCCGGCGGAGATATGGTGCTTCCCTGCACTGTGGTCGCGCGAATCCCGAAACCGCTATGGCGATCATGCCGATTTGCTTTCGGAGATCAGAAACGATCAGTTGCCCGAGTACGCATTCGTCGAGCCTGATCACGGGCTGATCTTCCGCGAAGCGTTCGAGAGCTCAGATAGCCAGCACCCGGCGAACAACCCGCCGAAGAGTGCCGGTCGCGACTTCTTGAGTGGTGAGTGGCTGCTCCACTATATCTATACGGCGCTCGCGTCACGGCGCGGCGTCTTTGAGAAGACCCTGTTAGTTGTGACCTACGATGAGCACGGTGGTTTTGCTGACCATGTCCCCCCGCCCAGCGACGCCGTTGCGCCGGACGACGAAGGCAAGGACTTTCACTTCACGCTGTTGGGACCTCGCGTTCCAACCCTCCTCGTCTCTCCATGGATACCGTCCGGACTGCGCCTCCCGAATCAACCACCGACTGAAACTATCGATTTCACATTCGATCACTGTGCGATTCCTCGGACGGTACGCGAGCTCTTTGCGCCTGGCTCGGCGCCTCTCTCCCGACGGGAAGCCGTCGCCAGCATGTTTTTGCCAGCCTTGAGCCTTGACGCGCCGCGGCCGGACCTCCCCGTGACGCGACCCCGGGAACTTCCGGTACCACGGCACCCCGACCGAGTGATGCTTGGGAGTGCGGCGCTCGCAGGCCCGCCTCGGCCCTTGGACGATTTCCAGCAGAGTTTGGTTGAACTGGCACAACTCGTTGACCAGGCGCTACGCACCGAGGCGGCGAGGCCGCTTGCGCTTCGCGCAGATATCATCGAAAGTGTCCTGGCTTCGCCCCCGCCGCCCCGAGTGTTCACGACCGAAGCAGAGCGGCAGCTCTACCTTTACGACGTGACTCGCAGGCTGCAACGCCAACCGTTTCGCCCCTGAGCACGCGAGAGAGCGTTGGCCGGAGTTCGCATGCGGCGGATCGCGCGGTTCTGGCGCCGCGCCGGGTCCGGACCACCGATCTGACGGATGGCTCAACTGCCATGTCGATCTCGGAGTCGGTCAGTTTATCCCCGCTGGCAATTTTCAACAAGATTCCGCGGGCCTACTTGATCGAGTCGTCCGTCAGGAGCGGTGCGATCGCCGCCTGTGCCGCATGAACTGCACGACCTTCTCCCTAGGCCTCCGACTCGACCGTGATCACTCTTCCAACATCGGACTGATGTTTCTCGATCTCGGCTTCCGTCATCGATCCGTTAGTCTTCCATTACCGAAGCCTGAGTTGTTCGCCGGAGTGTGTGAGTGCCTTGGCCCAGGCGGTGTTTCGTTGGTCATCGAAGGTGATCTTCCAGGCCGGATTGGGCGTGGATCGGGGATTGGCGAGGTAGGCCCACCAGAAAGCGTCGGTCATGGTGTACGCGTGGTACATCAGGGCGTCAACCTCGACGGTGGAGAACTTGTCGAGGCTGGTCCTGATCGTTTGGATCATTGGGAGGAGGACCGGCGCGATCTGCGTCCTTGCACCGACGGCCGTCAGGTAGGCGGAGCGGTCCGGCTCAAGAAGAGCACTCGTGCTGCTCTTGATGGACGGGAGGATGCCGCGTAGGCGCCCGTTTGGCTGCAGAAAGCTCTCAACGAGAGATCGGCGGCGGAGCGCTCCGACTTGCTCCAGGCCAATGTCTCGGACTCGGCCGAGCAGCCTGAATGAGCTAAGGAATGGAAGCCGTGATCCCGTGAACCGGTAGCGCGCAGGATGGCCGGCGTCGCTCGCGACGAGGATTTGGGGCGGTGGGAGGGTGATGCCGGTAGGCAACGGCTTGTGGCCCAGGAGGACCTCGAGGCCGAGGTTGTCGTAGACGCCGCCATCGGAGAGCGGCATCTCCGCGGTTACTTCTGGTCGTGTCTCGCCGTAGGGTGGTGGTGAGAACGTGTATTGTTCCAGCCTCACGCGGACGGGCGTGAAGATGGGCGGGAATGCTGCGCTGGCGCTCACCGCGAAGCTGATCCGGCCTGGAGTGCTTCCCGTCGTCCATCGCATGTACCCGTAGCGTGAGTCACCCATGCCTTCCCGCGTGAACCGCCAGGCGCGAATCGAGGGAAGGCTGGTCGCGTTGAGCACCAATCGCGGGCTCACGGGGAGTTGATCGAGGGTAGCTCCATCGAAGAACCACCTGTCGTAGAGGTCGGCGACAACCGAGGTGCGCGAGAACGATGCTTCCTGCCGAGGGCTGACGAGAGCTTTGGGAAGGTGCTTGAGCCATTCCAGGACGAAGTTCCTCGTGGTGATTCGGTCGAGAAAGGGCGTGACGATGTGGCGGTCCAGGGCGGGCCAGTTGCCACCGTCCGCCAGGACCTGTTGCCACCGGAGTGCTGCGTACGCGCCGATGATGCTCCCGCCGGATACGGTCGAGATGGTGTCCACGCTTCCCAGGAGCCCGCCTTCGGCGAGCCGGCGGAGCACGCCCAAGTGAAAAATGCTCGCGCGAAACCCACCGCCCGACAGTGCGAGCGCGATACGCGGCTGGTCGCGTTCCTCGGTGGTGTTCGTCGGGTCAGTCACCGACCCTCGGACCTGATGGCGAAGCCGTGGCTGGTCGGTGTGGCTGACTCGCCGTATTGATTATTGGCAGCCTGTGATGGCTTGGCCGGTGGCCTTGCCGAAGACGAAGACCTCGAGCGCGTCGGGGACATGGACGGTTTGTCGCTGACTGCGTTGCCCAGGATCCGGTTGTTGACCATTTCTCAGCAGGAATGGCACGGCTGGCTCGGCAGCTTCTTAACGAACCCATGCTCTTCCATCCCTGTGCAATCCGGGACGGTTTGCTGGAACTAACTACCGTCCCTTGGCGTCCATCACACACCGGAATCCCAGCCAGTTTGACCCCCGAATCTCGTCCCGGGGCGCCCAGCGGACCATTGTGCGCACGTCAGCATTCGTGTTGAGAAACGATCCTCCGCGCATCACGTGCGAATCCGCGTCCCAGACGCTCGCAGTCATCTCCCAGACGTTGCCGGCCATGTCGCTGACGCCGTAGGGGCTGTTCCCCGATGGGAATCTTCCCACCTCGATCGGCGCGTAGTTTGCTCGTGTACGCCCGTTGTACTTCGTATCGTCGGCCTGGTTGCCCCACGGCCACACCCGTCCGTCGGTACCTCGAGCAGCCTTCTCCCATTCCTCCTCGAGAGGCAACCGTTTGCCAGCCCACCGGCAGAAAGCATCTGCATCCCGCCAGCCAATGCCCACAACCGGCTGGCGTTTTCCGTTGAATTGCGGGTACCGCCAGAACTGAGGAGAGGCGCGCTTGTTCGCGCGCGTGAAGGCCGTGTACTGCTCGTTGGTGACCTCGAACTGATCGATGAGAAACGCGGAAAGCGTCACGGTCTTCGAGGGCGAACCCATTCTGTAAAAGTCTGCCCAGGGCTCGCGAAGAGCCGCAACGATTCGCCTCGCGTCCGGCTCATTCATCCCGTAGGTGAAGGGGCCGGCGGGGACGAGTAGCATCTGGTCGTTAGAAGTCTTGCTGGCGAGGATCTGGCGAGCGCCCGACCCAGCCAGCACGGGCAGGGCAGCGGGGACCATCAGCAGAAGCAGCAGGTGGACGGCATGCCGCGATCGCGGGAATCGGCCGAGTGTCATGGCCTCTTGCTCGCGGGAATGAGGACCGATGGGAAATTCACGTCGTTTACTCCGAGAATTAGATTCTGCGGGCGATATCCGTCCTTCTCGGTACGCAGCTTGATGCGGTATCCTGGACCCTTCAGGTGCCGTTCGAAGGCGAACGAGCCGTCTCCTCCGACGTTGCTGTGGTCCAACTCGTGGCCGTCGATATCAAGCAGCGTCACCCGCGCCCCTTCGATCGGCTTGCCTTCCTGATCGTCGATTCGGCCTACGATAAAGAGCGAGCTCGGCACCGCCGCTGCAGCCTTCTGCATCTGTTCGGCCGAAGGACTCAAGTAGTAGTTGAGCCCGAGCGGTAGAACCGCCACGACCACGGAGACGATCAGCAGCATGAGCAAGGCGTTGGTCCGCAGCTCTAGGCCTTTGTACTTGATAACCTGCGAGCCCCGGTCGCCGGCCATCGGCCGTCCCCGCAGCATGAACACCATCGAGAAAATGCTCAGAACAAACCCCAGGAAAGTGATCGCGTAGGAAAGGATGGTTCGGTCGTTCATATGCACCTCGGCTCTGCCGGGACCTGATCAGGTGAATTCATGGTTTCGCGATGAGCAATTCTACCGCCAGCTTCCTCGGCGGACTGGTCCAGCGGGTCGGCGCGTCCCGAACGGTTCCGACAGGAGCGTGCGGAGGATAACGAGGTAAGGCCCTCGGGGCTATTTCCGACATCGGCCGCGGGACGGCCTTGCTTCGCTGGTTCGTCCGGGGCGGTGGCTGATTCTGCAAATGTGATGCCTCGTGCACGTGTCGTTGAAATCCTTAGATCACGCCGTCGAGTGCTGCTTTGGCTGCGGTGACTCCCTGATCCATGAGCTTGCGCATCTCAGCTGGGTCGAAGTCGAGGCTGTCCAGGTCGAAGTGGTCTTTCGGCGCGATGAGCACGACCGGTACCGGTCGCTTGTCGGCTAAGCGTTTGCGAATTTCGTCGGGGATGTTCTTGAGGAGCTGGGTTCGCGAGACTCCCAGGGCGCCGGCGTTTGCGATCATCTGGAGCATGGCGTTGTACTCTTGCGCGCCGTAGTAATCGTTGCTGCCGACCTCGGTATCGAGCAGGTCGATCGTACGACCGAGGATGTCGATGATCTTCGTGTACGTGTCCTTCTTCGTCCTGGGGCTTAGCGGTGCTGTGCTGATCCCGATGATCAGGTCAAGCTCAACCGCCGAGTCGAAAACAGCGCCCAAGGGAAGAAACTCTCTGACGCCGCCGTCAACGTACTGATCCGTGCTTCCTCCGACAGAGATATCAACAGGGTCCATGAGGACGGGCATGCTCGTACTCGCCAGGAGGGCCTTCTCGAGGGTGCTCGGGGCGTGGGTCTTGTTGCTGAACGTGACGACCTCGCCACTTTGAAGGTCGACGGTGTTGTACAGGAGAAGCGTCGTTGGAAACGCGTTCTTGATAGCGGCGAAGTCCGCGTTGTTGTGGATTGTGCCCTTGAGGGCCGTCGTGTCGTAGATGGCAGTGCCACCGAGGACTGCCGCGGCAAAGAGGACCGCCTCGGGCCCGGCCACGGAGGCGACGAGGGCATGGTGGGGGTTGACGATGTTCTTGGTCACGACGGTCGAGTAGATCTTCACGAGCGTCGTCCAATCGTTGGTCGTGAGCAGCGTTGCGATGAGCGAACCCGTGCTCGTGCCCGAGATTACCGGGAAGACTGGGTTGGCGCCTGGCAGCCGCTGCCGGATGACTTTGAGGGCTCCAACAGTGAAAGCGCCCTTGGCGCCGCCACCGCTGAGGGCAAGGCCGATACGAGGTGCCACGATTACCTATTTCCTGCGAGGAAGGCGGTAACCGCCGTCCTGACGCCCTGGGCGAACGCCGGTTCTAGCTGCTCCGGGGTTTGGTTGGGTGGCCATTTGGCTTCCGCCATGCTTTTCGCGAATACGTGGTCCTGCAGGAACACGGGTCCCTTGGCCGCGAGGCCCGGGATCTGGTTCCATGCAAGCGTCAGGTCCTGGCGGCTCGATGCGGTGGCGATTTTGGTGGCGAAGGACTGCATGCTCGCCCGATCCGTGGTTGGGTCGAGGAAGGTTGCAAATGCATCGCTGGCGTTCTGCGCGACGATCTCGGCCGGCGTAACCTTCTGTGGAGGGAGGGGTTGTGGGCGTGGCGCACACGAACTGAGGATCGCGATCGCGAGGAGCGTGGCAATCGAGGAACGTACGCGCTCGTGCTGCCAGCCTCGTTGAAGGGTTGGCCGAGCGTGCCACGAGGCCCGCGATACCTGCCTTTTCACATCCAGGTTTACCCTTTTTCTATCTAGTAGTCGCCTCAGCAAGGCGATTTGGCTAGAAGAAATTTCGATTTGCCTCTCGTGGGATCTTGAGGGCGTGCCTCTGCTCGTAAGATCGCCTCTGCCTCGTTGCCCGAGCCCCAGAGAGTTGGGCAGCGAGCAACAAGACGCTCATACCCTGGCGGTCCCGAGTCAAGGCTTCTCGCGTAATCGGGTGGCCGCACAGGACAACTCATGTGAGTGTTTCAGGCCGGCTATTGGAAGGGGCGGTTCATGGGCCCCGGACTTTCCATTCGAGATCTCCTACAAGACTAGGAAAGATATGGTTCGAGAACGAGAGACGATGGAATGCGAGAAGAATTCGCTTTCCGTTCGCTCGCGGTGGGCGGTTCACACCTCCGGCAGGCGCGGCAGGTCGCTCGTGTCGAGCATCATAGGCTTCAAGACATCTCGAGCGCGTTGCAGCCTCGGCTCGATATCGGGCGATAAGTCGTCCTCAGGGTTTGGCGTCAGCTGCAAGAACACGAGCGAAGGTGTCACCTCCACGACGCGCTCGAATGCCCCCGCGCTTCGAAGTGCCGGAACGTGTACGTGCTTCAGATGGCTGCGACCGAGAAACGTCCCCCATTCGATTCCCGCGAGCCGGGTGTCGATCAACTCGTCCTTGTAGTCACGCACCCGACGCTCGCGGATGCGCTGCTCCGATAGGCCGCTCCGTTCCTTGGGAACCGAATGCCCAACCGCCGCACGCTGCGCGAGCCCGTAGGTCGGCTCCACAGTTACGTAGCCTGCGGCGATACGAAGCGCCGCGGCAAGATCGAAGACCGTCGCGAGCACCGCTTCCAGCTGGGGTGGGTCGAACGGCAGCGCGAGGTACGCCATGAACCGAGTTGCCTTGGGACCATTCACGCGGACGTTCGGGCCGCTCTGAATCTCCGCGGTTGCAGTCAGCTCACCAGTCCGGCCGTTGTCGAGCGCGACAGCGTCGTTCGACTCGTCTGAAAGGTACTGCTCGATCGTTATAGCGGTGGCGGGACTGTGCTTGCTCCATCGATCCAGTTTGCGCGCGCTCACACGGCGAAGCGTTGCCAGAGCGGGACGCGTGAGGATGTCGGCGATTCGGTGCGCTGCATCCCGGTCCTGCGAGATGACGTTCCCGTAGTCGAGACGGATGGCGAGGTGCACGGTCGTTAGCTGCAGTCCTTCTTCCAGTCGGGATGAGCCTCGCGGAATTCGCCGTTCTCGTCAACGCTCGGACACAACTTGTAGCAGTCGACGCGGTAAACGAATTGCTTGCACTTTCCGAAGTCGCTCTTGATACCGATCAATTTCTTGATGACGTTGGACTCCGTCTTCTTGAGCTCGTCATTCAGCTCAGCTGCGTACCCACGGGCTTGGCTCACGCCGCTGCTGATGGCACGCGAGTTCTCCGGCTTGAACTCGATGACGAGGCACGTCTCGCCTGAGGCCATGATGCAGTCGACCCGCTTTCCGCTGTCCAGCGTGAACTCGCTCGCGTCGCAGTCATGCTGTCGGTCCTTGTGCGCATCCTGACCTTCCTTGATGAGAAAGCTGACGAGCGGATGGTTGGCGCCCTTCATCGCTCGCTCGGCCATCATGGTGATCGAGTCCCACCGCTTGCTAACCTCTTCGCGGAGCTGCTTGGCCTCGTCGCGTTTGTCCTTCAGGTTGTCGTCCGCAATCACGTCGTCGAGCAGCCGGTACGCTAGATCACGGGCACGCCGCAGCTCTTCGAATTTCGAGTTGACGTCGCTCGCGACGCGTTCGGCTGCATCCTTGCCGGCTGACCCCCTCGCATCTTCGTCCGCGTCGCAGATCGCGGTGACGATCAGCCGCGTCTCTTCCGGCGTCAGTTTGCGCAGCTCTTGCTGGCGCGACTTCATGTCCTCAGCAGCGCTTCGGGCAGAGCTCCAGTCGCCCGATGCCCAGGCGACGGCTGCAATCCCCGCCGCCACCAAAGCTGCAGCCACCACGAACGTTTTCCGCGCCAACTTGCGTTTCCTTCGTCGGTCAGCTTCTGGGTTCGTGGGGGACTTGTCGACCACTCGTACAACGGTTGCGTCGAAGCTAGCCATACCTCCTCCGTTACTGAGAATCGTATATCTCGGCCCGCCTTACCGGACCATATCGATACGAAGCGCGGCTGCCATCTGGCTGCTGGTTAACGCGCCACCAAAATCGCCCACCGCATCGAACCGCAAGACCTCACGCTTGACCACGGGCCTCCTTCACTGAACGTGGAATTGGGCTCAGTGGGCGCAATCCCGCGGAGATCCGAACGGCCCAGGTTACCCTTTGGCCTGACCCAACATGTGGCCGAGTTCCTGACCCCCTTTGCTGATCATCTCCGCGCCGCTCTTGGCAAGCGCCAGTGAAATTCGGGGATCGGACACCCGCCCTGCCATGTTGACCGTCGTCAAACCGGCGAAGATCTCCTCGCCGACCTTAGCCAGCTTGGCGTCCCACCAAGGCGGTCGAGGACCGGGCCAGTGCCTCCACCAAGAACGAACCTCCTTTCGAAATATCGCTCCCACATACATATCGCTCTCCGAACTGCAGAAGGCTAGGAGCTTTGGACCGTCGCTCCTAACGGTCGTCCGTCGCGCCGCGCGTTCCTACTCGTGAAGGCGCTCCCAGGGGGCGAGTTGTGGATAGAAACGAGATCGAGAGGCGAGTTTTGATCCCCCGCACCCCCGGACTTTTCGCGAGTCCGAACGGAAATGTTCGCGCGACAAGTTCAGTCAGCTCAGGCAGATCGCTACTCCCGATGGGCGAGACGAACAGGATTCGCTGAGAAAAGTTTCATGGCGGCGCCAAAACAGCCCTCATCTCGCCACTTTATCTGTGAGGAGGAATTCCTCTGTCCTCACAACAGGTCGGTGGCCTTGCTTGGATCGAGTCTTCCGCTCTCGCCCGCCTTGTCGAACGCGTCGGCCACCACTACGCGATTGAAGGGGACGACCTCGAGGACTTGATCCAGGAGACGAGAATTGCCCTCTGGGAGGCTTCAGCGGAGGCTGTGGGCGCGTCCTGGGTCATGAGAGTCGCCGCCAACAAGGCCATCGACCTCGTGAGGCGCAACGTTCGCGAGCGCGCTCGGGATCGGACCTTGGCATGCCTGACCGAACCGCAATGGGAGGAGCCCGACCTCAAACTCCTTCTTGAAGCATGGATTGCTGAGTTGCCGCCGCGACTTCGGCAGTTCTACCACCTTCGCTACGAAGAAGGCTGGAGCGAGCGGGAAGTGGCAGCTCAGCTCGGCAAGTGCCGCGCCACCGTCCGCTGGCTCGACCACTGCCTTCGACAAGCCGTCCTCGGGAAGTAGAACTGAATACTCACTCTCGTGAGGGAGCAAACGGCTGGTCAGCGCGGTCGGAGCCCGCGAGCCTCTCGCGTTTAAGCATCTGACACCCGCTTGAGACTCAATTACGGGAGACTCGGAACGCTGACCACGTCCTTAATCGGAGCGGGTTGGCAGAGCTAACCGTCCAGGTCGCGAACGGTCTAGCGCCGCTACTTCGCTATCGGGATGTCGCCTGAGGTGCCCCAGCTGACCGAGGCTGGGTTGATGCCTTCGGCCGAGAGCACGTACCACTTGTAGTCGGAGGGTCGCCAGACGACCTTGTCCGCCCGCCCATCCCCAGCCATCTGCGCAGGCAACGGTATGTCCCCCGACGTCCCAAATTGCACCGTTGCCTGATCCGCCAGCGTCGCGCTCGACCTCACGTACCAAACCCCGTTCGAGGGGCGAAAGATCCCGTAATCGGCTCTCGCACTCGTCGAGTTGGTAAAGGCCGCAGGCACCGGAATGTCCCCAAAAGCCCCAAAGTTAACAGTTGCCGTTCCACCCCCGGAGAAACGAACATACCAAGTCCCGCTAGAAGGACGGAACACCGCCATGTCCGTTATGCCGTCCCCGTCGTAATCACCGGGCACCGGAATGTCTCCGGATACGCCCCACGCCACACCTGGTAACTGCGAGCCATCAGCGGTGCGGATGTACCACGTCCCGTTCGAAGGACGCCAAACCGCACGATAGGTACGAGGGTCACTGCCGTACTGGCCAGGCACCGGAATATCGCCCGAGGCCCCAAACTGGACTGTCGGCTGATCTACGCCGGCCGCTGTCTTCACGTACCAATACCCGCTCGAAGGACGAAAGACGGCGTAGTCGGCGCGGCTGGAGCCCGTGTACTTGGCCGGCACCGGAATGTCGCCCGCCGTACCAAGCTGCACCACGTAGTCTGTGCCACCATCCGACCTCTTCACCCACCAAGTACCGGTGCTCGGGCGGAAGACCACTTTGTCGGCAAGGCCGTCCCCGTCGAAATCACTCCGGAAGAATGCCGCATTACCCGTGGAACTCATCGTTGCTGCGCTCATGAATGCCAACGCACCGTTCCAGCTTCCAGACATCACATACCATCGAACCGTGCGTGACGTGCCGGGCGGCATTGTCCATCGGTCCGTCTGGAGGTGAAGGCTCCGGTTACCATTGGTAGAGTCCGTGCTCAATGTCGCAAAGGCGCTCGCGGCGGAATCCGTAAAGGCGCTCGGCGGAGCGATGCCGATAGCGATTCCATCCGCCAGGTCAGTGGACGGATAGGCGCCGGCCACGAGAGCCGGTGTTGACCCGCCTACGCAGTTGGCTGCAATGCTATCGCATTGTGGCGGCTGACGGACAAGCGACGAGAACCCATACGGCGCATAGGCTCCCGCCTCAAACCCGAATACAAAGTTTTCGGAGGCATGGACGTTCGCCACCCGCTGCGAGAGGCTAAGGTAATATCCTGGCGTTCCCAACGGGTTAGCCACGAAGGACGCGCTCGTGGTCAAGGCGTAAGGCGCTGCAAGCATGGAGAAGTTGAGTTGACCGCTTTTAACGGTGTTGGCGACGCCGTATCCGCTCGCTCCTTGCGTATAGTCGGTCACGCCGCCAATTAGCACGAGAGCTGGCCCGGCCCGGCAGGAAGCCATAAAGAGCGGGGTACCGTTGTTGCCTTGATCGCCGGCTTGCTCAGGAGTATAGAAAGGATATGCCGAGCTAATCGGAGTGGCATACCACGCTGGTCGGACCGCCCCGGCGGTAGCCTGGGCCCAGACCCGCTCAACCCCGGCGTACGAGAGTGACACAAGTGCACCACCCCACTCAAGATCGAAGATCGCGGTCTGCTGCCCAGCCGGATCCGTCAGCCGCATCGCCTGGTGGGTGAGGCCCGGGTACGGCGAGAATGTAGTGCTAGTGCACGTCCCAACCGCGGACGCCGCGCGAGCGATCACCAGTAAGGCAAATGCAGCAAGCGAGGTACGCCCTGCCCGGTGCTTATGGATGCGTCTGTGCGAAAGCAAGTGCTTTGCTCCAGTCCCCGACCATAACGTACCAAGAAATGGTCCGTGACGTGCCTGGCGGCAGGACCCATAGGTTCGCGAAAAGGTTAGTGGCTCTATTCAGATTTACCTCGTCAGAGTACAGCGATACGAAGACATTTCCGTTTTCAGGCGCCCAATACGTACTAGGAGACGTCGAGAACGCAACGCCATCCGTGAGCCCCGCATTGGGATAGAGCCCCCCCACCAGCGCCGACGTGGAAGCAGCCTTACACGGTTGCGCCTGGTCGGCCGTAATGCAGTTGGCGGGATAACGGACCGTGTTAGAATAACTATGTGGTACATACCCTGCCAATGAGAAGCCATTGACGAAGTTTTCACTTGGGTCAGCATTGGCGATGGTTTGCTGTAACTGTAGGTAGTAGCTTGGCGGCCCTGACGGATTCGACACAAACCGGGCGTAGGTAGTTATCACGTATGGTGCCGCGTAGATGTCGCTGCGAAGGACACCGCCAGCAACGACGTTCCCAGGCGTGATGCCGCTTGCCCCGCGGTTGTAGTCGACCGCTCCTGAGATAATAAAGGCGAGCGGCGTTGAGTTGCAGGCAGCTGCGAGAACCGGCGCGCCGGCGTCAACTATATCGCCCGA
>Ga0070708_100000695_pt1 | contig 25612 bp, 23 predicted proteins | sample KBSK5503metaG_FD_65469 | JGI IMG/M metagenome (GOLD analysis project Ga0070708, IMG submission 65469) | Corn, switchgrass and miscanthus rhizosphere microbial communities from Kellogg Biological Station, Michigan, USA - KBS K5-50-3 metaG | ecosystem: Host-associated > Plants > Roots >... | reverse complement strand
TGCAAAAGCAAAGGGAGTTCAAGCATGGAAGCAAGCGAGGTAAGATAGATGATGCATCGAGAGTTATTGCATTTTAGCGGCAATCGACGCTTTCCCTTCGCTGGCATTATCCAGATGATGTCCCTGCAATATTACTATTTTTCGGCACTACTTTAAGTGATTGCATCAAATCGGGAGGGGCGAGACGGATAACATAGCGTCCCTGCGACGCTCCCTTTTTATAAATATATACTTTGACACCGAGGAAACGCAAGGCGTCGCGTTTTTGCTGATAGGTTGACTGGCCGTTACCTTTCTTGAACGCCTGGCACCAGGCGATAAAATTCCGGTACTCAACCATGACCCGCTCAAAGCTGAGCCTTCCCGTCCGAATGGCCGCCAGCTCGTTCTCAAGCGCTTCTAACAGCTCGGTCTGGGTGCTCAGGTCTTCCAGCAGCACCGCACGGGCTGGTTTGCTCAGGCCGGTGGTCTTTAAATCCTCGCGATACTGTGCAACAAGCGCCTGGCACTCGGCAATGGACTTTTCTGCCGCCCGCTCTGGTGAGGTAAACGCATCGGCCTCTAAGGCGCTATTCACTGCTTCCTCGATGATCTCCAGGCTCTTAATGACCTCGCACAAGTAATCCCAGACGATTGCATCTATCTTAGTTACGGAAATCTCGATGTGCTCGTGCGAACCCCGGTTAGCCAAGCTTATAGCGGTGCAGCGGTAGTGCGGGTACATACCGTGCTCCGTCTTTTTCTTGGTGTGGATGCTCATGGAACGGCCGCAATGGCCGCACCTTATGAAACCAGCCCGCAGCAAAGAGCCTTCGGGGTCGTGGTTGTTCCGGCTGGCCTCCTGAGCATTAACTGCCGCCGCCCCCAGCGCGCGCTCGGCGGTCTCATCGTCAATAATCCGCGGCACCGTACCTTCCGGCAGCAGCAGCCGTTCGCTTTCCGGGCGGACCCGCTTCACGGTTGTCAGCTTGCCGTTGCGGTACTCCTTAGTGAACTCGTACTTGTAGGCATAGGCGATGCCCCGGTACAGGTCATGAGCGCGTTCGATAATCATCCGCACCGTGCGTTCGTTCCACTTGCCGCCGCCAGGGCTGGGGATGTTAGCATCTATGAGAAACTTGGTAATAGCATAAATCGTCTGCTTGTCTGCCCGCATATGCAATATGTCGCGTACTACAGCAGCTTCCACCTCGTTAATCTTCAGCTTGCCCTTGACTTTAGCATCGTCAAAGGTAAGGCCGTACGGCGGCTTCTTACCGGCTAAATACAGCTTTTTGTTCATTACCCGCGCCCGTTTGCCATCGATGGTGAGTTGCCGCGTGTTTTCACGCTCCTGCTCGTTAAAACCCATCTTCATGACTTGCAGGCAACGGCCGAGCGGGGTATCGTCGTACTGTTCCTTAACGCAGTACAGCTTGACGTTATACTCCCGCATCTCCTGGGTGAGCACGAAATAGTCGGCGATCATACGGGTAAAACGACTATAGGTTCTGACAACCACGCCCTGGACTTCACCGGCCAGGTAGCGCTGGCGCATCGCCATAAACAGCTTCCGTTCACGCCAGACCGAGCCGGTGTAAACTTCTTTCACGACGTCGATAACGCTATACCCGCGCTCGTCACAGTAGGCGCGACCGTCTATTTCCTGTTGCTCTAGGCTGGTATTGTCGATCTGGTCATCCGTGCTGACACGGCAGTAAATTATGACGCGAATAGCCACTCATGTATTCCTTTCACTTGACCCAGATATGGGCGGGACGTACTACGAACCAAACAGCTACTAAAAGGTTCTTTCCGGCGAGCTTAATGCCGGTCACGTGATAAAACGCCGGAATATGATAGCTGACAAACTGGCAGCGCCAGGTCACGGTATTTACAGACGCCTTTTGTAAATAAGACTCATTACAGGGGTAATGCAGCCCGTTTACTTTCAAAGTTAGTATACCTCTAGCGTGCAAGAGGGCCGTCTGCTTGTCCTGGGGGGTAGCGAACTTCACCGTATACGCATCACGGCCGCCGGTAAAAGGGCTGAGGTTGCGGATGTAGGTGCTTGCGCCGATCACGCTGTTAATTCCAAAGGTGGCGTGGTTGCCACCTTTACCGGGCATAAGGGCATGGGCAGCAACGCGTGCCTGCCCATACCCGTTCGCTGAACCTGCCGGTACATATACCGCAGCGTCAGTCACGACATCCTGTATCTGGAAGCCAGCTGGTATCACCTGGGCGATAACTGACCCGTTGGTAATCGTCAGCACGCCATGGGCCGTGGTGGCCGGATAGGTGCGCACGCCCGTCGGTATAACCGGCGCTTGAGCCGTAAACGTCCTGATGGTGAGGGGAACAGCCGGGACACGGATAACCGCCCGTGCCACCGGCTGCTGGTTCGGGGAAAGCACACCGAACGTAACGAAGACAGAGAGAGCCAACACTGACAGGACAATGGGAAGCAGCGGGGGTGTGACTGCTTCCCGGACAACGTAAATATGCAGGACCTCCGTCGGTTCGTCGTCCCCGTGATACATGTGCCGCTCCTATTGCTGGGGTTTGAACTGCGTACCGTCGTTGAGGTACACAATGCTCTGGTCGCCGACATGCACGATCATGTCTACTTTGCCGTCGCCGTTGGCATCCTTAAATTCCAGCGTCACCGGTATCGAGTTCCCATTGTCCGCATACAGCGCCGGGCCGGAGTAAATCCGCGCGTGCTGGCTGTTGCCGCCGGGGATTTCAATGATGGTGATGCGGGAGTTCAGGTTGACCGCGATAAAGTGCGTCGGGTGGTCGGTTGAGTCGGCGTGTCCGACGACCTGATCGGTCTGGTAGGTCCGGGGCATGCCGTAGGCGCTGTCGAGCTGATGGCCGTTCCACCAACTCAGTACGGCCGTCGCGCTAACCCATAAGCCAAGCATGGTCAGCATGCCGAGACCTACCAGAAACGACCAGTGTAGTCGCCGTAGTGGTGGCGGTTCGTTATGGATGACGATCCGTTTGTTCCCGCGCTGGATAACCTGCTGGCGGGGCTGCGTGTAGCGGACGGCGCTGGTATGGGGACGCGGCGGATAATAGGCGTCGTCGTCTTCAGGGTCATATTCCTGGGTACGGCCGGCGCGCGGGGGCACGGTATTCATATGGTGTGTCCTCCTACGAAGTCAGTGGCCTCTTGCGGCGTCAGTAGGCCTTCGCTCACAAAGTAGGCAACCTGCGCGATGGCGGCCTCATCCTCATGGCAGTCACAAGCCGGGTCGTAGCAGAACGGGTGATCGGGCGTATGCTCGGCGTAGTCGATGGGAATAACCGGTATAAAGTTGTCGGCGTAGGGTTCAATAGCCAAGGTGCTCCCTCGCTTTCTGGTAGATGCTCTCGATACTCGCGTCACTTGAGATAGACGTTAGTCAGGAAAATTCAACTTGGCGAACTCACCAAAGAGTTTTTTATTGCTTACCTTAGATTAACATAAACCGACTATAACTGTCAAGAGGTATCGAGAACTATCATAAGTTAGAAACGATTGACCAATAAGCTCTGTAATACTATACTCTTGGCATATTTTATAAGGGTATGGTGACACCGTGGAAGATGAACTACTAACCATAGAACAAGTGGCTGAAGCCTTGAAGTTGCATCCAGATACAATCCGCCGCTATATCCGTGAGAAGAAGATGAGAGCGGTACGGTTATCTGCTACCAACTTGCGCGTCCGTCGGAGTGAGTTGGACAGGTTTATAAAGGAGAGGGAGATCGATGGATCAGACAAAGGGATATGAGGAAAGTTAAGACTATGGCTATTCCTCTGGCGGCGAAATAGCCAAGCGGCCTGCTTTTAAGATAGAATCTGTAGCGGTAAATACATTGCGTATTGACCTTTCGGGCGGCTTTTCACCTTTAAGCCACCCCTGTATATATGCGCGGCTGACACTGGCTTGTTCTTCGGGCAGTTGTCCGAGCTCGTTTGACACTAGATATGCAGTCCCTTCTGCCTCAAACTCCATGATGCCTCGATGTTCCTGGTATTCCGCTAACCGCTCAGGCACGGTATGTCCGAGCATGATGTGGGCGAGTTCGTGAAAGAGCGCGTTACTTGGATGGACCGCGAACGGGTTAATGGCAATCTCACGGCCGTGGGCATATCCTTGAATATGTGAATCATTCTTCCGGAACGGCACCTTCGTAATTCCAAGCTTCTCAAGCGCGGTATCCGCGTCCCACTCCGGCAATTGCACCGGCGGCAGTTCCTCTGGTATGTTGCCCGGCGCGGTCAAAGCCGTTTCGATAATCTGAACCCAATCGATCGCACGTCGGTCTGATGGTTTCTCATGAGGCATGAAGAATATTGTACCGATATACGGCTCCAGCCGGTAGCGCTGCCATTGTAGTTTTGCCAGCTCTTTAACAGGTATGCTGTAGACACGGTTCAGGGATAAAGGCGCTTGGGGGTACCAATGAATTAGTGCTATGCTGGTCGTATGAATGATGATCTAGCGAAAGAGATTAGGCGCTTCAACGTGCTGATGGAGGACCAAAACGGCAAGCTGGATGCTATTCTTGAGGGCCAGAAGGATCAGGCTACCCACGCCGATATAGACCGGGTAGGGCAGCGGTTGGATGCTTTGGAAAGTGATGTGCAGGTTATTCAAGCAGCGGTCACCGCCACGAACAGCGATCTGAAGCAGCATAAGAGCCTGCCGGCACATGCGGCGCATGGGCGTGCGTGACAGCAGCAAGTGTGCCGATTGCGGGTGTGATTTGCTGGCGTTTGCTAATAATCCGGTGCCTGGCTTTGTTGCTGCCATCCAGTTCGTGCGGCGTATGACCGGCAGGCAGGTGTTTATTTGCTGGCGGTGTGCTGACGAGCGGTATAAGGCGAGGCAGGGGAGTATGAGCGCAATGGTCAGGGAAGTGATTGACGAGTATATCGCCACAGTTCGGGCTGCGTTGGGCTAACTGTTGCTCTAAAACAGCTCTACCTTGGACACCTTCAGCACCGGGGTGTCCTTGCTCTTGCCGTAGACACAAACTGATTGGGTACCACTCACGGCTCCTTTTACTTGCACCTGTCGGCCGAACGTACGTTGTGGCGCGAGCAGGAAGTGATTTTGTCTGTCTGCCTCAAGCACATATACTTTTTTGCCCGACACCATGACTTGCAGTGGTTTGGTGTGTCTGTCGCACGCGGCTAACGCCAGTTGCACCATGCCTGACACCGTGATGGTGGAATTTGCGGCCTTGGCACGCAGCGCCGCACGCTGCGCGCTGTCGCTGTGCACTTTGTAAGTTATCAATAGGCCAGCGAGCAGGAGTATCGCAGCCAAACAGCCACACCCTATCAGAACTGCCTTTCTACCTGGTCGCCGGCGCATGGCTCCCCGCAGTTTAACCAATGCCTTATGTGCCCAAGCTATGCTCATACGGTTATGGTAACAAAAGCAGCCCCAGACACCAAAAGCGATAAGTCTTATTGCTATATGCTAGTGCTTACTTATACTATGAGCATAGAAGTGAACTATCTCAGCAAGGTAAATCTATGGCACAAAAGAGACCAACGGCTACGACGAAGAAACCCTCATCCCCAAGAGGAATTAAACTCACCAAACGACAAGTTTTATTGATAGCTGTAGGATTGCTCGTGTTGGTCCTCGTAGTGTGGGGCGCCGTAGCCCTGAACCGGCACGAAAACGCTATCTACCAAAAACAGCAGAAAGATATTAGTGACCAGCAGCAGCGGTTTGACGACATCAGGCTAGTACAGCAACAATTTGAAACCAACGTAAGACGCTCGCTCGGCTCTTCGCTGACCGATATGAAAGAGTACGATAGTTGCTATCACTTGGCGCAGTCGGAGTTCCATATTGGGGGACCCAATGGCATATTGTACTGTGGCATGGAAATCCATGGCGCAACCAATGCCGTTGCAAGTACTACCTCTTCTGGTTATGCCGCTTGGAATACAGCTCTTGCTATTGCCGGAGCGGCGAAAGCTGCACTGCAACAATCTGGGTCAGCTTTCACACTGAACAACCAAATTGAGCCTTCAAAGCATGAGCCGGGGCCTAACGGCTTCGTTGGATACTCGGATTACTACACGCTATACCTTAACGGAGAAAAGGTAGGCTGTGACTTAACGGTTGAAACCATTAAAGATACTGGTGACATCAACGGTCTTAAAGTGAAATCAGGTCAACTTTTCTTTAGACTTAATTGTTATCAGCAAGCGTCAAAAAATTTCTTCCAATTCGTACCTTCGCCGCTCGATTAATTGATAATTCGATACGGTGTTGCTATATGCTAGTGATTACTTGTACTATAGGCAAAGAGCAGGCTGTCTCTGCAAGGAAAACTATGGCTAATAAGAAACCAATGGCTACGACGAAGAAACCCTCATCCCCAAGATCATTTAAACTAACCAAACTTCAAGTCTTATTGATAGCCACAGGATTGATCGTGTTGGTTCTCGTCGTGTGGGGTGTCGTATCCCTGAACCGACATAATCGCGCGGTTTACCTGCAACAGCAAAAATCTATCCAAGAACAGCAGCAGCGGTTCGATAAAATACGGCAACTCCAACAGGAATTTCAGGCAAACGTAAGACAATCACTCGGCACATCGTTGACTGGAATGATTGAACGCGATAGCTGCTATAACGAGGGACAATCCGATTTCAATAATGGCTATTTGGTTTGTGGTATGGAAATCCAAGGTGCCACGAATGAGCTTCCGGGTTCAGCCTCTGCCGGCAAAGGCGGCTGGAATACTGCTTTACAAGTCGCTGCTGCTGCGAAGGAAGCGTTGCGTCAATCCGGAGCATCTTACTCGCAATATACTTTTGGCACCAAACACGGCCCTGACCTAGAGGGCCATATCGGTTACGATGACGCGTACACTGTTTTTAGCCCAGTCGTCAACTGCCAATTATCGGTTCAAACCCAACGTGAACCGATGAATATCAATGGCCTAAGTGTAAAATCCGGCCAGCTCTACTTCACTTTCAATTGTGAACAGCCTGCCTCGGAAAAGTTCTTCCAGTACGATAATTCTTAGGTATCGGTCTACGGATACCTCGCAATAGTTTGTGATGTGCCGACTGTGTCGCACATCTCACAAAAATAACAATTGCTTTTTCCAAATCCAGCCTGTACATTTAAGCGTAAGAGGAATAATTTGGGCTTACCGCTACAATGACCGCACACATCAAACGAGGCAGCATCGCGCTTGTTAGCTTGGTATTCTTTCTATCTCCATTATCGCCGCTTGTTCCGCTGTTGCATGGCCGTGCGGCCGCTGACGGGCTCACCCCCGTCGACTTGGGCGCCGACTTTATACCCATCGGCATTAGCGATAGCGGCGTCGTTGCCGGAAACTTCCGTGGCACCTACCCTTATTACGACGATTCTCATCCTGCCATATGGCAGTCCGGCACGGTCACCAACCTTGCCTTGCCGTCAGGCGTCACCGGAGGCTGGGCCAGCAGCATGAATTCCGCAACTGGTGAAATCGTTGGGTATTCGTACACCATAGACTCCTCGACCGGCCAGGAAATCGACCGCGCGGCGAAGTGGAGCAGCAGCGGCACGCTCACGCAACTCGGCGGCCCGCCGTCATCAAGCTCCTGCGATACTACCACCGGCAGTACGATAGCCACTGCGGTTAATGACTCCGGGGATATCGCCGGTTATTGCATCAACCAGGACTACAGCAGTAGCGCCGGCTCTTGGCCCGATGGATCACCGAATTCCTTTACCGAATTGCCTGCCGTCGGTACCTTATACCAATACCAAGACCCTAATACTTCTGCTTATTGGAGTGTAAGTCAGGCGACGGGGATAAACCATGACGGGCAAATAGTCGGCGCGTCTTACGTCACTTGTCCATGCGGATTTGGCGCGAGCTTTCATGCGACGCTTTGGCAAAATGGTACCGCGATAGGCCAAGATATTACCCCTGCTGGCAGCGAAGGACAAGAGACCGGAGCCACAGCAATCAATGACCATGGCCTTGCCGGTGGTTTCATTAGTGCCAGTTTCAACGCCTACGTCTGGGATCTAGCGAACAATCGTAACTATGATCTTTCGGCTTTGACTGGTGGAGCCGGCTTCTCGGACGGGCTAGGCAGCAGGTCGCACGGGTATGTAGGGTATCCCGATGCTGCTGATGCCGTAAACAATGATGGGACAGTTCTCGGTGCAACAATCTACGGCGGCGCCTATATGTGGAAAGCGGGCTCGACTCTAACCAACCTCATTACTCTGCTTCCCTCTGATACTGACTGGTACCTTGGCACTGCATATGCGATCAACAGTAGCGGGCAGATCGTGGGTATAGGAGGCTTAAACAGCCAAGCAAATGTAACGCATGGCTATCTCCTGAATGCATCAGCTCCTACTCAATTATCGTACCTGGCGATGGGCGACTCTTTCGCATCTGGCGAAGGAGCGCACGACCAAGACTACTTCAAAGGCACTGACGAACCGCTGAACAATTGCCATCTATCTAAGCAATCCTACCCATATCTCTTAGCTAACGACTTAGGTATTTCTAGTGCTAACGTCCACTCAGTGGCTTGCTCCGGGGCCAGGACTATGAACGTAACAAGCTCAACAATACAAACGACTGGAAACCCAGACCTTAATCCTAAGATACAACACGACACTTATTCGCAGATTACAGATAACAGTTTGGGGACTTGGCTGCCGGGTTATAAGACGCAGGAGAAGTATATTGAAGACAACTATACAAGTACCACAACACCAAACGTCATAACTATCTCCGACGGCGGCAACGATATAGGTTTTGTAGACATCCTCGAGAAATGCATCGAACCAGGCGGCGACTGCTATTCGCATTACAATGACCGGTTAGGTCTGGCAAATGAGATCAACGACGTATGGTTTCCTCGATGGGTGAAACTCTATAACGATATAAGGACTAATAAGGCGCCAGGCGCAAAAATATATGTCATTGGCTATCCTTCAGTCATCTCTACAAGCAGTTTATGCTATCCCAACACGCTCGGGTTTGCCACTAGCAGCAATAACCGGCAATTCGCGAATGATCTTACTGCATATCTGAACGACGTCATATCCCTGGCGGCAGAGTCAGCGGGCGTTCAGTACGTCGATGTTACAAATTCACTCGTCGGTCATCGATTATGCGAAAATATAAATCCGTTTGATATAGCCGTAAACGGTTACACACCTGGCGAAGATAATCACTTACTTCACATTCCAATCGGTGATGAAAGTTTCCATCCAAATGATAATGGACATAAATTGATGGGAGCTGCCATCCTCAGCGCTACCCATGGCTTTACGCAAAAAATGCCCGATGGGCCAGACAGCTCCATCAATCCGCCGTCGCTGACCAACCCGGATACGCCGTTTAATAACTTTTTGTCCGCGCCGAATGCTGGCGGGCCGTCGATTGATCTATATGATTATATTCCGAATATGACGACCGGCGGTCAGAACAATCTACTGTATTTTATCAACGGCGCAATCCATTTGACCACAAAGGGTGCACAAAAGGCAAAAACCTTGGCTCCGCTCAGTACTTTCGCTATGTCAATAAATTCCGATCCTATAGACTTAGGTACCGTTACCTCTGATTCCAATGGCGATCTAGATACTACAGTGACAATACCAAGCACGGTTACACCAGGGTTCCATCGTATAGACATCGTCGGCCCGGATACTGACGGTCAGACGGTCGATATCCAGAGCGGCATGATCTTCGTCGCTGCCAGCAGCACCGACTACCTCGGCGACGGCACCCCGAACAGCGCCAAAACCTGCCTGTTCGTCCCGCAAAGCGGCACAGACGCCAACCAGGACGGCATTGATGACGCCTGCGAAGGGTATATCGGCAACCTGCCTCTGTATAAGGCCGTCTACGGCGATGCCAGCCAAAGCCAAGATCCTTCTAAGATTTACATTGAGCGCAACGAAAGTGTAGCGTCTAGCTTAGGCATTACCGACTACAACCCGAGCAATGCCCAATGGGTAGTTGTCGGCCATACAACCTCATCTGACGACGCCTCAAGCACAATTGCCAACTTCACTATTGACGATACAGGCGTTAATCCGCCGACCAACTACTTACGGTATATTCCTCATCTTTCGACCATGACGACAGACAACGATTGCGTTGAACTAACGCCCGCCTCGCTTGCACCACTGACCTCGACGAGCACCACAGCAATGAGCCTGGTGGCGACGCATACGGATACGTGCAGCCCGGGCACCATCACGCCGCGCGCCTCAGCCTCAGCCAACAACAGCTCCGGCAGCACGTCGCTGACCATCAATGCCCCGAGCGGCACAGTCGCCGGTGATACCATGATCGCTCATGTTGTCGTCCAAACCTCCGGCAACTCTATCGCCGCCCCCTCCGGCTGGCACATGATCAAGCGCCAGGATACGTCCACTAACCTTGCCACGGCGACGTACTATAAGGTTGCCGGTTCGTCTGAGCCAAGCAGTTACACTTGGAACTTCGGCACATCTGGTGAAGCTTCCGGCGGCATTGCAGCGTACTCCGGCGTCGATACCACCAACCCTATTGACGCGAACGACGCCCAATACAACAACGGCACTGCCAACCTGGACAATGCGGGATTAGCGACCACGGTAGACAATGATCTGCTCGTCTACGCCGCCGGTATCGTCAACCCCTCGACGAGCGTCACCCAGCCCACCGGCTTTACCCAGCAGTGGAAAGCTAACAGCAGCACCGCCACCAGTTCGGTGTTTGCCCAAGAAGCGTTCCCGACACTGGGCAACACCGGGTTGATCCACGGCACGCTCGGCAGCAATTACTCTAGCGCCACCCAATTGATTGCGCTGCGGCCGGCAGGTGACTATGTTGCGCCGCCGTCCGGCATTGCGCTGAGCTCGTCGTCGGCTGACAATAATGGTTCCGGCAGTACGTCGCTGACGATTTCCAGCCCGTCCAAAACCCAAAGCGGGGATGTGCTCGTGGCTCATGTGGTCGTCCAAACCGCCGCTAACTCTATCGCCGCACCTACCGGCTGGCACATCATAAAACGGCAAGACACCTCGTCATATCTGTCAACGGCCACCTATTACAAAGTCGCGGGCTCCTCAGAACCGTCATCCTACACCTGGACTTTCGGTACGAGCGGCCAAGCCTCCGGCAGTATCGGCGATTACGTTGGCGTCAACACGACCACACCGATAGATACCAGCAATACCCAATACAACAACGGGGTGAGTACCGTAGACAATGCCGGCGTCACCACCGCCTATGCGAATGAAATGCTAGTTGACGCCGTCGGCGTTATCCGCGCCGCCTCTGTGCAGCCGCCATCAGGCTTTACGGAAGGCGCGTACAGTGCCAGCAATGCCAACACCGCATCACAACTGTTTGACGAGATCAGCTCCTCAGCAAGCGCAACCGGCACGATCCACACTACCATGACCATAGGCACCTACTCGACCATTACGCAATTAATTGCGCTCGTACCCGCAGACGCCACGCCGCCCACCCCGCCATCCGGCATTTCACTGCGGTCATCGTCCGCCAATACCACCGGCAGCAGCAGCTCGTCACTGACCCTGAATGTACCAGCAGGCACCCAAAGCGGCGACGTGATGGTGGCCCATGTGGTCGTCCGCACGGCAGGGAATACCATAACTGCTCCAACCGGCTGGACGCAGATTGTCCGCAAAGACACCGGCTCGGCATTGTCAACTGTCGCGTACTACAAGGTTGCAAGCTCTTCTGAACCAGCAAGCTACACCTGGAATTTCGGAACCAGCGGGGAAGCGTCCGGCAGTATCGGCAGTTACATCGGCGTCAACAACGCCGCACCGGTTGACGTAAGCAACGGTCAACTCAATAGCTCATCCAATAACGTGGACAATAGCGGCGTTACCACCACCGTTGCCAATGACATGCTTGTCTATGCTGCCGGTGTCGTGCAAGCAACGTCAGTCGTTCCGCCGTCAGGCTTTAGCGAAGGCTCATCCAGCGCCAGCAATTCACTTACGACTGCGGAAGTGTCGAATAAGATTGATACCTCATCTGGTGCGACCGGCACAATTCACGGGACTGAAAACGGCGGCACCGCCTATTCCAACGTCACGTTGCTGATTGCGCTTAAGCCGAATTAGGAACAGCACCCTATGCAATAAACTCCGTGCCCGCTGCATGGGCTTGTCGTTCCGGAGACTGCTGCGCGGGCAGGTGAGTACATACGTGTGATGTCGCCCAATGCTCATTTTACGACGTAGTGTAACAGGGGTAGTTGTCAGGTGATGGTGAATGGGGGTCATGTCAAGGGTGGCATGTTGCGACAGCCACCCCTGTTAAAAAGTATATTATGCCAGGATGATATTTATGTGTTGTTGGAAGTTTGAGCGCTGCTCATGCTGCCGCATGAGAAATATTATCTGACAAGATTTTTCGCAATATCGCTTGACTGCGGAGATAGAATAGCGATAACAATGCATGTAACGCGGGAGCCGACGAATGGCAAAAGTACAACCAAAAACCCTCGCAGAGGTGCGAGCAAAGCTCGACGATAAGACTATGGAGGCATTAGACTTCCTCTTCGATATGGAGACCTGCAAGCAGGATCACATCCGCTTCACACACCGGGTAAGCGCCTTTCTGTCAGCGTCAGAGAGCGTGCTCTTGATGATTGAGAAACATGCAATACGTTATGCGAGGGATCACAGGAAGGAACCTAAATTCGCAGCCTGGTATGGGGCAAAAGCGGACGCATTTAGAATGCCGGATGCTGCACGCAGAGCCCAAAAATCAATCGGCTCTGATGCAGAATGGATCTATCTGCGAGCAGCACGCAACGATACCATTCATATTGAGCGAACGAGCCTCGCCTATTTATTGCGAGTTAGGTTCACTGGACGCGCTTACCTCACGGCCCGCCTTACAACAACAGCAACCAACCACGAAACCGGAACCGTCACCGTATCGGAGTCCGAGACACCACCAGCACCACCGCCAGCGCCTGACGAAACAAAAGAGGAAAAGGATTTATGGGCGTTCAAGCCAATAGAAATTGTTGACCAGGGCGGGAATATTACCGATGTCATTAATGCGCCAGTGGATGATGTTGCGTCAGTTTGCAAGAGGCACTTAGATAAGCTCATAGAGCTTGTTGAGGAATGCGAACGGGAACTAACAGCATACTAATAAGCGTTCTAAGCCACTTCTGCTAATTGGCCGGTATCAGATGAGGGGTAGCTGCCTGCCGTCTTTTAGTGCTTGTCTTATGAGGTAGGTGATCTCCAGTGCCTTTTCTCGCGCTGCCTAGGCTTCGCGTGGTGCGGAACGTAGTTTTTGACACGACTTTTGGGACTATTCCCCTACTCTGTTAGCCAAAGGTAAAAGTGTGAAAGTGCTCCGAGTGCCAAAAACTGTCGTTTTTGGAACAGCACGCGTAATACCCCCTACGTCAGCTATTCCAACTTAGCCTATACCCCAAACTGACATACCACTTAACTTCGATAACTACCCTGGTCTATCGGTCTCTCCGGCATCGAAGAAGGACTTTGTAAACCGCCTGTTGAGGCAGCCGCTAACCAATCAGCCCACCTGCTTATAAACTCGTCTAGCCCATCATCTTGTAGGAGCGTGAAGGGCCACGCGAGCTGGAACTCAGCCATACCTCTCCATAGCGCTCTACCGGCTTCCTCGCCACGTGGCGACGCAGCCCAAGGATTTTGACTGCCATGTGTCATTCTAACCAAAGGTGAAACCATAAATGCTGTTTCGTACCACCCATATTGGTCGGCCACTTTTGCGTCACAATACCAAAGCGAGTGGCTTCGGCCGGTATACCCAAACCGATTAGCGGGCATTTTAAGGTCAACTGAGCTATGCGCGATCACATCAATAACAGGCAATGGTGTTAAATCCATACCTTGCCATAAGACATCGGGAGAGATCTCAATAAATGGAGTAAGGGTTAGTTCTGCCTGGCCCAATTTGATAGTCCATGACCCCTCGGTGTTTGGTTGGACGGTTGCAGTTGGGGCGGCTTCAACAATAGCCTCTTTTAATTCCCCGGATAGTCTCATATAACTACGCTTGGCTGCTTTAGTCATGTCCGCTCTCAAATCAGCCGCGGTCTGTGCCTCAGAGTCGCGGCGTGCGGCTTCGGCTCGTCTTGTTGCCTCTAACCTATTAGCGTCCTCAAGGCGCGCCAGCCCCTCGTTCCTAATTGGGGTAGATATACGTTCAAGCCGACTTTTTACTTGCAGTGGGCTTGGGCGAGCCGTAGGTGCCTTGTTCAAACATTCGTCAATTAAAGCCGACAATCGTGACGGGAGTTGAGTTAGGGCGGGAGGGTCTGAGTGTAGGTGTTGATCCCTGTAATCTTCAATATCCGGACCCAAAAATGGTTTTTTGGCCGTAAGAAGTTCATAGGCGATGATACCAACCGCGTAAATATCTGTGGCTATAGTTGCCCTCACATTGCGCCAGCGTTCAGGTGCAGCATACGCCGCCGTCATAGCATATTTATACGTATCAGGAGCGGTTGTTGCCTCGGCATACCTCGATATACCAAAGTCCGCTAGGCACCATTTTCCGTTGAGAAAAAGTATGTTCTCGGGCTTAATATCGCGATGGACCACGCCGTTACGCTCTAAGTCAACCAGGGCATCAACAATGTCTAATAGAATCGGCATGGCCTCGTCTACAGATAAAGCTCTGCCAGTTGAAGTTATGTGCTCGCGTAACGATTTATCCGCCCTAGGCATTACTAATGCCCAGTCAGTCGATGTCTCGCCACTATCAATAATAGGAACGACATTCTTAGCGTCGCCCAAATCTACAAAAAGAAGTTCGCGTTGAGCGCCTGGCGCCTTAGGCACAAGTTTGATAACTGCCGTCTCGCCATCTTCGGCAGTAGCTTTGTACACTCTACCGAAGCCGCCGCCGCCTAATAAGTCACCTGTATCCCAGACCTTTTTTAGCTTAATTTGCATGCGTAAGAACCTCTAATACTAATAGTACTACCTCTATTATCATAAGATATGACGAATTGACCAGATTGCGGTCACTACAGCCCCCACAACGTACCTGATACACACCAAGATAAGGTGTATAATCCCCCTCAGCAATGCATGGACTGGCCCCGGCCTTTCACCACGCAGGCTTATTAGCACCACCGTGATCGGAGTATGCTACTTGCCTACCGCCTCGACAAGATGCTTGTCGTTGTGGCGCGGCGAGTTCACAGCTTCGCTCACGGTATACATTTCAAGCATCCCGTCTTCGTACGGAACGAGCAGATCGGCCAGTTGCCCCCGTTCGCGGTACTGAAGATCAAGCCAGCGCGTTTCATGCTCTGGCGTCAGGATAACTGGCATCCGGTCGTGTATCGGCTCCATTTCCTTATTGGGCTCCGTCGTCATGATGGAAAAGCTATACAGCGGTTTGCCTTCCACGTCATGCCACACGCTGTAAATCCCGGCAAAGGCAAACAATGCTTGGTCTTTCGGATGAATAAAATACGGCACTTTCAAATGGTCGCTTATCGGTTTCCACTCGTAAAAGCCCCGCGCCGGCACTAAGCACCGATGGTGCGCGACAGCACCCTTCCACATTCGGCTATCAAAGACTGTCTCTGACTTGGTGTTGATCGGCCGCGGGCCCTTGGACGGGTCTTTGCTCCACGGCGGGATAAACCCCCACTGCATCGGCTCGGCAATCCGGCCTTTTTCCGGGTCCTGCACTATCACCGGCAGCCATTGGCGGGGCGCGACGTTGTAGTTGTCCTGGGAGACAAACTTGGGCTGCGTCGCCAAGTTGAACCGCTGTCCCAAGTCCTTTGGTGTCATAGAGCGTATACCGGCCGCACATGCTACCCATTTTACTCTGAAAGGACAAAACCTATGCGCGAAACCATTAACGAAGCAGTGAGCGTAGTGCTGTACTAAAGGTTCCGTCCCGATTTCTACGTACATAAGACTGGTTAGGCCGCGCGTTGTATCTCCTTGCTCCATGCCGCTTTCGCGGTTGGGTGCGGGCTGTAGCCGAGTGCGGCTAGAAACTCCTGGTACTCCGCTGTTTCATAGCTCGGGTCGCTGTAGGTCGTGGCGATCTGCACGGCATCGGGAAATTGCGTATACAAAAACTGCTCAAAGCCCGACCATAGGCCGTGCATGTTGGGGTCTCGGTGTACGGGTGCTTGCTCAAACGGCCGGTGTAGCTCGCATTCCCACAGCACAATTGTTCGATCTGCTGGGTAGTACCACGCCTGGCCGTCGCCTATCTCCTGCTCTTTCATTTTCGGATTTTCTGTTGCTGCTCCGGCGACTTTACCGATATACGAGTAGGCTGCGGACTGCCTGGGCGTCGGGTACAAGTCAATGGTGAGCGTGATGTCAGGGACGTGCACGTAGGCTCGCATATTGACGTAGGTGCTTTCTCCCTGCTTCTGGGTCAGGGGTACGATCTCAAGGTCTGCGTCGCTTTTGTGATACGGTTCGTCAGCTAAATGGAGCTTGCCGCGCACTAACACCGGCTCCTTGCCGAAGTAGCGAATGCTGCCGGTGAATAGGCTGGTGTCGTGTGTCCAGTAGGGCGGCTCGGCTGGGCGCTCGGCCCCTGTTTCTCCGCTGCTCATCTGCTCACCATATCACCATAAATCTTGCCAGGCAATAGTATGATGCCGCCAGTCGAAGCATGGCAAGCCGATACGCTGCGCTTGGGCGGCTGCAACTAAGCGGATAGTATCGTACCCGAGCTGCCGGGTCTCCTGCTCGGTTAAGAGCCTCGCGTGGGGGTCAACGGTTTTGGTCATTGCCTCGCCGGACCGGGACGCTACATATACGACAGCCTGAAACTTATATGCTCCTGGCGCGGTCTCCCGCGCTGCATAGCCGTATTCTGGTGTATTCATCGTCGCAACTCCCCCTCTGGTGCTCGTTGGTAGCGGTCACTGGCTGCCTGGCTACATTATAGGCAATTACTTTGCTTAGCGTGCACCTACGGTAAAATCGGGGCGATGCCCTAAGTATGGTGAGTTCACGATGGTGCCTGCGACGATGGCGAACATGCAGGACGTGATACTCAAGCGGGTGGCGTTCGGGAGTGTCAGGGATTTATGACAAGCTAGGCGGTTTAAAGTAAGCTCATCTGGTTAAGCATAGCCTGAAATGCTAGAGTTTTCTTGCTAATCGATTACCCCTGAATACTGAACTCACTTGCCCTAAGATGAATGACTCTCCGCGTTGACGGTTGTAAAACATCTACAGATACGAGGTCGGCAATAAAATCTTTTAGATATGGAGGACGTTGTCCGTATAGTATTTCGTGGCTCAGCATTGATGCAGGATCGGCTCCAACTTGCTCAAAGCTTGTCGCTTCTATGAAGACGCAAGGGACTTGAGTGATACCGTTTTGCAGTAGACCAACGGCTCGGTGATTGCCATCTCTTAAGAATGCTCGTTCATTGTATTTGGCCACTTGCATGTAACTTGCCCCCATAGATATTAGAAAAGTTATGCCTATCATATTTACTGGTGGCAAGCCTTCTTGAGGAGTAACGGCGATGCCCCCTGCTTGGGCTCCGGCATAGCGCAAGTTTGGATTCAAAGAAGAGATGCTAAAACCATGCTTATCCATGTCCGGTATTAAGCCCTGCGGTAGTTCTGGCGCATCAAGCGGTAAGCAAAATTTAGCAAGCTTTTCCTTGTTGCTCTTATCAGAAATGATAGGACTAAGCCTTTCTGCCAATCCGTCAACCTTCACCAGCTTCTGGAAAGCAAGAACTTTCGTTAGGTCTACAACCTTAATAGACCATTTAAGCCCAAAAAAATGGGAAGCAATAACTTGATTGCTTGAGAATGATTCAAGGTCAAACCCGTGACCAGTATTGACTATGCAGTCTTCTGGCGTATATTCAGGCCGCTCATTTACCTTCGCCTTAGCTCGCGTAATTACCTCATCTTGCTTTGACAGATCTTCACCTGGTGCGGGCAGTCTACCTCCAAGTAATACAGCCGCCGCTTCGTCACGCGACATCCAACCTATAAGAGCGCAACTATTAACGGCAGCCACAGGCTCACCAGCTACTAAAGTTACAGACTCTTTAATACTCATAATTTGTCAACCTCATTGTATCAAGGGGCTACGATTAGCCCGATAATGCCCACATAGGGCAGCATTTAAAACGAGCGTCAAGTTTAGACGAGGGGTAGTTGCCTACCGTCTTTCAAGGCCAGTTTAACGAGGTTAGTGATCTCCTGGGCGCGTTCTCGTATTTCCTGGGCCTCGCGAGGGTGCCAGCGGGCCCGCGCGGCGTATCGAGCAAGTGCGCTGCGCTCCTCAGCGCTTTGCCGTTCCGCGCGTTTCAGGCCGCCATGCCTGCCCGTCTCGGCGGTGAGTGCGTTGTTGCGATGTTCTGGATCCATATGCCCCCTTCCCTGATGGTTCGTTACCTCTACCATTGTATGCTAAGGCCTTAGCACAGTCAAGCCGTCCTAAGCTCCTTAGCAGCGGGCGCGGTGCTAAGCGGGTCGGCAGGCGGGGGGTGTGCTAAGGCCTTAGCATGAATACTACGATTAGATAACCGCTGGCACGGCGATACCTTATAAGGGCTGGCGTCGGTCGTTTCGGCGCGGAGTGCTGAGCCGGATGAGTCAAGACAAGCCCATGCATCGGGCTCGAAGTTATGTGCCTAACTATGCGACTACCGCACTTCTCTGCTACTATAAATGAGAATTAGCAATAAGGAGGCGCATGCGTCAAGTTACAACAGCAAAGGTAAACTGCCTCGGGAAGTCTATTACTCTGAGCGGTTATGCAGAGGACCACTACCATCAGCGCCTTGCTGAGGCTGCCACGCCAGAGTTTGGCCTCCTCACCATGACGACCCTGCTGCTGAAACCAGGTCAGACCGTGGTGGATGTCGGCGCAAACATCGGCTTCTATAGCCTTGCTGCGCTATCCATCATGAATAACGATGGTGCCGCGTATGCATTTGAGCCGTCGTTAGCAAGCTATGAACTGCTGGAGAAGAACGTTGCAGACAATGGGCTCACCGATAGTATTCACTGCTTTAACTACGGTTTAGGAAGCGCGGCTGGGAAGCACCAGCTGCTGTACAACGACACCGAACTCTCCGGCGCCTTTGTCTCAGATGAGCAAGACGTGGCGAAGTATCATGATACGAGCGAAACCATCTCAATCAAGGTACTGGACGAGGTGCGGCCGTTTACTGCCTGCGATCTGCTTAAAGTAGATGTAGAGGGCTACGAGCCAGCTTTCCTCAAAGGTGCGGTGACGACAATCCGCAAGTTCAAGCCCGCATGTCTGATGGAAGCTAACCACTTTTGCCTCAATGCATTCACGAGAACCGCGCTACCTGACTACATTGACCAGGTGCAGGCGATCTTCCCGTATGTCTACGCGTTTGACGAAAACAGCATCATTGATGTCGGTAGCAATCGCTTCGACTTTCTGTACCGGAATATTGCGAACAACCAGGTACAAAATCTCTATTGCGACTTCAACGCAAACCGCTGTAAGGACGTTGTCGCTCTATACCAACGCATACTGTCTGCGGCTACGGAGCAAAGCGAGCTGCGCGCCGAGAACGAATCACTGAAACGAGAGCTGGCAGAAATTAAGAACTCGCGTTCGCACAAGTTGGCTGAACGAATCAATAGGATAGTAGGCCGGTAAGTCAGACTCGCATTTGGCATCACGAGAATGATCTGGGTCGTTTCGGCGCGGTAGTAGCGACCACATCACGCAAGGACAAGCCCATGCAGCGGGCACGAAGTTGTGAGCGTGCGATTAGGGTTAAGGGGTGGCTGTTCGCTGCGCGGCTGTGTGCCTATCAGTCCACGCCCAACGCATCGAGGTCAACCGTCGGTCCGTTCACATTCGGGTAGAACTGGATACGTAGCGAGGTATGCGCGCTGGTAGCGGTGATGCAGGTCTGACCGGCTGTCCACTGGCCGCTACTCAGGGCGGGTAGGTTGCTGAACGCGACACTCGAGTTCTCACTGGTGCCGCCTAGCATCCAGAGCACGAGGCCACCACCCCCACCTGTGCCGGTGCCATCGGTCGTTGCTCTCGTGTTGGCACAATAGGTGTCTCCCGCGTTGATAGTCATACTTACGTCTTCGTAGATGCCACCGCCTGAACCCTGCGAGTTTGTCGAACCGTAGCCAGTGCCTTCGTAGGCGCTTGAGCTGGTGTAGGTCGCATAGTGCGCCGAGCCGCTCACTGCCCACGTTGAGAGGCCGTTGTTGAAGCCGCCGTTCTTGGCGAGGGATTTGGACACGCTCAGAGCATCCAAATCAACCGTTGGCCCATTGATGTTGGGGTAGAACTGGATGCGCAGCGAGGTATGCGCGCTGGTAGCGGTGACGCAGGTCTGCCCGGTTGACCAGGTACCAAAGACAGGTAGGTTGTTGAACGCGACACTTGAGTTCTCATTGGTGCCGCCCAGCATCCAGAGCACGAGGCCACCACCTCCGCCCGAGCCGCCACCGTCAGTGGTTGCCCGCACATTGGCGCAATAGGTGTCGCCGCTAGCAATGGACAGTGTTACGTCTTGGTAAATCCCGCCGCCTGAACCTTGCGAGTTGGTAGAGCCGTACCCCGTACCCTCGTAGGAGCTGCTACTGGTGTAGGTCGCATAGTGCGCCGCGCCGCTCACTGCCCACGGCGAGAGTCCGTTGTTGAAGCCGCCGTTGTTAGCGAACGACTTGTATGCGTCTATCGCGTCCAAATCCACAGTCGGCCCGTTGATTGTTGGGTAGAATTGGATACGTAGCGAGGTATGCGCCATGGTAGCAGTAATGCAAGTCTGTCCGGTTGTCCAGGTGCCAAAAACTGGTAGGTTGTTGAACGCCACGCCTGAGTTCTCGTTGGATGACCCGCCCATCATCCAGAGCACGAGACTGCCCCCACCTCCACTCCCGCCACCATCGGTCGTTGCTTCGGCGTTTGAGCAGAAAGTGTCTCCCGCGTTGATGATCATACTTACGTCTTGGTAGATGCCGCCGCCCGAACCCTGGGAGTTTGTCGAACCATAGCCGGTGCCTTCGTAAGAGCTTGAGCTGGTGTAGGTCGCATAGTGTGCAGAACCGGCCACGGCCCAGGGTGACAGCCCATTGTTGAAGCCGCCGTTATTGGCGAGAGATTTGTTTGATGGGGGGGATGGTATGGTACCGATGTGAATATAGCCGTTCGGAGTCCCGTGATTTGCGGTCGTAAGGTTGTTCGTGTAGTTACCGTCCGAATTTTCGTTATATTCATCAAACGTGGCAGTGCTCCCACTTACTGCTGCTACATAAGCAACATGGCCGAATGAGCCACCTGTCCATACGGCGATATCCCCTACTTGGGGTGCCGAAGTGGGATCAGTTGGATAGTGTGCTGTAGATGAGTTGTAATTAAGCCAATTGTTTGCATTACCCCAACTTGATGTTATGTTCACGCCAAACATTTGGTATATTTTTTCAGCTACATAGTCTGTACAATTGCGATACTGGAACTTCCATGTCGGATCAAAGCATTCTGTATTAGAGTTGTACCAGCAGTCGGTTCCCGAGAACCCACTGCCACCATTCTCGTACCAGTCGTACATGTCGTTGCAAGAATTAGGAGAGCTTGTGCAGGGCGATTGCCCACAGGGCGTGCATGTGGTGGGGTTGGTGCACGAAGTACCGCCGTTTGGGGCAAACTCACAGGGGGCACTGGGCCAGGTATATGTATCCGTGTCATACGCTAAGACTGTCGCAGGCGATGTTACCAATTGAAAAATAGCCGCTCCCCCGGCGGTTATAAGCAAACTACTGATCAGAGTCGTGCTGCTCACAAGTACGGCTACTCTTTTTAGCACTCTTTTCATACTGCTACCTTGCTCCTCATTAGCTTCATTTGGATTGTATCATGCTATGATATTGTTATGTAAATAGTTAATAGTAGAGGTGAGGAGACAGTGGAAAAGCTTATGTTCACTCAATCAAAATTGAAAATCACCGTGTTGCTTATAGTTGGTATTGGAGTGGCGGGCTTAGCAAGCTGGTTTACCTACCAGCGTGTTTACGGCCATAGAACTACTCTGTTAACTTCGGCGTCAGCAAATCAAGTCTCAGGTACCAATAGCACATTAGCTACCGCGAGTAGTCAGCAGCAGACAAACACAACGGCGAACTGGCTTACATACAAATCACCTGTCGGCAGCTTCAGCTTTAACTACCCTAGTACTTGGAGCGTATCAGGAAATCCCATCCCCAGCGGGAATGGATATTACATAAATATCCTGCCTATCAGTGCAAACACACCACAACCTTTGAATAATGATTTCACGATGGAGTTTTTCGTAGGTAGTAATCCAGACAGTACGTCTCCTCCAACACGCATACCATATGGACACACACAAAAGTTTAGCAACGGCGTGAATGTCTGGACTGCCAGCTTAGCAAACTCGACGGGCGCACGGCCATCAAGCGTTTGTCCCGAGATGCAATTGATTAACGCAAATGCTACTCACTTAAGTTATGCTCTATCCAATGGGCAGTATCTGGCGCTAAAAGGCGGGTACTGCGAGAACCTGAAAGACGCGCCTACCGCGGATTACAATCACCAGCTTAGTGGTCAAAACTGGCAGCTAGCACTAGACATTATAAAGTCGCTACAATTTAAGTGAAGCAAACTGAAGCTTGAGAGGTAGTGCACTATATTACAGGTATGCTCCGCCGATAAACTGTAACGTACACTGCTAGCGGTCAGGGTCTACGTAGTGCGAAAGGTCTATACCTTGCAACATCGGCAGATCGGCAAGGAGTGCCAGGGTTGGCAGCTCCGGGGCGGGTACGCTCCGTCGCTTCTGAAGTATCGGGTGCTGTCGCCAGTCCATACGCTCTAGCTTGAACGGTCGCAATCCCCGGCGAAAGCCGATAATCTCATGGTCTTTGTAGTGCATGAAGTCCTGGGCGCTCAGCAGTGGTATCGGCTGCTCTGAACGGCTTTCGCTCGCCTGGCCGTTCTGCTGCTCGGTCGTGTGATGGGCATAACCGGACTGCCTGCCACACCGCCGCTCAATATACTCAGCCGTTGCTATATCTGTCGGCGGGTAGTAAAGCTGACATTCCATATTGTCTTTCAGCACCTGGGCGCGATCTGCACCGTACACGACTTCAAGCTGCGAGAGAGATTGCACAAACAGCAAGATGCTTATACCTCGCCCGACGACCGTGGTCGCATGGTCAGCCAGTGAGGGTATGGCCGTGCGCCCGCCCTCATCAATTAAGAGCATGACCGGCTGGCAGTCCTGCCCGGCTCGGCGGTCGTACGCGCTCACCATTTCGTCTATCAGGCTACCCCAGAGTAACCGTACGAGGGGTGCCAACGCCTTCAGGTCTTGCTCGCACCAGCGCATGTAAATGGTAACCGGGCGGCGGCTCGTGATAATTTGCTCCGGTGTAAAGTCTGAATGTGCCAGCGAGCATACTACCGTCTCAGTGAGCAGCGGGAACAGTTTGGTCGTCAGTGTTTCCCAAGACGACATTAAAAAATGATCTTCAACGAGGCTAGCCTGCTCCGGGTTTACGCCTAAAAACACCGTGGCAAGCGCTGGGTTTACCGCCTGCAATCGTTCTACGCATCCGTCTAAGCCTGCTTGTAGCATCATGCGAGCATACGGTAGCGCCGCTATTTCTTGCTGTTTAGCAGCGGTAAAAATGCACATCAACAACTTGGCCGCGCGCTGGGTAAAGATGTCCTGTTCATGGAGCAGGTGCGCGGCGCTAGAGTATAGGGCGTCTTCGGTTGCTTTACCGCTCAGCGGGTCGTAGGCGTGCCCGACGCCGGTGGGGTCAAGTACATACACCGGCCCGAGCAGGCTTCTAAAACCGGCCGTCTGGGTGAATAGATCGCCCTTGATGTCGTTCACGATAACGCTGTGGTGCCAGGTGAGTAGTTGACTGACGGCTAACAGTCCCTTCCCTGATCTGGTCGGCGCAACAACCAGCAGGTTGCCGAGTTCGGGGCGCTGCCTGGTCTTTCGGACGTGTACCAGTCGCTTGCTGAGCAAAAAACGCCTGGCGCCAAGTAGCACACTGTCTGTAGCAAACGATGGCGAAAGCAGCGGCCATATCTCAGACGTATAGGCAAAGCGTGCCCGGTGCAAGGCCTGGCTCATCGTGTCAACTCCAACCCCAAACCTACGCTTTGCTGCTGGTGCTGCCCGCGCGGTTCGCGCTGTAAATCGAGGTGCCGGCGCTGCTCTTGGGCGGCGTCAGTAGCGGCGCCGCGCATGCGCTGGAAGTCTTGGACGTTCAGGCGTTCCGGTACGATGGCGATGGCATGGATATGCCGGGTGTCAGTGTGGTCGGCATGTATGGCCGCTACCCATTGCAGCGGCTGCTGGAAACGGTCTTCTAAGCTCTGGATCGTCCGCTCGGTGATGTCCCGCAGCGCCAGGTTCTTGTCGCTATCCTCGCGCTGCGGGTCCGGGCTGATAACCAGGCGAAAAAAGTAACTGCCCTTCGCTGCCTGGTCAATCATGTCGTATACCTCTGCCCGCTCCACTTTGCCGTCGGCCTTAAACAGGGTCCGGACGATGCGGCTGCCGTCTTTGCCGGGGCGGTTCTCGATATAGCGGATGGCTGCCTTGGCGGCTGAGCCCTGGCGGGTGTAGCTAGCTTTCAAAATTGCCATAGCGCTTGCTATTCATAGGGCTGCTCAGGCGGTTTGTGTGAGCCATGTTTCAATCTCTCGGATGATGGGGGCAAGCTCTGGTGATACCTGGGCGATGTTACGTTTAGCGGTGTGTTTGGAGCCGTCCATAATGTCGTCAAGCTGCTTGTCGGTGAGTCCTGGTTGCTTCCGTAAGATGTTATAGGTAATGGCTCTGGTCTGCTCGCTGGTGAAGAGACTCCGTACTAGCAGGAGCGCTAGCCGGCTGCTGTAGGCGCGTATCTCTTTGGCAATGGCATGCTCAATCATCGGCTGGAAAATGCCCGCGTGCTGGATGTGCGAGCGGCGGGCTAGCCAGTCTTCCAAGGCGGCGGCTCCGACTCGGGAGGCGGTCAAACCTTCGGCCTGGGCAATGCGCTGAAACTCTGCCTTAACGCCCTTTCTGGGATGTATGGTGAAGTGTTCAGTTTGGCGCTTAGCAGGCGATTGCATAAACCGCTAGTGTAAGGGCTTGTTTGGATGCGGGCGCACGGATTTTTCACAGGGGGCGCACAGCAACGGGGGTGGCGGGGGGTGTGAGGGCGCATGAATGTGCGCCCTTATCTTGCCGTACACGCCGCAGCGTCGTACCCTGTGCGCTGGCTACGCTGTTAGCTGCTATTCACTGGGACACAGTACGCAAACCGCAAACAGTGGAACGTTTATTCGAGTATGGTGTCACATCCCTATTCAATTTACATCTGGCATCCGGCACGAACAGCACGAGGTCAGCATACATGGTACGAGGCTCTTCAGGCTTACACGGAAAATGACGCGATCTATACCGCGAATTTAATTCACCTGGACAGCAATGCCGTGATCAAAGTGGTACGATATGGTCTCAATCTGGCGTGCTTCCCTGACGAGCACACCGTTGAACTCTGTGAGCGACAAATCACCCAACAGCAGAAACGACTGCTTGAGC
>Ga0070708_100000694_pt1 | contig 25642 bp, 23 predicted proteins | sample KBSK5503metaG_FD_65469 | JGI IMG/M metagenome (GOLD analysis project Ga0070708, IMG submission 65469) | Corn, switchgrass and miscanthus rhizosphere microbial communities from Kellogg Biological Station, Michigan, USA - KBS K5-50-3 metaG | ecosystem: Host-associated > Plants > Roots >... | reverse complement strand
CAGCGTGCCAGAAACAGGGTCGGGAATGGTATGGCAGCCTGTCCCTGGCGCAGCCGCCCGTGCGACAGTTCTGGCAGGAGCAGGACAAAATCCGGTTGTTGCCCACCCAGAGCATTGAGATCGGGGGCCGTCTGGGGCTGGTCGTCCCGTTTGAGAGCGTGAGCAGCCAGGCCGGGATGGCCGTCGTGTTAGCGCGTGACACTTACGAGATCCTCCGCGTCGTGAGTACGCACTCAGGAGAGTATTGATGTAGCAGATCGTGACAGGCGTTGGCCTGATGGCTGGACCCTTTTTTGGGTTGGTGGCAGGATGGCTCGTTTTGCTGCTGAGTGATGGGCCAGGCTTAGGATGGGTCCTTGCTCACGTGCTGCTTTAGTCCCAAACGCGACTACTTAAAGAAGGAGATCGAACAGATGCGAAGCGGCAAAAAGTCTATGACAGTAACGCGCTTGGGAGGGAAGAAAGAAAAACCGTCTCTGAGGAAGAGATTGCTGAGAGGGACCTTCGTAGTAGCGATGGCCGTAGTTCTCCTTCTACTGATTCTGCTTGGAATAATTCTGGTTCCTACTCTGCTGGCACAACTAGAAGGGAAAATCAGCATCAAAACGCTACAGCAGGGCCAAATCACGAGGTCATATCGAGTCTATCGGCCAACAAGTGTTCTGCCCCATCCAGGTCTTGTGATCATGTTGAGCGGCGAGACTGGTGGGTTTGTGCAAGAAATAGGAACAAATTTCGACGCGCAAGCGGATCGCTTGGGATGGATTGTCGTGTATCCAGAGGCTCTCAGGGAGGGCTGGGATGCGTATGGTTGCTGTAGTCATCAAGGAGCCAGCGATGTAGCATTTCTATCGAGTGTGATAGACCAGCTCGAGGCAACCGAGCATGTTGATCCCAACCGAGTGTATATCTCCGGCATCTCCAGAGGAGGGATGATGGCATATCGACTGGGGTGTGAATTATCTACCAGGATAGCAGCCATTGCGCCAGTTGAGGGAAACATGGCCGATCGAAACGGCCAGGTCCAAGGAGTCGTCTGTCATCCGCAGCCTCCGGTTTCAGTCTTAGCTATCCACGGTACTGCTGACCCCGAAGTTCCTCTGCAAGGGGGAAAGAGTCTCGTTCATCAGGAGTCAATCGCGTATGCATCCGTCAACGACGTGATGGTAAAATGGCGTGAGATAGATCATTGCGGATCTGAACGGTCGGTCACTCATTCAGGGTCACCAATGACCACTTGGACGTGTCAAGGAGGGAGTGTAGTGAGCGCGCTAGTCATTCCAGGAGGAGTCCACACCTGACCAGGAACGCTCTTGGGTGTGCTGCTAGGGGTTCTGAGTTCTGGTCCGCAGTCATACGGACCCGAGGTATCCATCAATGCTTCTCAGGTAATTGCTGACTTTTTTGAAGCCCATCAACGAGTCCAGGAGGGGTAGTGTGTACAAATGATAATTCGGTGGTTAACCTAAGCGACAGGTGTGCCGGCTACTTGGACCGTCCGTTCAAAAATCTGGAGTTTTCGGCACTGTGATTTCTTTCTCAATCATCCTACTCTTTGCCAGGTGATGCTGGTTGATTGACTCAATGGAGTGCGTTGCATGGTCCTCTTACAGGGACAACTTAATTCCATAACTCGAAGCGTCTTCATGAGACGATGTTGCCCTAATGCAGAGCTTAATGACTTGAAATTGAGTGCGGGATTAGCAACTTCGAGGCAAAACTTAATTCCACAAGGGAGGACAACTTAATTCCGCGTCTACAGTTCTGTAGAGGCAAAATAAAGTCGTTCCCATGTAAATAAAGTCGTTCCCATTTGGCTGTAAGGAGAGGCGCGTGAAGCACTACGGAAGTGTTTATGTGCCTCCCTCTTCTTCCAGGAGAGATCTAGTTGAAAGTGGTGTAGGCGTAAAATAAAGTCTTACGCCGAATAGCAGGCAACCTCTGATTTTCTTCGGAGGTTGCCTGCTATTTCATTGCTCCAATGAGCATATCATTAACACTTTCCATACTATATCTGTTTTATTACTCGTTTAGGTATGCCCTTGTATGTCGGGATGCCTTTCTGTCTCATTTAGTCCAAACATCAATACTTCAAATTTATCGGAGATGTTGCCTCATACATTATTATCAAAAAAATTGGTCTCAAATCTGAACAGTAAGTTCTAATCGCTCAACGCCTTAATAAGCGCCTCCCTTGCATCCTGTGCTGGCTACTTAGCATATCCGTTCCACTAGCAGAGAGTAAACTTCATGCGGGAAACCCTCACGTCATCTCTGATGAGTAGATAGCAAAGAAAAAGAACCGGTAGAGCCAACATGAGCGCCCTTTTTAGAACAGATATGCCAAGTAGCCAGCACAGCCAGGCAGTTCGTCGTGCAGGAAGCGTTCGAGATGATGTGATGCCGGGCGGGGTCGTAGATGTGCTCATTTACCCCCAGGACAAGAGTAACGTCCTGAGCGGTGGCAGGGTTGTGAAGCGTCGCCGAGATGATCACCTTCTTCACCGTACTGTGGAGGTGGGCACGGGCCTTCGTGGAGTCAGTGAAGTGACCGGTACTCTCGACAACGATCCGTGCGCCCACCTCCCCCCAGGGAATCTGTTCGGGGTCACGCTGCGCAAAGACGGTGATACGCTTGCCATTGATGACCAGATCATGTTCCACGACCTCGACCGTTGTGCTGGCTACTTAGGATATCTGTTCGAAAAATCGAGGGATTGTGCCAGTAAGATCCCCTCTCCCATTGCCAGTACGAAGAGATAGATGCAATCGCCAGGAACATCGAGAACAGACAAGCCAATGTTCAGCGAACATTTATGCAGATGCCTCGGCAATCAAACAGAGGATTGAGGCGTTCTCTTCGTTTTATGGAAAGAAAACGGGACAGGTAACGCAATAACTTTGATACGGCCCACCCCATTACGCCAAGTCTGCTTCACTCACCTTTTGTGAATGCCCTTCCACGGTTCAGGCTGCTTTTTGGTAATCATGGTGTAATCCACCCAACACGGGAACGGAGATCACCCTGTCACTCGAGTCGTGCAGAGGTGCAGACGGCACTGGCGGTACTGGTATTTGCTGCTGAATCCCTTGTTCGGACCATCCTGATCAGAAGTATCAAGAGGAGCCGATCCCGCTTCCTGTATGTCGGTCGTTTGATCTGTCGCCGAAGAATGATCAGTTGTTGTCGTAACAATGCGTTTTCCGCAAGCAGTTCGGATTTTCCTCTGGTCATATCGGCAAACGTTCCGAGCACAAGTGAGGTTGTCGATGGCTTGATGCAACGCGAAAAACGTTCTTGGATCACGTGAAAGCTGAAACATACTCGTTGCTTGATTGAGATGAATACACAAGGCACGGATTGACCCTCTCCTTCGTGAAATAGGCGCGTTGGAAGACGAGTAAGAGCAGTATGGATCTCAGTGATTGTACTCGCATCTGACATGCTTCGGCAAGGAAACTTGATCAATCGTGCACAAAATGCCGATTTTCCGAACGGATGTCGTAAGTAGCCAGCACAAGGTAGTCGAACAGCACGGCTGAGGTGTCAGCGTCGAGCAGATCCCGCATCACCTTGTTCCCTTTACAGTGAAACGTCAACTGGATGCGTACCTGGTTGCGCCCCTGTAGGGATATGGCAACGATTCGAGCAAAATTGGGCCATTTGACAGGACATGAAAATAAGCTTCAGGTTAGCCAGTTGGGCACGAGCGCACGTTTTACCGCCCCAAAGTGGGGAATGAATCCTATTTTTCCCCTAAAAAAGTAACCAAACCGTGAGTCCTCAGAGGGCACCTAATATGATGATTCATACGCCCCAATATCACATGCATTCTCCGATCCATCTGGTCGAGGGTCGCCACGCTGGTCCGTGGTGATCGTCACATTGTGACCAGAGATATCAGTGATGGTGATGCTGCATGCCTGTAGAGGAACAGCATCGATAGCCAGGCTCCCCGGCAGCAAGGCAAGGGTCTTAGTAGATCCCCCGTTGTCGCGGAGCGTAGAATCTATCTTGAGGTCAGCTAATGTCACCTGTCTATCGACGCTGGCATTCAGTCCCGTTGCTCCGACAGTATTCTCAATCAAGTTATACCCGCCTGAGATGACTGCTCCTGAAATGTCTGGTCCGCTAAGAGCACTATTCGCAGCGATGACACTGCTGCCTATCGTCATCTGACTGCTACCTGTCGGATCGACCCAGATACCACCACCGGCGTTTGATTTATTCCCATAAATAGTACTAAAACGAATGATAGCAAAGGAGCCTTTGGCGCCGAAGGATAAGATGCCGCCACCATAGCTGTTAGCTGTATTGTTCAAGAAGGTGCTATTGGTCACAGTAAGTTTGCCGGAATTGGTGATGCCACCTCCCTCAGCACCTCGCTTGCCGCTTGCCGAGTTGCCTGAGAAGGTGCTGTTGATCAAAGTGAGCTTGCCGCCATTGGCGATGCCACCTCCCCCGACAGCTTGCTCGCCGCTTGCTGAATTGCCTGTGAAGGCGCTGCCGGTCACCATAAGCGTACCCCTATCTGTACTCTCAATGCCTCCGCCGAAACTGCCGTTAGTACCGTTGACCGTATTGTTCGAAAAAGAGCTGCCGTTCACCGCAAGATTACCGTCGTCTCCGATGCCACCTCCCTCAGCACCTCGCTTGCCGCTTGCCAGGTTGCCTGAGAACGTACTGTTGGTCACACTAAGAGTACCATCTTTTCCGTTGTAGATGCCGCCACCGAAGCCAAAGCTGTCGCCACCACTGCCCGTTGCCTCGTTGTGAGAGACGATGCTGTTGACCAAAGTGAGCTTGCCATTATTCTCGATGCCACCACCCTTGGCGACTGGGTTGCCGGTTACCAGATTGCCTGAGAACGTACTGTTGGTCACACTAAGAGTACCTACATTTTCAATGCCCCCGCCGAAACCGCTGTTAGTACCGCTGACTGTATTGTTATCCGAGATGACGCTGCTGGTCACGTTGATAGTGCCTTTACTATCGTTGAAAATACCGCCACCCGCGCCAAAGCTGTCGCCACCACTGCCCGTTGCCTCGTTGTGAGAGACGATGCTGTTGACCAAAGTGAGCTTGCCGCTATTGTAGATGCCACCACCCTCGTTCACTCCAGGGCCACCTATCGAGTTGTTAGAGATGATAGTATTATTCGTTACAGTCAGGGTGCCACTATTGTCGATGCCACCACCGAAGCCCTCGACGGCGGTAGAGGTTGTCTTGTTGCCTGAGATGATGCTGCTAGAAATAGTCAGAGTGCCTTCATTAAAGAGGGAGGCATCATTAACTGTCTCGCTATTTTTAAAGCTCAGGCCAGAGATGTTAAGTATGGCATGTTTGGACACGTGAATACTCGCACCTATGATCGTCAATTGGTCTGCTCCTGGGCCAGCAATGGTGAGCTGCTTGCCGTTCGTAAACACGAGGTCGCCCTTAGTCAGTTTAATGGTTTTTCCTTTCATATCCTGGGTAAACCTGATTGTGCTTCCAGAGGGGGCATTGTCAACGCAATAGCGCAGTGATCCGCTTACACCATCCTGCTCTGTTGTAACAACCGTCGGATCGGCGGACTGCGTAAGAGCGAACCTCACGGCTACCCCAGCTGAAGAAATCAGCAAGAGAACTACGACAATGATGCTCATGAGAGACAGGGTTTGCCGAGTTGCACTAGCCCGTATAAAGGCCGCCTCCTGCTTGTTTGGTGTGTTGCGCCCGGCCCACTCCTTGGCTTGTTTGAGCTTGTCGCCACGGTACAACAGGTCTCTGGACTGCTTCCGCTTTCCCTTCCGCTGCTCCCATTCCGTGACATCTTTACTGAGGGACTGCTGAAAAAGAATGTCGTCACGGGCCTCATCCAGCAAATCCCTCAGCTTCGGCCATTCACGGATGAGCGCTTCATGGCTCAGTTCAATGGTGGCACTTTCACCAATCTGGTTCGTCACCAGTAAACGGGCACTAATCAATTGTTGTATCACCTGCTCAACCATCCCCTGCTCACTCGGGATGGTAGGTATCAGTTCATCTTTTAGCCTTCGTCGGCAACTATATGGAATTTGCAGCGTTTCATCATTGACATACACTAATTGTGTGAAGATGCGGCGAGCCAGTTCGCGCTCGCTCTCTGCCAAAGCAGTATATACCTCGTCTGCCCAGTGCTTCAGCCCTCCGGTTACTCCACCAATGGTACGGTAGGCAGCAAGGGTCAGCTTGCCTTGATCTGTATCACGTCTCTCCCATAGTTGTGTGAGCGCGAATTCGAGTAAAGGGAGGACAGTATTTAGTGCTCCTGATTCCTTGCTGCCAGAGGATGGATGCATTTCTAAGACATCTTTGACCATGATTTCGACCAAGCCCTCATCAAAACTCAGACGAACCATATCTGCTGGTTTCTGGATGATGTCTCTGACCTCATCAGGTTGGAGTGTAGCTGGCACGTTCACTATCCCCTTTTTGAGCCACTTCTCTAGCGCTTCAAACCGTACAAAATGGCTATAGAAGTCGTTGCGCAATGTCAAGATGAGATGGAAGTGTGGAGACCCCTCTAGAAGATCCTTCAGGAGAGTCACCATCTCCTGACATTGCTCTTCGGGATATGCCACAAACAGTTCTTCAAACTGATCGATGACTAGCCCAATGTGTCGCTGCTTTTGTGGGAGAGAAGCGATGGTGTTCTTAAACGCAAAGTCAGTTGGGCGAGTGATGATGATCTGCCACTGATTGCTGCCAAAGACAGCTTCCTTTTCAAGACGGGGAAGCAATCCAGCCTGCACAAGGGATGACTTGCCACAGCCTGAAGGTCCTAACACAGCAAGAAAGCGTGGTTCATGCTGTAAACTCTTGACAAGCTCATCGAGGACACGCTCTCGCCCAAAGAAGTAGGGACTATCGCTCTTGGTGAAAGCCCCCAAGTTGCGATAAGGACATTGATCAGCAGGGCGAAGGTCTGGACATATTTTCCAAAGGGTGTCTGTCGGAGTTGCAAAAGCCTCATACTGGAATCGTCCATAGGGATCACTGGGGAGATAGTATTCCTGTCTGTCCCATTTGATAGATCGCCCCTTGCCAATCCCAATCACCATGCCGATAACTGTCTGTAGCTCATCATCCCAAACCGGAGCACCGCTGAACCCTTTCGTCGTTTCCTCACTCCGTAACTGCAAACGAGCGAAGCCCCACATCTCATGAGGAGGCCCTAGTACGAAACCTGCTCCCCGCCTCCCATCTCTTGAGGCCTCTTCAGGAAAACCGAACGTACTGAAATTATGCTTACCTCCGTAACGTCCTAATGGTAAGGGTTCAACTCCTTCAGGGATCTTCTCTTTTAAGCGCAAAAAGGCAACATCCTCAGCATTGGAGGCACGCCAATACTCAGGTAAAACTGTCGCTTCTTGTTCGCCTTTCTCTTTGGCGGCATAAAATATGAGCGAGACGGTATCTCCTGGACCTGCGTTTGCATCTTCGACGACATGGGCACAAGTTACTACAAGACCCTCCTTGTTCAGCACGAAGCCTGTTCCTGCTGTTGCCTTCTGAGGCCCGAGAAGGATACGAACGAGACCTGCTGTTAAGTCAAATGCCATGGACGTCCCTGCCTTTCACTTATCGTTCCCAGGTCAATGTAATGGTATAGTTGACCTCGCCACCCGCCCTAGCAACTGCTGCATTACCCGCATCTGCCGTCGCTTTCAGGCCAAATGTCGCTTCCATTGATTTCGGCTGGTTCTCTATTGGGAGGTCACGTATCGCCTGGAGAAGTGCTTTCACATTGTATTGGATGACGTTGCCAATAGCCTGCTCAAAGGTTGTTTGGGCAAAGACAATAGTTCTCCCGGCAGCTTTCTTAAGGATACCTGCTTTCTCCATCTCTTCAGGAGAAATAGCTTCTTCAGAAACAGCCCCCTCGTCAGCTTCTACAAGGAACTCGTTACCATCTTCAGTGGTAAATTGGATATAATACTGCTCCATTGTGTTCCCCCTTCCATCTTGACGTTTAGACTTATTTCGCATGAAGCCGCTTGTAGACTGACCTCACGCATTTTTACAACATACAGCTCGTGCGGCTTCCCATCTTGCTTCGCAAGCATTTAGTCTAAACACCAATTGATCATTATCAAATGGCCCAATTTTGCTCGAATCGTTGCCATACCCCTGGTAGCCTTCCGCCTGGAGAATCTCGAAAATCTTGTGTGCAGTGTAGCGCTGTTTGCGGGGCATCCGCTCCCGTTCTTGGAGCAAGGCTTCGACCCGAGACAGGTAGGGACCAAAGACTGGTGAGGGCCTCGGGCGAGAGAGATGGTACGACTTGGGAGGGGCATTGGAGAGCACCTTTTCAATGGTCTGATGACTGTAGCCTTCTTCTTTGGCAATGCGGTAGATGCTTTTGTGCTCCAGGTAGAAGGCTCGCCGGATCCGCTCCCGTTCGTATTCATTCAGCATCGCTGATGCGCTCCTCGGTACTCACCACAGCACACGCAGGAAGGAACAACCAGGCCGTGGAGGCAGCCTTCAGCTGGAGAGCCAGGGAAAGCTCATCTTCCACTTCACTGAAATACTATCACAACTTGCAACAATTTACAAGAAAAGAGCACTTACGCTGTTTTTGCTGCTCGTGCCTGGGAGCGGACGTGTTTGTTCCGACTGCCTCGTGGGCGTCGCTGCACTGCTGGTCGGTAGGTATCCACCTCATGGGCAAAAAAGTACAGGCCCTGTCCCTGCCGCCTGTGATCACGCTGGTGTTCGATCAGAACTCCTTCGTCGTTGTAGGCGTAGGCTTTGAGCTTGCCGGCGGCGGCGAGCTTATGAACCCAGGTTGCGGAGCATCCCAGCCTCCTGGCCGCCCCTTTGGTATTCAATACCTGCACTACTGTCATGAAAAACCTCGCACAAGAAAGATGGAGCGTTATCCGGGGTTTGCCCATGGTTGGAACACAAAGTCGGAATATACATGTAGCCCAAACGGGTTAACTCGCATCCCGCAGTTTCAAGAAGCCAAAAAAGAATTATAGGTGAGCAGAGGATCTTGCTAACCCACATAGTGGGCCAGACCTTTGGGGGCCGTCGCGTTTCTGGATGGCCTCTTACCCCCGCTCCTTCTGCCACTTTCTGCCGAGGTATTGTTCTTGGATGGATCAAGTGGAGCAGTGGCTTCACCAACCTCAAGCAGTTGGCAGAGCGGTTGCTGGCCTTTGTCGCAGCCTGGGGATCACTCATGCGCATCCTTTCCATTGGTCCACCAGGTCTGGAGCCCTGGTCATGACTACATGTGAAGCTCGCACTCAGATGGCCTTTGCGGCTCGAACCCGACGCTTTTTAGCCGTGTCGTCAGCTCGTGAGACGAGGAGTGCCCGAGAAGATGAGCAAGCGCTTCATCGATGTTTTGGCCCGTTGCATCCTGATAGTATGTAAAAGCAGGCGATGGGTTCACCTTGTATATTAAGAGAGGGAAGGATCGGATACACTGGGAGAGAAACGAGACGAGGAGGAGAAGAACGGTGAACTTGCGGGTTCACACAGGTCCTGAACCTGATTTGGAGATAAAGTCCCGTTCTTCTGCTGCGCCGATCGAAAACCGAACGGTATCTGAGGCCTTCCCGGCTGGATAGGGCCGGTAATGAGCCTGTATTCACAAGTATGGTTCTGATCCGCGCGCTCCCCGCCTCTCGTCGTCAGTGTAACCTACAAAGGAGCTCTTCTCAATGACCACGCCACTCCCAGCTCTTGGCATCGATATGGCCAAAAGCACCTTCGATGTCCATCTGCTCACAGATGCCAAAGTCAGCTCACACCACTTTGCCAACACCTCACAGGGATTTGAGGCGCTCGCTCAATGGCTCAAGCAATGCGGTATGGAGCGCGTCCATGCCTGCCTGGAGGCCACTGGCACCTACGGTGATGCCCTGGCGCTCTTCTTATATCAAGCTGGTCACACCGTGAGCGTCGTCAATCCGGCACGCGTCGTGGCCTTTCGTCTCTCGGAGGGAGGACGAACGAAGACCGACAAGCAAGATGCGAAGCTGATCGCGCACTTTTGCGCGCAGAAGCGTCCCGCTGCCTGGCTGCCCACTCCCGAAGAACTGGAACAACTGCAAGTTCTGCTCATGCGCCTGGAAGCTCTGCAAGTGATGGAGCGACAAGAAGCCAATCGTCTGGAGAACAGTCGCTTAGATGCCCAGACACGACAAGAAATTGAGGAGCATCGGCAGAATCTCCAGGCTCGTATCCAGGGCGTCAAAAAGCGACTCCATGCCCATATCGAGCAACACGAGACGCTCAAGGAGCGCACGGCGCTCCTCATTTCTCTGCCAGGGATCGCTGAATTGTCAGCAGCTCGTCTGCTGGCAGAGATTGTCGAGATCAAGCGCTTCAAGACCGTCAAGCAGTTGGTCGCGCATGCCGGGCTGGCTCCTGGGAAGCGATCATCGGGAACGTCGGTCCATGGCAAGGCGTTCATCGGCAAATGTGGGAGAAGTAAACTGCGCAAAGCGCTCTCTATGTGTGCGGTCGTCGCTTCCACCCATGATCCGGCGATCCGCGCCTACGCTCAACACCTGCGTCAACGAGGCAAACCCGCCAAGGTGGTTCTGACGGCGGTGATGCGCAAATTGCTCCACATGGTCTACGGCATCTTGAAAACAGAGGAGGTCTACGATCCGTCGAAAGCCTTCCTCAAGACGCCTAGAGAGCCGGTCGAGTAATCACCAAGGTTGGGTGAAAGCTGCCACATGTGTTCCCCATCCAAAAGGAGGAAACAGCTGTGGTAGATCGGGCTAAGCCTGCTCTACCACAGCTGTTTCCGTTTTTCGCAACTGCAGACGACTTAGGTGAGGAAAAACAGGGGAAGGATTTTTTACCTGGCCCTGCTCGGCTCACGTCCTGGCCTCCCAGTTTCGGTGCGGGAAATGCTCTCGCGCCCGGCATCGTTCCCGCTCATCTCCAAATACACCCGTCCGTTTGCCCCATCGACTTCGATCATTTGCCCATCTTTGATGATGCCGAGAGCACCAGGGACATTAATGACTGCCGGAATACCGTATTCGCGAGCGATGATAGCTCCGTGAGAGAGCAAACCACCGGTTTCCAGCACGAGGCCGCTGACCAGGGGGAAAAAAGGCGTCCAGCCTGGATCGGTGCCCTGGGTGACGAGGATCTCCCCTGGCGCGAGTTTTGCCGCCTCGCTGATGCTCTCGACCAGGCGCGCAGTGCCGTGTATCCGGCCAGCGCTGGCGGGTAATCCTTGCAGGTAGGAGCCCGTAAGCTGAGGATCGGCCAGGGGCAGGCCGCCGGGTCCGAGGGCCGCAGGCGCGCTGATCGTGTGCCAGTAATCAAACGTGGTTCGGCGCGCGGCGGTTGTTGTGATCAGGTCGGTGCCGAGCGTGAGGGGATTCTCTGTGCGGATGATGTCGTCGATCTCGTAGAGCGTCAGAAAGAAGATAGCATCGGGATCGACGAACCAGCCCCGTGTGGTCCAGCGTCGCCCCAATTCGACGAGCAAGAGGCGCATGGGAGAGAGGAACTTCGCGACGTAAGAACGGTTGTTATCGCGCAGGCGGGTTTTCTCCTGAGCCTGCTTGAGCAGCCAGTTGAACAGGGGACGACGCAGCGGATTGATCTGTGCTCTGAGATGCTTTGTCGTCTCCTTGCGTTCCTGCCGGCGGCGTTGCTCGATGGTCAGAGGGTTAGCGCTCTCGTCCATGCGCAGGTAGCTCTTCAGCAACTCGATGACCTGTGCCGGCTGCTCGGCCCAGCGCGGATTGTGCAGTTCCGCGTCGTTGGGACAGCGATAGCCATGGCGTTGGAGAAATGCCTCGAACTCGGCGAGAAAGGGCCGTGCCTCCGTTCGTACTTGCAACAGTCCTAGCGCCTCTTCAGCGGGATATTCCTGCACAATCCCCGCGAATCCTGCCTCGCTCAACGTTCGCGCCATATGCCAGAGCATCGATCCTACCTCGGCGGTATACACGCCAGAGAGTGCCTGCACGAGCACCGTGGCCTGACCCGCCTGGCCGGTCCACTTGTTCACCCGCCGTTCCAGGAAGTAGAACGTGATCCCGGCGAGTCCCGCTGCCACAAGGATGGGGCGCAGTGCTTTACCGCGCTCGATCCAGAGAGGGACGTAGTCCCAGAGTGCCTGATCATCGAGTTGGGACAGATCCAGGCTCTGAAATGCTTCAACCCAGGCATCGAGCTGCGCGAAAAGCTGCTCGGGACTCCTGCGCGGCTGTTTCTGTTTGGGTTGTTTGGGTGTCTCTGGTCGCTGTTTGGCTTGCTCTTTCGCCGCTTTGCGCGCTCCGCCAATCATCGAGGGGATGCGACTCAGCAGGTGAAAGAAGTGAATGGTGTCGTCGGAACTGCGCAGGCCGCGCCCGCTGCTGCCCCAGGTGCTATCGAGAAAGCTGGTCGGCACACCCATCTCAAGCGCACCATGGATGACCGCGCCCTCGTTGACATACATGCGCCCATAGAAGCGTTCGCCGAGCATTGGCAGGGGAGGCGCTCCCGGAGCGCGTTCTTTCTTTGAAGGAAGACATCCAAGCACAAAGAAGGTCGGCCAGAGGGTCGCGCTCAACGGAGTGATCGGGTCGAGAAAGTTTTCGCCGATATTGGTGCGCGTCCAGAGATCGTACGAGTGAACTTCTGGTTTTTCGCGCTGCTCCCAGGCGTCGTCACCAGGCACAAGCAGTTCTTCCTGACGCACCGTGACCGTCTGCCTGGCCGATCGGGTGGTCACGGGCCGGGCTTGCAGCAGAAAGACCTGCGAACCCGCGATGGCCCATTCGATATCCTGAGGTGCCGAAAAGTGCTGCTCGACCGCCATGCCAAGCTCAAACAGCCGGGCGATCTGTTGCGATGAGAGGATAGGTTGCCGACGCAAATTGGCTGGAACCGCCTGTGTAGCCACACCGCCGGTCGTAGGCACAGTCATCAGCACCTTTTCAGCCACGTCGAGGCATTTGACCTGCCCGTTCTGCTTGTCAAGCGTAATGGTATCAGGACTCACCTGCCCGCTGACAATCGCCTCACCCAGACCCCAGGAAGCGTTGAGAACCATCTCGTCGCGCGCGCCCGTGACAGGATTGCAGGTGAAGAGAATGCCTGCCGCACTCGCCTCGACCATCTGTTGCACAATCACCGCCATATGCACTGTGTGATGGGTGATGTGCTGGCGTGCGCGATAGATCAGCGCCCGTGCGCTCCAGAGCGAGGCCCAACAGCGTTTGACTGCGGATAAAACCTCCACAGCACTGCCAAGACCCAGGAACGTATCGTGCAGGCCCGCGAAGGATGCGTCGGGCAGATCCTCAGCCGTGGCCGAAGAGCGCACAGCGACGGTAGGCGCGTCGAGCTGTTGGTAGGCCGCGAGCACAGCCGCTTCAATCTCGCCGGGCAGCGCTCCTTGCTCGAACCGTTCTGCAAGAGCCTGCGCGGCTGTTTCGGCTGTGGCAGGTTCATCTGGAAAAACGCTCTGTGCCAGCCGCTCAATTTCTGCTTGCAGGTTGTTGGTCGTCACGAAGCACTCGTAAGCCGAGGTCAGCACGAGGAAACCTGGGGGAACCGGCAGTCCCGCCGAGATCAGTTCGCCCAGATTGAGTGCTTTGCCTCCCATGGTCGTCCGGTCGTACTGATGGATGTTCTGGAGTGAAGGAGTATACATACCATATGCCTTTCTCAAGAGAGATCGTTCTCGCCGGCACTCAATCCGCTTTGTCTGCCGAACTCGCGCCAATGGGACATCGCTTACCCTCGCCCCACCTACTCCCTCTCACTTCTCTCTCTCGGATGATGCCTGCGTTGTCTCCTCGTTGAGTGAACCTGCGCGCGTCAGAGCAAAAATGGCCCAACTGATCGTATCAGCGGCCTCGGTCCCCGCAAGATTGAGATACTGGTCGAACGCGCGAATCAGCGCCGATGATGTGAGCAACAGAATCATGCGCACCAGGTAAACCCGTTCTTGCTCAGGAAAAGAGGACAGGACAGGAGTGAGGGCCATCTCAATCATGTTGAGGCGCACAGGGATCGATTCCTTGCGAATTTCCTGGGCCAGTTCGCTGACCGAGGCCATTTTCATCGCGTCACTCATGCCTTCGGCCCGTAGGTACATTTCACGCACCATGGCGACCAGTTCCTGAGGACTGCGTGGCGGCTGCATTGTGGCCAGACCAGCTTTGTGCACGACATAGGTGCTCAGTCCCTCGACCAGCTCTTGCTTGGTGCGAAAGTAGCGATAGATCGTCGGCACTGACACGCCTGCCTCGCGAGCAACTTCAGGGATGGACCAGGTCACCGCACCATTGGCCATCGTTCGAATCAGTCCCTCCATAATCAAATCGCGCGTCCGCTCCATATGCTCCTGCCTCAGTCGGCTCGGAAACGTTTTTCGTTCGTTCATAATATGAATCATATCGTAAAGAGATGAGTCATGTCATGAACAACCTTAAAAGGGTTGAGGGCCAGAGAGAAGTCGAGGAAAGCTGAGCATGAGATGGACAGCCAATCAAGGCTGAGCATCAAAAAGGCGCTGCTGCTTGGGAACAACGGAACGCCCATGTCATTTTCCGCAAATATCTGGCATTAGCTCAAGCATAAACGAGCTTAACATTCGTACTTATTCCAAATACATCTGGCCATCTATTCCACAAATATTCGGGTTAACCGTACTTATTACCATAAATATTCAGGTTGCCCTACATCCCCTCTTTTTATGAAGATAGGTATAGAGCAACGATAAATGGCCTGGAGTAGCGGCAAGTTTCCTGGGCAGCACCGGCTAGAATCATTATTGCTGAACACAAGACCATTCAAAACGGGGTACTCGTAAACGTGTTATCATTTACTCAGTCGCAAAAGGCTATGGTGCAAGTGGCCTGACAGGCACAAGGGTGAGGGCAAGAAGTAACCAACACGTTGTATTGTTTCCTGCGGTTTCAGTTCTGACACATCCGCTGGGACTGCTCGGGTGAGATTTATCATGTGTTGATCAAAAGCCGTGAAAACGGCATTGATGCGAAGCGGCGCGATTCGTCGTGGATCATTCCAGAGTGCCAGGCATCAGGGGGAAGCAGGCTCCTGATGAGGAAGTTCACTGACTATCTGGTAACGGGAAAGGAGCGAGGCGATGAAAGCAGCGGTGTATTATGGACCGGGAGATGTGAGGATTGAGGATGTCCGAGAGCCAGAGCCGCCTGGGCCAGCAGAGGTGGTCATCCAGGTGAAGATGGGTTCCCTGTGCGGGACAGACGCCAGCCAGTACAAGGCGGCGACGATGGTTCCTCTCGACGGACCGCATCGAGTCAGCGGTCACTCTGGTCCCGTCATCCTCGGACACGAGGTGGTAGGGGTCGTTGTGGCGAGAGGCTCGGAAGTGACCCACCTTGAGATCGGGCAGCGTGTCGTTCCCGGCGCAGGATGGTGGTGCGGGGAGTGCCTCAGGTGTAAAGAAGGCCGCATCAACATCTGCGAAAACTACTACCTCTACGGTATTCATGCGAACGGGGGCCTTGCCGAATTCGCCAGGTTCCCGGCGCAGATGTGCATGCCCGTTCCCCCGGAATGTAGCGATGAAGCCGCAGCGATGGCGCAGCCGTGCGCTGTGGCTCTGCACGCCCTGGCAAGGGGTGGAATCGCCATTGACCAGACGGTCGCGCTCTTCGGCGTCGGCAGCATCGGGAATTTACTCCTGGCCGCCTTACAGGCTCAGGCTGCAGGTGGACAGCGAGTCATCGCCATCGATGTTGAACAGGGTAGGCTCGCTACCGCCAAGCGGTTGGGCGCGTTCTCCCAGATCGACGCCCGTGCGGATGATCCAGTTGCCGCCATTGGCGAGGTGACCGGTGGGCGAGGAGTCGATGTCGCCATCGATGCGACCGGTGTTCCCGAGACGATCGCGCAGGCACTTGCCTCGGTACGTAGAGGCGGGCGGCTCCTCCAGGTCGGCATTCCCGTGGCCCCGGTGAGGCTGGTGTTGGATACGACGATCGTGCAGGAGAAGGACATCGTCACCACGAATGGCCAGATATGCGGTATCGATTTGCCCAACGCGCTGGAGCTGCTCTCTACGACGGATCTCGCCCAGCGCATCAGCTATCGCGTCATCAGCCTCGACGCGCTGGTGGAAGAGGGGCTTGTGCCACTGGTAGAACACAGGGCGACCGCGAAAGTCGTGGTTGCTATTTAATATGGGAGGACGCAGCGTCCTTAAAGGAGACCACCTTTGATACGCACCATTGAACTCATTGCTTCTTACTGGGCTATCGCAGGAGACGTGTATCCGATGGCCCCAAACGAAATCAGTCCGTTTCCTTTCGAAAAGCGGGTCGAGGTCGCTGCCAGAGCGGGTTATCGTGGCTTGGGTTTGCTGCATGCCGACCTCATGGCGGTTTCGAACCGTCTTGGCCTCTCGGAGATGAGACGAATTCTGGACGCCAACGGCATGCACCATGTTGAACTCGAATTTCTATCCGATTGGTACGCCCAGGGGCGGGCCCGTGCCGAATCCGACATGGTTCGCAAAGACTTGCTTGAGGCGGCTGAGGCGCTTTCGGCACGCTGCATAAAAATAGCGCCAAGCATTGATGAACCCTCGCTCGACGACGTGGCTCTCGATATGCCGAGAATGATTGAGTCCTTTGCGGCACTCTCACGAGAAGCGGCGACATACGGGACCTCGATTGCGCTCGAAATCATGCCGTTCAGCAACATCCGAACCCTTTCCACGGCATTGGAACTCGTCAGCACGGATCCACAACCAAACGGGGGTCTCTATCTGGATATTTGGCACATGGCACGCGGAGGGATTGATTACTCCGAAGTTGCAAAGATTCCTCAGCAATTTCTCAAGGCGGTCGAGCTCGATGATGCCGACAGAGATGTGGTTGGAACGCTGTGGGACGACACGCGCTTCCATCGTTGCCTGTGTGGCGAAGGTGCCCTCGACATACCGGCTTTCCTGAAGGCCACGCGTGAGGCGGGATACCGGGGGCCTTACGCCGTCGAGATTATCTCGCGGGAGCATCGTCGCCTCTCCCTTGAGGAAGAAGCCAAGCGCTCATTCGAGACCACCGTGGCTCAATTCCGCAACCTGGATTGACGGCTGCATCTCCAGGAAAGGAATACCGTTATATTGGCATCAACCTCTCGATGAACTAGCTTGAACGTTGCGTGCATGGATGGACCTATTATGACCTACAAGGTGTCTTTCAGCACAAGCGAAGGAGCAGAGCAATGACGACGAAGGAACTGACTGGAAAGGTGGTGTGCATCACCGGTGCAGCTGGTGGCATCGGCTCGGCGATCGCACGGGCATTTGCCGGGGCGGGCACCCACCTCGCGTTGCTTGATCTCAACGAGGAAGGGCTTTCTCGCCTGGCGAATGAATTGCGTGGGAAGCGCACACCGCCGATCAGCGTGAGGACAGCGGTGGCAGACTTGAGTACCGAACAGGGGGTCAAATCCGGTATCGCAGAGGTCCTCTCCGCTTTCGGGAATCGCATCGATATCCTGGTGGCCAACGTCGGCTTCCTCATTGCACAGCGGTTTGAGGAGCTCACAGCAGAACAGTGGCACCACGGATTCGCGCTCAACTTCTTTACCCACGTGTACGCCTGCCAGGCAGCGATTCCCCTGATGAAGCAGCAGGGAGGGGGCTCGATCATCTTTACCGGGTCGGATCAGGGTCTGCAACCTGACGCGGGATTGGGTCCCTATGCTCAGGCAAAGGCCGCGGTGCATAGCCTGGTCAAGATGCTCGCCCGGGAATTGCCCTCCGATGGCATTCTGGTCAGCGCGGTCGCCCCGGGCATGACGCGGACGCCGCTGGTGGAAAGGCTGATGGAGGGGTACGCACGAGAATTCGGGACGGACAGCAAGACGGCGGAGAAGCTCGAATTGCAACGGCGCGGTGTTCCGCTGGGCAGGTTGGGGGAGCCTGAAGAGGTGGCAGAAGCCGTACTCTATCTGGCAACGGCGGCCTACTGCAATGGAACGATATTGAATATCAGTGGGGGGAACGTGCGCTCCGTGACGAGCTAAACAGAGGGCGGCCCCCTCCTCATGGTTTCCGCCGTAGGAGTGTCAACAGAGAAGAAAGGATGTCTGCACCTATGTTTGCCCCGCTTAAGATTGGAGTTATTGGACTGGGCCGTATGGGTCAGTTGTATGCACACACACTGATGACGCAGGTCGCGGGAGTGCAGCTTTATGCGGTGGCAGAGACCGCTGAACAGCTGAGAACTAGCACGGCTCGTGAGTTCAACGTGCCACACGCCACAGCCTCCGCACACGAACTGCTCTCCCTTCCTGAATTGCAGGCAGTGGTGATCGCCACACCCACGCAGACACACACTGAACTGGTCGTAGCCGCGGCCAGAGCGGGCAAGGCTATTTTTTGTGAAAAACCGCTGGCCTTGACGCTTGACGCGACCCAGCGCGTGCTCGATGTTGTCGCTGAGACGCAAATACCGCTCCAGGTCGGTTTCATGCGCCGTTTTGATGGGGCATATAAGAAGGCAAAGGCATTGATCGATGCCGGAAACATTGGGCGTCCTGTTACCTTTAAGTCTGTCGGACGCGATCCATTCTGCCCACGACCGGACTATGCCGACCCCTCCCAGAGTGGCGGCTTGATTCTTGACATGGCGATTCACGATTTCGATCTCGCACGCTGGCTGATGGGTAGCGAGGTCGAACGGGTATCAGCGGAGGGAACGCTGCTGGTATGCGAGCAGCTTCAGCAGGTCGGCGATATCGATAACGCCGTGGTGAATCTGCGCTTCGCAAGTGGCGCGCTGGGCAACGTGGAAGTGAGCCGCAACGCCTTCTATGGCTATGATATTCGCACCGAAGTGCTTGGCTCTGAGGGAGCCGTTACGATTGGCGCTCATCAGTATACACCCGTTGTCTTGCTCACACGCAATGGTGCTCAACACGATACCGTGCCGTACTTGCTGGAACGCTTCGGCGATGCCTACCGTGCTCAAATACAGCACTTTGCCGACTGCTTACGGACGGGCAAGCCACCATCAGTTGGGGGTACAGATGCACTGGCGGCTACACGAGCATATCAAATGAGCCGTATCGTCACGCTTGATGAACTACATCCATAACGTGTAGAAGGAACAAACAAGGCAAATTTGGACAATCCAGAGATCGGTCATCTTTATTTCGGAGACACAATGTCTGGGTAGGAGGAAGATCATTCATTAACCACGCTAGTTGAGCTGCCATCGGAGGGAATCCGCATTGCGGAGGAATCGCTCCAGAAGGTTGCGCCGCAAACGATAGATTTCATGTACGTCACTGAACTCCCGTGGGCAGAAACGCAGCATCTCCCTGGGCTTTAGACCGCAGTGAAAGAGTAAGTAGGCTATCCGCTGCTCACGTGGGTTAGTAAGCATCGTCTTGAGGAAGTCCCAGACCTCACCGCCTTCGGTGCTGTCTTCCACTTGAGGTTCTCCTGGCTCTCCTGGCTCCGGTAACGAGACTTCTCGTGGCCGCCCATAGGCCCGTAGTGTATCCAGGATAGTCCCATGCAAACTCGCACGCAGGTACTGCAAGGCAGCAGCCAGCGTACTGAATGCCACCCGTTGATTTGAGGCGGTGGACTGCCAGAAGCGTTCAAACGCCAGCGCCACATAGTTCTCTTCGCTTTCCAGGCGACATGCCGCCGCTCTGTTGGGATGACAACGCAGCCAGCCTCGTACCAGCCCGCCGAAGCAGTGGTGCAACCAGACCCAGGCCTCCGGGTCGCCCTGGATCGTCGCACGGCGGAACAGCTCGATGCCATACATATCCTTGGCGGGCGCACCCCGGCGATAGTTGTCGAGTTCTCTCAGGCAATGTGCCGCAAGCATTGGGAGACGCATCTCACTGCACATCGAGTTTGATAGGAGGGAGACAGGAGATGATTGCTCACTAGGGGTGCTCTCTTGAGCAATGGATGGCTCTCCGTCTTCCGCACAGAGGATATCCCTCAGTTCATAGACCATAACGATTCTCCCCCCATATCAAATCGTGCCGATTACTTTATTTACGCTCACTGAATCGGCTTTCCAGGTCAATGGTTGGCGAAGCACATGCAAAGTCTTCAAAAGGTTTGATATGATTGGAAGACTTGAACATCTCTATAGACTATTATATGGGGGAAACGTCTTCTAATCGTTACGGCAAGCGTTACGAATGATGGAATTTCTGCTGGTTAAGAAATGGCTCATCCTGGTTCTATTGCAAAAATTTTTAATCCCTGTACTGGCTACATCAGATATCCGCTCAAGAAAAAGCCCACTGAGAACGATTATCCGAGCGTGCTTGCAAGGAAGCATGAGGCGCGCCTACAAGCAGAAAGTATTGCTCTGTTTTCAAACGCTGTTCACGTATGGTAGTGGCAAAGGGGAAGCTTCTTCTGTGTTTTGTGTTCTTCACCCCATATAGCAAGCAGTCAGTACAGGCAGTCCTCCTTGAAACGGAAAAGCCTTTTTTTGGGAGGTGGCAGAGCAGCTTTTTAAACGGCGGGAGCATCCCCTTGTGTTATGGCCAGATATGTGTGACAATCTGGGCCAAATTTTATTGACAATCTGCCAATTATTTGTGAAAATCTACAATCGGTGGTGATTGTCACACATATTTAGCAGAAGCTCAGCAATGTTGAGCGTGAGGTAACGCTTATCGTCACACATTTCTGGCAGCTTTTTTCACGAATATTTGGCGAAACCTTGTTTATCGTCACACGTATTTAGCGAAACCAAACTTGGTCCTTCTTATCTGTGCGCCCATGATCTCCTCTTCCTGCTCATGCTGTCAATTTCTTGGTGCTTTGAGACATCCTACGCTGATAGCAGCCTTGCTTATCCATTGGTCTGTTGCTGTCCTCCCTCAGGGACAGGAGAGTTGCGCCCTACCTTCCTGTTCAAGACCAGTGTTCCCAGCACATCCATGATCACACGGGAGGCGAGCAGAGCAGTCACATCGGCTACATCGTAAGGTGGAGAAACCTCCACGACCTCCATCCCGGCCAAGCCCTCACGAGAGACAAGCTGCAGCAACTTGAATACTTCGCGTGGCAGAAATCCGCCCGGCTCTGGAGTACCCGTCCCTGGTGCAAAAGCAGGATCAAGACAGTCAATATCGAAACTGAGAAAGACACACTTCGCCTGCTTCCAGGCAATATCAAGAGCATACTCGGCCACCCGATCGATACCATAGCGGTCAACATCTTCCATCGTCATAACGGTCGTTCGGCGCTCGCGCGAGGTGGAATACCAATCGCGAGGTTGTGTCCAACCTCCGATACCAATTTGTACCAGGTTGGTGGGAGGAGCATTGGGAATGTTGGTCGCGTGAAACCAGGGGGTGCCATGCATCCGCTCGTCCCTGTTGTACTCGCTGATATCGGCGTGCCGGTCAAAGTGAATGATGCCAATATTGCCGTCGACATGTGGAGCTAGTCCCCGAATGTCCGGGTAGCCTATCGAATGATCCCCACCTAGGATGACGGGAAAGACACCCCTTTCGTGAACATAGCTGACCGCTTTGGCGATTTGGTCAAAACTCTTCTCAATGTTCGCCGGTATCACGTTCACGTCTCCGACATCAACCATATTGAGCGATTCCACCAGGTCGACGCCTAGTGATGGGTTATAGCCAGTCCCAAGCACCGAAATACGCCGGATAGCTTGAGGTCCCCAGCGTGTACCAGAGCGAAAGGTGGTTCCGCAGTCCAGTGGGACTCCAACAATAGCGACGTCCTGGCCTCCAAGGGTGTGCATATCTTCCAGGAACGGAACACCCATGAATCGGCATCCGGCTGAGTAATCCTTCCCTGTTCGATCAAACAAGGGGATGGTCCTGTCGCGTATGGAGTCGGCTGATTCTAATCCATGTGCCAATGCTTGCCGGGCCAGTTCATCCCGTCGTGTCGAAGACAACTGAGCTTCGCGTTCCATCGCCCATGTCCCGCGTAAATCTTCTCGTCTCATACATGTCTCCCTTCTGATCCCGTCCCTGGTCGCCTTAGCGGGCGCGTTCCTGCCGGAAACCGATCACGCGGCCTTCGGGATCAGGGGCGTCGCGACCCATAAGTTTCCTTAACTCTCTTTGATTGTACCTGCGTCGTCTCTCTCCTGCAAGGAGCATGTTCCTTTCCATCGTTCTCAAGGACCATTTGTTGCTAACGGACGTCCCAGGCACGATGCCTCTGCCACGCGTAAAATCCTGAACACTACCGCCCCTTGATGACGACCGCAACAGCGGCCGTACCGGGTCCGGTATGAGTGGCCAGGACGGCACCGAGTTGATAAAGAGGGATATCCCCCTGATAGATTGCTTTGAGTACTTCTCTGAGTTGCTGCCCTGCTCCCTGGCTTGACTCGCCGGCGATCATCTGCTCTATCCCGCCCATGGCGGCGATTAGCCGCGCGATACGAGTATAGGCCGCGCTGCGGGTGCGCGCTATTCCTGCCGGCATGATCTCGCCATGCTTCAAAGCGAGGATCGGTTTGACGACGAGCGTATTCCCAAGCAAGGCCAGAGCACCATTCAGGCGCCCACTCCGCTTGACATAGTCTAGCGTATCAAGTACTCCCAGGAAGTGGGTGCGTGAGAGCAGGTCGAGCAGGTGGGCTTTGATCTCTTCGAGTTTCAGGCCCTCACGAGCCTCTCTCGCGGCCTGTAAAATGGCCGGTGCCATGCCTATACTCGCGCTATGCGAATCGATCAGTTCGATTGGGACGTGCTTCACTGCGCCGGGAAGGGTCTCGCGCGCTATCCACGCGGACTGGTAGGTGCCGCTGAGTTTTGAGGAGAGATGGATCGAGAGGATGGCGTCGGCTCCTCTTTGGAGGTTCTTAAACGGATTTCATATAATACAGAGGAGTATTCCCTGGTGTTGTATTCGTTTGCTATTTGTGTATGATGGATCAGTTTAAAGCCACAACGATTATGGAGGGAAACGTGGTCTCGGTCTACTGGCCTACGAGAATTGTAGGAACCATCGCCAGGCGGACACCTCGAGCGGTACGGCATACAGCCGGCTACAGCATCGCAGCGGCTGGCTATTTCCTCCGGCGCTCTGAACGTCATATGACCCTGCAAAATATGGCGCTTGTGACGGGCCGCTCCGTACATGATCCCGGCGTACACCGCCTGGCTTATGCTTCCTGGAAGAACGACGGTCGCTATGCCTCCGATTTTCTGGCCTTTCCCGATCTGGATATCGAGCCTGTTGAGCGCCATGCGCGCGATATGAGTGAGGGAGTCAGCTCCGGGTATGAATATATTGAGTGCGCGCTCAAGCACAGACGAGGTGTGATCATCGCCACCGCCCATTTCGGGAACTGGGACCTGATTGGGGCAATACTTGCGAGGCACTATCCGTTTACTGCGATAGCCGAAACGTTCAGCGATCCACGCTTAAACCGCTTTGTGCAGGATCAGCGCAGGGAGAGGGGGATCGAGATCATTCCAATTAAAAGTTCGGTGCGCCGCCTGCTGCGCGTCCTGCAAAGCAATCATCTGGTCGCGCTCGTCGTGGATCGTCCTCTGCCAGCAGAGAAGGGCATAGGGGTCTCCTTCTTTGGGCGGACGACGTATGTACCGGCAGGGCCTGCAAGACTGGCATTCAAAAGTGGAGCCATAATTGTGCCGGGCTTTGGCTGGTACGGACACCGCAACCAGTTTTAGATACGTGCGTTTCCGCCCATTTTCCCAGGGGAGTGCAAGAAGGAGAGCCGGGACGAGGAGATAGCCAGGATGACGCAGTGCCTGTACAATGCTATCGAGGAGATGGTCAGATTATGGACGACGCAGTGGTATATGTTCCGCCCTTTCTGACCAGCAGTTTCCCATACTTCTTCAGATAATCCTTAGCCGCGTCTGACCGACCCACCTCTCGTGCCCGCTCGCTCTTTTATCTTCTTCTATATGTTCCCACTAATTCAGTAGTGGCAATCACATGGCCTTTCATCTTTGCCAGCACATCCTCTTTGATCATGCCTTCCGGCAACCCTAATCTTGTATCAAGGGCAAAGAGCTTAAAGACATAGTGGTGCATGCCAGAAGGAGGACATGGTCCCTTATAGCCACGTGTGCCAAAATCGTTCACCCCGATCGTACCACTGGAGGGCATCTCGCGTTCCGGGATGCCCTGCGTTGAGGACAGCATATCGTAGAGGAGCCAGTGCGTAAACACTTTCCTTGGTGCATCCGGGTCTTCAACGACAAGGGCTAAACTTTGCGCTTCCTGTGGAACCTGAGAAAAGGTAAGGGATGGATGATGGTTGACTCCATCACACGTATACTGTGCCGGGATCGGTTGGTTCTGTTCAAAGGCAGAACTTGTGAGTTTCATAGGCACCTCCTTTCTTACGTCGTGTGAGACGCTCGTGATTGGATGGATAGTAACCCTATGCTTGTCAGCATCATCTCTCTATTTATAGCACGATGGTGAAACCTTTTTGGGTTCTTCTGTGCATTCGAGTTGAATCGCGCATCAACCTGCTTCCCCTTCCACCTGGCCGTGTTGGCGCATCATCGATGGAGGAAACGAGGAAGCCATCGTGCCACCGTGCGCAGATAGGTTTCATAGCTCTCTCCAAACTGGTGGCACAGAGAGGGTTCCTCCACGAAGACGACAAACAGGTGAACCACTCCCCATACCAGCAGAGCATATCCGATCAGCAAGAAAGAGCGAAAAAGGATGGCTTGCCCGATCACCATCGAAAGAACCGCAAGATACATCGGGTTGCGAACCCAGTGATAGGGTCCCTCTTTGACGAGGAAGATCGGCGCATCCAGAGGCGCTGGCGTGCCTTTTCCAATGAAAGTGAACGCGTAAGCACACCAGAGATAGAGCCCCACTCCCAGCAGAAGAGGGAGGAAACCGAGCAGCCACACGGATGGGAACAGCAATACCAGTCCCCACGGAGGGTTCAGCAAGAGCCAGGGGATGCCGAAAGCCACCGTTCCAGGGACCAGGATCGTGAAGATGAGCGTTTTGAAAGCAACCATGAATGCTCTCCTGTTTGTCTCTTAGGTTGGACTGTCAGTGAACAAGCCATGATACAAAAGACTGGTCAAACTGGCAACGACGGCATCAGGTTCTTCTAAGGGCGTCTCCGCAAGCCGCAACAGCAGCAGAGCGAATACCCATGCCAGGATCTCTCTATCGACCTCAGGCCTGGCTCCCGGGACAAAGCACAGCGCCCGAAAGAGCAGCGTGAGTTGGGAGGCAGACCAGGCTTCGATCTGGTGATGGAGTTCCTGCAATTCTCGATCCCGCACCGCCGCCTCATGCCAGGCACGGTAGGCTCCTGCATACGCCCAATCCACAGTAAGGGCCTGACGAATCAGGCGGGCGATGCCGTCACGAATATCGGCGGGCACCACGCTTTTGGCGTCCCAGGTGAGCAGGGAAACGTCTTGCAAGAGTCGGTCCATCAAGACCAGCAAGATCTGCCGTTTCGACGCAAAGTGCTGATAAAAGCCACCTACTGCCACCCCTGCGGCACGCGCAATCTCCTCAATAGAAGTCTGCTCATAGCCTGTGCTGGCTACTTAGCATATCCGTTCCACTATCAGGAAGTAAACTGTCATACGGGAAACCCTAACATCATCTATCTGATGAGTAGATAGCAAAGAAAAAGAACCGGT
>Ga0070708_100000693_pt1 | contig 25651 bp, 19 predicted proteins | sample KBSK5503metaG_FD_65469 | JGI IMG/M metagenome (GOLD analysis project Ga0070708, IMG submission 65469) | Corn, switchgrass and miscanthus rhizosphere microbial communities from Kellogg Biological Station, Michigan, USA - KBS K5-50-3 metaG | ecosystem: Host-associated > Plants > Roots >... | reverse complement strand
GGCGCGTTCTCGCAGTGCATGCAAGGCACCGGCTGAAAGAAAGGCCCTTCAGGTTTGTTAGCATCGCCTTTGAAGTAGGCATCGATGCGAATCCAATGCATCTCGCGACTGCGCACCACCTGTTCCTTGCCGACAACGGGGATGTTGTTTTCAGACTGGCAGGCAATCGTGCAGGCGTTGCAACCGACGCAATTGTTCAGATCGATTGCCATACCCCACGCGTAGCCCATGCCGACTTTTTTTGTGTCGTAAAGATTTGGATCGTAGAGGGTGTCGTCGCGTGCAGGTTCTGCGGTCTCCTTGTGGGTGGGATTGCCATGAAGGAATTCGTCGAGCGTTTCCGAGCGGACGATATCGCGGTCTTCCTTGCTGAAGCTGGGATCCTCCATGTTGAAGTGAAGCTGCGTGGTTGCGAGCAAATATTTTTCGCTCGTCTTTCGTACTTGCACGCCATTCGAGAACCAGGGTGCGTCGGAAGTTCGAATCTGATAAGAGTCGAAACCGTGGTCATTGCCCACGCGGCCGGCTAGTCGACGTCCATATCCAAGATGGACCGTTAGAACGTTGTCAGGCTGTCCAGGCGTGATCCAAAGAGGGACACGGACGGTGCGGCCTCGGTAATCGAGATCTACTGTTGGAACATAGTGTTCGCGGCCTTTGACGCTGCCGCCGTTATCCCTGACGCCATACAACTGATAGGCTGAATTGGGACTGATAAGCGCAACGTTATCCCAAGTGACTTTGGTTAACGGCTTGGGCAGTTCCTGCAACCAGCCGTTATTTGCAAAGCGACCGTCGTAAATTGAAGGGTCGGTGCGGAAAACGATTTCGAAAGAGCCAGAGGCTGTCGTCTGGATGACGGGCCTTTGAACTTGATTGGCCAAATCTGTTTTCAGCGACACACTTTTCACAGGCAAAGAAGTGTTTGGAATAAACCCGTCGTGCACCGACTTGCGCCACATCGCCTCGAAATCTGCTGACGGCGACGCTGCTTGCTGATTAGGTCCCGCCTGTTGACTTACGACTGCTGGTGATGGCGTCTGCTGTGGGGGGCCACTCGATCCCTGCACCTGCTGACTGCTCCTGCCTCCTGTCGTTTGCCAGTATTGCCGGACAATCTCGTATGGTTTGCGATCGTATTGTTCGGAAAATACGGCAAGTAGTTCGTGCGCGGTCTTGCCGTCGTAAAGCGGTTCAATTAGAGGCTGAATGATCGTAACAGTGCCGTCATAAGAACGGGTGTCGCCCCACGACTCGAGATAGTGGGCTGCCGGCACGTGCCAATGGCAAAGCTCGGTAGTCTCATCTTTGTACTCGCTCAGGTGGACACGGAGCTTAATCTTTTTTAGCCGCTCGAAATCGAGTTTCAGATCAACCGGTGTGTTGTAAACGGGATTTCCACCCATGATCACCAGAAGATCTACTTTGCCCGCGTCGATGTCGTTGACGAGATCCTGCAGCGACTGTCGTTGATCTACTGAGTTGGTTTCGAGTGGAGCGGTGTAGAAAACAGTCTTGCCGACGTTACCTAGCGCAGCGTTCATTGCGTGTGCGAGGGCATGAATAATCGGTGGTTGCTGGTCGCCGACAATTACAATGCTTGCGCCCTTGTGTTGCTGCAGATCAGCAACGATCGCCTGGGTGTTTGGTTGATTCGCAACGTTTGGCTCGGTTATCGTCAAGCGCATCCCATTCGCGAAATCAAATTTGTTCGCGATAGATTCCAGCTCACTCTGCCTCACTGTCCACCGATGATCCGCGGCCGCTCCGGTATTTGTTGGCGTTGTCTCGATGACATACAGCCGATTCATCTCCTTGTTGCTTTCAGTGACTCTCCGTCGCGCCATGAAATCGTGGGCGTAACGGAGCGACCCCGGGAGGCAGGAAAGAAAATCGTTATCGAGCGAAAGAACTCGTTGCGCCAGATCGAATCGATACGTCGTGTTAACCGGTTGACCAAACGCCATCATCGCGCCCGCGCGCGCGTTGTCGCGATTTGCAGGTTCATACTGGTGCCACTTCGCCTGGGGCAGGGTCGCGAGCAAGTCTTTCATCTGAGCGCCAAGTGTTGGCGAAATAATCGGCTTAGTCAGAAAACGAATTCCAGCACCTTGCTTTGGACGTTGTTCATCGAGCGTCGTTCTCATTTCCCCAACAAATGAGGTCCACGTTCGAATGTCTTCCCGATAAGTAAGCGTTTGTGAGCGGTCGGGATCGTAAAGACCCAGTATTGAGGCCTGCGAGAAAATGTCTGTCGCACTCGAGCCACGTGGATCGCGCGCCGGATCGTCGGGAGGAAAATCGCCGGGCCGATTATTAGGGTGATCCGGATTGCCTTCGATCTTTGTCGGCCGGCCCTCGTTGCTCCTGACGAGCACGGGAGTAGCTGCACCAAAAAGCGGCGCGGCGGTAGCAAAGAAGAGGGCCTTGCCGGGTACTTCTTCTTCCGGCTGTTTGACGTAAGGAACGATTTTTTCCGGAGGTTGAAAGACGCAGCCACTCAAACCCGCCAATGCCAGCGACGCGCCCATCAGTTTTATGAAGGTGCGACGCTCGATCGGATCGTTCCACTCTTCTGCTTGCTGCGGATATTCACGCGAGACAAACTCGCGGAAGGCCTGGCTGTCAGCCAGTTCGTCCAGGCTGCGCCAATACTTCTTTCCGGTCCGTCGCTCCTCGCGATCCTGCAAACTGAGGATGTGGTCGCGCATCAGTTGAAAATTTATGTGCCGATCCGAATCACTCATCTCATTTGGGACTAACGGTGACACGTTGAACAACTTGTCAAAACTTTAGCGTCTTGAATGTGATAAGTCGCTTTCAAAGTCTGTCCTTCCAGTAGCTGCGAATCGGTTTTGTTCTCAGGCCGCCAATCCATGTCGAAAACCTTATCCTTCTGACGCACAAACTTCTCCGGAGCACGGTGACAGGAAAGACACCATTCCATCTGCAGCGTCGAAGCCTGGTAAGCAATCGGCATCTGATCCACGCGACCGTGGCATGTCGAACAGCCGACGCCTTTATTTACATGAATGCTGTGATTGAAATAAACGTAGTCGGGCAGGTCATGTACTCTGATCCACTCAATAGGCTTGCCGGTGCGAAAGCTCGCGCGAACCGGCTCGAGATACGAGCTTTCGGCCCAGATCTGCTTGTGACAGTTCATGCACGTATTCGTAGAAGGCATACCGGCAGACGCGGCTGTTTCTACAGAAGTATGGCAGTAGCGGCAATCGATGCCGTCGTCTCCCGCGTGGTGCTTGTGACTGAATTGAACTGGCTGCTGTCGCTCGACCCATTGGCCGGTGTTCCAGGATGAACGGTTCAACTCAGCTGTAACCCACAGAACGGCAATGAGAATGAAGACAGCGCCATAAATCGTGAGCTTGGCCAGCGCGTTTGTGCTGTGATGGAAGATCTGTGGCATCGCCGCAGCGCAAATCAGAAGCTCTACAAACTACGAGCGAGGTTAAACTGCAAACTTGGAACACACACCGGCACCTGGGCCGACTCCTACGGCACACGAATCCGTCGAACTAAGTTGTCTTATTGCAAAGTGAATGTACTTTACCAGATGACCCAGAATTTTCAAATTCCCCCTTATTGCGATAAATACATAGTGATTCCTCTCTCTCTCCTGACAAGGCCAGTGCAATGATCCTGCCAAAGTTGGCGCAACTATTTCAGTAAGAGAATGGGGATTTTCAGTATGCCCGACCCTTAACACTATAAAAGTGCCAGTTAATTTTGCGGAACTATCCAAGCACATCCGGCAAATCCGGCAACGTTCCGTAATAGACAGCTCGAATTTCGATGCCACGGCCTTGCGCCGTGGAGAATCACGCTCGCGGCTACACAAAAAACCCTCAGCACTATCCGAGATGCCACGGCCTTGCGCCGTGGAGGTTCACGCTTAATGCTTTGGTGATCTTCAGCAGGAAACGTGAGCCTCCGGGCGCAATGCCATGGCATCCGCAAGACCCTTCTAGGCGTATTTTGTAGCAGCGAGCATGAGTCTCCACGGGGCAAGGCCGTGGCATCTGCAAAATAATTCTATGGGCGTGGTTTGACCGGCATCGGACGCCGATCTAGATAACGGCGTCGCGGGCAAGCATTGCGGCGCCAATTGCCACAGCATCGGAACCCAAGCTGGCAGTTACGATTTGGGTAGCTTCAAAGCAAGGTTGGAATGCCCGGCGCTTGGCTTCCTGAATGATTGGGTCAAGTATGAGATGGCCTGCCCCCATTACACCACCACCCAACACAATTCGTTCGATGTTCAAAAGGTTGATCACACTGGCGACTCCCGTCCCTATGTACTTTCCAGTGCGTTCAATCATCATCAGTGCAAAATCGTCACCCTCATTTGCCTCCTGAGCGACGTCGTCTGCGGTGAAGTCTTTGTTTAGTCCCAGTTTCGATAGTGAAGATGTCGAATCTCGATTTAGTCGCTCTCTAGCGCGGCGAACGATGCTTGGTGCTGAAGCCACCGTCTCCAGGCAACCTGTATTGCCGCAGACACATTCAAGACCCTCTGTATCAATAGTGATATGACCAACCTCGCCGGCAAAACCCGACGCCCCTGTCCAAAGCTTTCCGTCCAGGATTATGGCGCCACCGATACCAGTGCCAATCATCATGTAAAAAATATCGCGGCTTCCGCGGCCGGCGCCAACTTTATACTCGCCGTAGGCTGCGGCATTAGCATCGTTCTCAAGTTCCACGCGGATGTTCGTAGCGCGCATGAATTCGGCGTGAAGGTCATCGCGCACGGTCGCCGGGAGATTTCGTGAAGCTATAACGCGGTCGGTTTGCCGGTTTACCAAACCGGGTATGCCGATGCCCATTGCGCGGACGGAGGGATCACCGGCACCCAGTTCACGTCCCACCTTTGCTACCAGTTCTACGAGGTTGTCGGAGGAAATTACCGCTTCGCGTCTTTCGAGTACTAGGCCCGCGTCGCTCAGGAGGGCAGCACGAACTTTTGGGCCGGAAAGATCTATGCCGATAAAATTTGGTCCTGACGTACCCATGCAACCCTCTGATTTAAGTAACTCGTAGACGGGTGAACGAAGCATAGTCGAGGGTTCAGGGGCTGTCAAACGGGTCTTTCTGCGTGTAGAATTGTGGCGAGTAACCTAGGGATCTATTTGGAATCGGCAGTTCTTTCGTACTTTGTACTTTGAACTTTGTACTTTGTGCGTCTTGCTAAGACGAACCAGGCTCAAAGCATCAAGTTCAAAGTCCAAAGTCCAACTTATGCAAATTCGCACCATACTGCTGCCCACTGATTTCAGTGAATGCGGCAATTATGCCCTGTCCTACGCTGCATCGCTGGCGCGTACCTTTGGCGCCTCGATCATCTGTGTGAACGTAATCGAACCCATTGTGCCCACTGTGGGTTATTCGGGAATGACAGAGCCGCTTCCGATTGCCGATATCACCGAACAACTTGAAGATTCAGCCGAACGTGAGTTACCAAAACTCGCAGAGTGCGAAGAGTGTGCGGGTCTCGAAGTGGAAGAAATGTTAGTCCATGGAGAGGCTGCCTCCGAGATCGTTCGGGTGGCCAAAGAGCGAGCTGTCGACCTGATTGTTATTTCATCGCATGGCCGGACAGGATTAGGACGTATCCTCTTCGGTTCCACTGCCGAGGCGGTGGTGCGTCACGCCTCGTGTCCTGTGCTGGTAGTAAAACCCCCGCAAGAGGAAGAGACTGGACAGTAGTCAACACTCAGCCCTCCAGTTTATGCTGTCAGCCGCCGACTACTGACGACTGTCTCTCAAACTGTTCATGCATAGTCTTGATTTTCTTTACGACCTCATAGGTCAATACGGGCTCTACGCGGTCTTTATACTCGTAATGCTCGAAGGCGATATCACCCTGCTCCTGGCGGGAGTGCTCGCGCATAGTCATTTCTTCGGCGATCGTAGTTTTGCCTGGGTCTTGCTTTGGGGGACGCTTGGTGGGTGCGCCAGCGATAACGTCGCTTACTTCGCCGGGCGAGCCTTTTGTCAGACCGTTCGAGAATTCCGTTTCTATCGCGTTGCGAAACCGAGAATCGAAAGGTTGACAAGCAAGTTTGGCTCTCTTTCAATCTTTTTGTCGAAGTATATCTACGGTCTGCGCTGGGCCTCATGTGTCTTTTATGGGGTCGGGCACATGCCTTACTTGCGCTTTCTCCTGGTTTCCCTTGCCAGCTGCTTTGCCTGGGTCTTCATATTAAGCGGCGCCGGATATTTCTTTAGCGGCGCGGTGATGGGACTTATTGGTGATTTTCAAAGATTGGGTAAGGTGTTGCTGGTAATAGTCGTCGTAGGTATCGCCGGTTTTTATCTGGCGGAACGCTTCTGGCTTTCGAAAAAGGTCGAAGCAGCAGACCCAGAACGCTTACAGGAGTTCGAACAGGCAGCACAGGAAAAGCTACAGGATTTGCGGCAGGAATTTCACGAGCATATCCCTTTCAAACAGCAACGACGCGGAGAACCGAAAAAAACTTTGACCTCAAAGCGCCGAGAGTCTGATGGCGACTGAAGACATTCTTAGATTTTGGATTTTGGATTTTTGATTGGCGATTGCCGTTTGCCCCGGAACTTTATTCTTAGTACTTTATTTCTTTAACGCACAGGATTTCAATTCAAAAAGGGCCGGGGTCTGAGCCAATCAAAATTCTAAAATCAAAAATCTAAAATTCAAAAAACATGATAATCGAATCTTCTGCGCCCACTCGGGTTGATCTGGCCGGCGGCACTATCGACATCTGGCCTCTTTATCTATTTCATCCCGGCGCTAGCACCGTAAATTTCGCACTCTCACTGCATGCTCGTTGCCGCATCGAGACGCGCGATGATGGCCGCATTGTGCTTGAGTCGCGCGATCGCAAAGTGTCTTTCGAAACCAACTTGTCGGCGCTAGAGGATTTGCTACAAGAAGAACGGCTCGAGCTGATATCCAAGTTAGTTCACTTTTTCAAACCCACCACCGGGTTTCACTTGGTTGCCGAAAGCGAGGCTCCGGCCGGAGCCGGCCTTGGCGGTTCATCTGCTCTTGCAATTGCCTGCATTGGCGCTTTGAATCGGTTGGTAGGCAATCGTTATGGCGAGCGCAAGTTTGTGACCATCGCGGCAAACATCGAGTCGACAGTAATCAGAGTACCGGCCGGCTTCCAGGATTATTATCCGGCACTCTACGGCGCGGTCTCGTCCCTGCATTATCGACCTGATGGCATCGAGCGCGAGGCACTGGATATCGATACGCAGGAGTTGGAGCGTCGCATCGCTATCTGTTACACGGGCGAGCCACGCCTTTCCGGAATTAACAACTGGGAGATGTTTAAGCGTCACATTGATGGTGACCCGGAAACGTTTGAGCTATTTGAAAGCATACGCGACTCCGCACACAGCGTCCGCGAAGCTCTGCTGGCAGACGACTGGGCGGAGGTTTCGCGAACGATGTTTAAAGCCTATCCCAACCGTAAACGCTTAGCTTCCGGTATTACGACGCCCCAAATGGATCTACTCGTCGAAAAGGCGCTAGCCAATGGTGCGGAGGCGGCAAAAGTATGCGGCGCAGGTGGTGGCGGTTGTATAGCGTTTCTTTGTAGTGCCGGAAGGCGAGCGGAAGTCGAGCAGACACTGGCTGCGGAGCACGGGGTGGACGTGCTTGATTGGAAACTTGCGCGCGAGGGATTGGTTGTGAAGGAGAGTTAGGAGCCTTCTTCGGATCTTTGCTTCGCGGCCGCGGAAAGTGCGGCCAAGCGTGCTACCTTTTGCTCGAAGGTTTCTCCCGGTACGGGTCCAGTATCAACGACACCACAATAAGTAAATCGTTTCATCAACGTACGGTCCGCATTGCCCGTCGGTTTATGTGCGGCGGGTGGAGTTAATGCCGCGCTCGCGGGAGGTGAAGTCTCTTGTGGAATAGGCGCCGCAGCCGGAGTTGGCGCTGACGCGATCGCCCGTTCAGAAGTAACGGATGCGGCCGGTGCCGTCGGTTCTCCCCCTTCTTCCGCTCGTTGTTTAGCCCCAGCTGCTAGTGCTTTCAAGCGCACTACCTTTTGCTCAAATGTTTCGCCAGGTACCGGGCCAGAATCAGTCACGCCAGCATAGGTGGAGCGCTTGAATAACTGCCGGTTTGGTTGTGCACCAGCCTTGTGTTCAGCAGCACCTGCAGGAGCAGCAGCTGGCGGGGCAGGTTTTGCAGTTGCTGCCGAGGATGCTTTTGGTGGCGCTGGGGCCTGTGCCGGCGCCGCTGGTTTAGCCGCATGGCTGTGTTCACCAGCGCTCTCGACCATCACATAAACGCCGCGTTCATCTTTCTTGATGACGGGCATAGTGCCACCAGCCGCCTGCAACAAAGCGGTAAGTTCTGCTTCGACAAAGCGACTCTGTTTCTGCGGGTCGCGAACATGGCCCAGCGGTGGTCCCATATAAAACGTGCCACAGGTCTGGCACTTGGAGAGCACGTCGTCTCCGCGCAAATGTACCTCTGCCGGCTCGCCGGCAGTACGTAGTTGCTTCAAGTGTCCGTTGCAAAGCTTTCCCTTTGCATTTCTCTCGTTGCAAACCGTCTGCGCATTTGTAATGCGCTTTGGCACTGGCGCAGCGGTGGTTGCAGGAGAGTTCTGGCCGGGATCGGGAACTGTTACTGACATTGATTTGGTTTTCTGATCTTCAGTTATAGTTCGTCGTTGCCTACCTTGAATCTTACAGACTGATTCAAATGCGCGTCAACGGAACAGAACCGGGAGCGGTAGCGACCGCATTCAAGAACCGCAGTACGCACGTCACGAATATACAGTCTCTCTGCACTAGCGCCCTACCGAGGGCGGCTACCGTTTTCCAGTTAATGCGACTTAATGCGACTCGGGTCTCTGCGCTGGTTGAGTGCGGTCACTACCGCTCCAGGTTCCGTAAGATACGCTGATCCCAGCCCCATGTTATCCTCGGCGCGAATGTTCAAGGATCTGCTTGGAGCAATTTGGAGACGAATACCAAAGCCACTGCGTCGCTGGAGTATGCGTGCTACGCACACTCGATTTACTGTGACAGCCGCCGGTTTTGAACAAAGCATGGAGGTGGATCGTGCAGTTTGGTTTCCGCCAAACTCACTTCCCGAGGGACTGCCGGCGGATCAACAAGAGCTCATCAAACGCGCCGTAACGAATGGAGCAAAAGGGCGAGATTGATGTATGCTGCGCACGCAAGCTTTGAACTTTGAACTTTGTCCTTCGTGCTTTGCTTTTGTTACTAAACTCGTCTCATAACACGTACGAAGAACCAAGTACAAAGAACCAAGTACAAAGTTCAAAGCACAAAGCACAAAGGACCAAGGTCCCTTGGTAATCAATCACCATCACTGGAGACTAAAATGGTACAGCTGATTCCATCGCAGGATGCGGTCATGCAGATTCTGCAACGCACGGGCGCCTTTCGTGAAGGCCACTTTGTATATCCAAACGGAAAACACTCTCCTCACTACTTTCAGATGCCGTTGGCATTTCGTTACTATGACACGGCACGCGTTCTGGCGGTGGCCTTGAGTCGAAAATTTCGCGTGGAAAAGGACATCTCGAGCCACTTAACCAAGGTTTCGGTAATCAGTCCAAGCTCAGGCGGAATACCCGTCGCTTTCGGCGTACGCGATGCACTCAACGCTGAACAGATTTACTGGGCGGAGCAGGAAAAAGGCGAGCGCATGTTTCGCCAGTACGTAAATCAGGGAGAGGTCAACCCCTGCATCATCGTCGACGACATTATTCGCAGCGGAAATGCGATCGAGGAAACGGCCAAGCTCGTCAGATCTCTGGGGGCGAAGATAATCGGCTGCGGGGCGATCGTCCGCTTCACATCCGCCCCTGACAACGTGGAAGGCGTGCCGATTAAATCACTGGTGGAATTTGATGCGCATATGTACGAGAGTGGTGAAGCTTGCACAGATTGCCTTAAGGATGAGCCGCCTGAGCATGTGCGGTTTTGATAAGGAGATCTTGGTGCTTAGTACTTTGTGCTTTGTTCTTTGTCAGACCGTCTTTACCACTAACCGTGAAAGCAGAAGGAACAAAGTACAAAGAACAAAGTACTAAATACAAAGAACAAAGCTCACAAACTTCGTCCCCGCCCGCGCGCTCGCTAAATCTCATGTCTATTAGCGAGCGCTTTATCCATCGTTACTTCGTCAACATACTCCAGATCGCTGCCAACCGGCATCCCCATCGCAATGCGAGTGACTTTTAAGCCGAGTGGCTTGAGTAAGCGGCTGATGTAGTTTGCCGTGGCCTCGCCTTCAGTCGTGGGGTTAGTGGCCAGAATTACCTCGCTCACCGCAACCCCATCGTTGTTTTCCGGTTTCAACCGTGGCAGGAGATTGGCAAGACGTAACTCGTTTGGGCCAATGTGTCGAATAGGCGAGAGGCTTCCATGCAGCACATGGTAGACACCCTTGAAGCTGCGCGTCTTTTCCACTGCCACGAGACTGTGCGGCTCTTCGACAACGCAGATCACCGAATGATCTCTCGTTGGCGAAGCACAAAACCGACAGGGATCAATCTCTGTTAGATTATTACAAACGGAGCAGAAGATAATTCGTTGCTTCACCTCGCGCACGGCCGTGATCAATCGTTCCAACTCGGCATCCGGCGTGCGCATGATATGAAACGCCAAACGCTGCGCAGACTTGTGACCGATACTTGGCAAGCGTTTCAGCTCGTCAATCAGTCTTGTTACTGGTTCTGCGTATTCAAGCATTTGTTTTGGTGTTTTGTACCCATCACGTGAGCTTTGTTCTTAGTGCTTTGTACTTAGTTTCTTCTAACGCAACGTTCCCCAGACAAACAAAGTACAAAGCACTAAGTACAAAGCACGGTTTCAAGAACGCAATCAACCGAACAGGCCGCCCAGCCCGGGTGGCAACATTCCACCGAGCTTGCCCTTCATGGCTTCGTCGACCTTACGATTCGCTTCGTTTGTGGCTGCGACGATCATGTCCTGGAGCATCTCGACATCACCCTCTTTCACGGCTTCCGGATCGATCTTCAGCGCAACGATTTCATGATTGCCTTTCATCTGGACCGTGACGACGCCGCCACCGGCTGAAGCATCCACACGCAGTTCTTCCATCTCTTTCTGCATCTTTTCCTGCATCACCTGCGCTTGCTTCATCATCTGTTGAATGTTGAATCCACCAGGAAATTTCATTGGTCGTACCTTTCCGAAAGTTTGATTTAAATGAGATCATGCCCCGAAAAACCATCGTAGCTTTCATTACGGGTGAATGCAATCACCAGCAACGTGGAGTGTCCGATATGCTTTAGCTTGTCGTTAACTCCCGCAGAAGTCTTCGTGCCAAACTACTTCGAATATGGGACACCAGAAGTCTTCGGCGCACGAAACGACAAGCTAAAGCATATCGGACACTCACGAGTGGGCACTACAATGTTCTTGTCAATTCTGTGAATCCTATCCTATAAGTTTGAACCTTCGAGTCAACTACTCACATGAGCAACCCAAACAACAACCTGCAGATCGACCGGAGCCTGACGGCGGAAATCAAGCTATATTACGATTTGCTCGCGCCGCAGAATTCTCCGGCTCCGCTACTCATTGCCCTGCACGGCTACGGCGCGAGCAAGAGACAAATGATGCGCGAGGCGCAGCAGATGGTCCCTGATGGTTTTGCCATCGCGGCAGTACAGGGATTTCATCAACATATTAGGGAGCCAAAGGAGCCCGGAGGTCCGCTGCGATTTGGCTTCGGCTGGCTGACGAATTATCGGCCGGAAGAATCGGTAGCGGTTCATCACAGAGGCTTGCTGGATCTGATAACAACGCTGACAGATAAACGCGTGGTCAATCCGCAGCGAATTTTTTTGCTTGGCTTCTCGCAGTCGTGCGCGTTGAATTATCGCTTCGCGTTTTCACACGGACATAGTCTGCGTGGCGTGGTGGGGATTTGCGGCGGAATACCGGGAGACTGGGAAACGAATGACACTTACAAACGGACTGACGCCGCCGTCTTTCATCTTGCGGGGACTCGAGACGAGTTTTATTCCCCGTCGCGAGTGGCTGACTATGCCGAACGACTACAGACGCGGGCTGCGAATGTGGCATTCAAGAGCTACGATGCCGGGCATGAGATCATTCCCGCAATGCGGGAGGATGTCCGTCTTTGGTTACGCGAGCAAGCACCGGATGATTAACCAAAGACTAAGACTGCTTTTCATCTGCCTGGTCTTAATCGCCGTCGCCGGTTGCCAGCGACAGTCTAACTTGCGCAGGTCAGCTGATGCGGTGCCCCCACATCCGATTCTCAAGCCGCTACCGCCAAATGCCTCGCCCCAGCTTAAACAACTAATCGATGGCGCCGTGGCCCAGGCGGGTGTCACCACAGGCTACGATCCTTCGTATGTGAAAATTGATTATCCGGCGGGAGACGTCGCAAACGAAACCGGGGTTTGTTCAGACGTCGTTGTGCGCGCGTTTCGCAAGGCGGGAATTGACCTGCAAAAGGAAGTACATGAAGACATGGCCCGTGCCTGGTCTGAATATCCAAAGAAGTGGGGAGCAGGCAGTCCTGATAGCAATATCGATCATCGGCGCGTCTTGAACCTCATGACTTACTTCAACCGCCAGGGTAAGTCTGTTCCGATTAGCAACAACCGCGATGACTATCTTCCTGGTGATGTTGTGGCATGGGACCTTGGCGGCGGTATGGACCACATAGGAATCGTTTCGAATATGTGGTCGGAGTCTGAGAAACGTTGTCTCGTTGTCCATAACATCGGAGCGGGTGCGCGAATTGAAGACGTGGTGTTTTCGTGGCCCATCAAAGGCCACTATCGATACTTCTGACGCGATCCTTGGAGGTTACTAGCTTGACGCTCAGAGTTGGCGCGCGTTCTTTCTGTCGCTCTTCAAACAACGTTCTGTTGCACTTCCAAGTTGAATCCGAGCTTCCTTCTTCTTGGCAATGACTTGTCTGAAACCAGCTAGTCCAATTATATTCGTCGGCTCCAGCCACATAGGAACGCTTTGCGCCTGAGGACACCGAACAACATGCAATCGAAAACTTTTTGGACTGCAATGCTGCTTCTTGGTAGTGCAATGGTGGTCCACACGCAAACGCCAGCCAAACCAAAGGAAGCAAAAACCATCGCCGCCATTCGCGCCGTGCTCGACGCGCAACGTGATGCCTGGAATCGTGGCGACGTCGAAGGCTACATGGATGGCTACGAACGTTCGGAGCAGACGGTGTTTGTTTCCGGCGATAACCTAACGCGCGGCTGGCAGACTGTTCTCGACCGGTACAAGAAAAATTACAACACGCGCGAGAAGATGGGCACCTTGACCTTTTCCGATTTGGAGATAACGTTGCCAGGAAAAGAATCGGCCGTTGTTCTTGGCCGCTGGCACCTCAAACGTGTCGGCGATGAGCCACACGGACGATTTACTTTGATTTTCAAAAAAACAAAACAAGGCTGGAAAATAATCCACGATCACACTTCGTCTGCTTAGTGTCCGAACACCAAAGCGGCTGGTCACCAGCTTGAATACTTCGATTGAGCTTGACTACCAAACCAGATCAAAGCAGGGCCTCCAACAAGGCCTCGGAGCTCGAGCGAGAAGTCGAATCGCGTAGCGCTGCGTTCAAGAAAGAACTCGGTTTGTTCGATCTTGTTCTCACGCAAGTCGTCTTTGTCGTGGGCACGGTGTGGGTGGGCTGGGCCGCCAAGCTGGGCGAACACCAGACCTTTTTCTGGCTGCTGGCGATTCTCACTTTCTATTTACCATTGGCGGCGGTCGTGATTTATCTGAACCGTCTAATGCCGCTCGAAGGCGGGCTTTACCAATGGGCCAAACTCGCCTTCAATGATTTTGTCGCGTTCATGGTCGCGTGGAACCTCTGGATCTTTGGCATTCTGGTGATGTCCGGCATCGGACTGATCATTAAGAAGAACATTGCCTATGCCATCGGACCGCGCGCCAACTGGATCCAAGAAAACAAAGGGATGACCACGCTGGTCTGTATCCTGTTGATGATCGGGGTGGTCGCCGCCTCACGGCGCGGCCTCGCCCTTGGCAAGTGGGTACAAAACTTCGGGGGCTTATTGCTGTTGTTGACGTTTGCTACTTTGATCCTCTTGCCGTTCATTAGTGCCGGCCGGGGCTCGCTCGCCAACTACCATCCGTTATCACTTAGCCGTCCGGAGTTCAGCACTTACAACATCAATGTATGCAGCAAGCTCGCGGTCGGTGCGCTTTCGGGTTTTGAATATATCGCGATCCTGGCTGGAGAATGCCGGGCGCCGGCGCGAAATATCGCTCGCTCGGTTTTGATTTCCGCGCCAATTATTGCCGTAATGTTCATTCTCGGCACCGCCTCTGTGCTTGCTTTTGTCTCGCCGAACAAGGTCGATCTAATAGGTCCGATTCCGCAAGTGCTTAGTCTGGGCTTCAGTTCATTTGGCTGGGTTTCTACGCTCGTCTCGATCACGATCTTTGGCGTGGCGGCGAGGCAAATTGCTTTGATGAGCATCTATTTTGCCGGCAACTCGCGTTTGCCGATGGTCGCAGGTTGGGACGATCTGCTTCCGGCGTGGTTCACTCGGCTGCATGAACGCTATCGTACGCCGGTGAATTCAATTCTGTTTGTTGGCGTGATAACCCTGATATTCAGCCTCGCGAGTTTGATCGGCGTACCCGAGCAAGAGGCGTTTCAGCTTCAGGATAACGCCGCCGGTGTTTTCTACGCTCTGATCTATATGGTGCTCTTCGCGATCCCAATAGTGGCGATGAAGCGTTTTGGCGCTAGGGCTCCGCTCTGGCTTAAGATTGCCTCGGCGTCGGGCTTCCTGGTCTCCGTGGTCTATGCCGTCTTTACCGTTTTTCCGATCATCGACGTAGCGAGTCCCTTGCAGTTCGCGATCAAGATCCTCGGAGTCGTGATCGGCGCCAACGCGGTTGGAGTCATACTCTACACGCTCGGAAGGAAGCGTTCACTCTAACAATTTACACGCTGTTGCCCCAGCGACAGAAAAGCACGTGCCTGAAACTCTCGCCATCATCAACTGCAAACAACTCGTGACGCTCGCAGGTCCGAAACGTCCGCGCGTTGGTCCTGAACTCTGCGATCTGGCGATAATCGCAGACGGAGCTTTACTTGTTCGCGGGGGTCGGATTGAGTGCGCCGGAAAGCGTGAAGCGGTCGAGCGATTGATCTCGGGGGACTGCGAAGTAGTAGATGCCGGTGGACGAGTCATCTTGCCCGGTTTTGTTGACGCCCATACGCATCCGGTCTTTGCCGGCACGCGCGTCGATGAGTTTGAACAACGCGCCTCCGGCGCGACTTACCAGGAGATTACTGCGCGAGGCGGTGGAATCCAATCAACTGTGCGAGCCACGCGCGCAGCCGCAATCGATGACCTGATTGCTGCCGGGAAGCGCTACGCCCAATGGTTTCTGCGCAGTGGTACGACAACGGTGGAGGCAAAGTCAGGATATGGGCTGTCACTCGAAGACGAGCTGAAAATTCTACGAGCAATCAAGCGCCTGAATAATGAAACGGCTCTGCATTATGTTTCGACTTTTCTCGGCGCTCATGACATTCCACCAGAATACCGTTCGCGACGTAGCGCTTATGTGTCACTCCTGATCGACGAGATGCTGCCGCGTGTGGCGCAAGAAAAGTTGGCTGAATACTGCGATGTGTTTTGTGAAGATAAGGTATTCACCACTGATGAGACATGGAAGATTCTCTCTGCGGCGCGCTGTCAGGGAATGGGCTTACGTATCCATGCCGATCAATTGTCGCTTTCAGGAGGCGCAAAATTGGCCGCCGAGTTAGGCACTGTCACTGCCGACCATCTCGAGCACACCGATGCGGAAGGAATTGCCGCCCTGAAGACTGCCGGAGTGCAGCCGGTACTGTTGCCAGGCTCCGTCTATGCGCTTGGCTCAAGTGCATATCCCAGGGCACGCGAAATGATCGACGCCGGTCTGGCGGTCGTGTTAGCCACTGACTTTAATCCCGGTTCGTCGCCGACTCCCTCGATGCTAATTGTGCTATCGCTTGCATCAACACAATTAAGGATGACTTCTGCCGAATCGATTTCCGCAGCCACTATAAATGCTGCCTACAGTCTCGGCCGGGGCCATCAACTCGGCTCTCTCGAACCAGGCAAGGTCGCGGATTTTGTCGTTCACGACTGTGACGATTATCGCGAACTGGCCTACTTCTTCGGCATCGAACACGCATGGCAAGTTTATTCTTCAGGGGAGTTGGCATTTTGCAGATCGCCTTGATTAGAGGTTCCTGCAATACACTGGAGCTTAAGAACAGTAAGTCAATCATCATTCTCAAAAAAAACCATTTGACGCTCCTGCCCTTGTAATTTATTATCACATCAACACTGGAAAGGAGGTGATTCAAAAATATATGAGTTCTAATCACAGTGAGGTGGCTGCGGCCTGACCTCTGAACCTTATTCGTAACTAGTTAGGATTACGGTTCAGTCGTCTTACTGCATCGTGCTCCTCCTTTCTGGAAGCTGCACACAGTCAGCCACAGGCCAATCCCAACAGTTCACCGAAAAGCCGTCCATGATTCTTGTCGTGGACGGCTTTTTCTTTTGTGCAAACATCTAACGCCATTTCGAAATTGCCGGAAGGCTTGTTCAACTTGACCCGAAAACAATGGAGTGAGAGATTAGAATCCTCGCAGACACTTGGAGAATACCTTGTCAGCCCCTGAAACCCCTGTTTTTCACGACCCCGAAGGCCGCCGCTGGCGGCGCGTCCGCCGCACATGGCTAGCGCTGGCAATCCTGCTCACCGGCGTCGCGGCTATCTTTATTGCCAGTGTGTTGGCCAATCCAGTGCTTCCGAGTTTTAACTTGCGACCGGTAGCGAATTTGCCCCACACCGCGGACCTCAAACCCAAGCCACCGAATGTTCCGGCAAACCCAAGTGAGCAGAAAGCGAAAAAGGCCCAGGCCGACCTGCAACGAGCGTTAGCAACCACGAAACACGTCGTTCCCGGTAAGCGTGCTTGGCAAATACCTATCGTGCCTGCTCCGCCGACGCTACCGGCGCCGATTGTGCCGGCCTCGCGCCCGCTGTCGATCGGTTTCTACATAAACTGGGATGAATCAAGCTACACATCACTCAAACGAAATTTAGATCATCTTGATTGGGTCATTGCGGAGTGGTCGCACTTGCAGGACGCCTCGCAGGGATCCAGTCCGCTGGCGACTGACGTTGATGCACCGGCGTTGAACTGGATTCGCGATACACGACCGCAGGTTCGCATACTACCAATGGTTCAGAACCTGATTAATGAGAAATGGGATTCAGGTCTTCTTGCGCGCGCTATCGCTGACGAACCCGCCAGAAAGGGTTTGATTCAAGTGCTCAGTGATTTCGTGGAAGGAAACAAGTTCGCGGGTATCTGCGTCGACTTTGAAGAGCCATCGCCATCGGCCCAGGCAAATTTGTTGACGTTCATGCAGGAACTCCATGCAGCCTTCGCTGCCAAAGGACTACTCGTTGTCCAGGCAATGCCATTTGATAATCCTGACTGGCATTACAAAGACTACGCGGCCGCAACCGACTACTTGATGTTGATGGCTTACGATGAGCACTGGGCTACAAGCAAGGAGCTGGGCCCCGTTGCTGGGCAGGATTGGTACGAAAGAACTCTCATCGCAAGGATGCGCGATCTAAACCCCTCCAAGACGATTATCGCGTTGGGAAACTACGGCTATGACTGGACCGAAGGTAAGCAGGAAGGCGACGAAGTCACATTTCAGGAGGCGCTAATCCACGCCCGCGAGTCGCAAGCTGCGCCTATATTTGATCCCGACACCCGCAATCCATATTACAAATACGACGAGGACGATCAGACTCACCACACGGTCTGGTTTCTCGACGCGGTTACGGCTTACAACCAAATGCGGGCCGCCAGCGGTTTCAAACCAGCCGGTTTCGCCATCTGGCGTTTGGGTTCTGAAGATCCCTCCGTTTGGTCCGTGATGGATACAGCGAATTCATCGCCGGACGTATTGCGCCAGATCAACTATGGATACGACGTTGATTTCGAAGGCACTGGAGAATTGCTTAAAGTCATGTCGCGCCCGCAAGCCGGCGCACGTAAGCTGGAAGTCGATCAGGGAAGTGGATTTATTAAGACCGAGGAGTTTACCGCCGTACCTTCATCCTATGTCATTCAGCGCAGTGGCGACCGGCCTGGCTTGCTGGCACTGACTTTTGACGATGGTCCTAACCCTAATTGGACGCCGGCAATTCTCGACATCTTGAAAAAGGAGAATGTGACCGCGACCTTCTTTATCATTGGCAAGAATGGCCAGGCATACCCCGACCTCGTGCGACGCGTGGTCGACGAAGGTCATGAGATCGGAAACCATACCTTTACACATCCGAACCTTGGTGAGATCCCGCTATCCCTTACGGAGTTAGAGCTAAATGCTACGCAGAGACTTATTGAATCGCTGGTCGGCCGCTCGACTGTCCTGTTTCGTCCTCCCTATTTTGGGGATGCTGAAGCTGACAAGCCGCAGGATGTCGAGCCGGCAATTCGGGCACAGGAAATGGGATACATTATGGTGGGTGTGCGCATCGATCCGGACGACTGGAGACTTCCTGTAACCGCCGATCAGATCGTTAGCCGGACGGTGCAACGAGCCTCGGACGCAAATCCCGAGACCCGCGGCCAGGTTATTTTGCTTCACGATGCGGGCGGTGATCGCTCCGCCACTATCGAAGCGCTGCCGCGATTAATTCAGGAGTTGCGAGCGCGTGGTTTTCGCTTTGTGCCCGTTTCCGAGTTGGCGGGTTACTCGCGAGACCAAGTGATGCCGCCAATTTCTCAAAGTGAGCGCGTTTTCACTCATACGGATGCCGTTGCATTCTTCTTCTTGTCGACTGGTGGCTGGGTACTGCAATGGGTCTTTTTGATAGGCATCCTGCTCGGGCTCGGAAGACTGTTGTTTGTCGGTTCACTGGCCTTTGCGCAATGGCTTCGTTCCCGGCGCAGACGGCGGCTGCATTCGGGCATCAACTATGCACCGTTCGTCTCTGTGATCGTCCCCGCTTTCAATGAAGAGCTGGTAATTGAAAGCACCATTCGCAGTTTGCTCGCTTCCGACTACACGAGCTATGAAATTATCGTTGTAGACGATGGCTCGCTCGACAACACCAGCAAGGTTGTCTCGGAGAAATTTGCGGGGGACAATCGCGTCAGGCTTTTCACAGTGACAAATGCGGGGAAGGCTGAGGCGCTTAACACCGGCATGCGTCAAGCCAGCGGCGATATCATTATCGCTTTAGATGCTGACACTTTGTTTTCGCCGCAGACAATTGGAGCGCTGGCCCACAGGTTCCACGATCCGCAAATCGGCGCTATTGCCGGCAATGCAAAAGTCGGCAATCGCATAAACCTCGTCACACGCTGGCAGGCGCTCGAATATATAACTTCACAAAACATGGACCGTCGTGCCTTCGCCAGTCTCAACTGTATTACCGTTGTGCCAGGTGCAGTCGGCGCCTGGCGCCGGGATCTGGTCGAGAAAACCGGAGGCTTTTCTTCGGACACGCTGGCTGAAGATCAAGATCTTACCCTGCGCATACGAAGACTCGGCTACAAGATCGGTTACGAAGAAAATGCCGTTGCCTGGACCGAAGCCCCGGACCGTTTGCGCTCGCTCGCTCGACAACGTTTCCGCTGGGCCTTTGGCACACTGCAGTGCATGTGGAAACATCTTGACGCGCTGTTTCGACCGCGGTACGGCGCACTTGGTTTCGTTGCGTTGCCGAACGTCTGGATCTTTCAGATCCTGTTTCCTTTGATCTCGCCCGTAATGGATTTAATCCTCCTCTACACGTTGGTATCGGCAGGACTGGATCGTTGGCAACAACCGACTGGTTACTCATCGACGAATTTGCAACAGGTGCTCTTCTATTACGCGCTGTTTCTGGCGATTGATTGGATCTCGGCATGCTTCGCCTTCGTCCTTGAGCGCCAGGAACGGTGGCGACTGCTTTGGTGGCTTTTCCTCCAGCGCTTTTGTTATCGCCAGGTGATGTACTACGTCATGATTAAGTCCGTTGCGATGGCTGTTCGTGGCCCGCTCGTCGGGTGGGGCAAACTCGAGCGCAAAGCCACGGCCGAAGCGCGACCTTAACCCGGAAGAAACTCATGTCGAACCTGCGGAGGGCATGGCTTGTTTATGCGTTATTGCTGCTTGCCGCGTTTGGCTTTCGTTTCTTTATTGCCCGTCACCTTGCAAACGACAATCCAGACGATGGCCGGGTCTATGCGCAAATCGCGCGTAACCTGCTCGAGCAGCATGTCTATTCGCATGCGACCGAACCGCCTTACGATCCTTCCTTTATCCGTTTACCCGGCTATCCGCTGTTTCTCGCTGCAATTTATACAGTCTTCGGTCATAACAACAATACCGCGGTAAGAATCGTTCAAGCTCTATTAGATACTGCAACCTGTTCGTTGATTGCGCTGGTTGCATTTCAGTGGGCGCCGGAACAGAGAAAACGAGCAGCATCAATTGCGGCACTTGCATTGGCGGCAGCTTGTCCGTTCACGGCTATTTATGTCGCGACCATTCTTACCGAAGTCGCCACAAACTTCCTTGCTGTTGCAATGTGTCTTGCGGCCACATTGGCGTTCAAGGCGGCGACCAGAAAGCTCACGTTCATATGGTGGGCCATCGCCGGTCTCCTCGGCGGTATAGCCGTTCTCTTTCGACCAGACAGCGGACTTTTCGCAGCGGCGATAGGAATTACGATCGTCGTATCGGAAGTCGCAGGCGCTGGCAGCGAAAGCATGTCAGGGCCATTGTCAGTCAAAGCGAAAACTCTCCTTCACCGGCTGTGGCGATCGGTGCCTCCGGGAGCTGTTTTCTCATTAGCATTTTGTCTGGTTCTGGTTCCCTGGACCATCCGCAACAAAAGAGTCTTTCATCTGTTTCAACCTTTAGCCCCGGCTCATGGCGAAATGCCCGGCGAATTTGTGCCACGTGGCTACTTGCTGTGGTTGCGCACATGGCTCGATGACGAACGCTACATCGGTCCGCTTCTTTGGTCGCTTGACGCGTCACCTATAAAAATTGATGACCTTCCCGATCGGGCCTTCGACTCAGAAGAGGAACGCGACCAGGTCGAAGCCCTGCTGGAAAAATACAACCATCCGAATGATGCGCAGGTATCGCAAGGCGAAGCGCCTGCCCAGGTCTTTCAGGTCCCGCAAACAGGACGGGAAAACAAACCGCCACCAGGTGAAACACCCCATCCGGCCCCTGCTGATGAAGAACCTAATCAGGGAGACGAAGAGGATAAAGGCGACGAACAAGATACTGAGTCAAGCGGTCAGGAAGACAACCAGAATCAACAGGACGTTGAGATGACCCCCGAGATTGATGCCGGATTTGCACTGATCGCCCACGAGAGGATAGCTCGCTCACGTCTTCGTTATCTTGTAGTGTTGCCTCTGAGGCGGGGCGGCACGCTTTGGCTCGACACGCATTCGCAGTACTACCCCTTTGAAGGAGAACTGCTGCCACTTGAGGATTTGGACTACCAAATTCATCAGCAGCTCTGGCTGCCTCTGTTTGCTGGTTTGACCTTGCTCTATACGTTGTTGGGCATAGCGGGTGGTTGGTTTCTCTGGCGCATGAATACCTTTACTGCCCGGAGGTGGGTCATGCTTGCATGCTTGATTATTTTTATCCGCCTGGGATTTTTCTCGACGATGGAAAATCCAGAGCCAAGATACACCGTCGAGATTTTTCCCTTTCTATCGATCCTGGGAGGTATTGCGATTGGTCAGATGGTAGGGTTGATAGGAACAACGAAAAGGGGTTCAGCCCCCAATTGAACGCACTGCTCGTCGCGTGAGTAATTGTTTGAGACCGCCCGGAACTATCGCCCTCAGCAGAGCGTGCGCCACGCGGGTAGGAACCATTGCACCGTGTTGCAATAACACGTATTCACTTTCCCACCAGCTCGGAACGAATTTACCTTTAAACTTTCTCAACCCCTCAAAATTATAGAAGCCACTGAATCTACGGGAAACTGATCGCAGTGCGGGTTCCATTACTGGATGATCGTGCGTTGAGATATCATCATTGCCTTCTTTTGCCAGCGGTGCGGTGCCAAGAGTTGCGAGAGTAGCACCATCCTCTTTCAGCCGCTTCAGGGCTTGGACCACAAGCAGATCTGCTGTGCCCGGTGGAGCGTCAAACTTCCGGAGGACGTCTTCCAGATACCAGCCATTGCGCGCGGGAATCGGACTGACCGCAAGGAGGCCGACCAAATGGTTTTTCCCGTCGTGCGCGGCAAATAGTTTTTTCCGCTCAGCGCGTAGAAAAGGATCCAAGGCGAGAAGCCAGCCAAAAGTTGTTGCCGCAGGACGTGCCTTGAGCCACTCCAGACACAACTCGGCCGTCTCTTTTCTGAACTGCTCATCAAAATTCTCGATCAGCTCGACTCTTACACCGGCGCGCGTGGCCTGGTTCACACCTGCTCTTAACTTCTTGGCGCAATTACCGCGAGGGTTCCACGTTTTAAGGTCGAAGTAAGGAGCAGCGCCGATTTTGATAGCGCTCAATCCGAGCGGCACTACCTGCCGAGCAAAATGTTCCGTGGCCGGAACAAAAGCGGCAATGCGTTTGGCTTTTGCCGCGGCGACCATGAAACCTTTGACGAGGGCCACCGTATCTTCAGGTCTGGCGAGCGGGTCACCTGCAGCCAACCAGACCCGACCAAACTCACCATATACAATTGCACCGTCTATTCCCGGCATGGTCCACGCGGAACCACCCGGCGCTATGCTGACCAGCGAGTGCGCGTTATAGCCATACTCGGACTGTAGTTGTAGTAACTCCTCGGATGGATCCGGCACGCGCGAACGCCGAGCCTCACTACGCAAGGAACCTACTTTGTTTTTGACGTAGCGCGCCCCGTAGCTGGCTCCGCCCGCAGCGAGCCACCAGAAGTCACGTACTGGAATATGTGCATGCATGAAAAACCTCGGAAGAAAGATCCGAAAGGTTTAGCCGTCTCGTTAGAGCAAGTTTAGATCACAACAATAGCAATGAGAAAGGCTAGGGATTTGGAGTAGGTGACGCCTTCGGCGCCGGCGTCTGTTCTGACGGCAACACGCTGGCTGGATTGGGTGCATCCGGAGACGTATGCAGGTGAATCGCCTTCCAGGTATTGCCCAATCGCTTAAATACAAGGGTCATACGACCGGAGGCTGTTTCCGGAGTGCCCTTAAACGTTTGTGTTTGAGTCCACAAACAGCTAACAACCGCTCCATCCCTCCCTAACATAGTAACTGATACGTCGCGGACATCGAGTTTAACATCTTTTAGCTCAGGATAAGAGCTTTCGCGGTTCTTGCGCACCTGCTCCCAACCCTTGGTTACTGTCCCGTTGTTATTGAAGAGTACTAATCGCGGGGAATTCCAATAGACGTTGGTAACCGCTTTTACGTTTGTATGACGAATGCCATCGAGCAGATTATTGAAAGCAGCAATAACTGCGTCTGATCCAGGGACCGGTTGCGTAGTCACTGCGGGTTTCTTAGCGGTGGTAGTAGGCGTTTTGGCAGCGGTCGCGGGTTTTTTGGTCTCGGTCGACTGCTTCGGTTTTTCGGTCGCCTGGTTGGTGTTGGTAGACCGCGGTCGAGCAGTTGTGGCGGCTGATGAGTTTGTATTCTGTCCGAACGCCATCATTGAAGCTGTTAAGAAAAGGGACACAATAAAGATGAATGTTCTAATCATGATTTTACTCCTGACTTGTAATAAGAGTAGTCCAGCTGATGCCGGAGCACTGAGACAAAAGCGCTATCGCTTCTCTTCATTAAACATCACCAAGTTCATTCAGGGCATCGAACCAGGGCACACCGCTGCGCAGACGATCCACGGAACGCTTGCGACCCAGGATCTCGAAGATTTCGAACATCGATGGGCCAACAGCTTGTCCCGTTAGCATCGTGCGGGAGGCGTTAATCAATAGACCGGCCTTGACCCCGGTCTCTTCAGCAAACTCTCGCAACGCAACCTCAGCGCTCCTGGCGCTAAATGGATCGACCTCCGCCAACTTATTGGCCAGCCCTGGTAGGAGTTCGCGGAGGCGTGGTTCCTTCTTCAAGTTTTTACTAACGGCCGAATCTTCAAAGTCGAAATCGTCCGAAAAATAGGCGCGGCCTTGCGATGAGAAATCCTTAAGGGTAAAGAACCGCTGGCGAATTAAGTCGACGGTCCTTATCAGCCATTTCTGTTCCTCGTCGTCGTATTCCTCCCGCCAGAGCTTGTTAGCACGCAACTCTGCTTTAACCATCGGCAACAACTCTGGAAGAGGCATAGTGCGAATATATTCCGCATTCATCCAGAGCGCCTTATCGTCGGTCCAGTGTCGCGGATCGTTCTCATGAAAATTAAAGATCGAATTCGCACGCCCGATCCCTTCCAGGGAGAAGATTTGAATCAACTCATCCCGGCTCAAGATCTCCCTGCCTGCGGGTGGGGACCAGCCCAATAAAGCGAGGAAGTTGCGAAAAGCCCCAGGCACAAAACCCCTATCGCGATAGGTCGTAAGTGAAACCACCTCTCCATGTTTACGTTTTGATAACTTACTTTTGTTAGGCGCCAGGATCAGTGGTAGATGCGCAAACCGCGGTACGTTTACACCGAGGGCCTCGTAAAGCAGTACCTGCTTATGTGTGTTTGTCAGATGATCCTGTCCGCGTATGACGTGCGTGATACCCATCTCGATGTCGTCGATCACGACCGACAGGTTATAGAGTGGATGACCGTCGGAGCGTAGTAAGACAAGATCCTCAATTTCTGAATAATTGCGCTCTTGCGGGCCATAGACCATGTCGTCAAATTTTGTCTGACCCGTGACAGGCACTTTCAAGCGCACAGCGAATGGTTCACCGGCGGCGGCGCGGCGGTCTGATTCTTCGAGTGAGAGGTCACGAAAAGCATTGCTGCGTTGGTCGACGCCCTCTGACGATTGAGCACGTGCCCGGTCGGCGATCCCTTTCTTAACCGTCGCGTCATCGCGCTGTTCGCGAGGCGAGAAATCACGGTAGGCTTTGCTTTGTTTTACCAGTTGGTAGGCCGCAGCCCGGTGTTTATCCGCGTGCTGTGATTGAAAGATAATCTCTTCCTCGTAGTCGAGGCCGAGCCATTCCAGTCCGTCGATAATTGAGCGGGTGGATTCCTCCGTTGAGCGCTGCAGGTCGGTATCTTCAATTCGCAACAGAAACTTCCCGCCGGTTTTCCGCGCATAGAGCCAATTGAAAAGCGCGGAACGGGCTGCGCCGATATGGAGGTAGCCGGTAGGTGATGGAGCGAAGCGTACGCGAACAGTCATAAAAGCGGAAAGAGTCGGGGGTTACTTATTGGGGAAAAAGCAACGAGTGACAGATGACTCACCTGACAAGGTCTTTACTTGTCACTCATCACTTGTCACTCGTCACGATTTTTCTGGCGGAGATGACAGGATTCGAACCTGTGAAGGGCTTTTGACCCTTAACGGTTTAGCAAACCGCCGCCTTCAGCCACTCGGCCACATCTCCGTGCCCGTGATCAGGCGAAAGCCAATTCTAGTC
>Ga0070708_100000692_pt1 | contig 25660 bp, 19 predicted proteins | sample KBSK5503metaG_FD_65469 | JGI IMG/M metagenome (GOLD analysis project Ga0070708, IMG submission 65469) | Corn, switchgrass and miscanthus rhizosphere microbial communities from Kellogg Biological Station, Michigan, USA - KBS K5-50-3 metaG | ecosystem: Host-associated > Plants > Roots >... | reverse complement strand
ACTAAGGTCGAACGTGCGGAACCCGGACTGGTAACTATGGCCCATCTGTACGCCGCGCGCGCTTTTGACGTAGGTGGTAAGCGTGAAGAGGCAGTGGCGCACTATAAGGAGGTGCTGGCGCGGCCGAATGTCTACGACTCACACGATGAAGCTAAGAAGGGATTGCGTCAGGCGTACAGGGCAGAACAGGGACAGGGGCAGGGGCAGGGGCAGGGGCAAGAGACAGGAGCAGGTCAGGATAAGCAGTAGGTATAGTCAAGCTCTTCCCTGGGACCACGGGCGGCTCGCCCGCTCCGAGCACCGCAAGGTGCGAATCATCTCGCAAAGTGCTCAACTTCAGACGTTCTGTTCGCGCCCGCGCTCATTGCGGGCGAGCCGCCCGCGCTCCCAGTAAAGAGCTTGGGTGGTGATTCTCAAGAGACAATGCAAGCAAACGCTCAACTATCCCCCGGCAGTACTCGTCCTCGAAGATTGTTGCTTTGCCTCGATGGTGTTCCTCATGAGCTCATCGAAGCAGCCCGGGCCAGAGGTTTGTTCGACACTTTCGGTGTCCCTACACGTCTCCTGTCACCCTTTCCCACGATGACCAATGTCGCTCTCTCCGCGATGTTCAGCGCCTCACCGCCGGCCGGTTATGAAAGTCTTTACTTTGATCGAAGCGCGCGCGAACTGCGTGGAGGCATTAGGAAATATCTGGGACGACGCACGCCCGACAAGATGCCGTCGTCATACATGGACGAGCTCGACTATCAGGAACCTTTGGCATTTGAGTTTTTGGTCTATGTTGCGCCGGAGAAAGTTTGGCGCGCAGACATGCAACGCTTCCACGAGCGATTTCGTGCGGCCCCGCAAACCCGCGACTACTTTGCTTTTCTCAAAGGCACGGACGGGCTGCTGCACAGTCGTGGTCCGACGCGTTTGTCAATTGCCCTTGAATCGCTCGATCTCATCCTTCGTGAGATCCAGGACTCTTGCGGTAAGGAAACGGAGATCGTCCTTTTTTCAGATCACGGCATGAATCTCGAGGAAAACACTCGCGCAGATGTCGCCACTCACCTTCGCAGGAAGGGCTTTGACCTGCAATCACAATTGAAGCTGGCGAATGCACGGGCACTGTCGCTGCCTGCTTTTGGCTTATGCAGCTACGCCGCAATTTATTGTGGCGATGAAGCTCTGATTCCTGAAGCTGCAGATGTGCTCGCAGAAATCCCGGGAATCGACTTCTCGGTTTATCGCGACGGTGCCGCTGTCCTGGTCAAGAGCTCGCGAGGCGCAGCGCGAATCGAATGCAGAACCACAAGTGAAGGTAGCTCTTATCGCTACCTGAATACCATTGGCGATCCGCTCGATCTGGGGCCCATCGTTACTGCGCTTCGCGAAAAGGAAGCGCTCGACGAGGATGGATTTGCCGCTGACGCCGCCTGGTTCGACCAAACAAACTCACACCACTATCCTGATGCGCTCGCGAATATCTACAACTCTATGCATACCCACCGAGTGAAGCACACCGCGGACATTCTATTGAGTTTGTGCGATGGCTACTACTATGGCTGGTCACCCTTCGGCCGCGTCGTGCATCTCGCGGCCACTCATGGAAACGCGTTGCGGTCCAGTTCCAATGCTTTTCTCATGAGCACACACCGGCAGTTGCCCGATTGCGTCAGGGCGGATGACGCAGGGATTCTGTTGCGGGGGTAAGGATGTCCTTCACTTGGCAACGGTCTCGCGGTCGTTCATGCCGCGTTCCCATGAGATCGGTTCCACCACGCGGTAGAGACTGTGTGAAAACAGAGACAGATGCCACGGCCTGCGCCGTGGAGATTCACGTTTGTCGCTAAGAAGAGAGTTGGAGTGTATTTGGGATGCCACGGCCTCGCGCCGTGGAGGTTCACGCTAACTGCCCCAGCAACAGCTAACTTTTGGACCAAGAGCAACAAACGTGAAACTCCACGGGGCAAGCCCGTGGCATCTCGAGTGAGGAAGGACACCAACGTGATCGCAACTCAATACAGTACCGCGAGCGAAGCGACCGGATGCCGGCACTCGATAATCCCAAGAACTCTTATAACGCTGAGTGAGTGCCGGCATCCGGTCACTTCGCTCGCGGTACTGTATTGGGTGGCGACGCCAACCGAATAATTCCTGCTCAATCGCCAAGTTTCTGGTGGTAGCGGGTAAGTAAGCGCGGCGCGATCTCTAAGCGCACGGACCCACCCGTTACCCGCGCGGTGGTACTGAACTCATGGGACCGCGCCATGTGTGTATGGGCATCAGATGATATATGAAAAATTAAGATAAATGATTTCCTCTTCCTACCTTGACGCATCCCTCACCAAACGCGTACAAAAGCCGAGATGCTCGAACCTACAACCTCCACAACCGTTTTGAAGGCAGTTGAGACCTTTGATCTGGTGAGACAGTTTGGCAGTTTCGTCGCCGTCGATCACATCAACCTTCAAGTCAGTCGCGGCAGCTTCTTCGGGTTCCTTGGTCCTAACGGCGCGGGCAAATCAACCACAATCAAGATGCTCACAGGACTGCTTGCTCCCACCAGCGGCAAGCTCCGTGTGCTTGGGCTGGATATTTCCGAAAAGCCCATGGAAGTAAAACGGAGAATCGGCGTCGTTCCCGAAGATTTGAATCTATTTGAAAGGTTGACCGGCGCGGAGATGCTTTCGTTTACCGGTCGGATGTACGGCCTGCGCAGTGACGAGATAGCGCAGCGCTCAAAGGAACTGCTCGAGCTGATGGAACTTCAGGATGAGCCTAAGAAATTGATCATCGAATACTCGCACGGCATGAAGAAGAAACTATCCCTCGCCTGCGCGCTCATTCATCGTCCGGAGATACTGTTTCTTGACGAACCGTTCGAAGGAGTCGACGCCATTGCTTCACGCACGTTGAAAGATTTGCTGTCGCGACTTACCGTCCGCGGTCTCACCGTTTTCCTTACTTCTCATGTGCTCGAAATCGTAGAACGTCTTTGTAGCGACATTGCTATTATCTCCCAGGGCAAACTGCTCGCCTCCGGCTCGCTGAATGAACTGCGGAAGGGAATTCGACTGGAAGATGACGGCGAACAACACGGTCCCGTATCGCTCGAGGAATATTTTATTCACGTCGTTGGTGGCACACGCAGCACAGGAGAAGAAGAAGTGTTGCAGTGGTTGGGGTGACAAGGTTTTAGACGATGTTGGCGGATAAAATTACGAATATCGTACTTATCAGCTGGATTTACAACATAGTACTTAATTCGGATACTTCAGGGCACTTCCACAATTAGCTCGCGACCAAACGTGAAGTTGGGACGCTTGCGCCCTTTCATATACTTCGCGGCGGTCTGCGAAAGCGACGTAATCAGTATTGGCAGGGCGATTGTTGCATCGCAGGGAACATAAGCCGTGTGAGCCCCTCGCGCCAGCTTCCCATAGATCAAACCCTCATCAAAGGAGACTGCATTCGACCGGCCACCCGGGTGCGGAGCGTCAGTTGAAATCTGAATTGCGTATTTGTGACCATGATGCTGTTCCTTCGCCAGGAATGAAGAGATTGCCGCCTGCTGAATGAAGCTCTTGGTCGTTCCGCCGCCGAGATTTAGGATGCCACTGATGCGCGCATGGGCCATGACGTTCATCATGTCCAGAACGTCCTGGATGATATCGAACATGAAATTGTTTTTTTTCTCGAAGCGGGCGCCCGCGATACCGACAGCTAAACCACTATCAGCAATGGCGGGACAGAATATGGGTACACGAGCTTTGTAGGCCGATGTGAGCACACCGTCTTCAGAAGCAATTTCCGCTAACTCCCGGCCGAGCAAATGCAGAAACTCGCGTGGTGAATATGGACGCGACTGATCCAGTTGGTTGGTAAACCCACCAATCCACTCTTTGGCCTCTCGATATTCCTCGTCGCTCGCCAGCAGATCCCACATACGGCTGATCTGGGCCGATTCCAACTCGGCGTCGGTCATGGTTGGGTGCGCCTGAAAGTGATAACGGCCCAGGGTCTCGTGCAAATCATGAAACAGCATCGAACCTGACAGTACCAGTACATCGACAAAGCGATTCTTGATTACATAAGCCAGCAAACGGCGCATGCCCGCAGGGATTAGCGCGCCGGAGGCGGCAACCATGATGGTGGTGTTGTCGCCCAGCATGTCGAGCCAGATGCGATGGGCTTCTGCGAGTTGGCGGCCGCCAAAACCTGTGCCCTCCATTTTTTCCAGGAGACCGGCCACCGAACGATCGCGGTCCACCTGAACTGGACGCGTGGGAGTAGTTAAATATTTCGACGCTTTTGGTTTTCGTTGAGTGACCATGAAGGTTTATGAACCTCTCGAACTGTAGAGTTCTTTGAATTAATGCCTAAGCCTATGAAGAATCAGGACAGATGCAGGTACTAATCTGTTCTTCGCCTCGAGCGAGGACTCGCGCCATTGACCGAAAGATAGGTGTACGCGTCATACTTCGACTCGTAAAACTGGGCCAGTTCGGCGCCGTCAGCCTCGCTCAACTCGCCATCTTTGACTCGCTGTGTGATAAGTCGCCGGAAACCATCGTGTAGCAGGCTGCGTTCGTAGCGGGCACGCTCGGCGGCCCCGCCCACGGTTGTTCCCTTGATAACCTTCTTGATGAGGTAACCATCCTCGTCGATATGGATGTGCGCCTCATGTGGAGTCCCAAAAAGGTTGTGATTGTTGCCCATAGCTTCCTGGTATGCACCAACAAGCAGAAATGCAAGGTAGTAGGGCTCGTCGGGATTTAGGGAATGAAGTTCGAGGACCTGCTTCACGTCGTGCAAGTCGACGAACTTATCGACGATACCGTCGGAGTCGCAGGTAATGTCGCACAAGGTCGCATATTCTGTCGGTGGTTTGTTCAAGCCGTGAATGGGAACGATGGGAAAGAGTTGATCAAGAGCCCAATGGTCCGGTACAGAACGAAACACGGAGAAGTTCATCAAATACTTGGCGCAGAGCAATCGTCGTAATTCGCCAAACTCCTCGGAAACGTATTTAGCCTGCTGCGCATGCTTGTCTGCGCGCTCGCACACATCCCAGAACAACACCTCACCTTTGGCCCGGTCTTCGAGCGAAATCAAACCGAGATTGAACAAAGTAAACAGCTCTTCGCGGTGTTCGAGAGCATCGTGGTAGTACTCGCGATAATTCTTGACCGTAATTGACTCGCGCAAATCACCAAGTTCGATCACTACCTGCGGATCGTCATCGTCGATGGCGATAGGTGTGATGTCTTCAACGACGGTCTCGATTTCATCCAGCACGTTCGTCACCAGCAGCGCGTGGTAGGCAGCGAGGAATCTTCCCGACTCCTGAATTAGTGTTGGATGAGGGACGTTTTCGTCGTCACAAACTTGCTTGATCGTGTAGATCACGTCGTTAGCAAACTCCTGGGCCGTGTAGTTTGCCGACGAATCAAAAGCCGTCTTTGAGCCATCGTAATCGACGGCCATGCCCCCTCCGACGTCCAGCAGCTCGATTGGAACTTTCATCTGGTAGACCTTGGCATACACTCGGGCCGCTTCTTTCATCGCATTCTTGATGCGCTTGATGTCGGTGAGCTGCGAGCCGATATGGAAGTGGAGCAGCTTCAGCATGTCCACGCGATCTGCTTCTTCCAGGCGCCGGATTACTTCCAACAACTCAGTTGTGGTCAGGCCAAACTTTGCCGCTTCTCCCCCAGATTTTTCCCAACGGCCTGAGCCCTTTGAATAAAGCTTCACCCGCATGCCGAGCATTGGCAGCGGACCCTCGTGACGTTCCGCAACGTTGAGCACGTGGTCGAGCTCGTTCAGCTTCTCGATCACGATCACAACCTTTTTGCCGCAACGGGATCCGGCAAATGCCAGTTCAATAAACTCCTGATCTTTGAAGCCATTTAGTACGAGCAAGCTATCGGGCGTTTGTTCCAGTGCCAACGCCGCATAAAGTTCCGCCTTGGAGCCGGCCTCGAGGCCAAAATCGTAACGGGAACCCTCGCGCAAGTACTCCTCGACGACGGCCCGCTGTTGATTAACCTTCATGGGGTAGACGCACAGGTGCGCGCCCTGATACTCAAACTCGCGAATGGAGCGACTAAACGCGCGTTGCAGTTTTCTCACCTGGGCGGCGACAAGTTGAGGAAACCGCAACAGAACGGGAGCGGTAATGCCTCGTTTAGCCAAGTCTTCGATGATTTCTTTGAGGTCCGCTGAACGAGGATCGCCATCGGCGGGCCGAACGATTAAGTTTCCCTTCCGGTTTACGTCAAAGTAGCCAGCACCCCAGTTTTCGATGCCATAAGTTTCGAGCGTGTGCTCGATTGCCGTGGTCAATTGGCGGTCTCCTGCCTAACGTCTGAAACTTGTCTGATATTGATTCCAGTAACTAAAACGCAGTTGTACATATTCCCGAGTCGAGTAGCGGAGTTGTGCTGGGTGGAACGCTTTAGCTGGGCAATGTAACAGAAAACGCTCACGCCGGTCTATAACTTTTTTGTTTCGGAATCACTTGTGAAAGAAGGCAAATCCAGCAGAAATAGCCCATTTTTCGTTTTATTTGCAGAATGATAAGCGCGAGAGGCAACTGATAAACTGCAGCTACCTCACTTGCCGGCAACAAATCTGATCAGGCTAAAGACCTTGACATCGCAGTCGACGTCACTATAATGCAAGCTTTTTACGCGCCGTCGCTCTATGACGCTCGCCTGTTTCCGCAGAGTCGCCAAGGACCCACAATACTTCGCTCCAATCATCACGCCGGGGCGAAGAGCACCCCTAACACTCGCTTTTTCTTTCAGGAGATAACATGAACCCAAAGACTGTCTTGAAATATGCCTCTGACCAGGGCGCCAAATTCGTTTCTGTTCGCTTTACTGACCTGCCTGGCTCCTGGCAACATCTGACGTTTCCCATCGCTGAACTGGGCGAAGAAACATTCGAAGATGGATTCGGCTTCGACGCGTCTTCGATTCGCGGTTGGGCAGCTATCCACGAGTCAGACATGCTTCTCGTGCCTGATGCTACGCGTCAGTGGATGGATCCCTTTTCCGAGCAGCCGACACTCTGTTTGATCGGCAGTGCGGTCGATCCCATTACCAAAGAAGGTTATGCTTTCGATCCACGAACGGTGGCCCAGCGCGCCGAAAGTTATTTGAAGTTTACCGGCTTGGCGGACACTGCTTACTTCGGTCCAGAAGCAGAGTTTTTTGTTTTCGACTCTGCCAAATTCCACAACGATCAAAACTCGGCCGGATACACCATCGACTCGGATGAAGGACACTGGAACAGTGGCCGCGAGGCCAACGAGTTCAGTGGTTCAAATCTTGGTTATCGCATTCGTCCCAAAGAAGGTTATGTCCCCTGTCCGCCAACTGACTCGTTGAGTGATCTGCGCTCGGAGATCTCACTCACGCTTGGCAAGTGTGGTGTAACAGTCGAATGTCATCACCACGAAGTCGCCACGGCCGGCCAATGTGAAATTGATTTTCGCTATTCGACTATGTTGGGTACAGCTGACAATCTTCAAATATTCAAATATGTGGTCCGCAATACTGCACACCAGTATGGCAAGTCAGCGACGTTTATGCCGAAGCCGCTCTATGGCGATAACGGTTCAGGAATGCACTGTCACCAGTCGTTGTGGAAGAGCGAGAAGCCGCTGTTCGCGGGCGACGGTTATGCTGGACTGTCGGAAATGGCGCGCTTCTACATTGGCGGTTTACTAAAACACGCCGCCGCGATCGTTGCCTTCGCTGCTCCCACGACCAATAGCTACAAGCGTCTGGTGCCTGGTTTTGAAGCGCCCGTGAACCTTGCTTATTCGGCGCGGAACCGTTCAGCGGCGATTCGTATTCCGATGTTCTCGACAAATCCGAAACTTAAGCGTCTCGAGTTTCGTCCTCCGGATCCTTCTTGCAATGCCTATCTGGCATTCTCGGCCATGTTGCTGGCAGGCATTGATGGAATCCAGAATCGAATCGATCCGGGTGAGCCGCTGGAGAAGGACATTTACGATCTTAGCCCAGAAGAATTGAAGGATGTCCCTACTCTGCCGGGGTCGTTGGACGACTCACTCCGGGCGCTCGAGGCTGATCACGAGTTTCTCTTGAAGGGTGATGTATTCAGCCCGCAATTGATTGAACGCTGGATTAGCTACAAGCGCGACAAGGAAATCACGCCGCTCCGTATGCGCCCACATCCGCTCGAGTTTAGCTTGTATTATGATATTTGACTCTTACTAGAGAATGCGGAACGTAAACGATGCCACGACCTTGTGCCGTGGAGATTCACGCGCGCGGTTATAAGAGGCGCACGCAACTCTCTGAAGATGCCACGGCCTTGCGCCGTGGAGTTTCACGCTTAATGCTTTTAAGTAACTAGCGCTTGAGCTTCACCAGGAAACGTGAACCTCCACGGCACCAGGCCGTGGCTCCACAAAAGCCTTTCTGAACCTATTTATAGCTGCGAGCCTGAGCCTCCACGGCACAAGGCCGTGGCCTCCAAAACTCCAGTTTTCTCGCAGTCCTGGGTGATTGAAAGGACATCAGGCGAACACCGCTCATATCCAGCTGACGAGTCGCTGGTTCGAGGTGGAAGTAGAGAATCAGCTGCGCTCTTTTCTTTCTTACGGCACGTTGAACCCAGTTAGTGGGTTTCCGTAGAAACCATCCGACTTCGCCGCCATCGCATTCCATTTATCAGCGCTACCCATTACCTTAACGGCGAGAACCGCTTTATCGGTGCTGATCTTGTTCTTTTGGGCAAGACCGTTGTCAGTGAAATTTCCATCGGCGATAGTGAATTTCGTCTCACGTACCTGGTCGCCTTTGTAAAAGACTTTCACCGTATAATCGCCCGGCGATTGGTTGATATATAGTTTGCCCTGATTAGACGTCATATTCCGCGCCTCCGGAGTGACGATGAACAGGATCTTGCTTCGCCAACTAAACTCATATAAATCCCACTTCAACGCCGGATTGTTCCCTGCGTGTTTCGGAAAACGACCTTCGACATGACTGACATTTCCACCGTCATCTGTCGTGGCTATCTGCTGCCCGTTGTAGAAAAGGCGTGCCTCCAAATCGCTACTGTTAATGCCGCCTTTAAACCACATCCTGACGGCAGGCAGCGCGTCAGTGCGGCTGGAATAATCGGCGTCCGTATATCCAATTGGCAGATTAAAATCCTGATCCACGTAGAAGTCGACCAGGTTCCGGTAGCGCGCGTCAGTGTTTTCGGGTTTGTACTTAACTACTTTGAACTTGCCTTGAAACACGACTGAGTTATCCCGCATGTTAGTGATCTTGATGCCGAAGGTACCGGGCGTAACAATCGCCTTACCCTGATCTTTGTCGCTCTCAAACGGGCTCTCGATGAGCGAGTTCTTCTGCTCAAGAGTTTCGCTGTACCAGGGTTGGCCGTCGGGCATGGAGTAGTCAGCCTTATAACGCAGGCGACTCGATCCACCATAAACGACATTGAACTTTAGGTGCGGCAGCCAACTCGTGTAGTTACTTTCTTTCGGCAATTTCCAGTAGTAGTCCTGAGTGTCGGTGCGGATCTCGAGAGTTTCGGCCAGGAACAATGGTGTGTCCGTCGCCTGTGGCGGCTTTGCAAATACCTCGGCACCGCCACCTGCTGACGCTCCGGTTGTTCCAGGAGTTGCCGGTTGCGGCTGGGCAGGCTGAGTATCACTTGATGGTGCAGGTTGTGTGCTTTCGGTGGGCGTCGGTTGGGGTTTTGGCTGATTGACTTTAGGTATTTTGATCTTTCCAGGAAACTGGCCCAAAGCCGTTTGAAAACTCGCCGTTGCAATAACGAGAAACGCAACTACGAAGAACGAGATCTTTTTCATCTGCTCTCTCCTTTTTAAAACCTTTAGGTCCAAGCCGGCTTTCCAACCACAAACTTGTTCAAGGCGCTTGGTTCGAATTGTTAGGAAATGCATCCCTTCTTCAGGAATGATTAGGGTCTTAAGCTTGGAAAACTCTCGAGCGGTCAGAGTCTTTTATCTGGCTAGTTTCACTGGATGGAAAGTATATCGTCTACATAACCTCTGTCAATAAACACCTGGCCCTAATTGGCTTACATCCTTACTAACCGCGTAATATATTTCATGTGCAAACGAATGACTCAAAAGTTGAGTTTCTGCTTCGTGATCTGCCTGACGAAAATGGCGCCCGCCTCTTCCTTGAACGATTAGCCAAAGAACACCAACGGGAATATCAGCATCTGCTGAGTGAGCCGGCCCTGTTCTCAGATGTCCTCGCGGTTGTGGCCTGGAGTCCGTTACTTGCGACAACGCTCGAACAGAATGCTGAGTATATATCCTGGCTTGCTCGAGAACGTGCCGATCCCAGAGTCCGGACCGGCGACGAACTGAGAGAATCACTGGCACGTTTCGCACTTACAAACTCATCTCTGAACACGCAGGTACTGCTCGCACGGTTTCGCCGGCGCGAGCTCCTCCGTACTTACTTGCACGACATTCGCCGGACTCACACATTAGTTGAGACCACCGAAGAGTTATCAAATCTCGCCGATGCGATCCTGGACTACACACTGAGTTTGGCGCGCCAGCAGTTGGACAATCGTTACGGTTCGCCGCGACTCACGGACGAACGCGGCCGCAGCGCCACAGCGGAGTTCTGTATCATTGCGCTTGGCAAACTCGGCTCCTTCGAACTCAACTATGCCTCCGACATCGACCTCATGTTTGTCTACTCCGATGAAGGTACTACCTCAGGTTTGGGAGAAAGGGGTGAAGTAAGCAATCGTGAATACTTTGTAAAGCTTGCTGAAACCGTCGCACAGTTAGTCGGTAAACCGGGAGGCGAAGGCGCGGCTTATCGAGTCGACTTACGTTTGCGTCCGCATGGTCGCGATGGCGCTCTGGCCTGTTCTCTGAATGAAGCGACGCGTTACTACGCTGAGTCGGCCCAGGATTGGGAACGTCAGACTTTGATTCGCGCACGTTCATCGGCAGGGTCGACAACACTCTTTTCGCGCTTTGCAAGTGCCGTGACCCCGCACGTCTTCCGTCCCAGTGTTTCAGTTGCGGCCGCCCTCGCCAGTGTTCGCCTGGCAAAGCAAAAGATCGATCATCAGGTCGAGCAGAAAAGCGGTTATAACGTGAAACTTGGCCGCGGCGGAATAAGAGAAATCGAATTCATCGCGCAGGCTCTGCAATTGGCCCATGGCGGAAGCGACGATTGGTTGCGAGTGTCGCATACGCTGATAAGCCTGGGCAGACTTGCTGATCGAGGTTTCATAACTGAGCAGGAACGGACTGAACTATCAGAGGCTTACACTTTCCTGCGCACACTCGAGCACCGGTTGCAGATGGAACACGGGCTGCAAACTCATACCATTCCAGAAACACCACAGGCCCAAATCTTAATTGCTCGCCGCATGCGTTTCTCAGGCGTCGATGCCACCAAGGAGTTCTCGCTAGCTTGGAAGTCTCAAACTATCAATGTTCGCCGAGCTTATGATCGCGTGTTCGCGGAGGCGAAACAGGTTGTGGCTGAGAGATCTGGCACGGATGCCTATCAAACTTCCGATCGCCATGTGCGAGCACTTGCTCCGATCGATATGGACGCGGCAGCGGCCCTTTCGGCAGCCAGGGTATTCAGTTTGCATCTGGTTGCTCAGGAAACTTTCGCGCTCAACGATCCGGTGCCGCTAGCAAAAACGCTGGAGAACTTGGCAGGCCAATCGCTCAATGCTCATCGCGCATTGATTAATGCTGCTCGCATAGCAGCGTCGCTCCAGAAATCGAGCAGCAAACTCGATATCTTCCCAGACAATCTCGCTGCCCTGTTTCGCTTGTGCGGTTCATCGGAGTTTTTTTCGGAAATGATTGCGGCGAACCCAACCCTGATCGCGTCTCTAAACGCTACACGTTCTGCCTGCCTGCGGCGAGACTATCGAGCCGTATTGCGCTCGGCCATCGACGCCGAAAAGAGTTTTCCGGCTGAACTCGCTGCTTTGCGTCTGACGTGGGCAAGGCTTGTCACCGAAATTGGTGCGCTGGATGCTGCGGAACAAATCTCGGTTTCGGAAGTTAACTACTTACAGACCGAACTGGCGGTCGCGAGTCTCAACGTTGCTTTCCTGATGGCTCGACGTGAGTTGGCGCGGAGGCACGGACCGTTGGCTGCGGGTCCGAGGCTCGCCTTGCTGGGAATGGGACGCCTCGGCAGTGCGGGCGTCGATTACGGTTCCGATCTGGATATTTTGATCATTTATGACTCGCTGGTTTCTTCGCCCGTCTCCTCGTTGACTCAGGATGAGGCATATGCCCGGCTCGCTGAGTTAATGATCGCAGCGCTCTCGAGCATCACACGCGATGGGTACCTGTATCGCGTCGATGTGCGTCTGCGCCCCGATGGAAAGAATGGACCGTTGGTGACCAGTTCCGATGGATTTCTCGACTATCTGAAGGAGCGAAGTGCGCCGTGGGAGTGGCTCGCTTACGTGAAACTCCGCGCTGTTGGAGGTGATTTGGAATTAGGACGAATGATTGAGACACATGCCCGTCACAGAATTCATGAGACCGCGCGAAGTTTGGATCCAGTGGAGCTGAAACGCGAGACAAGATATGTGCGAGATCGGCTCGAAAGAGAAAAGGGCAGCCGCGGAAGACTTACAGGCATAGACATCAAATACGAGCCCGGTGGCATGCTGGACGTGTACTTTGCGACGCGTTATCTGCAGTTGCGCGATGAAGTGCCGGATGAAGGGGAGGACCGTTCAACTGCATTTACGCTCGAGAGACTGCATGCCGAAGGTTCTTTAAGTGAGAATGACTTCGTCGCGTTGAGCACCGGCTACAGTCTGTTGAGGTCAGTGGATCACAATCTGCGCCTCATTGTGGGCCGTTCCACGCGTCTGCCGGTAGCGGATCATCCGACCGCCAGAGACGTCGCCATTAAATTGGGTCTCGCATCGGCCTCGCAGTTACACGAGATTCTGGCGGAGCGAATGAGAGCAATCCGGCAAGCCTATGATCGAATCACTGGATAGGAAGGGGACCGAATCATTGGTCATTATTGGTCATATATCATTTGACATTTGTCATTTGTCCCATGTAGCGGAGCCTGAGAGTGATTCTTTTCCAATACCTTATTTAATGAGCAAACTCATCTAAGACGCAAATGACATATGAGACATAATGAGAAATGTCAAATCATATATGACCAATGATTCGGTCCCCTTCCTAACTGAGTGTTTAGTTCAGAGGTGAGCGCCTTTCATTCAAGCGTTCGTCTCGGTATCTTCAATTGCTTCAAACCAGCAGCGAGTGCACCAGCGATGAGTCGTCCGTTCCGCCGCTGTGTACTCAACCGATGCCGGCAATCGTTTAACAATCTCCTGTTCGTCTTCGCTCAGTTCGCTCCATGTCCGGAGCCGTTCCTCGCCACAGCGGGGGCATCTGTTGTTGTAGTTCATAGTTAAAATACCCTTCATATGAAGTTATTTATTTACGGAACTGTTTTCATCGTGTAAGTTAGCAGTGGCGATGCAGGACAACAAGTTGTCGTTCATACGCATCCAGGTAATTGGAAAGATTCGGTTAACGGAGAGCTAATGTTTCGAATAAAAGCCTCATACGCGGACCAGATGGAATTGCGAACGACACTCGAGCGGGCCCGCGAGTTCTTTGGTGAAATGCGCAATTTTGCAGACTTGATGCCGGGCATTGAGGGCATACGCAAAGAAGCCGGTGGCATCATGCGGTGGATCGTCCGCGCTGAAGTGCCAGTTATTGGAGCGGTTCACGCGAGTTTTACCGTGGAGAAAACGGAAGATCAGCCCGACAGGCTCGAATGGTCACCAGCCCGATCCGAGATGAAAAACTATCTGCGCTATGCCGCAGCTTTCGAAGAGCGCGGGCAGAAGGTATTGATTCGGATTGTCCAGCATGTCGAGTTGCGGCGACAACATGCGAAGGATCTGCATCGGTTTGCCGTCTTGCTCGGTGAAGGCGCGATTAGCGCAGAGATGCAGAAACGTGTGCGCGACATGATCAAGACTTTTTTGGAACGCGCTCGGGTCAAGCTGGAAGGCGAAAACTCTTGTGACCCGGAAGCAGTGCTCGATTCCGCAGTGTAGTCATCCACGGAGCCACCCACCGATTACGCCGACAAGAAAGAGATAGGGGCAGGAGCAGGAGCAGTAGGCAGGAGCAGAACCAGACGCAGGAGAGCGATCCTGTTGTTCCTGCTCCTGCCTGCTGCTCCTGCCCCTTTCTCTTGCGTGTTATCTGGGGACAGATTTTCCGTAGCTGATCATATTTGCAAACACCCGATAAGCACCAGGAATGCCCGCACGCAGCTCTCTGTACCAGACCAGGCTGGTGTAAATGTAGTTGCCTTTTCCATAACTGCTGGCGAGTAGTCCGCCTTTCAGTGGCTTCTCTCCCTTGTCATTGGTGGCCAAGAGCGCTGTGTAGTGCTGGTCCCATTCTTTTGGAAAGTAGAGTCCTCGTTCCTGAATCCAATTAGCAAAGTCGGCTTGAGTTATTTTGTTGGGAAAGTTCAGTAGCGGGTGATGCGGTTGCAGGAAGATGATCGGCGCGTCTTCCTCCGTGACACGCTCATCGCCGACGACAATCGGGTAGGGCGCTAGTTGCGGTCGCTTCCGGTCAGGATTTGGGTTCCATTCGTTTGTCTTATGATAGAAGACAATCAAGTTTCCGCCGTCTGCGACGTATTTAAGCAAACGATCGTTGGCGGTAATCAACTCCGGATGGGCTTCATAGCCTCTATTGTCGATAATGATGGTGTCGTAGTTTGACAGTTCGCCCTTTTGAACGTCGTCTATGGTTAGCTCTCTGGCTTCCACCCCCAAGGCTGTGAGCGATCGTTTTAGAGTGGCGTCGAAGCTTGGCACATACCCCACCAACAATTTCGCCGGCACCCGGGCGTCGGCATAGACGGTCGGTACCGGTCTCCGTGTGACTATATCCTTTGATTCCGGCAGCTCAATGGAGGCAATAAGAGTCGCGGCCATTTGACTTGCATGGCTAGTTATTCTGGAGGGAATGAGAGCGGATCTAACTTCTATTTTGACTGCCTGCTGTTCAAGTGGCTGCAAGGCAATTTCACGTCCAGTCTCGAGATTGGGACCGTTGATTCTGACGAGCCCGCGAAAGGGTGTGCTCAGATGATTTGTCAGAGTCAGGTTGAGGCTCAATGGCAATGACCGAGTCGAAGGTGTTCTAACATAAGGCGAAGGCTCGAGGGTTCGAATCTCGACTGCGGGCGCTACGTCGATGCGCCTCTCCGCCATCAGCGAAAAGCGCGCGCCTTCGATTTCCAGGTCAGCTGTTGCTACAAGAGGTTCACCAAACAAGCGGCCATCGTAGAGGTGTTCAGAAGAAGGCACACTGACGCTCATGGTCTTTGGTACAGTGATTCTGGTGTCTCGAGATGTATCGGTTGCCGGCAGCAGTTTTTCCGCTGCGTCGAGCGGTCTATCCACAGTCAGCCCGCGCAAAGCGAGTCGTTTTACTTCAATATCGGCGTCACCCGAATTCGCGATTGAGATGTCAAACTGAGCGGGCATACCGGGCACGAGTACAGACTCGCGATCACCCCCCGGAAGTTGATCGCCCGGCGAACCCGGGTTTAAGTTGAGTGTCAAGGAAACGCCAGCAGCAATTGCGAGGGCGTGATCGAGACGTGACGACATCAGGTGAAAACGCAGCGGGTCCAGCCTGGCGACTTCGTCAGGCGCTGTAAAAGCGCCAGCTTTGCGCGCATTGATCAGCGCAACTAACACTTCACCACGTGTATCGAGAGACTCAGTCAAAGGCTTCTTATCTATTGTTGGCGACTGAAGCTTTGACGTAATGGTTTCCGGCAGCCGCAAGCCGTCGAGCACCGTCTTCGGATCCGCCGGCAATGACTGCGCCGACGCGGCCGACCGCACGAGGGCGTAGCGGATGATACGCCCACCGTTGGGCGCAATGGTTTTTGGCCAGGGACCCTGCGTCGCATGTTTTTGTAGGGCCGCGAGCGCTTGCTGTGCGTAAGTTGTGCCACGAATCGGATCGAGCTCGTTCGGATTTATCGTGACAACAGGCCGGGCTTGCGGAGGCGGTGTGCTGGTCTGATTTCCACTGAAGGCCCGCACGAAGAGTCGTTGTACCTGCCATGGACTGACCTGCCTTAACTGTTCAGGAAACTGTTTTGGATCCGCGGCGGCATCGAAAGCTTGCAGGATAAGTCGCCCGGTTGCCTGGTGATGGCCGTGACCACTCGTTGTGTCGTGGTTAGTGATGATTACATCCGGTCGCAGCTGGCGAATTTGCAAGACCATGCGACGCAGCGCCTCTTTTTCACCCCAGACGCGAAAGGCTTCTTCAGCAGACTTTGAAAATCCGAAATCCCGCAACCCGAGAAAGTGCGGTTCGGAACCCTGCACTTCCGCTGCGGCCATAGTCTCCCGCGCGCGAATCACGCCGAGTTCTTCATAAAGTTCCGGCCCAACAGCGTTCTGGCCGCCTTCACCGTAAGTCGAGAACAGGCTGACCGTGTGCACTCCATACTTTCGCCTCAACAAGGTGAGCGTGCTGCCGTCTTCGTCATCCGGATGTGCAGCCACACACAGCACCGTCCAGGGATTTGTGAGATCGAGCAATGCCTGGTGAAGACGAGATCTGGCTGGAGTTGCAGTGACATTTGCCGGTGATGCCGCTGGGCCTTGCGCTTGAGAACTTCGGAGAGCCGTTACCGAGCTCGCTAGAAGAAGGCTGAGCAGAAAAGATACGCCGATTCGCAGTCGTCGATACGAAACCGCAACTGGCAGCGACATGTCGAGCTTCTGTTTTGAGTACAAACAATGAAAAGCCATTAGCTGTTTCCTGGTCCCTATCTCTGTTCGTTAGCGCTGGTCTGATCTCTTAACTGCGCAAGCGCTCCAATTTTCCCGCAACGATCATGCTGATAGCTATGATACCAATTAAGACGACACCATAGGCCGCGGCGGTGCCCAGATTGAAGTCGCGCAACTCTGAGGCGATAGCAATCGAAATAGGTCTATTGCCTGGCACGAAGACGAGCACAGATGCTACATATTCTCCCAACGCAATCACAAATGCCAGCAGAGTTCCGGCGATGGCTCCAGGCCAAACCAACGGCAGCGTGACTTTTGCCCAGCGCTGCCACGCGCGCGCGCCGAGTAACCCCGCAGCTTCATCAAGTGTCGGGTCTATTTGTTCCATGCTTGCCTGAACAGCCCGAACGACCAGGGGCATGAAGCGCAGAAAATAGACCAGGGGCAATATCCAGAAGGTGCCCACTAGAATAAATGAACCGAGTAAAGGGCTGGGTCTGCCGTAAGCCTCCGCCACGGACACTGCCACGACAGTGCCGGGCAGTGCCCAGGGCACCAAAATGAGGAGCGAGAGCAAACGATTCCCGCCGCGTCCAACAAACTTTGGCTTGTCGCCGGCTTTTCCTCGTTTAGTTATCAGCGTGACAACGCAAAAACTCCAAACGAGCGCAGCCATTGCGGCAATTGCCGACATCAGGAAACTGTTGGTGAAAACTTCGCCGGCATGCGGATCGGTAAACAGGCGCTGGTAGTTTGAAAAGGTGTAGGCGGCCGGAAGTGTTTGCGTGGTCCACGATCCCTCACGAGCAAAACTGACGACAAAGAGAGTGACGACCGGCAATACGAGCAAGATTGAGAATGCAACTGCGGCCAGTGTTGCGAAGGTCCGGGCCTTACTACCGCCAATGGTCTCTCGCCGCCGGGAAACCCCCTTCATAGCGGCAGCGGCAAACTTCCGCGTGCCTTCGTATCGTTGAAAGAAAACCAGGGCCGCAAGAGAGACACTCAGGAGGATTACAGTTTCAGTTACAGCCATGACAGCGTCACCTCGTTGACGCGCTGTAAAGATTTCCAGAGTCAGCACGCGAACGCTACCGCCGAAAAGCAGTGGCGCACTAAACGACGCCATGGAGGTCATGAAGGTCAGCAACCCGGCAGCGATCAACGATGGCGTGAGTTGAGGGAGCACAACGCGCAAGAGCACACCGATTTTTGCGGCACCCAAACTCCGTGCCGCTTCTGCGAGGCCCGCGTCGATCCGGCGCAGTCCGGCGCCGGTTAGTACGTAGAAAAAGGGATACATCGTGTAAGTGTGAAAGAGCAACAGCGCCGGCCAGCCGCGCAATGTCCAGGGTGCAGTTTGCCAATGAAAAAAGGTTTGCATGCTGCGGGCTAAAATACCCGATTCGCCGAAGAGAAAAATGAAAGCAACCGTGCCCACAAGCGGCGGTAAAACAAGCGGCAAGGCTGCCAGCACCGCAAATAACTGTCGCCCGGGAAACGCATAGCGCTCGAATAGAAAGGCCAATGGTATACCGACAAGGGCGCAGAGCAGCACCGTAGCGACCGACAGGCCGAGGCTATTTACGATTGCCTCAATGACTGTTCTTTGGGTCAGTACGTCGCGATAGTTGGCGAGGGTCCAGGCTCCGCTTCGCTGAAACGAAGCAGCAAGAACATAAAGGTTGGGATAGATAACGCCGTAGAGCAGGACGACGGCGGTGATTAGGAAAAGGAGCAGACGCGGCGAGATGGAGATTCCGGGAGAAGGTTTATCGCTCATCTCATTCGCCCTTCAAGAGCGACAACCGATGCGTAGGGAGCGCAACGGAGCAATCAGCTCCGACCTTGAGCCCATCCGGCTCCAAAACCAGAGCCTCGAGAAGAAGTCCATTAGCATCCACTCGAACGGTTGACGTGGCTCCGGCAAAGACAATTTCTCTAATCTTCGCGGCGAGGACGTTCTCAGCCGTTTCACTGTCTGGATTGTTACTGCGATCACGAACGAGTACGACGTGTTCGGGACGAATCGCAAGGAGACAGGGCTTGTTCAAGGGCGCCAGTTCATCGTGACTTACTGGCAAGTGGATAGTGTGTCCGCCTTCAAGTGTCTTGAATGCTCCAAGGCTGGACTTGCTTGAACTCAGGCGTACGGCATTGATGACATTGTTTCTCCCGAGAAATCGCGCTACGGAGATGTCAGCCGGGAATGCGTAGAGCTGGCGCGGCTCGCCGGTTTGCATGATTCTGCCGCCTACCATGACGCCGATGCGATCGCACAGGGCGAACGCTTCTTCCTGATCGTGCGTTACATAAACCGCAGTCAGACGCAGCCGGTTGACTAACTCGCGGAGTTCGCTGCGCGTCTCTTCTCGCAGGGAGACGTCAAGGTTCGAAAGCGGCTCATCGAAAAGCAACAGTGCTGGTTCAATCGCAATCGCCCGCGCAATCGCTACCCTCTGTTGTTGGCCGCCTGACAGTTCGTCGACGCGGCGCTTGTCATAACTGGGAAGTTGAACGAGTTCGAGAGCGCTGGCTACTCGTTCGCTTATTTCTGTATTGGCTTTATGGCGCGCACGCAAACCAAACGCGACATTTTCAAAGACATTTAAATGCGGGAAGAGTGCATAATTCTGGAAGACCATGCCAAAGCCTCGTCGCTCAGGAGGAAGGTTCGTTATGTCAGCGCCGGAAAACTCAATCGTTCCCGAGTCGGGCTTCTCGAGACCGGCGATCATTCGCAACGTGGTGGTCTTGCCACAGCCGGACGGACCTAATAGACCAAAAAACTCACCGTGCTCAACGTTCAGAGCAACGTCAACCACGGCTCGTGTTGAGCCAAAGTTCTTCGAAATGTTTCTGAGAGAAAGCAGCGGCATCTTGAACTATTTAGTACTTCTCCCACGGATTTCAGTGTCCCAATATCTTAACCATTCGCCACCTTCTTTTCGCAATAAGTCCCAATCGAGGGGCAGGCGAGTGAACGGCTCGTTCATCCAGGCTGGTAATTGCCCGCGATCGAGATCGGTGCGCACGGGGATGCGGTAATACTTCTTTGCCGCGTACACCAAGTTTTCGGGCGTGGTGACAAACTCATAAAAACGGCGAGCCTCTTCTTCGTTTGCAGTTCCGCGAAGAATGGCGATGCCATCGGTGACCACCGGTGTACCGCTCACAGGCACCACATAGGCCACTGGCAGTCCTTTTTGTTCCTTGAACAAGCGCACGTCCGGCATGTCCCACAGACTAACCAGGCCTTCACGCCGGGCCAACTTCTGCATCAACAAGGTCCCGTCGGCGGTGTACTCATGGACGTTCGCATCAAGCTTTCGCAACCACTCATAACCCTTGTCGGGCGAGCCGGAATCTTTGTAGAACCTCCAGATCATCGCTCCGAAAATGACCCGCATGGTATCAGAAGGATTTGGATTCCGAATCAGTACCTTATCTCGCCACTTAGTATCGAGCAGGTCGTCCCAATCGTGCGGCGTCTCTTCGGCGGGCACCGCATCGCTGTTGTAAACGATGACTTGCGGGGTCTCATAAGTGCCGTACCAGAGGTCTTTTCCGTCGCGAGCAGAAGCGGGCACGCTATTGGCCCAACTTGGACGAAACGGAGCCAGCAGGTTTTCCTCGGCGGCAGTTTGAAACGTAGTGTGTGCGGCGCCCCACCACAAATCCGCCTGGGGACGATTTCTTTCCACTCGCACTCGCTCGAGTATTTCCCTCGAGCCCATATCGAGAAACTGGACATCGACGTCTGTGTAACGGTCTTTGTAGCGGGCGATGAAATCACGCAGCAGATCCTGTCCGTGTGGAGTGTAGATCAGAAGGCGGTGACCCTTGTTTGGGCCAGAACGGTTGCATGAGAGGAGGAGCGTGAAGATGCAAACTGCTAATACCGCAAGATAGGGTCTCATGCACATCTATCTTTTGACTACCTTAGGATTTGATTGACATGAAGCGGCTGCATGCTAGCACGGATCATCTATCATTTATCATTCGCCATTTTTATATGGCCATTTTCGGAAGGAACAGGTCAGTACCACGATGCTGGTAGCGGGTGGGTCCTGTACGTGTGGGGTAATGGGCAGCGGTGACATCCACCACCGCCGCGTGGTGGTATTGACCCGCTCCATCGGATTGATAAACGAAAAATGGCTCGCCGTCCCTCGAATGTTGGCAAAGAGTCGCAGCTTGTGGTTTGATCTAGACGATGACAGTTAAACGCAGAATCATGAAGGCTGGAGGCTGGGGCGTCGCGAAGCGACTAATCAAACCGATTCCCATCCTCGGCTCCCTCTTTGCCCTGGGCCTGGTAACTTATGAGATTAAAAAGAAAGGCCTGTTGCCGGGAGCTGTTCATGTGGGCCTGGACGTGACGCCGGTCGTGGGTACGGCAAAGAATATCCTCGAACTCTTCACGGGCGATCTCATTCCTGACAAGAAAAAGGCGAAGTCGATCCCCCCTGATTTTTAATTTTTGATTTTAGATTTTGATTGAATGCTCAAGCGCCCAGAAGCTGCGGTAGAGCTGCTTCCAAATCCAATCTAAAATCTAGAATTATCTAAAATCTAAAATCTAAAATCTAAAATCTAAAATACTTAGGAGGCGTGAACCGCTGGACGTTCATTAAACGGGCGCACCTGTTCGTAGGCGTGTGCAAGTTTGAAAAGCATCGGTTCGGACCAGTAAGGCCCAAGCAATTGGAATCCGATCGGCAGTCGGGCTGACGAAAGTCCGCATGGAACACTCAACCCGGGAACGCCGGCCAGGTTAGCAGTAACTGTGTAGATATCGTTCAGATACATTGCCAGCGGATCGTCGACTTTTTCGCCGATGGCAAATGCAGGCGTCGGAGAGGTAGGCGTTATCAGTGCATCGCAGCTTGTGAAAGCCCGGCGAAAGTCGTCTTTGATAAGCGTGCGTACCTGCTGGGCTTTTCGATAGTAGGCATCATAATAGCCGGCGGAAAGCACATAGGTGCCGAGCATAATGCGTCGTTTTACTTCCGGACCGAATCCTCCTTCGCGTGTCTTACGATACATCTGGCGTAACTCAGGAGCCTCTTCCGCCCGAAATCCGTAACGCACGCCGTCGAAACGTGCGAGATTCGAGGAGGCTTCCGCCGTTGCGATGATGTAATAGACGGCAATTGCGTACGGGGCTTGCGGCAACTCGATGTCGACTATCTCGGCGCCAAGTTCACGATAGACATCAACCGCACTTTTGACCAACGTCCCTACTTCCTGATCGAGACCTGCGCCAAAAAGAGCGCTCGGAAACCCAATGCGGACGCCCTTAAGATCGGGTTCTTTCTCGCTTGTCAGCGAACCGACATAGTCAGGCACCGCTACCTCAGCGGTCGTCGCGTCGTGGGTATCCCGTCCCGCAATCACACCCAAAATCTGTGCAACATCTCGAACACGGCGACCAAAAATTCCAACTTGATCGAGTGAAGAGGCAAACGCGACGAGCCCGTAACGCGAGTTGCGGCCATAGGTTGGTTTGAGTCCCACGACACCACAAAGCGAGGCTGGCTGGCGAACGGACCCCCCAGTGTCGGAGCCTAACGCGACGGGAACAATACCGGCTGAAACTGAGGCTGCAGATCCTCCAGATGATCCACCAGGCACACGCGTCGTGTCCCAGGGATTTCGCACCGGGCCGAACGCAGAGTTCTCATTCGACGAGCCCATTGCAAACTCATCGCAGTTGGTCTTTCCAATCACGATCGCGCCGGCGTTCTGCAAACGTTCAATGACTGTTGCATTGTAAGGTGGATGGTAATCGCCCAGAATTTTTGAGCCGCAGGAAGTTTGCAGTCCGCGGACACAGATATTGTCTTTTATCGCAATGGGAACTCCTTTCAACGGAAGTTCCTTTGTGGGATTCTTATCGATCTCTTCAGCACGTCGCAGGGCGCCGGACCGATCAATCTGCAGGAAGGCGTTGAGTGTCTCGTTGAGCTTTTCAGCGGCGTTAACAGAGAATTCGACTCTTTGACGAGACGTGGAGCCATCGTTCCGAAGGTCAGCGAGGTCTGGGGTTCCAGAGTCCATTGGATATGTCAGACGAAGACCTCTACCGCTTCACAGCTGAAGTCAAAAGCTCCTGTGCAAAATTGTCCACCCACTCGCGTTGCTCTGATGTATCTGGAACCTGCAGTCCTCGCGCGCTACTGACTCGTATGAGGGATGCTTCCGCACTGTCACCTGACAATACTAATACGCAGGCGGCAACAAGAGCGGAGCGGCCGATACCTTGTCTGCAGTGGATACCAACGGTTTTGCCCTGCGACAAAAGATGCTCGAGTCTGCTTGCCAACTGCAACGTGGCGTTCCTTGAATCGGGCACACTGTAATCCGCTATCGGAAAACTAACGAAAGCTAGCCCAAGACTTTGAATGACCCTGGCCTCGTCAGCAAGACCGAGTTGAGAATTCTCGCTTTCAGTTAACAACGACACAACAACGTCAATTCCGGACACTCGCCAACTTTGAATTTCGTCGCTTAGCCAATCTTCTCCTCGAGGCCTCGCGAGAATTGCGAGGTGACCGGGCCACGGCCCTTTGATCCAATATACCTGAGCTTTCATACGATGAAACTTATGTCCTTGGCACTACCTCCCGTGGCAATTCGTTCACATCAATACCACGCTTTTTAAGAATTGCAATGCGATGATGGCCGTCGATTATCGTACTTCATCGTGAGGAACCCCTTTCTAGAGTTTGGTTGTATGTTCAGATTCTTAACTAGAGCACTTTCGGAACGCGAAAATGTCCGCACGCCGGATCGGGCGCTTCTTCCAAGGCCAATTTCTGCCCGAGCGAAGGAACTAACTCGTCGTCGCGTGACGAGTCAGTCAGTTCACCTTCAGGGGTCAGGCCACCAAGAGCTGGTTCGACACTTGCTGTGTCGAGCTCGTTAAGCTGTTCGACATAATTAACTATTTCAGCCATTTGCGCCCCGAACAGTTTGAGTTCTTCGGGTGCCAATTCGAGATGGGCCAGCTCTGCGACTTTTTCAATGTCAGATTCTTTGATCGGCATAATTAGATTTTGGATTTTAGATTTTAGATTGCCTATTGGCGAGACCCTTTCCAGGGACAGGGTCTATCACCTCACACTGCTATGTCTCCTCCAGACGCTTGGTTGAGCTGAGTGCGGCTCTCAAAAACGCCTGCCTCAGGTGTTTGTCCTTGATTGCGTTGGCTGCGGACCACAATTCCAGCGGCACCTCGTTGTGGAGCGCATCTTCCCTTTTCTCTGGGCGCGGTAAGGCCCGTATATGTGCCATCCGCGGATCGATCCGCAAGTCAATTTGGCTTACCAGCGGTTGGCCCAGGATCGCGTTGATCCTAAAAAGCATTTGACCCTTCATCGTCCCTAGTTGTTTCTGCCAAACAGAGTCGGCAATCGCCACGATAAGCGTCTTACCCTCCAAGCAAAGAGGTAACGCATGGTTACGCAGGCCCTCGCCAGCTGCGTGCTTCCAGGCAGCGATCGCCGCGGCCTCAGCGACTTCTTTTGAATCGCCCATGACCCTGAGGAGTGCAGGAAACGTTTTGACTAATTCATCCATTGAAGTTGGGATCTCAAACTGCTACTGGTGTAACCCAACGAGTCATCGAGTTCTGGGAGAGTGTAGCGAAGAATCGGTAACAGGCCAAACGTGAGAAAAGCTCCACATATTTACGAGACTCAGCAACAGACTGATAACATGGCCTGCCTTAGAATGTGAGAGATTACTTCCAATACCGGTTCTAAACGGTGCAATACGGAAAACTGCGGTAGGAGCCTGATTGATACAAGCCAAGCCACGTCTGGAAAAACTGGTGCTCGCCTCAAGCAGTCCTCGACGCGCAGAAATACTCAGCGCCGTGGGTTGGCCCTACGAAACGATGGTAGCCGGCATCGACGAGTCGCGCGGGCCGGGGGAGGATGCCGCCGCCTATGTTCAACGTCTAGCGCGAGAAAAGGCCGAGGCCGTGGTTGCAAGGTTACAGAACGGTTTGGTACTCGGCGCAGATACAGTCGTGGTTGTAAATAGCGAAATACTTGGTCAGCCGCGTGACGACGACGATGCCCGACAAATGCTCAAACTCTTGAGCGGAAAGTGGCACGAGGTATTAACCGGAGTTGCCCTTATACGAGCTGGGAAGAAGTCGGAGACGTTGGTGGACTACGAGCGGACAAGAGTGCGTTTTGGGGAAATGTCCGCCGACGAAATCGAGTGGTACGTTGGAACGGGTGAGCCAAAGGGGAAAGCCGGCGCTTACGCCGTGCAGGGCAGGGCTGGACTGCTTATTGAAGAGATTGAAGGAGAGTATTTCAACATTGTCGGATTGCCGATCAGACTAGTCTATGAACTCGCGCTCAGGATCTAACTCGATGTTTCCCTATGGACTCCCTAGCCGCCTACTCGTCCTACCTTTCCTGTTCGTTTGTGCAAATATGACCAATGACTGGACCAATGATTGAATCCTTACCTAGTGTCTATTGAGGCTGTGTGAAAAGTCAGTCGAGTGAGGAAAGACACCAACAGGATCGCAACTTAATACAGTACCGCGAGCGAAGCGACCGGATGCCGCCACTCAACCACCGTTTTAAGAGTTCTTGCAATTATCGAGTGCCGGCGTCCGGTCGCTTCGCTCGCGGTACTGTATCGGGTGGCGAGACCAATCGCATAATTTATGTTCAATCGCCAAGTTTCTACCCACCCGCTTGACGCTCCTCGGTTCTGACGTTGAGTCGTATGTTGCGGAGCCGTTTGACCTGTATCGATGAAACATTCGCAGCGGCCGTAACACTCA
>Ga0070708_100000691_pt1 | contig 25661 bp, 21 predicted proteins | sample KBSK5503metaG_FD_65469 | JGI IMG/M metagenome (GOLD analysis project Ga0070708, IMG submission 65469) | Corn, switchgrass and miscanthus rhizosphere microbial communities from Kellogg Biological Station, Michigan, USA - KBS K5-50-3 metaG | ecosystem: Host-associated > Plants > Roots >... | reverse complement strand
ACGACCAATCTCGACGCCGTGCCACATGCGCTGCTGCACAGCCTCAAGCACTACAAGAGCCTGCACCAGCAAGTGGTCCTCCTCAATGCGGTCACGCTCGACGTGCCCCATGTGCCCGAGGCGCAACGCGTGGTCGTGGAGACGGTCAATGCCCAGTTTCGCAAAATCAAGGTGTTCTTCGGCTTCATGGACACGCCCGACCTGCCGCGCGCGCTCGAGTGGTGCGGCGAGCAGGGATTGCGACTCGACCCGATGGAAACGTCGTTCTTCCTCGGCCGCGAAACGCTGATCCCCAAGCTCGGCTCGGACATGGCCTACTGGCGCGAGAAGGTCTTCGTCTCGATGTTCCGCAACGCCGGCGATGCCGCGACCTATTTCATGCTGCCGCCCAACCGCGTCGTCGAATTGGGCTCGCAAGTCGTGCTCTGAAGGCGACATTTCGTTCAGGCGGCGGCAATCAAACGCCACGCTCTACATCGTCAGCGAAACGACAGCCGCCGCTCAGGCCAATGACAGGTGCCGGGAGTAGCCTCGGACTGCATCGCCGGTTCGCGAAAGGCTCGCCGTGCACTGCGGCATTCGAGGAGCACTGCCCACGCCGCGCGTCATCGCTGCGGCTGCGTTCGTTGCTGCGGGCATTTCGCTGAACCCTGCGCCGGCAACGGGCCAGAATTGCGGGTGGTCGCACGTCGACCACCGCGTCAGCTATGAAGCGTCGGGAATCTGGAATCCGAACATCTATCGGAATCTCGTCGGCGGCCTGACCGCCGCCGAGATCGGCGGGGCCCTCTGGGAAGGCGCCGAGTCGCGTTTCGGCAAGACGATGTGGCAGGGCATCGATGCCGAAATCATTGCCGACCTCTCGGCGCAGGCCGGCAAATACATCTTCACGAGGACCCGTCCCTCGACGACGGACAATCCCTGCCTGTGGTTCCAGCATGGCTCGAACTACAGCTTCCCCAGCGGGGAGGCGGCGGTCGCGGCGGCGCTGGTGACGCCTTACATCTTCGAGTACGGCAGCGACTATCCGGCGACCTACGCCTTGGCGCTCCTGCCGCTCTATGTCGGCGCCGCGCGCGTCAAGAATCAGGCGCATTGGCAAACGGATATTCTTGCGGGGTGGGCGATCGGCGGTTTGTCGGGATGGTTCGCGCACAGCCGCGACGTTCCGATCCTGATCCAGGCTTTGCCTCACGGGTTCGAGGTCGGCTTCAAGAAATCGTTCTAGAATCGGTTGGGCAAGGTTGGGCTATATTGACGTTTGGTTTTGGCAACACGGCCAACGTCTCAAAAACGGATCGCTTCATCGTGCGCATTCTGGTCGTCGAGGACGACGCGCTGCTCGCGGAAGGGCTGACCAGCGTGCTCAACCGCGCGGGCCACGGCGTCACCCACGCCACCACCGGCAGGCACGCGGACCTCATGCTTCGCGACGAGGCATTCGATCTCGTCGTGCTCGACGTCGGGCTTCCCGACATCGACGGGTTCGAGGTTTTGCGGCGACTTCGCCAACGCCATTCGTCATCCAATGTTCTGGTTCTGACCGCGCGCGACGCGGTCGAGGATCGCGTGCACGGGCTCGACTTGGGCGCCGACGACTACCTGACCAAGCCGTTCTCCGTGACCGAATTCGAGGCGCGTGTGCGCGCATTGCTGCGGCGGGCCATCGCGACCCCGGCACGGTGGTCGATTGCCGGCTTGACGGTGGACGTGGCCGCCAAGCGCGTTCGATCCGACGACGGGCCGATCGACCTCACGCCACGCGAGTGGGCGCTGCTCGAACTTTTCCTGACGCATCCGGGTCGCGTGTTGAGCAAGGATCAGATTGGGGAGAGCCTCTTCACCTTCGACGAGCACTTGTCGGCGAATGCGATCGAGGTCCACGTGTCCAGGCTGCGAACGAAAATCGAACCGGCCGGCATGCACATTCGCACGGTTCGCGGGTTCGGCTACCTTTGGGAAGGCGGCGATGAATGACGCCCCGCCCAAGCCCACGAGCATCCGGCGCCGGCTGCTGATTTTCCTGATCAGCTCGCTGCTGATGATGATCTGCGGGACGGCCGTCGTGACCTATTCGGTGGCGGTACGGTCGGCGAACGACGCTTACGACCGTTCGCTGCTCGACCCGGCGTTCGACATCGCCGACAACGTGAGTATCGACGCCGGCGGCGCGCATGTCGATCTGCCGCAGAAGGCGCTGGAGGCGCTCGTCTACGACCAGGTCGACAAGGTGATCTTCCAGGTGCGCTCGCCCGCCAACGCAATCATCGACGGCGTTGCCGACCTCGCTCCGCCCCCCGCGTTCACATCGGAACAGTTCGTATTCTTCGACACGGCCTACCGGGGCGAAAAGATGCGCATCGCAGCGTTGCGCACGCCCAGCGGCCTCGTCGTGCAGGTCGGGGAAACGTTGCACAAGCGCAATCGCCTCGTGGGCGAAATTCTCGCCGCCGAATTGGTGCCCGCGATCCTGATCGCCTGCGCGTCGATCGCGCTTGCCTGGTTCGGCGTCGGGCGCGGCCTCCTCCCGATCGAGGATCTGCGTTCGGAAATATTGAACCGGGCGCCACGCGATTTGCGCCCGCTTGACGTCGCCGCACCGAAAGAAATCGCGCCGGTCGTCCACGCCTTCAACGGACTGCTGGAACATCTGCGCGACGCGAATACGCTGCAGCAGCGCTTTCTCGCCAACGCGGCACATCAATTGCGCACACCGCTCGCCGGGCTGCAAATGCACCTTGAACTCCTGCTGCGGCGCGAGCTGTCTGCCGAGCTCAGAGCGGAACTGGCGCGCATGCATGGCGCCACCGTGCGCGCCAGCCGCCTCGCCAACCAGTTGCTGGCGCTGGCCAAGGCCGAGAGCGCGCCCCCGCAGGGCCAGCAGTTCGAGATCATCGACCTGCGCAGCATCGCCGACGCCGCGGCGCGTGATTGGGCGGCCAAGGCCCACGCGCAACAGATCGACTTGGGCTTCGCGCTCGAACGCGCGGTGATTCCCGGGGATCCTTTGCTGCTCCCCGAAATGGTCGACAACCTGATCGACAACGCGCTGCGCTACACGCCGGCCGGCGGCTCGGTCACCGTGAACACCGGCTGCGACGACGGCGTCCCGTTTCTGAGCGTCGAGGATACCGGTCCCGGCATTCCCGCCACGGAAAGAAGCAAGGTCGTCGAACGGTTCTATCGGATGGCCGGTACGCCTGGTGAGGGATCGGGTCTGGGCCTTGCCATCGTTCGCGAAGTCGTCGACAGGCATGGCGGAATCCTCGAGATCGACAGCTGCGACGAACGTGGCGGCACCCGCATTCGTGTGTCTTTCCCGCGAAACCGCAGGGTTGAAGCGCGCGTGGCCTGAGAAGCACTACCAACGCAGCGTCGCGCGTTCGGCCGTAGCGGCGACGATCTTCCTGACGAAATGCTGACGACTTGCTGACGAGATCGCGCCGATCTCCAGTCAATGTCGGCCTCTTGATCCAGGTCAGTATCGGCTCGCGAGCGCGGTGCACACTTTATCCGACGATGTAGCGGTATCGGAAAAGACGACGCACCACGGAGCGCAATCATGGACAAGTGCAGGACGACGGGACTCATGGGCGCAACCGCATTGATGGTGGCGCTGGGAGCGTTCCCGAGGATGGCAGATGCCGTCCCGTCATTTGCCAGGCAGACGGGCCAGGAATGTCCGGCCTGCCATGTGAGCTGGCCCGAACTCACGCCTTATGGCCGCTACTTCAAACTCACCGGCTACACCATCGGCAAGCCCGCCATCACTTCGGAAGGCGTGCAATATTCGCCGCTGGCCGTCATGGCGCAGGCATCGGTCACCAACACCAGGAACAACAACACGAGGGATCCGGACACCGGCGAAACGGTCCCGGTGACCCAGCGCAACAACAGCGGCGTGTTCTCCGGAGGCAGTCTGTTCCTCGCAGGCAGGATCAACGACTACCTGGGCGGCTTCGTGCAATGGACGTACGACAACCTCGCTACCGTGACCGACGGAACGCTGGGCGGACACAGCAGCGTCGACAACATCGATCTGCGCGGCGCCTACAAATATTCGCCGACCGGGGCCGGCGAGCCCGAGTGGGTGTTCGGCATGACGCTCAACAACAATCCGACCGTGCAGGACCCGTGGAACAGCACGCCTGCGTGGGGCTATCCGTACACGACCCCGCCCCTCGCGAACACGCCCGCCGCGGCGACGATCATCGACGGTGGACTGGCGCAGCAAGTGGTCGGGCTCGGCGCCTACGCGTGGTGGCAAAAGACGATCTACGCCGAATTTTCCAGCTATCGAACGGCCAACGTTCTGGGCAACCTGTTCCGGCTGGGGCTGCCGATCAATTCGCCGGGCGGCGTTTTCCGCGTCGACAACTTCAATCCGTACTGGAGGCTGGCCTACACGCACGACTGGGGACCGAACTCCATCATGGTGGGCACGTACGGCATGGTCGCCAACGTCTTCCCCGACAACCTCGACACATCCACGCCGACCGACCGCTACCAGGACGTCGCGCTGGATGCGCAGTACCAGTACATCTCCGACGAGCATACATTCACCGCGCAGACGACCTACATCTGGGAAAAGCAGAAATACAATGCGAGCTATCCGGCCGTCCAGGAAACCGGCGCTGGTTACGGTGCAGGTCCGACGCCGGCCAACCCGACCGACACGCTGCGCACGTTCAAGCTCAAGGGATCGTATTACTACCAGCGCAAGTACGGCGGCACGCTGGCATTGTTCCAGACCACCGGCAGTGCGGACGCCGGCCTCTACGGGACCAACGCGGACGGCGATGCGCTCACGCCCAACAGCAGCGGCTATATCGTCGAGCTCGACTACCTGCCGATCCAGAACGTCCGCCTGATCCTGCAATACACGGGCTACACGAAATTCAACTGCTGCCGTACCAATTACGACGGGACCGGCCGCAACGCGAGCGACAACAACACATTCTTCGCGGACATCTGGGTGGCATTTTGAGCCGCGCAGTGTTTGGGCGCGGCGAGGAAATGGAGAGCGCACGATGAACGGGCAGCGTTGGTTTCTTCTCGGGCTGGCCTGCACATGTTGGGGCGGTGCCATCGCCCAGAACGTTCCGCCGGACGTCAGGGCGGCGGCTGCGACGAAGGCGGTGGAGCTCTGTTCCACCTGCCACGGACCCTACGGCATCAGCAAATCGCCGGACTTTCCCATCCTGGCCGCGCAACGCGAAAGCTACCTCGAGGCCCAGATCGAGGCGTTCCGCACGCATGCGCGCGCCGAGAAGGACGCCCACGACATCATGTGGGGCATCGCCGGCAATCTCGATCCCGCCATCATCAAGGGGATTGCGCAGTACTATGCGGCGCAACCGCCGGCGCCGGGCCGCATCGAGGATCCCAAGGCAATTGCCGCGGGCAAGGAAGTCTACGACAAGGGCGTGCCCGCGCGCGGCGTGCCGGCCTGCGCGACATGTCACGGTGCCGACGCCAAGGGCCAATCGGTCTTCCCGCGGCTTGCGGGACAGCATGCCCAGTACGTGGTCAAGCAGTTGAACTACATCCAGTCGCTGGTCCGCGCGGCGCCGGTGATGCACGGCATCATCAAGGATCTCACGCCGGCCGAGATCCGGGACGTCGCGCTCTACGTGCAGTCGAAATAGTGACCGGGCCTCAAGCTCGTCAGCCCGTGCGGGCGTGATTGCGGATTACTGCGTGAGCGCGGGCGCCGCGTGCAGGCGGCTGTTGCGCGGAACCCCGGCGAGCAGGTATTCCATCTGGTCGGACAGGATGCGCCGGTTGCGCAGGATGAAGTGCTCGTGGCGGTTGGGAACGTACGGAACGTAGAGGAGCGGCATACCGGCCAACTCTGGGGTCTGGCCGCCTTTGCGGATGTTGCAGTGGCGGCATGCGGTCACGGTATTGGTCCACGTGTCGCGGCCGCCGCGCGAGACGGGCACGACGTGGTCGCGCGACAGATCACGCGCCAGGTAGCGCTTGCCGCAATAGGCGCACAGCTGCCGGTCACGCGCGAAGAGCATCGGATTGGTGAGCCCGGGAGCGTGCAGGTGCGCGCCCGCGCCGGTGCCCTTGATCGCGAGGATCGACTTGGTGGCGATGCGCGAGCGCTCGCCGTTGCGCTGCCAGCCGCCGCGGAACTCGCGAACCTCGCGGCCGAGCGACCACGCCACCATCTGCTTCGCGTGGTAAGTGATCGCTTCCTCCAGCGCAACCCAAGCCTGGGGAAGCCCTGCCATATCGACGGTGAGTACCAGAGGGTCCATTGCGGGGTGCAGATACCCAAGGCCAGAGGACCAGCCAAAGGATCGATAGCAAAGTACGTGCCCATAAGTATGCACGACCTTGGATCATTTTGTCTTTACCCGCACATCAGAGTGGTCTACGCCCGGGCAGGCGAGGCTTTTTCGCCACGGCCCCAAGGCGGGTTGCCCCGCCTTGAGGGTGCCGCGACTACCGACCGCGCCCTTTGAGGGGTGGACGCGGCGGCGATCCCGCAATGTCGGTTGGGAGCGCCGCGCACAGCGCTCGAAATCGCCGTTAATACAGCCAAAGTCGTCGCCGACCCGGCTTTCCTTACTGCCCTCATTGCTCCATCGCGTCGCGGACGGCCAGCGCCAGGAGCGCGCGCTGTTCGTCTTCGGCGTCCGTCACCGATTCTCCGGCCGCAACGCGGATGATGAGGCCGTCCTTCAACTGCCAGTACGTCCCCTCGCGGGGCGTCCGGAGGCGCACGCTCTCGCCGAGCCTTCCGGGCAATTCCAGTTCATCCCAGAGCTTCGTCATTTTCTGTGCCTCGCTACCGTCAATTCATATGAGGTCCGGGCAAGAAAAAGCCCGGTGCCGCTTGTCGCGGACCGGGCCTCGCGTGGAGGAAGATCTGCGCTTAGCGCGCGCCTCCCGAAGCGAGACTCCGGCCGCATTGCTGCTCTTGCCCCAGCGACGCGAAACCGACCCACGGCGCGTCCTGGCGGACGGGCATCGCGGCTCGCGATCGCGCAACCCGGGCGGCTGCGGTCATGTCGTTGAAGTGGGTCATTCGGTTCACGCCTCCTTTCGTTTCGTGGCCCGCGCGCAACGCGCGCACGAGCGAATTCAAATGCGTCCTCGTCGGACGGCAAAACCGCGGGAAGGAGAATGAGAAGACCTTCCGACGATTCCGCCAACCCACCCGGCGGAATGTCTTCCGGTCAGGTGGGGCTACAGCGTCGGCGTACTGCGCGCGTACCACAGGCCTGCGCACTCGACTTCGCATGCAACGCCGCCCCGACCGCTGCGGTCCGGTGCGATTGTTGCGTAATTGCGAAGTGCGTTGGCCATGAGGTTCCGCCGCGACGTTGTGCCCCGAGGGCAAGTGGTGCAATGTTAATATTCGCGCGGCGCGAATGCAAGGCTCGGACGCAAAAAATGGCGCATTCATTGGCGGAAAAGCAACACACAAAATTTGGCAAGGGCCGCCGGCGGCTTCGGCGCCTTGCGGGAGCGCGCCATGACGCTGGGTGAGCGCCTGAAACTCGTCCGGGGCACGACCAGTCAAAGGGCATTCGCCGCCGAACTGGGCACCCACGAGAATTCCGTGTCGAATGCGGAGCGGCGCAATTCGGCCACGCAGGACTACTTGCTCAGGATCGCGCGGCTGCGCAACGTCAATCTGCACTGGCTGCTGACCGGCCAAGGCTCCATGCGCGTCGACGAAGGTGACCCCGGCCTGTTGGCGGAAAAAATCGGCCTTGCGCTGGCCGATGCGCTACGCTCGGCCTACGGCGCGCGGTACGCTGCGGTCCCGCTCGACACGCGGGCGCGTGCATTGCGCGCCGGAGCGAGTTACCTGCGGGCAATCGGCGTCACCGAAGATACGCTGCCCAACACCGAGGCGCTCGCCAAGCTCCTCAAGCTCACCATCGAAGTCATGCGCAAGTCGTCCTAATGATTGAGTCGAAGATATCGTGACCTCGCTGCGCCATACCGTTGCCCTCGTTTTGCTCACGCTCGCCGCATCCACCGCGCGCGCCGGATTCGAATCCTGGAAAATCGACGAGCTCTACTCCAACGCCGACGGGACGTTGCAATACATCGTCCTCAAGGAATCGCAGGGGTTGGACGGCGGGAACAACCTGGCCGGTCTCGGATTGACGGCCACGCACGCCGGCGTTGCCAAGACTTACACGTTCGGGCTCGGCCTGCCCGGCGCCATGACGGCGAACAAGCGCGTGCTGATCGCCACACAGGGAGTTGCCGCGACCGGCCTCATCACGCCCGATTACGTGATTCCCGATCGCTTCCTGCCCACGGACGGCGGCACGCTCAACTATGCGAACGTGGATTCGTTCAGCTACCTGGCGCTCCCGACCGACGGCGCCACCGCCTTGTTCACCGGCACCACGCCGGGCCCGATCACCGGCCCCAACATCGCGACCAATTTCGCCGGGCAAACGGCGTCGATGCCTGCGGGCACGATCACCGTCGTCGAGTTCTACAACGCAGCGCTCGACCACTACTTCGTGAGTCCCTTGGCGCCGGACATCGACGCGCTGGACACGGGCCGGTTCGCAGGCTGGACGCGCACCGGGTTCACGTTCAAGGCCTATCCGACCCAGGCGAGCGGCGGCGCCGGCGTCAATCCGGTGTGCCGGTTCTACATTCCGCCGCAGCACGGCGACTCGCATTTCTTTTCCGCGTCGCCCGCGGAGTGCGCATCGGTCCTCGCGAAAGTTGCGACCGACCCCAACTACAGCGGCTACGACTACGAAACGCCCAATGCCTTCTACATCTCGCTGCCGGACACCGCGACCGGCGCGTGCCCGATCAACACAATCGCGGTCTACCGGCTCTGGAACCAGCGCGCCGACTCCAATCATCGGTTCACGACCGATCCGGTGGTGAAGGCGCAAATGCTCGCGAAGAACTACGTCGCCGAAGGCTACGGTCCCGGCGCCGTCAGCATGTGCGCGAACAGCCTCGCGCTGCACGACCCGCAATTCCTGGCCTCCACCGCGTCGCCGTTCCCGCCCGGCTGCGATGGCGTCGCAGCGACCGGCGCGCTGTACGAGAACGCCGAGGTCGAGCCGATGGTCGCCGTCAATCCGACCAATCCCGCCAGCATCGTCGGCGTCTGGCAGCAGGACCGCTGGTCGAACGGCGGGTCGCATGGTCTGATGACCGGCTATTCGTCCGACGGCGGCCGAACGTGGGCGCGCACCGCCGCGGCATTCTCGCGCTGCGCCGGCGGGAACGCGCAAAACGGTGGCGACTACGATCGCGCGAGCGACCCGTGGGTCAGCTTTGCGCCCGACGGCACCGCGTACCAGATTTCACTTTCGTTCAGCGGACAGGAAAACCAGCCCGGGTCAGCGAGCGCCGTGCTCGTCAGCCGCTCGGCCGACGGCGGCAGGACGTGGGGCAGCCCGATTACGCTGATCCGCGACGGTCCCACGGCGTTCAACGACAAGGAGTCGATCACCGCCGACCCGACAGACGCGCACTACGCCTACGCGACGTGGGACCGGCTCTCCGGCAATCTCGGCCCGAGCTATTTCGCACGCACCACCGACGGCGGCACCACGTGGGAGCCCGCGCGCGCGATCTTCGACCCCGGCGCCAACAACCAGACGCTCAACAATCAGATCGTCGTGCTGCCGAACGGCACGCTCGTCGACTTCCTGACGTTGTTCAATCCCACCCCGTCGGTCGCGGTCATCCGCTCGACCGACAAGGGCGTGACGTGGTCGGCGCCCATCGTGATCTCTTCGGTGTTCGCGTTCGGTGCGACCGATCCCGAGGTCGGCACCGACGTCCGTGACAGCGCAACGCTCGGCTCCATCGCCGTCAGCAAGCAAGGTGCGCTGGTCGCGGTCTGGCAGGACTCGCGGTTCTCGGGGTTCGTCTATGACGGCATCGCGCTTTCCCGCTCAGTCGATGGCGGACTCACGTGGTCGGTGCCCGTCCGCGTCAATCGCGACCCGGGCGTGCAGGCGTTCTCGCCCACCGTGACGGTCCGCGATGACGGCACGATCGGCGTCACCTATTACGACTTCCGCAACAACACGGCCGACCCCACGACGCTGCCCACCGACGTCTGGCTCGCGCAATCGGGCGATGGCGTGACGTGGCGCGAGAGCCACGTCGCCGGGCCGTTCAACTTGTCCATTGCGCCGTTCGCTCTGGGACTTTTCCTCGGTGACTACCATGGGCTGACCAGCACCGGCACCGCGTTCGTGCCCTTCTATGCGCAAACCAACAATGGCAATCTCGCAAACCGCACCGACGTCTTTGCGAGTCTCGTGACCTCCGCCGGAGCTGCCTTGATGACCGAGGGCGCGCCGATGCAGGCGAAGGCCGCATCGCCGTGGGTCATGACGCCGCAGGTGGCGCAGCGACTGCAGGCGACGGCCAAGCGCGTGCTCGCGCAGCGCGTGCCGGGACATTTCTCGGGCGCGGCCGACATGAAGCCGCTTTCACCTCTGCGCTAGAAGCCGGATCGTGAGGCGGCAGGGGCGCGAACCCGTGCGTCCGGTGAGCGCGAACGCGCCTTCGGCATACGCGCCGGAATAATAGACGTTGACTTCCTTTCCCATGTTGCGCTTGTTCGCGGCGATCGCCGTGCCGACGAGCGTGAGGCGCCCGTCCGATGACGGTCGCCCGTGCACGAACATGTAGCCGACCTGGCCCTGCGTTCCACGCTCGACGGAAATGTCGCCGTTGTCGACGCGCACCGAAAGTCGATTTTCGGTGAATGCGCGCATTTCCTCGAAGCCGTCGCATTCGCGCGTCGCTGTTCCACCACCCGACGTGACCGGCACGTAGGCGGACGCCGGCGCTGCCGACGCTGCAGCCGCGGGGGCTGCGGGCGGCGCAGTCGAGGGCGGTGGCGCAGGTGCGACGCTCGCAACCGCCGCGGGAGCCGGAGCAGTCGAAGGTTGCGCCGATGTCGCCGGCGCAGGTGCCGAGGCTGCGTTTGGCGAAGCGCCCGCCGCCACGGGGGCTGCGTTGGCCATCACTGGCGCGTCCTTCTTTTCCGCGACGACTCGCGCGGCTGCGCGCTGCTTCGCGAGCTCGGTGTCGGCGCGCTGCTTGGCCGCGTCGTTCTCGGACCGCGTTCTTGCGAGTTCGGCTTCCGCTTTTGCGCGTTCGGCTTCCGCGATCTGCAATTTCAATTTCATCTCTTCGGAAGCCGGCGCCGGAATCGCGGCTATCGGCGCGGCGACCGGCGGCGCGGGCGGCGGTTGCGCATTCCCGCCGATCCATCCTGCGCGCCACGCGCCCACGGCTGCCAGCGCTACGACGGCGATGCCCGCGGCAACGGCGGCCGCGCGTGCGCGCGTTGCGCCGGAGCGCCTCGCGCCGACATGGGTGCCGCTGCGGTCGAACTGGTAGACGCGGATCGGGCGCGCGATGTTCTTGAGCGACTGCTCGCCCAGGTCCACGAAGCCCAGGCTCAGCTTGCCGGCGATCTGGTCGTAGACCGACGACGAAATGCAGATGCCGCCGGGATCGGCAATCCCTTCGAGACGCGCCGCAACGTTGACGCCATCGCCCAGGATGTCGGCGCCGTCGATCATCACGTCGCCCAAATTGACGCCGATCCGAAACTCGAGGCGACGCGCCTGAGGCAGCGTTTCGTTGCGCGTGTGCACGCCCTCCTGGATTTCGACGGCGCAGCGCACGGCCTCGACGGGGCTCGCAAATTCGGCGAGGACGCTGTCACCGGCGGTCCCGACGATGCGTCCCTCGTGCGCTTCGATGATGCGGTCGATCACGGCGCGATGCGCGGCCAGCTCGCGCAGCGTGCCCTCCTCGTCCTCGCCCATGTGGCGGCTGAAGTTGACGGCGTCCGCGGCGAGGATCGCCGTCAGCCTGCGTTTGATCGAACCGCTTTCCATCGCCATCGGACTCCATCCCCCTCTACAATGCCATCGCCACTCGCGTTCCCTGATCGATCGCCCGCTTGGCGTCGAGTTCCAGCGCGACGTCGGCGCCGCCGATCAGCGCATGCGCAACGCCGGCCGCTTCGAGTCCGGCGACCAGCTCGCGCCGCGGCTCCTGTCCCGCGCAGATCACGATCGTATCGACGTCGAGCACTTCGGGCTTCCCGTTCACCGTGATGTGCAGTCCGAGATCGTCGATGCCGTGATATTGAACACCCGCGACCATCGCAACGCCACGTTTCTTGAGAAGTGTGCGGCGAATCCAGCCGGTCGTCTTGGCGAGCCCCGCGCCGACTTTTTCGTCCTTGCGCTGCAGGAGCCACAGTCGGCGTGGCGACGGGTGGCCAAGCGGCGGCTTGAGGCCGCCGCGTTGCGCGTAGCCGAGATCGATCCCCCATTCGCCACAGAACGCGGTGATCGCCGGATCATCATCGCGACCCGCGCTCGCGTGGCCATCCGCCGCCGCGCCGGCGGTGAGAAATTCGCCCACGTCGAAGCCGATGCCGCCCGCGCCGACGATCGCGACGCGGCGGCCCGCGACCTTGCGCCCATCGACGATCTCCACATAACTCGCGACCTTCGGATGGTCGATGCCCGAGATATCCGGAATGCGCGGAACGACGCCGGTGGCGAGGATCACACGATCATAGGCGCGCAGATGCTCGGCGCCGACGCGGCGGTTCAGCTCGACGCGCACGCCCAGTTGCCGCAGGCGCGTGCGGAAATAGCGAAGCGTTTCCGCGAATTCCTCCTTGCCGGGAATCCGGCGCGCGAGATTGAACTGACCGCCGATTTCGCCGGCCGCCTCGAACAGCGTGACATCGTGGCCGCGCGCGGCGGCCGTTGTCGCGCATGCGAGACCCGCCGGCCCTGCGCCGACGACCGCGACCTTCAGCCGCTGCGCGGCCGGCTGTACCTTCAGTTCTGTTTCTCGGCACGCGAAAGGATTGACCAGGCACGATGCGATCCGGCGCGCGAAGATCTGGTCCAGGCACGCCTGGTTGCAGCCGATGCAGGTGTTGATTTCGTCGGCGCGGTCCTCCGCCGCCTTGACCACGAAATCCGGATCAGCCAGGAACGGCCGCGCCATCGACACCATGTCGGCGTCGCCGCGCGCGAGGATTGCTTCGGCCGTTGCCGGGTCGTTGATGCGATTGGTCGCGATCAGCGGGATTGTCACCGCGCCTTTGAGCCGCTTCGTCACCCACGCGAACGCCGCGCGCGGAACCATCGTGCCGATCGTCGGGATGCGCGCCTCGTGCCAGCCGATGCCGGTGTTGATGATCGTCGCGCCCGCGGCTTCGACCACTTGCGCCAACTGCACGACCTCGTCCCACGTGCTGCCGCCTTCCACGAGATCGAGCATCGACAGCCGGTAGATGATGATGAATTCAGGGCCGACGGCCTCGCGCGTTCGCCGCACGATCTCCACCGGAAAACGGATCCGATGGTCGAAGTCGCCGCCCCAGTCGTCGTCGCGGTGATTGGTCTCAAGCGCGACGAACTGGTTGATGAGATAGCCCTCGGATCCCATGATTTCCACGCCGTCGTAGCCGGCGCGCTGCGCCAGGCGCGCGCATCGCACGTAGTCGGCGATGGTCTTGCGCACGCCCCAGCCTGAGAGTCCCCGCGCACGAAACGGACTGATCGGCGAGCGCGACGGTGACGGCGCAACCGCCAGCGGGTGATACGCATAACGCCCCGCGTGCAGGATCTGCAGCGCGATCTTGCCGCCGGCCGCGTGCACGGCGTCGGTAATGACCCGGTGTCGGCCGACCTGCCACGGGAAGGACAGTTGCGACGCCCGGGGCTCCAGCCGGCCGCAAAAATTCGGCGCGATTCCGCCGGTGACCATCAATGCGACACCGCCGCGTGCGCGCGTCGCATAGAACTCCGCCATCTTCGCGAATCCGTTCGGCGCCTCCTCGAGCCCGGTGTGCATCGAGCCCATCAGCACGCGGTTCGAAAGCGTCGTGAAGCCCAAATCGAGAGGGGCGAGAAGGTGCGGGTAGGCGGACATTCGCGCTTGCGGGCGAGTCGGGCGTCGGAAGGCGTTAGTGTAAGGGAACAATGAGCGACGCGATGGCGGCGTATCCGAAGTCGTGCGCGACAAGGCAAAATACGGACTGTCCTCGACCCTTCGATCCAACGCTCATCCCGCCGCCTTCCGAAGCAATGTCTACCGATCTTGCTTTCGCCTCGCTGACCGAACTTTCCCGTCGCCTCAAGGCGGGGGAGACGACCTCGCACGCAATCGTGTCGACCTGCCTGTCGCGCATCGATGCGCTCGATGGCAAGTTGCACGCGTTCATCGATGTGTATCGCGACGATGCGCTTGCAGCGGCACGCTCGGCCGACCGCGAGCGAGCGGCCGGCGGAGCCCGCGGACCGTTGCATGGCCTTCCCATCGCGCTCAAGGACCTGTTGCATCTGAAAGGAAAGCAGACGACGGCGGGATCGAAAACGTGGCTGGGCCGCATCTCGGATGACACCGCTACCGCAGTCGAGCGGCTGCTCGCCGCGGGCATGATTCCGCTCGGCAAGACGCACATGGTCGAGTTCGCGTTCGGCGGCTGGGGCCGCAACCAGCCGATGGGCGCGCCGTGGAATCCGTGGGACCTGTCGACGCATCGCGTGGCCGGCGGATCGAGCAGCGGTTCCGCCGTTGCCGTTGCTGCGGGCCTCGCGCCGGCCGCGATCGGCTCCGACACGGGGGGCTCCATCCGCATCCCTGCCGCAATGTGCGCGTTGACCGGGCTCAAGCCGACTTATGGCCTCGTCAGCCTGTACGGCGCGGTGCCATTGTCCACGACGCTCGACTCCATCGGGCCGCTCGCGCACACCGTCGACGACGCGGCGCTGTTGACGGCGGCGATGGCCGGACCCGATGCGCGCGATCCGGCAACGCTCGATGTGCCGCGATCGGACCTTGCGACCGCCCTCGACGGCGAACCTGTGATTCGCGGCATGCGGATCACCGCGTTGTCGGCCGAACAGTTTCCGGCCTACACGATTCCGGAGGTTTTGAAATCGCGCGCGGAGGCAATGGCGCTACTGCGCGATCTCGGGGCCATCGTCGAGGAGGCGCGGTTCCCGCTCGACCTCGAGGACCTGATGGCGCGCAACGGGCGGTTGATCGCCGCCGAGGCGTATGCGTTTCACCGCGCCTATATCGAAGACGCAGCGCTGGACATCGACCCGTGGGTGCGCCGTCGCACGCTGGGCGGCAAGACGATCGGCGCAGCCGATTACAGCGAAGAGTTGTCTCAGCGAAAATGCGCGGCGGCGGAATTTTCCGAATGGATGCGCCGGCGCGATGCCCTCCTCACGCCGACGCTGCCGATCGCGGCCACGCCCGTCGCCAACGTGGACGAGGAGACCACGCCCCTCGCCGTGTTCACGCGCGCGGTCAATTATCTTGGCACGTGCGGATTGTCGATTCCGTCGGGATTCACGGATTCAGGATTGCCGATCGCGATGCAGTTCGTCGGCGCGCCGTTCGCCGAAGGCACGCTCGTGCGCATCGGCCGGGCGTTCCAGCAACGGACGGACTGGCACCTGCGGCGGCCGGTACTCTGAGCGCGGCAACGCTGTCAGGCGGCGCGGCGCGTCTCTTCGGCGAGTTTCAACTTCGCTTGTGCGTCGCGCAGCGCCGTGCGCAAACCTTCCTCGACCACCGGGTGATAGAAGGGCATCTCGAGCATCTGCTTGACCGAAAGCTTCATCTGCAACGCCCAGGCGAGAAGATGCCCGATGTGTTCGGCCTCGGGTCCCAACATCTCCGCGCCCAGGAGGAGGCCCGTACCGATTTCCGCGTAAACGTGAAGCCGGCCCTGATTGCGCCGCATGATGCGCGCGCGACCTTGCTCCGTGAAGGACACCTCGCCGGTCACATGGGGCGTCTCGCACGCGCGCGTCCAGCCGCCGCCGACGATGCTGATCTGCGGGTCGGTGAATACGATGCCGAGCGGCGCGCGGCGCAGGCCGCTTTGCACTTCCGGATAAGATGCCGCGTTCTCGCCCGCGATGCGGCCCTCGTCGGCGGCTTCGTGCAACAGCGGAACATCGCTGTTGGCGTCGCCCGCGATGAATATCGACGAGTCGCCACAGCGCAGGGTCCAGCGGTCGAACAGCGGAGCGCCGCGCTCATCGGTTGCAAGCGTCGTTCGCGAAAGCGCCAGACCCGTAACGTTGGCCGCGCGGCCCGTGGCGGCGAGCAGATAGGAAAAGCGCTCGACCTGTGCCGACCCGTCGAGCGCGCGATACGAGACGACAACATGATCGCCTTCGGTTGAGACCTCGGCGCCGGCGTTGGTGTCCAGATAGAACTCCGCGCCGAACACCGCCCGTGCTTCGTTGAGCAGCGCCGGATCGGACAGCGGGCCCACACCGCCGCCGCGGCCGAATACCTTGATGCGAACTCCCAGCCGATGCAGCGCCTGGCCGAGCTCCAAACCGATCACGCCGGGGCCGAACACGGCCACGCTGTCCGGGAGATCGGTCAGCTCGAAAATACTTTCGTTGGTGATCAGGCGATTTCCCAGCGCCTTCCACGCAGCAGGATAGGTCGGTGACGAACCCGTAGCGATGACGATCGACGTCGCGCGGACGGTCACGCGGTCGTCCACGATCAGCGTGGCGTTGTCGACGAACCGCGCGCGGCCCGACAGGTGATCGCTTTCCGGAATGGAATGGATGCCGCGGGTGACGAAGCTCACGAATCGGTCTCGCTCGCTGCGCACGCGCGCCATCACCGCCTTGCCGTCGACGCTGACCCGCCCTTCGAGCTCGAGCCCGAAACCTTCGAGCCGGCTCACCGCATGTGCGGCTTCGGCGGGCGCGATCAGGAGCTTGCTGGGCATGCAGCCGACTCGCGCGCACGTTGTGCCGTGCGCTCCGCCTTCGATGAGCAGCGCGCTTTTTCCGGCGGCCTTCACCGCGCGGTACGCCGCAAGTCCGGCCGTACCCGCACCGATGATGGCCACATCGGCGCGGCGTTCCAGTTCGTTGCTCGGTTTCGACATCATGGCTCTTTCCTCGTTCGGGCAAGCGAAAGCGCGCAGCGGCGCACCTTACACTATGGTCGCCGCCTCCGGCTCGAGCTTACGCGGCCTTGCGCAGGAAGTTCTCCAATTCCTGGGACCCGCCGATCAACCGGCCGTTGATGAAGACCTGCGGCACGGTGCCCGCCCCCGCAATCGCGCCCAGCGCCTTGGTGCGGATCGAATGCGCAAGCGGCACCTCGACGTATTGATACCCGGCCTCCGCCAGCTGGCGCTTGGCCTTGGCACAGAACGCGCAGCCGTTGCGCGTGAGGATCGCCACCTGGTCGGGCTTGCGCGCTCCCGGATTGAGGTAATTGAGCATCGTGTCGGCGTCGGAAACCTTGAACGGGTCGCCCGGCTCCCGCGGCTCGCTGAATATTTTTTCGATCCTCCCGTCGCGCACGAGCATCGAGTAGCGCCACGAACGCTTGCCGAAGTTCAGCTCGGATTTGTCGACGAGCATGCCCATCTTCTCGGTAAATTCGCCGTTGCCGTCCGGCAGCAGCAGGATGTTCTCGGCCTCCTGGTCGCGGCCCCATTCTTCCATCACGAACGGATCATTGACCGAAATGCAGACGATCGCGTCGATGCCCTGGTCGCGGAACACGGGTGCCAACTCGTTGAATCGCGGCAAGTGCGTGGACGAACAGGTCGGCGTAAAGGCGCCGGGCAGCGAAAACACGACGACGTTCTTGCCCGCGAAGAGGTCGCTGCTAGTCAGCGTGGCCCAGTCGCCGTCGCGGCGCAGGCGGAACGTGACGTCGGGAACGAGCTGGCCTTCGCGGTCGGGAAAAATGCCTTTGGACATGACGCACTCCTTCGATTGATCACAGGCGAATGATCGAGGATGCGGCACCATAAGACAATTTGTATATTTGAATGAGCATGATAGCCTTGGTCTATGTTGCCACGCGCGTTCAGTCGAAGAGCGACGGCATCGCGTCGACGGCCGGGCGATCCGCCTCCGGCGGTACCTCACCCTCCGGCATCAGATTGCCCGCCCTCACGCCCAGAAGACGGATACGCCGCTCCAGGGCAACGCGCTTCAGGCACTCGCCCGCGGCGCGCCGGATCGTCTGCGCATCCTGCGTGGGCCGCGGCAGCGTCTTGTCGCGCGTGACGGTATGGAAGTCGTCGTAGCGAAGCTTCAAGCCGATTGTCCTGGCGACGTAACCGCTGCGCCGCAAATCGCCGCTGACGCCTTCGCAGAGGTCGGTGAAGATGCGCGACAGCTGCTCGCGATCACGCGTGGCCGACAGGTCGTGCGCGAACGTCGTCTCGCGGCTGATGGACTTGGGCTCGCTGAACGTAACGACCGGCCGCTCGTCGCGCCCTTTCGCAGCCGCGTGCAGCCACGCACCATAGTTGGCGCCGAAGTGCTCGATCAAAAACGCGGGCTCGGTCTGCGCCAGCTCTCCGATCGTGCGGATGCCCAGCGCTTCCAGCTTTGAGCTTGACTTGGGGCCGATGCCGTTGACCTTGCGCGTCGGCAACGGCCAGATGCGCGCCGGAATGTCGGCAGGTCGCAGCAGCGTCAATCCATCCGGCTTGTCGAGTTCGGACGCAATCTTCGCGAGCAGCTTGTTGGGTGCGACGCCGATCGAGCACGACAAGCTCGTCGCCGCCCGCACGGCTTCCTTCACCGCCTGCGCCACGTCGCGTGCGCGCCGCCACGCGTCGGGCGAAGGTTCGCGTGCGGCCAGGCCGCGGTGCGGCGCGTCGACGTCCGTCAGGTCGATGTAGATTTCGTCGATTCCGCGATCCTCGACCTGACTCGCAAGCGTGCGCACTGCGGCCTTGAAGAGCCGCGAGTATTTCCGGTAGGCATCGAAATCGGTCGGCAGCAGAATCACGTCCGGCGCGATCGCCGCGGCTTTCATCAACCCCATCGCGGAGTTGAGCCCGAGTGCGCGCGCCTCGTAGCTCGCGGTCATCACGACGCCGCGCCCCGCGTAGTCGCGCAGCACGGAAAATTTGCGCCGCATGCGGCCGGTCGCAGCATCGGTTGCCTCGACGGGCTGGTGCCGGCTTCCGCCGCCGATGACGACGGGACGACCGCGCAATTCGGGATAGCGCAACAGTTCGACCGACGCGTAGAAGGCGTCCATGTCGAGATGCGCGATCAGGCGGGAAGGTTCGGCCATCCTGGATATATTGTGGATTGCTGGAGTCCAAGGGAAGTGTATTCCGGGCGCCCCTTCGCCGCGGTGCATAATGACAGCTATCCGATTCACGAATCCGCCATGACGCCGAAGCTCCTCTGCATCGCGCTTTCGCTGGCTCTTTTCGCGTGCTCGAAAGCGCCGGATCCCACGCCTCTCGCCGGCGCCGCCGCTCCTTCAGCTGCCGCAACCGCCGCACACGGCATCGCCTGGCAAACGGGTGACGTCGATGCCGTGTTCGCGGCCGCGAAGGCCGACCGCAAACCGGTTTTCCTGTATTGGGGCGCCAAGTGGTGCCCGCCGTGCAATCAGGTCAAGGCCACGATCTTCGATCGCCAGGATTTTATCGAACGCTCGCGTCATTTCGCCCCGGTCTATGTCGACGGCGACAGCCCGAGCGCGCAAAAGCTCGGCGCCCGCTTCAAGGTCAGCGGTTATCCGACGATGATCCTGTTCACGCCGGACGGCCGCGAGATCACGCGCCTTCCGGGCGAGGTCGACGCCGACCAGTACATGCGGGTTCTGGCGCTGGGCATGAATGGCGCGCGGCCCGTCAAGGAGACGCTGGCTGCGGCGCTCTCCTCCGCGGGCGATTCCAGCAGCCGGCTGTCGTCCGACGATTGGCGAATGCTGTCGTTCTATTCGTGGGATACCGACCAAGGCGAGCTCGTCGCAAAAGGCGACGTCGCGACGACGCTGCAACGACTCGCGAAAGCGTGCCCGGCCGGTGAGAGCGCAACGGCGACGAGACTCGAGCTGCAAGCGCTGACGGCGCTCGCTACCGCCAAGGACGCGAAGCCGCGCAATGACCCGGCCGCTGCCGGCTTCCTCCGGAAGGTGGTGGCCGATCCGGAAACGTCTCGCGCAAACTTCGATATCCTCACGAACTACGCCGGCAAGCTCGTGAAATCGGCCGCGCTGCCCAAATCGCGCGAAGGCGCGGAGTTGGCCACCGCGTGGAACGCCGCGCTTTCAAGGCTCGCGGGCGACGCAAGCCTGTCGACGGCCGACCGGCTGTCGGCGCTCACCGCACAAGTCGAACTCGCAAAGCAGGGTGACGATGAGGCTCCGGTACCCGCGGCGCTGCAGGCGAGCGTGCGCGCGGAGGTCGCGCGCGCCGACCGCGAAACCGCCGATCCGTATGCGCGGCAGGCCGTGATCAGCACCGCGGCCGACGCGCTTGCGGAAGCGGGGCTGCTGGCGGAATCCGATGCGCTGCTCAAAGCCGAGCTCACGCGCTCGCATTCGCCTTACTACTTCATGCTGGGCCTGGCCGCCAATGCCAAGCAGCGCGGCGACAAGACGGCCGCCCTCGAGTGGTACGAAAAGGCGTACGCCGACGCCGACGGCCCGGCGACGCGACTGCAATGGGGCGTGGCTTACATCAATGCGCTCGTCGATCTCGCGCCGCAGGACGCGATGCGCATCGAGTCCACGGCTTCGCATGTGATCGGAGAACTGGAGGCAAAGCCGGATACCTTCTTCGGCCGCAATCAAAGGGCGCTCGAGCGCCTGGGGAAGAAACTCGCCGCGTGGGACAAAGGCAATCAGCACCACGATTCGCTGCAGCGGATACGCGTGCAGATGGCGGGCGTCTGTGGCAGCGTGCCGGCCGCGGATCCGGCGCGCGCCCTATGCGACGGCGCGCTGCGGCCCAAGTCCGCATAACCGGAAGCCGGCACGTCGCGCCTTGCATCGAGTCCATATCGGCGTTTGATACGACCTCGACGCCGAAATGAAAGCGGGCCGGATCTCCGGCCCCTTTTCATTACCGTGGCTGGCGCTTCACGAACGGAAATTGGGGTCGCGCGTGATTTCGAGCAATGGCCCGCCGATGTGCGACGAATCGAGGTTGGCAGGATCCTCGGGCGGTTGGGGCGCCAGGGTGGGCGGCGGAACGGCCCGCTTCCGGACATGGGCCCGACGAACGGCAAACCAGATCACGGCAGTCGCGACGACGATGGCCAGGACAAGCAACGTCCGGCCCCACGGCCCCTTAAGAAAATCCATCATGGCGCGCTTTCCACTCGAACGGATCTTGAAGATTGCGGCATTGCGGAAAACCCACCGGGTCCATAGGTGGAGACCCTTAAGGCCTTGCCGCCAGCGTAATCTGAACTTGCAGACAAGGGAAGCGTTAGGGAATCCCTTTTACTGGCCTACAGCATAGGCGCTGTTGTAATCTGACGCCATGTTACGAGGCCTCGTCTTCGTTGTCATCGTCGTTGTCGGCCTTGGCGGCTTCATTTGGGCCAGCGACCGCATTACGCTCGAAGGCGAGCGCACGATCTACACCGTCGCATGCGAGCAGGGCACGTGGGACGGGCTGCGGTGCACGGGACACATCGCGCCCGGCGATCGTCACAGGTTCCGCGCGAGCCATAGCCGAAGCGAAGTGGTGTACTGGATCGCGGGCTCTCCCAAACCCTCCGGCAAATACACGGGCTGCAGTGTCACCGATCGCGATCACTGGGCCTGCAAGGCCAGTGCGGGTGATCAACCTTCCATCGCCCACGAACTCTCAGACGGCAAGCCGGTGCAGCGCGACGCAAGCGCCGATCTGCCGTTTCACGCCGTCCACAAGTGGAAATGGTGGGCAATGCGCGCAGGCATCGATGGCTTCCACAAGGCCGACTTCAGCAACGAACTCGATCCGCATCCGCCCCGCACGACCTCGCTTGACGCAGGGCGGCACTAATGTCTTCCGATCTGACGGTGCTCTTCGCCGACGTCTGCGGCAGCACGCGGCTTTACGAAGCGTTGGGCGATGCCGAGGCGCTGGTGACCATCGGCCGCTGCGTTTCGGTGATCAGCGACGCGTGCGCCGGACACGGCGGCCGCGTCGTCAAGACCATCGGCGACGAGGCCATGGCCGTGTTCGCCTCGGCCGACAAGGCCGCCCAGGCCGCCGCAGAGATGCAGGCGAAAATCGCCGAGCAGCCTCCGGTGGGCGGCACCCGGCTGGCGATCCGCGTCGGCTTCCACCTGGGTCCCGCGATTGAGGCCGCCGACGGCGACGTCTTCGGCGATTCCGTCAACGTCGCGGCGCGGATGGTGGGGCTCGCGAAGCGCGAGCAGATCATCACGTCGTCGCAGACCGCCTTAGCGCTGGCGCCGTGGCTGCGCACGCGGATGCGCGAGTTGGATACGCTGACGGTGAAAGGCAAGACCAAGGACATCGGTATCTTCGAATTGATGTGGCAGGAAGGCGACGAGGACCAGACCGCGATGGCGTCGCGCTGGACGCCGTTGCCCGCGCGCATCGTCCTTCGCCACGGCACGAAAGAACTTGTGCTGGACGACAACGCCACGGCCATCACGCTCGGCCGCGATGCCGGCAGCGACATCGTCATCGACGACAAAAAAGCCTCGAGGCTGCACGCCCGTGTCGAGCGCCGCCGCGACAAGTTCATCATCATCGACCAGAGTTCGAACGGCACCTTCGTCACGGTCGACGGCGAGCCTGAAATCATGCTGCGCCGTGAAGAGCTGACGCTGCGCGGACGCGGCCGCGTGAGCTTCGGCCACGCCCACCTCGACGATCCTGCCGAGTTTCTCGCGTTTTCCTGCGTGGACTAAAGCCCGGCCAGCCCGCGCTGCTATACTGCGGGTAATTCTAGCCGCCTGCCTATGTCCGGCCGGCGGCTTTGTTTTGCGATGAACGAAACCAGTTACCCCGCCGATCTCGTCCGCGACGTGGCCCGCCGCCGCACATTCGCGATCATCTCGCACCCGGATGCGGGCAAGACGACGCTCACCGAAAAGCTGCTGCTGTTCGGCGGCGCGATCCAGCTCGCGGGCACGGTGAAGGCGCGCAAGAGCGCACGGCACGCGACCTCGGACTGGATGGAAGTCGAGAAGCAGCGCGGCATTTCGGTGACGAGCTCGGTCATGCAGTTCGACTACGCCGGCCACACGATCAACCTCCTCGACACGCCAGGCCACCAGGACTTCTCCGAGGACACATACCGCGTGCTGACCGCCGTCGACGCCGCCGTCATGGTGATCGACGCGGCGAAGGGCGTGGAAGAGCAGACGATCAAGCTGCTCGAGGTCTGCCGCCTGCGCGACACGCCGATCATCACGTTCGTGAACAAGATGGACCGCGAGGTGCGCGAGCCGTTGGCGCTCCTCGAGGAAATCGAGTCGGTGCTGCGGATCGACTGTGCGCCGGTCAGCTGGCCGATCGGCATGGGCAAGGCGTTTCGCGGCGTCTTCGATTTGCTGCAGGACCGTCTCGTACGCTTCACGCCGGGTGAAGAAAGACGCACCGCCAGCGAGGACAGCGAATTGATCGAAGGGATCGCCAATCCGCGGCTGACCGCGTTGTTTCCGCAGGAGATGGCGGCGCTCCGCCACGATGTCGACCTCATTCGCGGCGCCAGTTCGCCGTTCGATCTCGATGAATTCCTCGCCGGCCGGCAGACGCCGGTGTTCTTCGGCTCAGGGATCAACAATTTCGGCGTGCAGGAAATCCTACAGGCGCTCGTCGACTGGGCGCCGCCGCCGCAGCCGCGCGACGGTGGCATTCGTCTCGTGCACCCGGCAGAAGCGCCTTTCACCGGCTTCGTGTTCAAGATTCAGGCGAACATGGACCCCAAGCATCGCGACCGGATCGCATTTTTTCGCGTGTGCTCGGGGCGCTATACGCCGGCCATGAAGGTGCAGCACCAGCGGATCGGCCGCGAAATGAAGTTGGGCAACGTGATGACGTTCATGGCCAACGAGCGCGTCGCGAGCCAGGACGCCGTCGCCGGCGACATCATCGGCATCCACAATCACGGTCAATTGCAGATCGGCGACACGCTTACCGAAGGCGAGGCGCTCGGCTTCAAGGGAATCCCCTATTTCGCGCCGGAGATGTTCCGTGTTGCGCGTCCCCGTGATCCTTTCAAGGCCAAGCAACTGCAGAAAGGCCTGCAGCAATTAGGCGAAGAGGGCGCGATCCAGGTGTTCGAAACCGTGTCGAGCAACACGCTGCTGTTAGGCGCGGTCGGGCAACTGCAATTCGAAGTCGTCGCCGCGCGCCTCGCGAGCGAATACAAGGTGGATGCGGTCTACGACGACGCGGGCATCGCGACCGCGCGCTGGCTCACGTTTCCTGACGAAACCACGCGCCGCAATTTCGAGCGCGACCGCGCGGCGTCGCTGGCGACCGACGTCGACGACAATCCCGTCTATCTCGCCACCAACCGTTTCAACCTGCAGGCGGCGATGGAGCGCTGGCCGAAAGTCGGCTTCCACACGACGCGCGAGCACGGGCAGCGGCTCGCGCACGCGTAGCGCCGAGACCAAGGGCCATGGCACCGCACAGTGCGGCCAGCGTGGAGATCGCCGCCCGTTTCGACCTGGCGACGCTGCCGCCGGAATTCTTCGCGAATCCCTATCCGTTCTACCACGCGCTGCGCGAGCACGCGCCGGTCAAGCAAATGCCGGACGGCTCGTGGTTCCTGACGCGCTACGACGACATCCTGCCGGTGTATCGAGACCCGAAGGCATTCAGCTCGGACAAGAAGAAGGAGTTCGCCCCGAAGTACGGCCCCTCACCGCTTCTCGAGCATCACACGACGAGCCTCGTCTTCAACGACCCGCCGCTGCACACGCGCGTGCGGCGCGCGATTCTGGGCGCGTTGTCGCAGCGCCACATCGCGGCGATGGAGCCAGGACTCGTGGCGCTCGTCGACGGGCTTCTCGACGCAATGGCGCACAAAGGCGCGGTCGATCTCATCGAGGATTTCGCGGCGTCGATTCCGATCGAGATCATCGGCAACCTGCTGGGCGTGCCGCGTGCCGAACGCGGGCCATTGCGCGGGTGGTCGCTCGCGATCCTCGGTGCGCTGGAGCCCGTGCTGACACCCGAGCGCGCGGCATCCGGCAACGCGGCCGTCCGCGAGATGCTGGCCTATCTCGTCACCCTCGTGAATGACCGCCGCGCTCATCCACGCGATCCCGACACCGACGTGCTGACGCGCCTCATCGAGGGCGAGCAGGACGCAGAGAAGTTGACCGAGACCGAACTGCTGCATCAATGCATTTTCCTGCTGAACGCCGGCCATGAAACGACGACGAATTTGATCGGCAATGCGCTTCACGCCCTCACCGAATGGAAAGACGAGAGGAAACGGCTGATCGCGAACCTCACTGATCCGAAAACAGTCAGCGCGGCCGTCGAGGAATTCCTGCGCTTCGAAAGCTCCAACCAACTGGGCAACCGGATCACGACGCAGGACGTTGTCGTCGGTGGCGTCGCGCTGCCCGCGGAATCGCGGATCACGATGTGCATCGGCGCCGCCAACCGCGACCCGGCGCAGTTCTCCGATCCGGACCGGCTCGATATCGGTCGCGAGCCGAACCGGCACTTGGCCTTCGGCTTCGGCATCCACACATGCGCCGGAATGAATCTCGCGCGGCTGGAGGCGCGGGTGGCGCTGTCGAGATTCCTCGCGCGCTTTCCCGATTACGCGCTGGCGGGCGCGCCGACGCGCGGCGGCCGCGCGCGCTTCCGCGGCTTCCTGCACCTGCCTTGC